>Ga0181529_10005225_pt1 | contig 13672 bp, 10 predicted proteins | sample PEATcosm2014_Bin_36_FD_119763 | JGI IMG/M metagenome (GOLD analysis project Ga0181529, IMG submission 119763) | Peatland microbial communities from MTU Mesocosm Facility, Houghton, MI, USA - PEATcosm2014_Bin10_30_metaG | ecosystem: Environmental > Terrestrial > Soil > Wetlands > Peat | place... | reverse complement strand
GCCTTCGATCACTTCACTCCGCTTAGCTATTGCTTCCTCGACCTCTGCCACGGTGATGCGCCGGATGGTGCTTTGGTCCAGAGCATGCTTCGAAAACTCGTACTGCCTTCGCAGAATCTTGCCTCGGATTTCATCGAGCATATCCATGCGATGGATTCTATCTCGACTGCGCCGGTTTTCGCCCTGATTGAATGCGTCTAATCGTATTATACCACTTCAGGGGTCATAGGGACAACACGGTCGTGGAAGGCTGCACGAAGCGGCCGGCAGCCGGCAAATTCGCGTCATTTTCCCGCCGCGTAGGTTGGCGCGCCGCCAATTTGCATCGTACAATTAGTACGGTTGTTCATCCTTCCGCCGTTGGCAGTCTGACCGTAGTCGGAACAGACGATACATTCGGCGCCAATCCTACCTATCATGCGACCCGCCCGCCGCTGTAGCACGGTCGTTTTATCCGCCTTGGCGCTCGCGCTGTGGCCGGCCGCCGGGCAACTGGTGTTGGCAGCAGGGGCTGAGCCGACAGGCCGAACGGCCCTCACCCTAACCCTCTCCCAAAGCGAGAGGGGACCGTGGGAAGCCCCGAGTTGTCGCTTGGAATCGCGGCTGTTTGCCGATGCGGCCGATGGCCGGCTGCACGAACTTTCGCCATTGGCGGCGGCCCTGGTGGCCAGCGGCATCGACACGGTCGATTCCCTGCGGCATTACGAGCAGAAGGCAGCGGCGTTGGTCGGCCAATTGCGCAACTCGACGGCACTGGCCGGCACGCCGCGCGAACAAGTCGAGGCGATCTTCGGATTCCTGCACGGGCACGTCCTGCGCGGCGGCTACGACCTGGCCTATACCGATCTCCGCCGCGTGTTGGACGACGGCCGTTTCAATTGCGTTAGCGCCACCGTGCTCATGAATTACCTGGCCGGCCAGCTCGGGTTCGATTGTCGCGGCCTGGAGATGCCCGGCCACGCCATGACGCGCGTCCGGCTGGCTGACGGCGTGCTGGATATCGAAACCACCTGTCCGCATTGGTTTCACTTGCGGGACGATTCCTGGCAGCCGTCGGCTACCGTGACGAACACGATCGGCGCGGCTGCCCCGGGCGATCGGTCGAAGGCCCGCGAGGTCTCGCCGATCCAGATGGCAGCCATGATCTATTACAACCGGGGCGTGGACCTACTCAATGGAAAGCGCTTTGCCGAGGCGGCCCAGGCGAACGCCAAGGCCCTAAGGCTCGATCCGCAGAATGCCACGGCGCGCGGCAACCTCTTGGCGACCGTCAACAATTGGGCGATCGACTTGGGCAATTCGCAGCACTTCACCGACGCGGTCGACCTGCTGCGGCGCGGGCTGGTCATGGACGCCAAGTTCGAGCCCTTCGCCCAGAACTACGTCCACGTCCACCGTCAATGGGTGGACCAGTTGTGCCGTGAGAACCGCTTTGAAGAAGCGAGCCAGGTCTTATCTCGGGCGACGGCGGAAATGCCCGGCCGCGACTATCTCCGCAAGGCGCAGCACGAGGTTCGCGAGCGTTGGGCGAAAGCGATTGCCGCGGCACCGAAGGCCGGCACGCCGGCGAAGTAGCGCGGCTTATTTGCCAGCGTCGGACGGGATCGGCAGATTGATTTCGGGGGCCGCCCCTTTGCTCTCGGGCTTTTTCGCCTCCGGCTTTGGCGCGGCAAACGCCGGCGCCTCGCCTGCGTTATCGTCGCCGGCGGCGAGCGATAGGCGCTGGCCATTGCCCAACGTGACCTCCAAGAGATCGATGGCCCATTGCCCCTGAAGCTGTCGGGCGTGGACATGCGCCTTGGCTTGTCCTTGCGGACCCTCGATATCCCACCGCACGTCCCTTTCGCCCGCCTCAAGGCGAGCGCTAGGAGGAAATCCCCAGCGGACCGGCGTAATGGGTTGACCGAGAGCCCGCTGCACTTCGCTGCTGGCCTGGATTGCCTGCATGCCCGACTGACACACGTCCAGACGGAACACCCGCGTGAAGAGCGACCAGTAAATCCCGCTACCGCCGAGCACGACGATTGCCAACAACAGCGTGGGCAAGAACCATCGCCAGTTCTGCGACCACCAGCCACGTGGCTGCCCGGGGGCGTAATCGTCATCTTCCTCGTCTTCGTCGAGGTCTTCGCGATCGATGTCGTCCTGGCTCATGGCGACGGCTCCAACTTGAGAAATTCGGGGGCGATGTCGTGCCAGCCCTGGTCGGCCCCCTCGAATTGCACCAGTGCCTGGCCGTTGCCATTGATCGTCACCACGCGACCAGGCAGGTCGGCCAGCCGAACCAACTCCGGCCGGCGGGCATCGACCCGCACGCGTTTGCCGACGTATAGCCGTCTCAACTTTTCCAAATCTTTGGCCGACATTGCATCCTCAGGCGGGAAGTCGCCTTGTTTTCGGGCAATGTATCACTTTGCTCCCCGAACGACAATCCCACCAAGCGGCTGGCGCGGTTATCCCTTTCCCGCCCGAAAACGCAGATAGGCGTCGAGAAACTCCTGAATGTGGCCGTCCAGCACGCTGTGAAAGTTGGTTTCGCTATGGCCGGTCCGCGAATCCTTCACCCGCTGGTCCGGGTGGAGAAAATAACTGCGGATCTGCGAGCCAAAACCCACCTTGGGCATCTGGTTGTACTTGGCCGCCTGTACGGCCTCGCGTTTCTCTTCCTCGATGCGGGCGAGTCGGGCGCGGAGCATCTTCATCGCCGTCCCCCGGTTCTTGTGCTGGCTCCGCTCGCTCTGGCAGGCGACGGCGATCCCCGTCGGAATGTGGATGAGCCGCACCGCGCTCGAGGTCTTGTTGACGTGCTGCCCGCCGGGACCGCTGGCGCGAAAGACCTGCTCCTCGATGTCTTCCGGGCGGATTTCCAATTCGCTCTGCTCCGAGACTTCGGGTGACACGTCGACCGCGGCGAAGCTGGTCTGGCGCTTGCTCTCGGCGTTGAAGGGGCTGATGCGGATGAGCCGATGGATGCCGCTCTCGCCTTTGAGGAATCCGTAGGCCATCGGCCCGCGAACGGCGATGGTGGCGCTGTTGATGCCGGCCGCCTCGTTGTCCTGGCGGTCGAGAATCTCGGTATCGTAATTCTGGTCCTTGGCCCAGTTCAGATACATCCGCAAGAGCATTTCCGCCCAGTCATTGGCGTCGGTGCCGCCATCGCGGGCGTTGATGGTCAACAGCGCCGGGTTCGAGTCCAGCGGCCCGCTCAACAGGGCCTTGGTCTCCAACACTTCCACGCGCCGTTCGAGGCTGGTCAATGCAGCGGGCACCTCGGCCGCCAACTCGTCATCCTCTTGCGCCATCTCGACCAGCGTTGCCAGATCGTCGGCGGCGGAGATGGTCTCGTCCAAGGGCTTCAGAACAGCCTTCAACCCCTTCAACTCGGTGACGACCTCGCGGGCTTTCTCCTGGTTGTTCCAGAAGTCGGGGGCCGCCATTTGCTGTTCGATCGCCGCGACCTGTTTCTGTTTGCCCTGGTAGTCAAAGAGAGTCCCGGAGTTGGAGAATCTGCTGTTGAATGGCCTCGGCCCGATCGACTAGCTCGTGTTCCATGAAAATAAGTCCTGTTCAATCCAGTCCGATGAAAGAGAATCTTGGGCAGCACGCCGGGGTGTAAAATCGCTGCCACCTTCTTCGCGATCGGAAACAATGCGCGGCAATATGCCACGCGGCATTAAATGGTATCGTAGATCGTGCATGGCGACAACCACGGTTTGGGGGTAAAATTGCCAGCAGCGGTTTCAAAACTTGGCGCAGAAGCCGCGTGTAGCCGTGCTGTGCGGTTCTCACAGCCGACCGCGACCGTGCCACAATTTCACAGCCGAGGGCGGCTGTGCCATAATTTCACTCTCGATGTCCCGCGTTGTCCTGGCGATGTCCGGCGGAGTCGATAGCAGCGTGGCAGCCTGGCTGCTCCGCGAGCAGGGGTACGATGTAGTCGGACTGTTCATGCGCCATGGGCAGGACCGACCGCCTTCACCCGGATTAAAGACTCCCGACCCCTTTTCCTGCAAGCAGGGTTGCTGCACGGCCGCTGATGCGGCCGACGCCCGCCGTGTGTCCGATATGCTCGGCATTCCGTTTTACGTGCTGGACTTCCAGCAGGAGTTCGCGCGGATCGTCGATTACTTTGTCGCCCAGTATACGGCGGGCCGCACCCCCAACCCCTGCATCGTTTGCAACACGTGGCTGAAGTTCGGTAAGCTCTTCGAATATGCCGATCGCATGGGGGCGGAGTTCGTGGCCACGGGCCATTACGCCCGGTTGGAGACACTGCCTGACGGCCAGCTTGCGTTGTGTCGCGGCCGAGACGAGTCGAAAGACCAATCCTACGTGCTGTTCGGCATCCAGCGACAACTGCTCCGGCGCCTGAGGTTTCCGGTGGGTGAGTACCGCAAAGACGAGATTCGCGGGATGGCCGAGCGGCTGCGGCTGCCAGTGGCCGCGAAACGCGACAGTCAGGAGATCTGCTTCGTTCCCGATCAGGATCACGCCCGGTTCGTCCGCCAGCGCCGCGGCGCGATCGACACTTCGGGCGAGATTGTGACGACTGATGGTACGGTGGTGGGCTATCACGACGGGTTCGAGCGATTTACCATCGGTCAGCGCAAGGGCCTACGTCTGGCGTTCGAGGCGCCGCGGTACGTGGTGCGGATCGAGCCCGATTCGCACCGAGTAGTGATCGGCACCCACGACGAACTCGCCCGAAACGAGCTGAGTGCCGCGGAGGCTAACTGGCTGATAGAAGAAGTGAGAGGCGAGGGGCGAGAGGGCAGGGGAGGGGAGGAGGAACAACGAGGAGAACCATCGATTCATCCTCTATCCTCCGCGCTTTCTTCTTCCCGGGGGCCCGGGCCGTTTCGCGCACAAGTAAAGATCCGCTATCGCAGCCGGCCCGCCATCGCGACGGTACGGATACTGCCGGGGAGTCGGTTTCGCGTCCGCTTTGACGAGCCGTGCCACGGTATCGCTCCTGGTCAAGCGGCAGTCTGCTACCAGCAGGACCGCCTACTCGGAGGCGGCTGGATTGAGTAGGTTCGCTGGCGTATTACAGTACCTTGGAGTGAATATATTATAGTCGTATTGGGGGTCTCGCATGCCGCAGGATCGATGCGGACGGTCTTTTTTGGAATTTTTGCCACAGCATTGACCAATTGCTTGACGTGCTGGAAATAGTAGTTAAGCTAAAAAATTGGGGGTGAAACGTTCCGGTTAAAGGGACGGAACGCTTCTGTGTGCTTTTCCCGTTTAGATAAGCAACCTAGTGAGGCAGCGAAAACGGCGGCTTTTGCCCAGACAGCATGGACGGCGCATTCTGCGCTGATTCTGTTACCTAGGCCGGTTTGGCGATAGCGATGCTATCATAAACCAGCGGTTGGTGGCATAACCTGCGAGTGGGGTGAAATCGGCCGAGAGTCGTCGGACGGAAGTCTTGGACGACCGGGAGTTAATCATCGCCATGACCACATCCGTGCGACCGGAAATGGACCTTCCGCAGATCGTCGGAGTCTCCCAAGCCATTCGGGAAGTTCTTCGGCTTGTGGACAGCGCCGCTCCGAGTGATTGCTGCGTGCTCATCGAAGGGGAGAGCGGCACCGGAAAAGAGCTAATGGCACGCAGGCTCTGTGCTAAGAGCCGGCGTAAATCGCAGCCTTTCATTCCTGTCAACTGCGCCGGCATCACGCAATCGTTGTTCGAGAGCCAGTTCTTTGGGCATGTCCGCGGCGCCTTTACTGGCGCGGAACAAAACATGCTCGGTATGCTCCGTTCTGCCGATGGCGGCACCTTGTTCTTGGACGAGGTGGCCGAGATTCCGGTAAACTTGCAGCCTAAACTGCTCCGTGTGATTCAGGAGCAGGAAGTCATGCCCGTAGGCCATCCGATTCCGGTGAAAATCGATACGCGGTTCATCGCCGGGACGAATCGCAACTTGCGCGAGTCGGTCAATCGGAAGGAGTTTCGCCAGGACCTTTATTATCGGCTGAACATCGTGCGTGTGGTGGTCCCGCCCTTGCGCGACCGTCCCGAAGATATCCCTACCCTACTCGACCACTTTACGGCTCTTTATGCCAAGCTCTACCATCGTGGGCCGCTGACGGTCAGCTCTGCCGTCCGCAGTGTGTTGATGAGCTATCCGTGGCCGGGCAATGTCCGGGAGTTGGCGGCGTGGGTCGAGCGGCTCTATGCCACGGGTCTCGAGGCCGAGGTGTTGGTCGAGATGCTCCTGGTGGAAGACCAGCCACGGCGCGACGTCAATCCGCCGGCGCAAATGAGCTTGGATCAGGTGGAGCGTCGGGCGATCGTCCAGGCGATGGACCTTTCCGACTTCAACCAGCGCAAGGCGGCCCGGATGCTAAAGGTCCACCGCGCCACGTTGGCCCGGAAGCTCAAGAAACACAAGCTGGCATAGCTTGGGATCTTGTGCGGGGCCGGCCGTCATCTGCGACGCATTTGCCTGTGCGTGGCCCTCTTCTTCCAGCGGCGTTACTTTGACAATCCTGCGTCATTAGCGTAGGATGGGTGCCGGCGATATTGCTGGAGGCCATCCCCGTGAAATGCATTCAAGTCTTGGGCGCCGGTTGCCCGACGTGCGAGAAACTCAGGCGAAACGCGGAAGCCGCGGTGCGCGAGTTGGGCATCGAGGCGACGGTCGAAAAAGTCTCCGACATGGGCCAGATCATCGCCCTTGGGGCGTTGATGACTCCCGCCTTGGTGGTCGACGGCGAAGTGAAGGCGGTGGGCAACGTGCCCTCGCCCAAGGAGATCAAGAAGTTGCTGGGCGCAAGTAGCGAGAGGGCCTAATGGACCTTCTGCCGGCCATCTCCGCGGCGTTGGGCCTGGGAATCTGGACGGCCGTGCAGCCCTGTCCGATGGCCACCAATGTTACGGCCATCTCCTACTTGGGCCGGCGAGTCGACAGCCCGCGCTGGGTGCTCCTGGCGGGGCTGCTCTATGCCCTGGGCCGGACGCTGGCCTATGTGGTGCTGGCGGTGTTGGTCGTTGAAAGCCTTCAGGCCAGCCGGGTGTCGCTGTTCTTGCAGGCACACGTCCGCCCGTTGGTCGGACCCGTGCTGATGGTCCTGGGAATGTTCTTTCTGGACCTCCTTCCCCTGGGCTGGTCTGGCCCGGGCGTGAGCGAAAAGATGCGACGACGGGTGGATGCCCTGGGGCTCTGGGCGGCGCTGCCATTGGGCGTCTTTTGCGCCCTGGCGTTTTGCCCCGTCTCGGCCGTCTGCTTTTTCGGCAGCCTGTTTGCGCTGTTGGCGAGCACCGATTCACGGATCCTGTTGCCATCGGTTTATGGCCTGGGCACGGCCTTGCCGGTGGTGGCCTTCGCGGTGCTAATCGCCACGAGTGCCCGCGCGGTGGGCAAGTCGTTCAACGCGCTCACGCAGGTCGTCTGGTGGGTGCAGCGGGCGGCCGGAGTAGTCTGCTTGGCGGTCGGAAGCTATTTTGCTTTAAGATACGTCTTCGCGGTATTTTAGCTCTGCTGCGAAGAGCTGAGTCAATGCCTAGGACACAACAACATGTTGTTCGGTCGAGCTCAGAAAATCAATGTCGGAATGGCCGGGAGCTGACAGCCCCCGGAATGTGCGTGATTTCACCATCTTCCCCCGGGAACTGTTAGCTCCCGGCCATTGTTCTTACGACGTAATGCACATTCCAGAAGATCCCTGCCGGCAAGAAACGCCCCCGCATGGCAATGGGGGGGACCCGCGTGTTGGCCGACGCCGACTGATCCTGGCCACGCTGGCGGCGTTGTTATTGCTGGCGGCCGCACTGCTGGCCGCCGATTGGTGGTTCTGCCGGCCGGAAGGGCTAACGGCCCACTATGTCGGCCGGAATCAGTGCATCCGCTGTCATGCCAAGCAGTACCATGACTGGCTCGGTTCCGATCACGAACAGGCGATGGCCGTGGCCACGCCGCAGACGGTGCTGGGGAATTTCAAGAACCAGCAGTTCAGCCATTTCGGCGTTACCTCGAAGTTCTTTCGCCGCGGAGGGAAATATTGCGTGACGACCGACGGGCCGAGCGGCAAGAGCGAGACGTTCGACATCCGCTACACGTTTGGTTTCCGGCCGCTGCAGCAGTATCTCGTGCCGTTTCCCGACGGCCGCGTGCAGTGCCTGCCGCTGGCCTGGGACACCCAGCGCAAACGCTGGTTCCACCTCTACCCCAACGAGCCGATCCCGCACAGCGACGAGTTGCACTGGACGCGGCCGTTGCAGAACTGGAACTACATGTGCGCCGATTGCCACTCGACCAATCTGCAAAAGAACTTTGACGTGGCGACGAATCGCTATCACACCACCTGGTCGGAGATTAGCGTCAGTTGCGAGGCCTGCCACGGGCCGGGCAGCTTGCACGTCGAATTGTCCGAGTCGTGGCGATTCTTTTGGGATCGCCGCTACGGCCTGGGATTGCCGAACCTCAAGCGTGCCGACGCCCACACGGTGGTCGATAGCTGCTCCCCCTGCCATGCCCGCCGCAACTTGGCCTATCCCGGTTTTCGTTCCGGCCAGAAGTTTCTCGATTACTACAACCCGGAATTGCTCGACCGCGACCTGTACTATGCCGACGGGCAAATCAAGGACGAGGACTACGAGTACGGGTCGTTCCTGCAGAGCAAGATGTACGATCGGCAGATTCGCTGCACCGATTGTCACGATCCGCACACGGCCCGTCTCAGGGGCGTCGACCCCGCCACGCCGTGGCGCCACGTGAGCGACAATCGGGTGTGCATCGAGTGCCACCTGGGCCAACATCCGGCCGGAAAATACGACACGCCGACGCACGACCATCATCCCAACCGCTCGAAGCCGGGCACGCTGTGCGTCGATTGCCACATGGCCGAAACCACCTACATGGTCGTTGATCCGCGGCGCGATCACAGCATGCGCGTTCCGCGGCCCGACCTGACGATCGCGCTGGGAATACCCAACGCCTGCAACCGCTGCCACCACGACAAGTCGAAGGGCGAAACGCCCGAGTGGGCCGAGAGCCAGTTGCGCCGATGGTATGGCGAGCGAAAAGAGCTGCCGTCGTTTGCCTATGCCTTTGCGGCCGGCCGAGCGGCAAAACCCGAAGGCGAGCGGATGCTGGAATCTATCACCCGTCGAAAGGATCTTCGTCCGATCGTTCGGGCCAGCGCGATCGCGCTGTTGAGCCACTACGGCGGCGACACGGCGCAATACGCCGCCTTCGAGGGCCTCAGCAATGACGACCCCTTGGTGCGCATGGCGGCTGTCCGCAGCTTGCAGTTCTTGCCCGACGTGGAACTCGAGCGCCGGCTGGCGCCCATGCTCCACGATCCCATCCGCACGGTTCGCATGGAAGCTGCCCGCATTCTTTCCCGCACGCCGTCGCACCTGTTCAACCGGGAGGATCGCGCGGCCTTCGATGCGGCGCTCGCCGAATATCTGACGGGCCAGGAAAACCTCGATGACCATCCGGCCGCCCATCTGAATATCGCCGTCGCGCAGGCCAATCTGGGCGATGTGAAAAAGGCCGAAGCTGAGTATCGCACGGCGATTCGGATCGATCCGCGGTTCGTGCCCGCGCGGATCAATCTGGCGATGCTCGACGACCAGCAGGGGAAGAAGGCTGAGGCGGAAGCCGAGCTTCGCACAGTGATCGAGTTGGAGCCGACGTTGTCCGAGGCCCATTATTCGCTAGGCCTGTTGCTGGGCGAGGATGAGGGAAAAATAGCGGCGGCGGCCCAGTCCTTGGCAAAGGCCGTGGAACTGGCCCCGGAAAATCCGCGGATGCACTACAATTACGGCTTGTCGCTGCAAAAGCTGGGCAATGCGGCCAAGGCCGAGGAGGAATTCTCAAAGGCCCACAAGCTTGCGCCCGAAGAGTCGGATTTTCTCCATGCCTTGGCGATTCTGTACACGCAGCAGAAACGCTGGACCCGCGCGGCGGCTTGTGCCGAAGAACTGGTCCGGCGGCATCCGAACGATCCGCAGTTGCAGTCGCTGTTGGACTTCGCCCGCCAGCAAGGTGGAAAACACTAGGGTTACCGTAGGAAGCCGGCGTTGGCCCAATCGGCATGATCGGCGTAAATGCTGTCGCCCCCATCGCTGACGACGAGCCGGATCGTCTTGCTGGCGGCCGGGATTGGCACGTCGAAGTAGTAGAAATCGCCGGGCCGCATCACGATCGACTGTGCCACGCGCCGCCCGTCGAGCCATACCTCGAACACCACGCTTGCCTGCGGATAGTCCTTCATCTCGTCGTCGACGCCCGCGATGGCCACGAAGCGGCGATGCCCGGGCTTCAGTGCGTAATCGATTTCCGAGAGGGCATGGACGCCGACGCCTCGGGCGTACTTGGTCCCGGCGATCAATAGTGGCGTGCCTTGGATGGAGCGATCCACTTGCGGATGACCTCCCCAACCCACCGTGGCCCGCAGCGGCTTCAAGTCCGATAGATAGACGCTTGGCAGCGGCGGCTTGGGGCCGCGGGCGACGAACGTGGCCGAGCTAATCTCGCTCCGTTCGCCTGCGACGATCGCCACGGCCCGCACGGTCGTGGTCTTCTCTAGCCGTAGCGGTGCCACATAGCGCGGCGAGTTGGCCGTCGGCGCCGTGCCGTCCAGGGTGTAGCGGATTTCCGCCCCCGGCATCTGCGAGGGCAGGGCCAAGCTTACCTCGGTCGATTCGCTAAACGTCTGGCTGCTGGCTGAAAACTTAGGCGCGGGCGTTGGCAAGCGGGTCAAATCGGCCGTGAGCACCTCGCCGAGCCGACTGCCATCCGAGAAGACGGCCGCGCGAATGGTCGTCGTCTTCGTGATGGCGAACGGCTTATCATAGCGCGGCGATGCGACGGTGGGCTGGCCGCCGTCGGTCGTGTAGCGAATGTGGCCTCCGGCAATGGTCGTTCCCAGCTCGATGGTTTGCCTGAGGACGAAGGAGGAGCGCTTGGGTTCGATCCAGGCGTAGGCGAGCCGCACCATCGCCGAGCCGCGGCGGAGCGGCACCTTGAGACGCAAGTGCCGACCATCGTCGTGGGCTGCCAAGCCGCTCCAGGCGCTTTCGCCCGGATGAATCATTTCCACGCGGAAGGCCTTTTGGCCGACGGGCCTCGTCAGGCCGGCGAGCACCACCGTGGCCGTGGACGCCTGGCCGCCGAATGTGACCGGCAAGGCGTATCCGCCCGGAACCTCGAAAAGATTGGCCTTGGCCGTATTTCCGACAACCTCGACGACGTGCGGCCGGAGCACCCACCGCTTGCCGCGGATCGCGTCCAGCAACGGGCCGTAGTCGAGATAGTACTTGTCGGCCGGAGTGCCCGGCTGGATGCAATGGTTATCGCCCGGATAAGGGGCCGTCGGGTAAGCGCCCAAGTAAAGGTGCCGTTGGAAGTACGCGTCGGGGTCGGGCCGCAGAGTGCCCGGGTCCGGGGTCCAGCACAGCAGCGGCTTGCGAACCGCCAGAATGGCATTGGCATTCAGTGCCGGTCCCATGTGGCCGAACTCGCAGTAAATGCCGTCGAGATGCCGCAAGACCTCCAGCCGCTTTGTCTGATTGTTGCCGAAGATGACCTTATCGGCGCGGTGCATCATCGGTCCGAGTTTCGACATGATTTCGCGCCAGGACATGTAATAGGATCGGGCCGGCTTGCCGTCGACCCAGCTCAAGCCGTCGTCGCCGCGCGGATTGTAGAACCGCAGCCAGTCCATGCGGTCGATACAGATGCCGTCCGCCGCCGGGAGCCTGTCCAGATGCCGCTGCGCCTGTTCCAGCAAGAACTTTTGATAGGCCGGATCGCCCGGGTCGACCACCATCGCCCCTTCCCAAGAGCCGACCGGCTTATCCTTGAGCATGAGCAAGGCATTGGGGAGCTTCGCATAGAAGTAATCGTTCGGGTCTTTCCAGAGGTCGCTTTCGCGGGTTGCCTTCCGTGGCGGGGCGGGCCAACGCATGTTCCGCCCATACTCCGTCACGTTGAAATAGCTGAGCACATAGAAGCCGCTCTGCCGCATCCAGCGCGAGTAGTCGTTCAAGCTCTTAAAGGAATTGAAGGCCGACTTTCCCGGGATGGCCGGTTCGAGGACGTGCCGGTGCCAGGTCTCGTTCTCGTCGCTTAGGGGCGGGAGGAACATGCCCATGTAGGGGAAATCCTCGCTGCACTTCCAGTTGATCCGAAAAGCCATGCGATGCAGATCGGTGACGTCGAAATGGCGCTCGTCGGCCGAGTAGGCCGCGCAGCCGGCCATCTCATTGACGCGGGGATTGGGCGGATTGAACCATTGCGGATAGCGTGCCACCATCCAGGCCAGCCCGCCGCGCCAATCGGCCGCGTGAGTCACCAGGTCCATGGCAAACCGCAGCGGCCGGCCCTCGGCAATGCGATATTTCGACCGGGTCCAGGTAATGCCGCCGGCGGCCGAAGTCTTTAGCCGTTGGTCGAGCAAGATGTCTTCGGGCGAGAGGACCAGCGAAAGCCCAATATCGGCGGCCGGCTCGACGATGGTCATGATCGGCACCGCCACGACGTTCGAATCGCCCGGGCCGCCGTTGTAGCTCCACAGCCGGTCGACAAACGGTCGGAAGACCAGCGGATCTTGCCAGCCATCGTGCTGGTCCGGATCGGACCACACGGTCCAGAAGCGGGCATGTTGGGCGTCGGGGTATTGCAGCCGGGTGGCAATGTCCGTGGTCCATGGGCCGCCCTGGCCGCGAACCTCGATCTCCCACCGCACGCTCTCCTTGGTGGGCAGGAATCGCTCGACGAGCAGGCAGCGGTTCTTCGTGGCGCCGTGTACGAGCGGTTTAAGGAACTCGACGCCGCCGCCAAAACTCTTCATGGTCGTTGCGCCGTTTGGCTGGCAGCCGCCCAACACGGTTTCCGCCGTCATGGCCCGCTGCACGTGTTTCTCGCCGAGCCGTACATCAATAATGTGTCCGTTCGGGGCGATTTGAACGGCTACCCGGCCGCCACGGATTTCGATGGGGCGGCCGCCTTCTGCTGCCCACACGGTGGCAGTGCAAAGCAGGCTGAGAGCAAGCGTCAGGATGTGTGACTTCATGACAAGGCTCCTTGAGATGCTCGTGGACGGGCGGGGTAGGGGGGTGGGGAGATGCGGTCAACGTAGGTTATGCCTTAGCATAACATTCACGCTCACTCGAATGTCCGTTATGCTAAAGCATAACCTACGGCCTCGGCTCCAGTAGTCTGAGAGTTGGTCATCACGATCTCAAATTTCCGATTTCAGATTTCCGTGTCTTCCTTTCCTGAATGATGCGAGGCAAGAGGAAGACAACCTCTCCCGATAACCATGTTGCACTATGCAGCGGTCGTTGTCTAGATCAAGAATTGGGCCAGTTCTGCCGGAAAATGCTTGGCCTGCGGCCGGCCCCGTCGCAGGCAGCCATCACTCGGTGGCGATGACTGCCGCGCGCTTCATTTGTTGCAACTCGCGCTGCTGCTTCGCGGTGAGTTTTGACGGCCCCAGATCGACGACCAGCTTTTTGAGCGTGCCGGTAAAGCGGAACGGCATTTTGTCGACGTAATTTTCGACCACCGGCGTGCCCGTGTCTTCGCCTACGTCGAACGTCTCGTCCAACGAGAAGCGGTTGCCGACGGTGCGTTCGATGTGGTTCTCGGCCACCTTTTGGCCGTCGACCGAGATGCTGCCGCCGCCGCCCTTGCCGATGCCGCCGCCGT
>Ga0181529_10005224_pt1 | contig 13673 bp, 9 predicted proteins | sample PEATcosm2014_Bin_36_FD_119763 | JGI IMG/M metagenome (GOLD analysis project Ga0181529, IMG submission 119763) | Peatland microbial communities from MTU Mesocosm Facility, Houghton, MI, USA - PEATcosm2014_Bin10_30_metaG | ecosystem: Environmental > Terrestrial > Soil > Wetlands > Peat | place... | reverse complement strand
CTTTCCGCAAGGCGTTGTGTACAGCGAGGAGCGGCTGACTAATCGCGAGCTCAAATACCCCATGATTCTTCATGCGGAGATCAATGCGATTCTATCGGCACGTCAAGATGTGCGCGGCTGCACCATCTATGTAACGCCCTACATGCCCTGCCCGCAGTGCGCGGCGGTGATTGTGCAGTCCGGCATCAGCCGCATTGTGTACACGCCCAGCGACCACGAGAAGTGGGGCAAGCCGGTGCTCTCCACAAGCCAGTTTGCCGAAGCCGGCGTGGAGCTGGTGGAGCTGCCGCCGTTGGCGGAGTAAGCAGGACATCGAGAAATGACAACGAAATGGAGCGAGATTCGCCGCCAGCACGCGCCAGAAGTCGAGGAAAAGATTCGCGGCCGCAGAACGCGAGTCGGCAGCGTAAGGTTTGTGCGATCCCACCCATTCGCAAAGAGCGCGAATGGATGGGGCACCCGGCGGACAACTCGATCTGTCTGCCCTTCTCGTTAGCTACAAAGCCCATTACAGCAGCTCATCGATCGTCACGATGTCGACGATGCCGCCAACGCCGTAGAGCGCGGGCAGGATTTTTTCTGGCGCGTGCTGGCGGCGGAGTTCGGCCACCTTGTCGGTGCCGCGGCGATAGGCAGGCAGGTACATGCGGCCCAGCAGCGGATGCCGGCCCCATGCGCCACTGAGTTTGTTGGCGCGTTCCAGGCTGACCAGGAAGTCGTTGCGCAGGGCGCTTGCAATCTCCGGCTGGGGGCGGAGTTCACCCCAGGTCATGTACGAGGACTGGTTCTTGGCATCGTCCTGCAAGAGCGCCAGCAGCACGCCGATCTGCAGATCCTCATCGGGCAACTGCTCCACTTCCGTGACCCCGTGGGCGATCAGAATGGCGTTGTTGGCAATGCCTTCAAAGAGCGTGGCGGCGCGGGTGTTCATGGTGAGCACCGAGGCCTCGAAGCAGGCCGCCTTGCGGACGTAGAGATTCTGCAGGTAGGCAAAGGTGGTTACATGGCCCGGAACCACTTCGTGACTTACTAACTGCTCAAACTCCGGATAAGAGATGGAGAGCGAGGCGTTGATCTCATAGGTTGCTTCGTACTCGGGCGTGCCATCGGCCTTGCGGGCGCGGCCCAGGTAGTTCATGGAGCCCGAGAACCATGCGTCCTTGATGGGCATGAAGCCGATGTTGGCGCGGGGTATATTATTGAACTCCATGGGGAGATAGGGCAGGAGATTCTGTTGGCTGAGCCGATCGAAGTGGGCGATCACGGCGGCTCCCAGGCCCTTGACCGAAGCCATGGGAATGTAGCGATCCTCGCGCCAGGCATCGACCGCGTACAGCAGACCGGCCTCCGGCTTGTAACCGGCTTTGGCCAGCAACTCCTCCACGCGGGCGCGCTTGGCGGTGGGGTCGGAGGGTTCGGGATCAAGGCCGGTGGAGGCAATGACCGAGCGCTGGTAGGGCACCGGATCGCCCTTGCCGATGGTCTCCATGGCCAGGTCGAACATGACTTCCATGCTGTCGGCCAGACCAGCTATATAAGCGCCGCGCAGGCCGCCGATCTTGGCGGCTTCGCTCTTGAGTTCGCGAAAAGCAGCAGGCAGATTAACAGCTTTGAGATAAGCTTCAATGCCTGCGAGGTCAGGCTGTTTTGCGCCTACGCCGCCGGTCTGCCGGACCCGTTCGGCGGTGGCATCGGTGTAGGCCAAGGGAAGAGGCTCGTCCGAGAACCAGGAGTCGGCAATGAAGCGGCCGGTACCGGAGGCGCACATCACATCGCCGCCCCACAACGTATCGATGCCGAGCACGGCATCGGCGGTCAGTTGAGTGAGAAGATCCATTCGATCACCTTCTTTGTTTGATCAGCGAGTCAGCGAATTAGCACGCCTGCGGCGCTGTTCGCGGGTTGGCATTGGTATTGTCGTTGCGTTACCTCCCACCCTGGCCGCAAAAACAAGAACGCGGCAAGGGTGGGGCACCCGAAGCTCTTCAGGATGCTTGTTCCTTCTTCTGGGCAAAGAACCAGACGTAGAGGCAGAGGCCGAGGAAGAGCACCAGAGAGACCAGCTGCGAGACCATTTCATTGGCGTAGAAGGGGGTGCGAACGCCGTCCTCGCTGTAGAAGGAGAACATGCGCAGCGAAGCGCCCAACACGCCGCCCAGCGCGCCGCCCGCCATCAGGCCGGAGGCCAGAATCACGCCCCGTTCGCGGATGGACTTGCCGGTTTCGGCATCGTATTTTTCAGACCGCTTGTTGACCAGGTGGGAGAGGAATCCGCCGGCCAGAATGGGCGAGGTGAGCCCCAAAGGCAGGTACATGCCCAGCGCGAATACGAGCGAGGACTTGCCCAGCATCTCCATGACAACGGCCACCGCGGCGCCGACGCCGAAGAGGAGATAGGCCACCGGCTGGTGGCTCATGAAGCCCACCACCAGAGCCTTCATGATGGAGGCCTGCGGAGCGGCCAGCACCTGGCGCAGATCGCCCGGAGCCGCCTCACCGAACTGGAAGGTGTGGGCAAGCAGGATGATGGTGAGGCCGGAGGCGATGGCGGAGACCGCGACGCCGAGAAACTTGACCTTCTCCTGCGCGGCAGGGGTGGAGCCCAGCCAGTAACCGGCCTTGAGATCCGTAATGAACTGGCCGCTGACGCAGAGAGCGGTGCAGACCATGCCGGCGATGGCCATGACAAAGAACATGCCCGTGGTGCCGCTGATGCCGAAGTTGAGCAGCACAATCGAGCTGACGATGACGGTGAGCATGGTCATGCCACTGGCGGGATTGTTGGCGGTGGTGGCAATGGCGTTGGCCGCAACCGAGGTGAAGAAGAAGGAGAAGAGCAGCACCAGCACCACTCCCGCAAGGAGCGCGGCCCAGGTGGGCTGCAGGCTGCCAAAGAAGAGGCCGACGGCCAGCGCGCTGATGACCACGCCGAGCACGATGGCCACGATGGAGATGTCGCGATCGGTGCGCTCGGTATGCGCGGCCTCCCCGTGCCCAAAGGCCTTGAAGGCGATGGAGAAGGAACCCACGATCACGCGCAGGCTCTTGAGTACGCCGAAGATTCCGGCCGTGGCAATGGCGCCCACGCCGATAAAGCGCACGTAGTTGCGATAGATGGCCAGCGCGTCCATGGCGGCAATGGGGACGGTGCCGGGATAGACCGGCGTATTCAAGTGGCTGCCGATGAACCACACCAGCGGCACCAACACGAAGTTGGTGAGGATGCCGCCGGCGCAGAACATGAGCGCGCTGCGCAGGCCCATCACATACCCCAGGCCGAGGATGAAGCCCACCGCATCGAAGTTGAAGACCATGCGTCCGCGGTCAGCCAGCGAGCGCATCACCGGAATGAACTGAAAGTTAAGATATTCCTTCCAGGTGTGGAAGGTGGTGGTGAAGAAGTCATAGACGGTGGCGATAGCCGTGGCCTGGATCAGCAGCTTGGCCTGCGAGCCTCCCTTTTCGCCGGTGACCAGCACTTCGGTGATGGCGGTGGCTTCCGGGAAAGGGAGATGGCCGTGCATCTCGCGCACAAAGTAGCGGCGCAGGGGAAGTACGAAGAGCACACCGAGCACGCCGCCCGCCAGGCAGATGAAGATGGTCTGCAACGGATGGGGATTCAGATTGAGGATGTAGAGCGCGGGCAAGGTGAAGATGGCGCCCGCCGCCACGCTGCCGGAAGCCGCGCCAATGCCGGTGATGACGATGTTCTCCAGCAGCGACGAGCGGCGCCGGAAGACGCGCGCCAGGCCGATGGCGAGGATGGAGATGGGGATGGCCGCCTCCATGCCCTGGCCGACCTTGAGTCCGGAGTACGCCGAGGCAATGGAGAAGAGAACGCAGAAGACCACGCCCCAGAAGATGGCGCGCAGGGTAAGTTCCGGCTCGGGGGCGGAGGCGGGAATGATGGGTTGGTAGGTTTGGCCGGGAGCCAACGGGAGATAGGCATTTTCCGGCAGCGAGCGGGATTCGGTTTCGTTCATGGTGCATCCTCTGGATGCGCGGCCCGAGCAGGGGCGCTGCGCATAACGCCCGCAAACCACGGGGCTGCGGACCTGTCACAGTCTACCTCACCAGCACCTGCGGGCACCTGCGGTGCGGCCAATCGCCGCTGCGCGGCGGGGCGTGCTGAGGCGGAGGTGGTGCCGGATGGGCCGCTTGATCGAACTTCTGCGGGAGAGGTCGGCGCTACTTTTGGCTTTCTTTGGCAGCGCGCTTCTTCTTGCGCAGGCTGCTGGCGCGGACCACCAGGCGCGGCTGCACCTGCTCCATGCGGGGGCGCTGGGGCTCGGTGGCGCCCACCAACTCAAGCGCCAGTTCCGCAGCCAGACGGCCGATCTCCGCGCTGAACTGATCGACAGAGGTGAGCGGGACGCGAAGGAAGTCAGAGTACGACAGGTTGCCGCAACCCACCACGGCAATGTCTTCCGGGATGCGCAGTCCGGCTTCCAGAATGGCGCGCATGGCGCCCAGGGCTACAGGATCGTTGAAGCAGAAGATGCCGTCGGGCCGGGGCGTGGTGGCGAGGAGCTTGCGGGCGGCCTCGTAGCCGCCGGGCTCGCCGCGGTCGTCGCCGGATGCGCCGATGGAGACAACGTGCTCCGGGCGCTGGGCCATGGCGTGTTCGGAGAGCGCGCGCCGGTAGCCTTCCAGACGGCCCATGGCGGTGGAAGTCTCAGGGCCGCGGATGTGGGCGATGCGCGTACAGCCCTGCTCGATGAGGTGGAAGGCGGCCAAGTAACCAACGGCCGGATCGTCCACACCGACAAAGTTGGCGGCCAGGCCTGGGAAGTGGCGATCAATCAGCACGTAGGGAATGCCCGCCTGTTCCACACGGCGAAAGCTTTCGACAGTCCACTGCGCGCTGGCGATCAGCATCACATCCACGCGACGGGCCAGCAGTTGCTCAATCTCCTGCCGTTCCAACTGCGGATCTTCTTCCGAGCTGGTGATGAGCAAGCCGTAGCCATGGCCGCGGATGCCGGCGGAAAGCGCCTTGGCCACCTGCGCAAAGAAGGGATGGAGCAGATCCGGCACCACCAACCCGATGGTGTAGGTGCGGCCGGTGATGAGCGCGCGCGCGGCCAGATTGGGCTGGTAGTTTAGCTCCTTCATCCGCTTCAGCACGCGCTTGCGGGTGTCGTCGCCAATGTCGGGATGGCCGCGCAGCACCTTGGAGATGGTGACGGTGGAGAGGCCCATGTCGCGCGCAATGTCTTTCATGCGCACGGGTGTGGCGCGATGCGGAGCCGAAGACGTGGGGTTGCCAAACTTGGAATCGTTCATGAATGTAGGAGTGAGGACGGAGTTTCAGAACCAGCAGGATCGCCGCCCTACATCGATAGTACCGCTTCCAAGGCTTAAACGTTAACTGTTTTCTTTCCGGGCCGGGGTGAGCGTTTCTCTTCTATTTTCAATGCCTGTACCTACCTCCATTGACAGACGCAGCGCAAGGCGATATTCTGCGCTGGTTCCAGTTATCGATAACTTTTACCTGGGGAGTCGCCATGAGTTCGCCGTCCGCATGCATTGATCCCGCCTTGATTCCGCAACGCACTCTGGCCAGTGGGGCCAAAATGCCCGCCGTTGGCCTGGGCACTTTTGGATCAGACCACGTGACCCCGGCACAGATTGCCGCCGCCGTCGAGGGCGCCGCCGCCCTCGGCTATCGCCACTTTGATTGCGCCTCGGTCTACGGCAACGAAGCCGAGATTGGCGCGGCCTTTCAGGCCATTCTTGCCTCCGGCATCCGCCGCGAGGAGCTGTGGATCACCTCCAAGCTGTGGAACGACAAGCACAGCGAAGAGGACGTGATTGCCAGCTGCAAAAAGTCGCTGGCCGATCTGCGGCTCGACTATCTTGACCTTTATCTGGTGCACTGGCCGTTTCCCAACTTCCATCCCTCGGGCTGCGATGTGACCTCGCGCTCCGCCGCCGCCAAGCCTTACATCCACGAGAACTACATGAAGACCTGGCGCAAGATGGAAGCGCTGGTGGAGATGGGACTGGTGCGGCATATTGGAACGTCGAACATGACCGTACCCAAGCTGAAGCTGGTGTTGCGCGATGCCCGCATCCAGCCGGCGGTGAACGAGATGGAGTTGCATCCGCACTTCCAACAGCCGCAGCTGTTTGACTATGTGGTAGCGAACGGTATGGCTCCGATTGGCTACTGCCCGCTTGGCTCGCCGGGAAGGCCGGAACGCGACCGCACGCCGGAAGACACTGACCCGCTCACCGATCCTGTCATTCTGGACCTTGCTGCAAAGCACAACGCGCATCCATCGGCTATCTGTCTGAAGTGGGCGGTGCAGCGCGGGCAAACGCCCATTCCTTTCTCCGTGAATCACTATCGCGACAACCTGGCCGCGGTGGTGGACGATCCGCTGACGGACGAAGAGATGAAGGCTATTGCGGCCATCGACAAGAACTGCCGGCTGATCAAGGGGCAGGTGTTTTTGTGGAAGGCAGATCAAACTTGGGAAGCGCTGTGGGATGTGGACGGAGAGATTACGCCGGCCTGAAGGCAGCTTTCAGCTATTAGCTGTCAGCTTCGAGCTCGGGCTTGGAACAGCTGGCCCCATACTGTCAGCAGACGGAAGAAAAATCTGATCGGCTGGGTGCCCCGGGGACCTCGCGTTGGGGGACCCGGGATGGAAGACAAAAGAATTCGAAACATCGTGCGCGATGCGCACCGAGTCATAGGAGAAGAAAATGAGTGAGACGATGCTAGCGGCGTATCTGCCGGGCGACTCCACGGTTGAAATGCGCAAAGTTGCAGTGCCCACGCCGGGACACGGCGAAGTGCTCTTGCGCGTGAAAGCCTCCACCATCTGCGGCTCTGATATTCGCTGCATTTATCACGAGCATCTGGGCAAGGGGCCGGAGGGCTATCAGGGCGTGATTGCCGGCCATGAGCCCTGCGGACAGATTGTGGCCGCGGGGCCCGGTTGCCGCCGCTTTGTGGAGGGCGATCGGGTGATTGTGTACCACATCTCCGGATGCGGTGTGTGCAACGATTGCCGTCGCGGTTACATGATCAGCTGCACCAGCGAGAAGTATCGCCGGGCCTACGGATGGCAGCGCGATGGCGGCATGGCGGAGTTCATGATTGCCGAAGAGAAGGACCTGATTGCGTTGCCCGATGCGTTGAGTTATGCCGACGGCGCGCAGGTGGCTTGCGGCTTTGGCACGGTGTACGAGGGGTTGCAAAAGATTGGCATCGATGGCAACCACGCGGTGCTCATCACCGGGCTTGGTCCAGTGGGCTTGGCCACGGGAGCGCTCTGCCGCAAGCTGGGCGCGCAGAAGATCATTGGCATTGACGTAGTGGCGGAGCGCATGCAGATTGCCAAAGACCTTGGCCTGTGCGATGAGGTTCTGTTCTCTGGTCCTGACAATGTGGCCGAAGTAAAGGCCCTGACGGGCGGCATGGGTGTGGAGCGCGCGGTGGATTGTTCGGCCAACGCCGCGGCCCGCGCGGTTGCGGTGCGCGCCACGCGCAAGTGGGGCAAGATTGTCTTCCTGGGCGAAGGCGGCAAGGTGGAGCTGAACCCCTCGCCCGACATGATTCACGACCAGAAGACGTTGTATGGATCGTGGGTGACGAGCACGTGGCTGATGGAGGAGTTGGTGGAACGGTTGGTGCGCTGGAACCTGCACCCGGCGGAGATTATCACCCATCGCTTTGCATTGGACAAGGCCGATCAGGCGTATGCGCTGATGGCCAGCGGCAAGTGCGGCAAAGTGGCCGTTTGCCAGGACGAAGAACTCAAGTAGGAGAAAGGCAAGAAAAAATGTCAGGACATTGCTGCCAGGACGAACATGAAGACGAGAACTGGGAAGAGCAACTGAAGGAGTTGCTGCCCCAGTTCGGACATCGCAACTGGATTGTGGTTGCCGATGCTGCCTATCCCTCGCAATCCAACCCCGGCATCGATACCGCAGTGATTGACTGCGGCCAGCTTGATGCCGTGAAGAAGGTGTTGGCTGCCATCAGCGCGCAGAAGCATATTCGCGCCAATGTGTATGTGGACACGGAGCTCAGCTTTGTTGCGGAGAAAGATGCCAAGGGCATTGGCAGCTATCGCAGCAAGCTGACGGCAGAGTTGGGCGCGGCGATGAAGACCTTGCCTCACGACGAGATCATCGCCAAGCTGGATCAGTCGGCCGCGGTGTTTCGCGTGCTGATCTTGAAGACCAACATGACCATTCCCTACACCTCTGTGTTCTTTGAGTTGGACTGCGGCTACTGGACAGCAGCCGCGGAAAAACGCCTGCGTACAGCAATGGCCGCAGCGGAGAAGAAGACGAAGTAGTAGCGCCGTGCCTGACCAGATCCGTACTTTCCCAGGTCTCAGAATCGAGACCTGGGGCACCCAGGGTTCGTGCCTTCGATGACGTAATCATGCAGCCACAGCAGTATTAACTTGACCACAACCTGCGCGAGACAACGGCACAAGACAGTTGCCCGCACACACCGCCAACCATCCAACTCACGAGGAGCCTTGGAAATGAACCCGTTTCAGACGAAGATCGATCGCCGTCAGATGATGAAGACCGTGGGCGGAGCCGCATCCGCCCTTGCATTCGCCGGCACACCGCTGGCCATGGCCGCAGCGGCCAACCCCGCTTTTGAAGGCACGCGCAAATCGCTCGAAGGCTACAAGATTCCCGACTGGTTTCGCGATGCCAAGTTCGGCATCTGGTCGCATTGGGGACCGCAGTCGGCAGTGGAAGCGGGCGACTGGTACGCGCGCAACATGTACATGCAGGGCAGCGATCAGTATAACTACCACGCGCAGATCTATGGTCATCCGAGCAAGGTCGGCTACAAAGATATAGTGGGCGACTGGAAGGCCGCCAAGTGGGACCCTGAGCACTTGATGGGGCTCTACAAGAAGGCGGGCGCAAAGTATTTTGTGTCGATGGGCGTGCATCATGACAACTTCGATTTGTGGAATTCGAAGTACAACAAGTGGAACTCCGTGCAGATGGGTCCGAAGCGGGACATTGTGGGCACGTGGCGCGATGCGGCCACCAAGGCTGGCCTGCGTTTTGGCGTGAGCGAGCATCTGTGGATCAGCTACAAGTGGTGGGCCGTGAGCCACGGGGCTGACAAGACCGGCATGTACGCGGGCATTCCTTATGATGGCGCGGACCCCAAGTTTGCCGACCTTTATCACGACCGCGATTGCGCGCGTTTGGCCGCCAAGCTGGAGTGGAACGACGATGACATTCCCGAGTCGTGGAAGAAACACTATCTGGACCGCATGACGGATCTGATCGACAAGTATCAACCCGACCTGCTCTACACCGATGGGCATCTTCCGTTTGAAGACTACGGCATGAAGATGGTGGCGCATCTCTACAACGTGAGCGCGCAGGCGCATGGCGGCAATGTGGAAGCCATCTACAACAGCAAGACCGACAGCGATTGCGCCATTGGCACCTGTTTGCTGGATCATGAGCGCGGTGTGTCCGATGCGATTGCGGCCAACCCGTGGCAGACCGACACCTGCATTGGGCAGTGGCACTACAAGCGCGGACAGAAGTACAAGACCGCCAAGAAGGTGATCGATCTGCTCACCGACATTGTGAGCAAGAACGGCAACCTGCTGTTGAACTTCCCGCTGCCCAACTCCGGCCAGCTCGACTGCCAGGAGCTGGAAGTGTTGGACGGCATCACGAAGTGGATGGACACGAACAGCGAGGGCATCTACAGCTCGCGTCCGTGGAAGATCTATGGCGAAGGGCCATCGACCAAGACGGAGATCAAGGCTGGCAACTTCAACGAAGACAAGCGCGGCGACTTTACCGCGGAAGATGTGCGCTTCACCACCAAGGGCAGCACCGTTTACGCCTTTGTGCAGGGCCTGCCGGAACGGGAAGCCGTGGTTAAAGCACTGGGCGCTGACAGCCAGCAGCAGCCCGGCCGCATCCAGAATGTTTCTATCCTGGGCGCAAAGGGTTCTGTCAAGTGGACGCAGGAGTCTGGCGCACTGAAGGTGCAGATGCCCACAGAGAAGATTTCGCCGATTGGCATCACGCTGAAGGTGGAAATCGGCTAAGTTCCAATCTATGTTCCTCCTCGAACACCTTTGGCCTGAATGCGCGAGCATTCAGGCCTCTTTTTTGCACATTCCGGGAGCTGCACAACCCCGGCCCGCGCATGTACGATAAGCAAGAACTCACATGAAAGAAGCCAAATCTCTCCGCCCCGAAATCCTGTTGCATGTTGCCCAAACCCTCAGCGTCCCGATGCGCGGCATGGTGTCCGTGATTGAGTTGCTGGACGACGGCGGTACGGTTCCGTTTATCGCCCGCTACCGCAAGGAGGCCACCGGCAACCTTGATGAAGTGCAGATCCGCGACATTGAAGAAAAGCTGAACTACTTCCGCGATCTGGAAGATCGGCGCGAGACGATTCTTGCCTCGATTGCCGAACAGGGCAAGCTGACCGATGAGCTGAAGGCCCGCATCGAAGCCACGCTCGACAAGAGCGAGCTGGAAGATCTTTATCTGCCTTACAAGCCCAAGCGCCGCACCAAGGCCACCATTGCGCGCGAGAAGGGTTTGGAGCCGCTGGCGCAGTATCTGTGGGCACAGACAAACACGGAGCAGCCGCTCGAGGCCTTTGCGCCCACGTTTGTCAACGTCGAGCTGGGCGTGGCCAATGTGGACGAGGCCCTGGAAGGCGCGCGCCACATTGTGGCCGAGTGGATCAGCGAAGATGCCGACCTGCGCAAGGCGCTTCGTGCTCTGGTGTTCAATGAGGGCGTGGTCGTAAGCAGGAAGGTCACCGACGCCGTTGACGAGCAAGACAAGTTCAAGATGTACTACGAATACTCAGAGCCGGTGAAGACCATTCCCTCGCACCGCATGTTGGCCATCCGCCGCGGTGAGAGCGAGGACGTTCTCTACTTCCTGATTGAAGTGGAAAACGAGCGCGCCCTGGGCATTCTGCGCCATCGCATTTTGCGCGATACCGGCGACTGGACGCCGCAGTTGAACCTGGCGATTGAAGACGCCTGGAAGCGGTTGTTGAATTCTTCCATTCAAGGCGAGATTCGCGTGGAGCTCAAGCGCCGCTCGGATTTGGATGCCATTCAGGTGTTCCGCGACAACCTTTACAATCTGCTGCTGGCGCCGCCCGCTGGGCCCATCTCCGTGCTGGGCATTGATCCGGGCCTGCGCACCGGCTGCAAAGTTGCGGTGGTGGATGCGACCGGCAAGATGCTGGCGCACGACGTGTTCTATCTGCACACCTCCAAGCACGGCAACGCGGAGTCGGCACCCAAGATGGCCGCCCTGCTGAGCCGCCACAATGTGCGCGCCATTGCCATTGGCAACGGCACGGCATCGCGCGAGACCGACGCATTTGTGCGCGAGTTCTTGCGCGACTACAAGATCGATTCCATCTTCTCGGTGATGGTGAGCGAGGCTGGAGCCAGCGTGTATTCCGCCTCCGACATTGCGCGCCAGGAGTTCCCTGACCTGGACCTCACAGTACGCGGAGCCATCTCCATTGCGCGCCGTTTGCAAGACCCGCTGTCGGAGTTGGTCAAGGTCGATCCGAAGTCGATTGGCGTAGGCCAATATCAACACGATGTGGACCAGCGCCAGTTGCAGGATTCACTGAATGTGACCATTGAAAGCTGCGTGAACAAGGTGGGCGTTGACCTCAACACCAGCTCGTGGACGCTGCTGCGCTACGTGGCCGGCATCAGCGAGCGTACGGCCATCAACATTGTGAACTATCGCAATGAGAAGGGCGCCTTCCGCTCGCGTCAGCAGGTGCTGGAAGTGCCCGGCATTGGGCCGAAGAGCTTTGAGCAGGCGGCTGGATTCTTGCGCATTCGCAATGGCGATAATCCGCTGGACTCGACCGCGGTTCACCCTGAGTCGTATGCCGTGGTGGAGCAGATAGCGCAGTTGGCCAGCGCCACGATTGCCGACATCATCAAGCAGCCCGAGCTACTCGAAAAGATCGACCGCTCCAAGGTTGCTGCGGGCACTTACACCTTCGCCGACATCATGGCCGAGCTGCGCAAGCCGGGCCGCGATCCGCGCGATACGTTTGTTGCGCCCAGCTTCAAGGATGGCGTGAACGAGATTGCGGATGTTGAGGTGGGTATGGTGCTGGAGGGCGTGGTCACAAACGTGACCAAGTTCGGAGCCTTTGTCGACATCGGCGTGCATCAGGATGGATTGGTGCACATCAGCGAGATCTCCAACAAGTTCATCAAGGATCCGGCGGAGGCGGTGAAGGCTGGCCAGATTGTGAAGGTGAAGGTGATGACGGTGGACCTGAAGGCCAAGCGCATTGCGCTTTCCATGAAGGCGCTGATGGCACCGGCGGGCCGTGGCCCAATGCGTCCGGCGGTGGCACCCAAGCCGGAGCTGAGCATGCAGGACAAGCTGTCGATGCTGGGCAACAAGTGGAAGACGCGGTAAGCACGGCGTCTTCATGATTGACCGCTTGAATTTGCACTTTGGCATCTCGGCTTCCCAGGTCTCAAAATCGATGCCTCCACCCCACGGACGAAGACCTGTCCTTGGGGACCCCGGACCTGGGGCCCCCAAGCATCTTCTTGAGGCACAGTGCCTGGCTGTGAGGTAGAAAGAATGCGGATACGACTGGCCACAGGCGCAGACCTCGATGAGATCGTAGGCGTGGTGCGGTTGGTTGTGCCGCTGATGCAGGCCACCGGCAACCAGCAGTGGGGCGAGGATTACCCGGACCGGGCCGCCTTTGCCGCCGATGTTACGCAGAAGGATTTGTGGGTGGCGGAAGTGAACGGGCAGGTGGTGGGCGTAGCCGCCATCTGCGGCGATCAGTCACCTGAGTACGCCGATGTGGGCTGGGACTTGAGCGAGCCGGCGATTGTGGTGCATCGGCTTGCAGTGGACCCGGCGGCGCGCGGACAAGGCATTGCGCTGGCCTTGATGCAACAGGCGGAGCAGGTGGCGCGCGAGCGGGGGATTCCGCGGCTGCGGCTGGATACGAACACGAAGAATCTGGCCGTGCAAAAGCTATTGGACAAGTTGGGCTACGTGTTTGCGGGCGAGATCAGCCTGCGCCGCAGGCCGGGGCTGCGCTTCCGGTGCTACGAGAAGTTTTTGTAGTTTTTGGTGCTTGTGGCATTGCATGTAGTGGATGCGTTGCGCGGCCATTCATTCCGTACGGTGAACGGATTGCACAGCGCCCCTACAGGGCGCTCAGATCTGTATCTGCTCAGTACCCAGCACGTCGCTGCGGCTCCGTGCTGGGCTATTGGCACAGTGCCCCTTCGGGGCACTTGCGGTATTGGGTGCTTCAGGCTCAAGGCACTCTTCTCCAGTCCCCAGTTCCGAGTTCCCAGTCCCGAGTTCCCAGTCCCGAGTTCCCAGTCCCCTGATCCCTGATCCCTGGTTTCCAGTTCCTATTCCCTAGAGCATTTTGTGGAATGGTGTAGACCTGATTTTCTTCGGTATCCCACCCATTTCCGCAAAGAACGCGGAAATGGATGGGGCACGGAAGTCTATACCAAAAGAAAAAATGATCTAGTCCCTAGGAGTGTGTCGGGCATAGATTAGGTGACGGCGGCAACAGCGCGGGTGGCAGATTTTGTTTTAGTTTTTCCCTATGGGGCAAAATTTCTTTCCTGACACGGTCAACCAGACGCTGATGT
>Ga0181529_10005223_pt1 | contig 13674 bp, 10 predicted proteins | sample PEATcosm2014_Bin_36_FD_119763 | JGI IMG/M metagenome (GOLD analysis project Ga0181529, IMG submission 119763) | Peatland microbial communities from MTU Mesocosm Facility, Houghton, MI, USA - PEATcosm2014_Bin10_30_metaG | ecosystem: Environmental > Terrestrial > Soil > Wetlands > Peat | place... | reverse complement strand
TTCGGCTTGAAGAATCTCACCACCGGTCAACTCCCGGTCGGCGAAAAAGGCCAGCGTCCCGGCGCCAGCGCCATGCCCGGCCTGCGCTCGCTGGTTCTGGAACGCCCCGTGGAGCGCGCCGATCAGTCCACGCGTTTTGCTACCCCCCTCCGCCCGGTGGCCTCGCGGTTTTAGGAAGTCGTCAGTTGACAGTTACGCCCCGGCCGCCCAAATAGCCGCGGGCGTGACTGCCGACGGTCAACTGTTCACTGTAAACTCGTAATTTGCACCCTCCTCCAAAAGATCTGTGGCAATTCCTGAAGCCGTACGATCCGTCTGTCCGCGCGCTGGTTCTCGAACTGCGCGCGGTGGTGATCGAAGAACTGGCTCCCTGCTGCGAAGTCATCTACGACGGTCCGTACGCCGTATCGCTCGGCTACGGGCCCACCGAACGGATGCGCGACCAGATCTGCCACGTGGTGGCCTACACCGCGCACGTGAATCTGGGCTTCTACCACGGCGCCTTTCTGCCCGACCCGCATCGGCTGCTGGTGGGCACGGGTTCGCAAATCCGCCACATCGCCATCAAATCAGCCGGCGACCTCTCGCGCCCCGCCATCCGCGAATACCTGCGCCAGGCGCTGGAGATGGCGGACGTCGAAGAGACGCCCGGCCGGGTGGAGAAAGGCGTGACCACCGTGATCAAGCCCGGTGCGCCGCACAAGCGGCGGCCGAAGTAAGCCATCAGCCCGCAGCCAGCAGCTTTTTCGGCGGTCGCGGATATTGCGACAGCGCCTCACGGCGAAGCCCTACGAAAAGCTGATGGCTGATGGCTTACGGCTCAACCCTCACCATGTGATAGTTCTTCTTGCCGGCGCGCAGCAGAATAGCGCCCGGCCAGAGGAGATCTCCCCGGGAAACCGACTTCTGCACCTGAGTCTGCCGTTCATTGTTCAGATACACGCCGCCGCCGTCGATCAGCTTGCGCGCCTCGCCTTTGCTGGATGCCAGGCGCGTGCGGACCAGCAGATCCACCAGCGGGATCGCAGCGTCGAGATCCGCGGCGGACATGTCCGTGACCGGAACCTCGCGCGCCAGCAGCGCCACCGTTTCGGCATCCGGAACCTCGCTGGACGACGAGAACAGAATCCGGCTGACGGCTTCCACCGCGCGGACCGTCTCCGCTCCGTGAATAATTCCCGTGCATTCGGCCGCCAGGACGCGCTGCGATTCCCGCTTCTCGGGCCCTTCGGCCACCTCCCGCTCCAGCGTCTGAATGCGATCCTGCCCGAGAAACGTAAACAGCTTCAGGTAGCGCACCACATCGGCGTCCGCCGTCTGCAGCCAGTATTGGTACATCTGGTACGGGCTGGTGCGGCGCGCGTCCAGCCACACGGCGCCTTCTTCGGTCTTGCCGAATTTGCGGCCGGTGGACGTGGTCAACAGCGGAAAGGTGATGCCTTCGCCACGCAATCCCAGGGTGCGGCGGATGAGTTCCTTGCCGGCCAGGATATTGCCCCATTGATCGCTGCCCCCCATCTGAATGGTGCACTCGTGGTGCTGGCAGAGATGCAGGAAATCGTAGGCCTGCAGCAGCATGTAGCTGAATTCGGTGTAGGAGATGCCCTGGTCGCGCTCCTCCAGCCGGGTGCGCACGGAGTCGCGCTTGATCATTTCGTTGACGGAGAAATGTTTGCCGACGTCGCGCAGGAAATCGACCAGGTTGAGCGGCGCCAGCCAGTCGACGTTATTCAGCATCAGGGCGCGCTGGTCCGAGGACAGATCGAAGAAGCGGGCCAGTTGGGCGCGAATGGCGGCCGCATTCTCGTCGGTCTTCTCCTTGGTGAGCAGGGTGCGTTCGGTGGCCTTGCCGCTGGGGTCGCCGATGAGGCCGGTGCCGCCGCCCACCAGCACCAGCGGACGGTGGCCGTGTCGCTGCGCGTGCGCCAGCGCCATGACGGGGATCAGGCTGCCCAGATGGAGACTGTCGGCAGTCGGGTCGAAGCCCACATACATGGTGCGCCGCGCCGCGCAGAGGTAGGCGTCCAGATCGTCGCTGGTTACCGCCTCCAGAAAGCCGCGCCAGCGAAGTTCGTCGAGAAAGCTGGACACACCAGCGGTTACCGATTCGTCTTGGGCCATGGAAGACTCTATTTTAGGTCATTTGCTCAGGCGCCCGGAGCGAACGACCGCAACTGGCGCACCGCTTCGATGACGCGCGCCGCCGTGTAGTCGATCTCTTCTTCCGAATTGAAGCGGCCGATGCCGAAACGGACGGCGGAGCGCTCGCGCCAGGGGCCGGCCGCCAGAGCTTTCAGGACATGGCTGGGTTCCGGGGATGCCGAACTGCACGCCGACCCCGTAGACAGCGCGATTTCCGGCAGGCTCAGCAACAACGCGTCGGCTTCCACGCCCGCGAAGCTAACGTTCAAATTGCCGGGCAGGCGATGGGTGCGCGATCCGTTGACCGTCACGTCATCCAGAGCGGCTTCGAGGCGCGCCAGCAACCGGTCCCGCAAGCCGGCAGTGCGCTCGGCCTCCTGCGACATCTCGCGGCCCGCCAGGACGCACGCTTCGCCAAATCCCACGATCGCCGGGACGTTGAGGGTGCCCGAACGGTAGCCGGATTCGTGGCCGCCGCCATCCATCTGCGCCACCAGCGGCACGCGCGGGTGGCGTCGCCGCACGTACAGCGCGCCCACTCCCTTGGGACCGTAGAGCTTGTGCCCGCTCAACGACATCAGGTCGATCGAGTCCTCCTCCACGTGGATGGGAATCTTGCCGAACGCCTGCGCGGCATCGCAGTGGAAGAAGACGCCGCGCTGGCGGCAGAGCGCGCCGATTTCGCGGATGGGCTGCACCACGCCGATCTCATTGTTGGCGACCATCACGCTGACCAGGACGGTCGAGGGACCCAGCGTCTCGCGGAGACGGGCGAGGTCGAGGAGTCCGTCGGGGTTGGGAGCCAGGACGGTGGCCTGGCAACCCTGCCGTTCCAGATGGCGGATGGGGTCGAGCACGGCGCGGTGCTCGGTGGCCATGGTGACGATGTGATTTCCCTTGGCGCGGCAGGCCTCAGCCACGCCCTTGATGGCCAGGTTGTTGGATTCCGTGGCGCCGCTGGTGAAGACCAGCTCGCGCGGCGTGGCGCCGGCCAGCGAGGCCACGCGGCGGCGCGCGGTCTCCACGGCCTTCTCCGCTTCCCATCCGAAGCGATGCGAGCGGCTGGCAGCATTGCCGAACGCCGGCCCGAAGAAAGGCAGCATGGCGTCGAGCACGCGCGGGTCCACCGGCGTGGTGGCCTGGTTGTCCAGATAGATGGGCTTGTGCACTGGGTCGAATTCCTATTGTGGCGCAGGAGGCGCAGCAGGGGAAGTTGCGGCGGCGGTGCGCAATGGCGCATACTGGTCTGCCGGAGCACCCAGGCATGGCCAAGCCGTCGCCGGCCCCCGAAACCGAATCGATCGAACAGGAACACCTGGTACCGCGGTTCCGCGTGGTGCTGCTGGACGATAACGATCATACCTACGACTACGTGATCGAAATGCTGCAGCGGATCTTCATTTTTTCGCTGGAACAGGCCTACCGGCACGCCGAAGAAGTGGACCGCTGCGGGCGGACGGTGCTGATCACCTGCGAGCTGGGCGAAGCGGAGTTCGCGCGCGATCAGATTCACGGCTATGGCCGGGACCCGCGGCTGCCGCGTTCCCAGGGATCGATGGCGGCTGTGATTGAGCCGGTCGGCCCCTAGCGGCTGACGGCGCGAACGCATTTGTTAGGATGGTCCTATATGAAGTTCTCCCACGCTGTTTTGTCTCTTGGGCTCGCTATGTGTCTGAACGCACAGACCCAACCGCCGGCCACGGCGCCGCCCGTTCCGACTCCGCCCCCCACCCAGGCTCCTGGGCAGAATAAGACCCCCGTTCCCACTCCGCACGTGGAGCTTTCCATGGAGAACCCGGGAGACGTCAAGATGCCGGTGGTTCCCCCCGACCGCGTGGTGCTGTCGGTCGGCGACGTCAAACTGACGGCGGCGCAATTCGACATTCTGGTGGACTCGCTTCCCGATCAGTACAAAGTGGTGGCCCGCGGCCCCGGCCGCAAGACGTTTGGCGACAACCTGGTGCGCATGCTGGTGCTGTCGCAGGAAGCCAAGCGCCTGAAACTGGATCAGACGCCGGCGTACCAGACGCAATCCCTGTTCCAGATGGCCAACGTCCTGGCGTCGATGATGTATACGCAGATCGCCAAGGAGATCCAGATTCCCGAGGCCGACCTGCGTAAATTCTATGCCGAGCATCGGTCCGAGTTCGACCAGGTCAGCGCGCGGCACATCCTGGTCCGCATGCAGGGTTCGCGCGTGCCGCTCAAACCGGGACAGAAGGACCTGACGCCCGAGGAAGCCCTGGCCAAGGCGCAGGAATTGGAGGCGCGCCTCAAGGCCGGCGAGGATTTCGCCAAGCTGGCCATGGCCGAATCGGACGATACTTCCAATGCCGGCAAGGGCGGCGATCTGGGCTCCTTCAAACATGGGAGCATGGTCCCGTCGTTCGAACAGGCGGCCTTCGCCATGTCGCCGGGACAGGTGAGCGAGCCGGTGCGCAGCGATTTCGGATACCACATCATCAAGGTGGAATCGGTTAAGACCTTCGACGATGTCAAAGCCGATGTGCAAAAGCGCATGCTGCCGGAACTGACGCAGAAAGTTCTGGAGAACCTGGAGAAGAACAGCGCCGTGGTCTACGACACAGAGTTCTTCAATTTGGCGAGACGGTAGCGTGACCACCAAGAAGCTGGAAATCGCCTGTCCGACGTGCGGCTCGCACGAGGTGTTCTACTCGTGTACGCCGAACTGCTGTTTCAATCACGTGTGTTCGGGTTGCGGGACCACTTTCGAGCCGGTGACGCGGGCCACCGGAGCCAGGGCCGGCAACGTGACGCCTCCGGATCCATTGCCGGAAGCGGCCGACCCTACCGCGGCCTGCGTCCAGTGTGATTCCACCGACGTATACATGACCGGGGACGGTACTCTCGTGTGCGGTAAGTGCGGTGCTTTGTTGCAATTAGAACTGACCGAAGTGGCTCCCGGGTAGCCGCTGGCGGGATTTCGGGCCGAAGGCCGTTGCCTCTGGACCGGGGGCGGTGGTATTATGAAATTGACGTAGATTTACGAGTCGGTCTGTTCGAGAACATCTCAACCCTGGCGCTTCTTAGCTCCAGGGTTTTTTATTTGGCGCTCCAGGGTTTTTTCTTGGCCGCCCCTCACGCGCCGGCGGCATTTCGCCGATACCGATGTATGGTTAACCCCTGTCTGTACGTTTCCTCCTTTCCGTTGCCTGCGATTTGCGCCATAATACGGAACAAGCTGCCCGGAGAAGGCGGCCGGATGTTGCGGCTCGGGCAAAAGGCAATGGCGATGACGCGAGAGTCGAGCCTCCGGTTCGGAGTTACCGGGATCCTGGGGCTGGGTGTTTTTCTCTTTCCAGGGCTGCTGCAGGCGCAGGAACTCATCCGCCCGGGGACGCCCGGCGGGCCGGTTCGGCTGATTACCGCGGACCTTGCGCTGCTCGAAGCGCAGGATACGCGCAAGGACCTGCCGTGCACGGTTACGCCCACGAAGCCGTTCCTGGGCTTCGACCTCAAGTTCCACTCCGGCTACGACGTCAGTCTCAATCTGAAGGATCTGGCCGGCACGGATAACCTGCTGACCATCGTCTTCCGGGTGACTCCCGACGATCATCCCGACGCGGCCATACACTTTTCGCAGCACATTAGCGTTCCCGCAATCGATGACGACGATCGCGGTCCTGCATATCTGCAGGGGACGTTCGATCTCGGAGAGGGCAAGTATCATGTCGACTGGATGATGCGCGACCGCGCCGAGCGCGTCTGCTCATTCCATTGGGATTCGGAAGCCGCCCTGCCGGTCAAAGACAAGCCGATGGCCCTGGACATCGCCGCTGCCGCCATCCAGCCAACCGATCCGGAATTATTCAAGCAGGAGCCTCCCGTCATACGGGAACAACACGAGCAGCCGCTGCGCGTGAAAGTGGTGGTAAACTTCGCGCCGCAGGATTCCGCGGCGGCCACGCTGCAGGCGCTCGACACCAACGCGCTGGTTTCCATTCTGCGCAACATCTCCCGCGATCCCCGCATCGGGCGGTTTTCGATTGTCGCCTACAACATGCAGGAGCAGCGCGTGCTGTACCGCCAGGAGGCCGTGTCGCAGATCGATTTTCCGGCTCTGGGGAAGGCGCTCAACAAGCTGAGCCTGGGGACGGTGGATCTGAAGAAACTCGTCCAGAAGCACGGCGAATCGGACTTTCTGGGCAATCTGCTCACCACCGAAGTGACGGAGGTGAAGGATTCCAAAGAAGCTCCCGACGCGGTCATCTTCGCCGGCCCCAAGGTGATGCTGGACGACGGGTTGTCGCCGGAAATGCTCAAACAACTCGGGGAAGTGAAATTCCCCGTGTTTTACATGAACTACAACCTGTATCCGCAAGCCAACCCCTGGCGGGACGCGATCGGCAATGCCGTCAAGTCCTGGAAGGGCATCGAGTACACGATTTCCCGGCCCCGCGACCTGTTTTTCGCCTGGAGCGAAATTATGGGACGTATTGTAAAATTAAAGCTCGGGAGAACGGGAAGCGGCAACTCTTCCTCGCAATGATTGCATGCGGGTCTTCGCTTGTGCGCTGCTAGTGGTGTCTAGCACGTGGTCCGGAGCCGCCCAACAGTTTGGGCCGGGCGAAAGCCTCGCACCGTATATCCCTACCCCCCAAGCGGTAGTCGAGAAGATGCTGGAAGCCGGCCACATTAAGCCCGGCGACGTGGTATTCGATCTGGGAGCGGGCGACGGCCGGATCGTCATTGCGGCGGCGCAGGAATATGGCGCCAAAGGTGTCGGCATTGAGATTCGCAAGGATCTGGTGGATAAGACGCGGGAACGCATCAAGGAACTGGGGCTGGAGGATAAGGTCTCGATTGTCCTGGACAGCGCCCTGCACGCCGATCTCAGTTCCGCCAACGTGGTGACGATGTACTTCCTAACCAGTTCCAACGACCGCTTGCGGCCGTGGCTGGAGAAGTCGCTGAAACCGGGCACGCGGGTGGTATCCAACCAGTTTCCGATTCAAGGCTGGCGGCCCATCGCCATCGCCCATCTGAAGCCGGGGACCATGGAATACACCATCTACGTCTACGAAATCGGGAAGACGAAGTAAGCGCGGCTACTTCGGTTTGTTGGCGGCTTCCACGATGCTCTGGGCCAGGTAATTCTGGACTTTGGAGTTATTTCGCTCCACCTCGAAATACGCGGCCTGCAGGAGCTGGCCTTTCTGGTCGCGGAGTTCCTGGCGAATTTCCTGCTGCGTCCGGGGATCGTTGAGATCGCGCTGGCCGGCCGGTTCTTTGGCGATCATCTTGAAAATCCGATACCCGTCCTGTATTTTCACAATGCCGGAGGTGGCGCCGGCCGGCATCTCCCGAATCATCCGCAGGAACTCGGCATTATTGGCGAAATCCGATTCCGGGTGGAATCCCACGTCGCCGCCATTGGGAGCGGAAGCGGCATCTTCGGAGTAGTTCTGCGCCAGAAGGGCAAAATCCTCGCTATTCTTGATACGGGCTTGCAGGTCCCTGATCTTGGCCTCAGCTTCCTTTTCGTTCTGCGCTTTGTTGTTCTTCAGATTGCGCACGTTGGGATCGGGCTGCGACGTGACCAGAATCTGCGCGATGTGAACGCGCGCCTCCGGAAAATTGAAGGCCCGCTTGTTCATGTTGTAGTAGTTGGCCACATCGGCATCGGTAATGACGATATGCGACGTGATCTCTTTGTTGATCAGCTTGCTGATGGTGAGATCGCGCCGGATCTGCATGCGCAAATCGGCCGCCGTCATATGACGGTCGGACAGCAGCTTCTCGAATTCCTCTTTGGTGTAAGGCGCCTTCTTATTGTTAAAGTCGGCGTCGACATCGGCATCTACGGCCGTCAACCCCAGTTTCTCCGCTTTCTGCCGCATGATTTCGCTGGTGATGAGACTGCCCAGCAAATCGAGCTTTTGGGCCATGATGACGTCCGGGTTCGACGTGGCGGGCTGCTGGGCGGCCTGCGTGGCGTAGATTTTTTCCAGTTCCGCGGTGGTGATGGCTTGGCCGTTCACCTCCGCGGCAATTCCGGCGGGCGCCGACTTCTTGCACGAGACCAGCGACAATGCGGCCAGCGCCGCGGCGAAAACTGCAAAGGAACGCGACATGATGGAGTAATCATTGTATAGCGATTAGCCATCAGCCATAAGCCGTCAGCCTGCAGCTTATTTCTTGCGTTGCGGAGGTAGCCGGTGCCTTCGCCGCGAGGCGCGGGCGAAAACTCTACCGGTCCCCGAAAAGCTGACGGCTGATGGCTGTAGGCTCCATTCGCTAAAATGGTCTTCCTATGAGAGTTGGCATGATTGGGACGGGCGCGATCTCCCAGAAACACGCCGAAGTGTACCGCAAGATCGGCTTTCATCTGACGGTCTGCACCGACATTCATGAGCCGTCCGGCCGGAAATTCGCCGACCAGCATGGGGCGGAATTCGTCCCCACCTACGAAGAGGTATGCCGCCATCCCGAGGTGGACTACGTGGATGTGTGCACATTTCCCAATTTCCGCCTGGAACCCATCGCGGTCTGCGCGGAAACCGGCAAGCACGTGCAGGTGCAGAAGCCCATTTCGACCGACCTGGCCATGGCGCGGCAGATGATCGAGGCGGCCCACCGCGGCCGGATCTGGCTGGGCGTGGTGAGCCAGCACCGCTTCGACGACGCCAGCCTCTTCCTCTCGAAGGCCATCCGCGAAGGGCGACTCGGGAAATTGCTGCAGTGCGATTGCTACGTGAAGTGGTTCCGGTCCGCGGAATACTACGCCCGGCCGATCAAGGGAAGCTGGAAAACCGAAGGCGGCGGCGCGCTCATCAATCAGGCGATCCACCAGGTGGACCTGTTGCGCTGGATGGCCGGGCCGGTGGCCGAAGTGTCCGGGCAATGGCAACTGGGCGCGCGCCACAAGATCGAATCGGAAGACGTGGTGAGCGCCGTGATCCGCTATGCGAGCGGCGCCACCGGAGTGATCCAGGCGTCCACGGCGTTTTGGCCGGGCTACCCGGAGCGCATGGAATTTCACGGCACCAAAGGTACCGCGGTGATCACCGGCGACAAACTGACTACCTGGGACGTGGAGAACGACTCCGGCGATCCAGCGCCCGTGACGCGCGACGTGGCGTCGGGCGCGTCGGACCCGATGGCGATTTCGCTCGAGCCCTTCGAGCGGCAGTTCCTGGACTTCGCCGATGCCATCGCCAAGGGACGCAAGCCGTTGGTGGCCGGGGAAGAAGGGTATCAGGCGCTGGAAGTGGTGGACGCTGTTTATCGTTCCTGCCGGACCGGGCGGAAAGTAGCGCTGTAGTCTGCCCCGCGTAAGACAGCAAGTCCTGCCTGCGTCCGCGGGGCTATCCCGCGGAGCAGCAGCCTAGTATTACCCGCGCCGCTTCTGATGACTGCGCGCCAGTTCCATATACACGCCCAGATCGCGGTCCAGGTCGGACTGCGTGCCGTCGAAGTAGAAATTGCGGATGGGGATGCCGCCCATGTCGCGGCTCACCCGCGGGTAGATGGCTTCGCAGACGATGCCGTTCATGCAGGTGAAAGGGCTGATATCGATGATGCCGGCGGCGCCCTGTTGCGCCAGGTACACCGCCTTGCCGACGTTGAGCACCATCTCCCCAAAAGCGCCCTCGCGTGGCAGATAGGGACGGGCGCACTCCAGGATCTGATAAATGTCGGGCTCCTCGCGGCCGCGGAAATCGTCGGCCAGAGGCGCCACCAGGAAGTGCTCGTCGCGCTTTTGCACGTGCTTGCGGACCCAGGCGCCCAGCGCTTCCACGGTGAGCACGCGGCCCTCCAGTTTCAGCTTGCGGAAGTGCTCCGAATTGGTGTACCAGATCCATTCCACAATGTCGGACAGCCACGCCTCGGCGCCGTATTCCTCCAGCGCGCGCACCAGGTTTTCGTTGGAGAAGGTATTCAGGCGGCAGAAGATCTCGCCCACGATGCCGATCAGCGGCAGCGCTTCGCCGCGGCGGCGCGCCAGCTTACGGAAACGGTCGCGGCTGCGCACGATGGAGTCGCGCAGCCAGCGCAACTGGTCCGCCGGGGCCACCGGCGCCGATTCCAGCGTGCGGCAAAGATCGCCGAGGGAGTCTTCGTAGACCGTCTCGGCGTCGCCGCGCCGTTCCTCGTAAGGGCGATGGATCAACAGCAACTTCTGCAGCAGGTCGGCGCACAGCAAGGCGCGCCATCCGGTGCGGACGAACGGTTTGGCCAGGTCGCCCAGGCCGTCGTAGGCATTCTGGCTGCTGGGCGAAAGGATCTCGACGGCGCCGTAGCCGTTGGCGTCCAGAATGTGGCGCAGGTAGGGCGCATATTGGCCGAAGCGGCAAGGCCCCTGCGCGGTCGGCATAAACAGCGCGACCCGTTCCGGGTCCACGCCGGGCCGCTCCAGCAGCCGCATGAAATCGCCCACGGTGACTTTGGCCGGGTAGCATTCGTCGCCCGAGGTGTGGCGCGCGCCCAATTCGCGGGTGCGGTTGTCGGAAGGCGGGGTCGGCTCGGCGTCCAGGCCGATGGCGCGAAAGGCCGCCGCAAAGGCGCGCGCGCTGCCGTACGCCATGGGCGGGATGTAGATCCGCTTGCCGGTTATTGGACGGCGGCCCGGCTGGCCGGCGGGTTGGCTGGCGCGGTCGGCAACGATTGGTAGCATCGCAGAATTCCTTTGCTGTCGAGGTACGCTTCACAGCGCGTCATGTATCCGGCATCGTTGCCGTGGCCGTCGAACTGCAGCACCAGCAACGGCGCTCCGGCGGCCTCGCGAGCGAAGTGCTTAATGTAGGAATCCGGTCCGCACTTGAAATTGGTGATGTAGACCAGGTGCAGATTGGCGTGCCGCGCCACCACGCGCGCGGCTTCCAGGATTTTGCGGCCGGAGATCCAGAACATGTTGTCGTGCACATCGGCGACGCTTTCGCGCCCGGTCACCAGGAAGTCCAGCGGGATGACGTTGGCACCGTAGCGATGGCGGAGCTTGCGCGGAATATCGCAATTGACGCCGCGATCGTACAGATTGTAGCCGCGGCCGGCCAGCACCAGGCCGGGTTCGCCCGATTCCTCCAGCACCGCCAGCGCCCGGCTGCCGGCGGCGATCAGCTTCTCCTGAAAGGCGCGCTGCTCGGCGTAGGCGGCGTCGGTGGCGCGATCGCTCGAGCGCCGCGAAACGCCCAGCTTGCCCATAGTCTCGGCGAGGGCTTTTTTGATCTGCACCGGACCGAGCTGGAAGTGCAGCGTGGGAATCAGCAGTTTGTGGCGATGCGCTTCGAGCGCGGGCGCCGCGCGCAGCACCCACGGCAGCGTCTGGTTCCACGGGCAATAATGAGCCGGCTCGCAGGCGCCGCCCGACCCGGTCTCCGATTCGGCATCGGCCATCACCGGCACCAGTGCATAGTCCACCCCGGCGTCGAAGAGGGCCTGCACGTGGCCGTGCGCCACCTGCACGGGATAGCACGGTTGCGCCACGGCCATTTCCAGGCCGGCCGCCGAGATGCGCGGATCGGTCGACGGCGACACCACGGTTTCAATCCCCAACTCCGCGAAGTACCGCTTCCAGAACGGCAGGCGGTCGAGCATCGACATGGCGCGCGGCAATCCCACGCGCAGGCGGCTGGCCGTCGATTGCGGCAGCGCCTCCAACAGTTTGTCGCGGTACTCGAACAGGTCGTCGATCACCGGTTTGCGGCCAGTAGCCGAAGGCTTGCGGAACTTGTCGGAGCACTTGTCGCCCCAGTAGCTCTTCTGCCCTTCCACCACGAATTCCTTCATGTCGCAGAGGTTGGAGCAGGCCTTGCAGACGAAATCGCGCGAGGCCAGCTTGAGCTTATTCAGATCGTAGCCGCGGAAACGCGATTCGCCGCGCGTCGCTTCGTGCCATTGGCGCGCGATCAGCGCCATGCCGATAGCGCCCATGACGCCGTTGTATGGCGGCACGGTGATCTTCTTGCCCAGCAGGCTGGCGAAGGCCGCGGTGACCGCGTCGTTGTACGCCGTGCCGCCTTGAAAGTAGATCACGTCGCCGATTTTGCGGCCGCGCACCACGCGATTGAGGTAATTGAGGGCGATGGAATACGCCAGCCCCGCCACCAGGTCGGGCACGGTTTCGCCCTTGTGCAGCCAGCCGGTGACATCGCGTTCCATGAACACCGTGCAGCGCTCGCCCAGGCGCGTGGGGCTGGGCGACGCCAGCGCCAAGGTGGCGAATTCGCCCTTGATGCTGATGCCCAGTTTCTCCGCCTGCTCTTCCAGGAACGATCCGGTGCCGGCGGCGCAGGCTTCGTTCATGGCGAAGTCCACCACCACACGGTTTTCGATGGAAATGAACTTGGAATCCTGTCCGCCGATCTCGAAGATGGTGTCCACCGGTTCGCCGCCCAGCGTGTTGCTGACGTGGATGGCGCCGGTCTTATGGGCGGTGATCTCGTCGTTGACCACGTCGGCGCCCACCACCTCGGCGATCAGCTCGCGACCCGACCCGGTGGTGCCCACGCCGCGGATCTGCAGCCGTCCGCCCCAGCGGCGCTCCACCTCGGAGAGCCCTTCCTGCACCGCCTCGATGGGCCGTCCGGCTGTCCGCAGGTAGACATCGTGGATCACTACGCCGGATTCGTCGATGGCCACTACGTTGGTCGATACCGACCCGATGTCCAGACCGAGGTAGGCGGGAATCGGCGCATCGCCCGGCGGCGCGACGTACGCACCCACGCGGTCGCGGAGTTGCACCACGTGCTCGGAGGAGAGCGGACGCGCGTCGGGCGGTTTCTCGCCGCTATCATGCTGGCAGAGGCGATGGATTTCCAAAATCGACCGCTTGCGCGGCTCCTCGGCCTCCAGCATGGCCGTGCCGATGGCGCCACACCAGGCGAATTCCGCGGGCACGAACAGGCCATCGCCGGGCAGTCCGAAAGCCTCGCGTAGCGCCTCCAATACGCCGGCATTCTGCGCCACCGCGCCGATCAGCGCCACCGGCGCCTCGACGGGCCGGCCCTTGACAATGGAGCTCTTGAAATTGCGGGCCACCGCGTCGCACAGTCCGCGCAGAATTTCGGCGGGCGAATAGCCCTTCTGCTGGGCGTGGATCATGTCGCTCTTGGCGAACACCGAGCAGCGTCCCGCGATGCGCGCCGCGCAGGTTGCCTGGCAGACCACCTCGCCCACCTCCTCCACCGCGAAGCGCATGCGCAGCGCCTGCTGGTCGAGGAACGATCCGGTGCCGGCCGCGCACTCGCCCGACCGGTCGTAATCCACGATGTTCGAGCCTTCCAGGCGGATGTACTTGGAGCTTTCGCCGCCGATCTCGAAGATCGTCCTCACCGCCGGATAGAACGTCCCCATCATGCGGGCGATGGCCTTGAACTCGTTTTCGAAGTACAGCCCCAACACTTTTGCGATCGGGCGGCTGCCGGAACCGGTCACCCGCATGCCGTCCACGCGGACATCGGGAATCACCTCGTACAATTCCTGCAGCAGGTCGTAGGTGGATTGGATGGGGCTGCCGGAGATGCGGCGGTAGTCGGAGAGGACCAGCGGGCGTCCGTCGAAGTCGCGGAT
>Ga0181529_10005222_pt1 | contig 13677 bp, 7 predicted proteins | sample PEATcosm2014_Bin_36_FD_119763 | JGI IMG/M metagenome (GOLD analysis project Ga0181529, IMG submission 119763) | Peatland microbial communities from MTU Mesocosm Facility, Houghton, MI, USA - PEATcosm2014_Bin10_30_metaG | ecosystem: Environmental > Terrestrial > Soil > Wetlands > Peat | place... | reverse complement strand
GCTCGACGTTGAAATGCCGAGGATGGATGGACTGACCTTTCTTGAAAAGATCATGAGCCAACATCCTATTCCAGTTGTCATCTGCTCCACGCTGGCCGAGGCGGGATCGGGCGTCGCCATGGCCGCGCTGCAAAAGGGAGCGGTCGACATCATCACCAAACCCAAGTTGGGAGCCAAGGAGTTCTTCGAAGAGTCGAGAATAAGAATCTGCGATGTCGTGAAATCCGCAGCATACGCGCGGGTGAGAAACAGGAAACCGGCTGCGGCTGCTCATGTGGTGGCGCCAAAGCTCACGGCCGATGTGGTTCTGCCGAAGCCGCCCTCACACGCCATGATCGAGACGACCGAGAAGGTCGTGGTAGTGGGCGCCTCCACGGGCGGAACAGAGGCCCTCTGCCAGTTTCTGCAGGCTCTGCCGCTCGACGCGCCGGGAATCGTGGTGGTGCAGCACATGCCGGAAATATTCACTGCAAGATTTGCCGAACGCCTCAACACGATCTGCCGAATCACCGTGGCAGAAGCGGCTGGTCAGGAGTCGGTGTTGCGCGGACAAGCACTGATTGCTCCAGGTAATCATCACCTGCTGCTCAAGCGCAGCGGCGCACGTTATTACGTCGAGGTCCGAGAAGGGCCACTGGTCAGCCGCCATCGCCCCTCGGTGGATGTATTGTTTCGCTCTGCCGCACGTTATGCGGGGTCGAACGCCGTGGGTGTAATCATGACCGGAATGGGGGACGACGGCGCCAAGGGAATGCTCGAAATGAAAGAGGCCGGGGCCTACAACATCGCGCAGGACGAAGCGACATGCGTGGTTTACGGAATGCCCGCAGAAGCCGTAAAGCTTTCGGCGGTGCACCGAATTTTGCCGCTCGGGCAAATTGCTAGCGAAGTTGTACGCGTCTGCCATTAGGAATTGCACGCGGCGTGGACATATGGGTTGCATGGGAGAAAAGAGATGGGAAGGAAGGTTCTAGTCGTTGACGATTCCGTAATGGTTCGGCAGATGGTTTCGTTCACGCTCAAAGAGGCTGGCTACGATGTACTGGTCGCGGAGAATGGCCAGGACGCGTTGAACAAACTTGGCGGCCATGCAGTTGATTTGATCGTGACTGACCTTAACATGCCGGTGATGGACGGCATTACGTTCATTGGCAATGCCCGGGCTCTTGCGCCAACAAAGTACGTTCCCATCCTGATGCTCACAACCGAGAGCCAGCCAGAGATGAAACAGAGGGGTAAGGCCGCCGGTGCTACCGGGTGGATCGTGAAACCCTTCGATCCACCGAAACTGCTTGCGGTGATCGCCAAGGTACTGCCGTGAGACGGGTGATTGCAGCCAACTTAATTCTTAGCGAGAGTGAATACCGGAAGAACCGCTAACATGCGGCGGAAATATTGGTTATGAGCTGGACTCAAGAATCCTTACCGAAAAACGATCTGCCGGGCTTGATTCCAACAACCTTGCCTTCCATGGTACTTGTGCCCCTGTGCGACAGTTTATGTGCTTTGAATGCGCGCGTCGCCGAAGAGTTTCTGACCCTCGCTGAACTGCTCCAGTCAAATTCGGCGCGAGCACGCCAAATCACGGCAGAGTCACACAAGGTCACCGGCTCTGAGGCGAGTCTACAGAGCAGCCAGTCGATTGCAGTGCTGCAACGGATTCTGTCGGAATCTGCCGGTATCAACGGGACGGTTGAAACCAGCACAGAACAGATGCTCGAAATCCTCTCGAACGTGACAACCGCCCGCGCCCCATTACAGAACATGGCGAAGATGCGGTGCCAGCTGCAAACGGTTGGACTTCTGTCAAAAATCGAAGGCGCAAGAATAACGAATGCTGCAGTGGATCTATCGAGTCTTTCCGGGGACATAGATGTTCTTGCCGAGGAAGTTCAGTCGCACGTTGAACTGCTTCTCGAAGACTCGGCCAGATTATCCGAAATACTGCAAAACGGTTTGCGCGAATTGAACAGGTTCGGACAACAGGAAAGGGTGCAGGCGGCAGAACTGATCCGGCGCACACAGGGCGTGCTGGACCCGATGATCGCACGCTCGGAGGCGTCGCAGGCGGCTGCGCGAAATATCGACGAGCAGTACACAACTTTTCATCGTGCTACCGACAAAGTTGTCATGTCACTGCAGTCGGAAGACATTGCGCGGCAACGGGTAGAGCATGTGCAGGAGGCGATCCGCCGCGCAGCCGCGTCGTTGGATACCGGTGAGAGTGTGGAGTCCTGCGCAAGCGTTCTGGCCCTGCAGCGGTCGCAGTTGCTCAGTACCCGCGACCTAGTCGCCGATTCCATCCGGACGATTCACACGGAGTTGGAATCACTCAGCCCGCGTATCCGGGAATTGGTCTCGCAGACGGCAATGCTGGCCCAGCAGACCGGCGAGGATGGACAGTCATTTGCGACAGTCATCGAGGGCGGGCTGGAGACGGTAACGGCCGTTTTTAAACAGTGTTCATCGTCGATGAAAGCCGCGCTCTCGATCGTGAACAGCGTGCTACCGTCAGTGGAGCACATGACCAGGGGTGCCTGCTCGCTGGAAGAAATAGAGGCTTCCATTCACCTCATCTCGCTGAACGCAAGTATAAAGGCGGCGCAACTTGGCGACGAAGGGATCGCGATGGGCGTAATCGCCTCCGAGTTGAACTCCATCACCCAGGGGAGCGAGGTCGACACGAGAATCGTGCTGGACCGATTGCAGGCAATTGACGGATCTCTAGCGAAAATTGCCGGCGTGGGGGCGGCGGCAGAGAACTCACTGATCATGACCGGGGATGGCAGCAACGTAGAAAACGTGTTCAGCGGTCTCTCCCAATCTGTAAGGGCTGCAAGCCAGGAAATGACGGTGGGGTTGAACCAGGTCCGGCAACTGGCGGAGACACTCTGCACGGAACTGACACGGGGATGCGAAGTTGCTCGCCGCGCGGCGTCACTCCCGGAATTGTTCGACGAGCAGGTACGCAACCTTGACGATGCCTTCGGACAGCTTGGGTACACGACGGGCATGTCCGCAATGGTAGCCGCTGGCAACCAGGCTGACGGTCTCACCAACCTCTACTCGATGGATTCGGAGCGGAAGTTGCACCGGGAGATTTTCGGGGAAGAAGCCGGTTCGGAGGAGGGCACGCCACCCGCGTCCGCCATCCAACAGGGTAGTGAGTTTGGAGACGATGTCGAGCTGTTCTGAGCATCCTCAATGGCGAAGCCAGGACCTCGCAGGCATGGCGCTGTTGTATTCCTCTATTCAGTATTTGCTGCGTGCCTGGATTGCCTGAGAATAATAAGACATGACAGCTCGGATAAGATGAGCGGATCATCTTTGCTCGCTCAACGCAGAGATAAGAGCCGGGCATTGCGACATTCGAGGCTCGCGGCAAGTTCCATAGACGCTTAATACCCGCGGAGGAATGGTTTTGGAAGCCTTGGTCCGCATGTGGTCTCTTTACATTTTTTTACCAAGTGAAGGCGACAATCGTGGCGCGTTCGCGTACCGTGGTTGTTAAACTACTTAGAGCTTCAAAACGAGATTAACGCGAGTGTTTTATTGCAGAAACAGGAAGATACCGAGGATGCGGGGGATATTGCCGTGCATCTTGGCACCAGACCATCCTATGCATTTTGAATAGCGATTGCTTTCGTATAAGGTGATTTGTTTCAGGACGATCGCCGTTGACGAAATACGCACCAAGTCCCAGAGCAGCCGGGACGCTGTTAGAAATCGAAGGCCACCCAAGAAGGAAGATGAAATGGAAGATTCCCCCGATACTCCCCCAGTTCGTTCCGATAATTCGCCTAAGCGCTCCACAACGCGGCGTGTGATTATCTGGGTGGTAGTTCTGCTGGTCCTCGCCAGCGTATTTCTGTTCGTTCTGCGCACTCAGAACACGCCCCAGAAGGCGGCTCAATCGGCGAAGGGCGGAGCCATGGGAAGCGCGATTTCGGTGATTCCGGCCACCGCACAGAAGGATAAGATTGGGGTCTATCTTGAAGCAATTGGAACCGTAACGCCGGTATATACCAGTTCCATTACAAGCCAGGTCACAGGACTGGTGATAGCCGTGCATTACCGCGAAGGCCAACTGGTTCACAAGGGTGAGACGCTGATCGAGATTGATCCCCGCCCCCTGGAGGCACAGCTCACGCAGGCGCAGGGCACGCTGGAAAAGGACACTCAAACGCTGGCACAGGCAACCATGGACCTGGAGCGCTATCGCGCGGCCTGGGCCCGCAATGCAATTACCAAGCAGACCTTGGACGACCAGGAAAAGATCGTGCTGCAAGATCAAGGGACAGTGAAGGCCGACCAGGGCACGGTGCAATACGACAAAGTGCAACTCGGCTACTGCCATATTACTGCGCCATTCTCGGGGCGCGTAGGACTGCGGTTGATTGACCCTGGCAACGTGGTGCAGGCAAACGGCACCAATCCGTTGGTGGTGGTCACGCAGGAGCAACCGATCACGGTCATTTTCACGATTGCCGAAGATGCGCTCGACCAAGTGCAATCGCAGTTCCGGCATGGGGCCCACCTCACGGTGGATGCATTTGACCGCGCCGCGCAGAAGAAAATTGCCAGCGGCAAACTGCTGAGCATGGACAACCAGATTGACACCACAACGGGCACCGTCAAACTGCGTGCCGTCTTCGACAACAAAGATGATGCACTGTTCCCCAACCAGTTCGTCAACACGCGCCTGCTGGTAAATACGCTGAACGACGTAACTCTGATTCCGACTTCGGCCATCCAGCACAACGGGCAGATTTCGTTTGTCTACGTGGTTCAGAACGGAACCGCACTGGTACGTACGGTGAAGCCTGGCGCCTCAGACCGCGGCATGACCGCAGTGGAAGGGATCCAACCCGGGGACGTGGTTGTCAACAGCAGTTTTGAGAAGCTGCAACCAAACGCAAAAGTAGTCCTTGCGCAGGGAACAACCGGGAGCAGCGCTCAGTGAGTCCGTCACGACCATTCATTCTGCGGCCGGTGGCGACTTCGCTGCTGATGGCGGCCATTCTGCTTGTGGGTATTGTTTCGTACACGCAGTTGCCGGTTTCCGCCTTGCCGCAGGTGGATTACCCGACGATTCAGGTTCTGACTTTCTATCCTGGCGCGAGCCCGGACGTAGTGGCCACCACGGTGACAGCACCACTGGAACGGCAGTTCGGCCAGTTGCAGGGGCTGAGCCAGATGACCTCTACGAGTTCAGGGACGACCTCGGTCATCGTGCTGCAGTTCAACCTGAGTCTCAGCATTGACGTAGCGGAAGAAGAAGTACAGTCGGCAATCAACGCAGCACAAAGTTACCTGCCCAGCGTGCTTCCAGCGCCGCCCATTTACAGCAAAACGAATCCTGCCGACCCTCCGATTCTTACGCTGGCCATCACATCGGACTCGATGCCGCTTTCACAGGTGGAGGACCTGGTGGATACGCGGCTTGCGCCAAAGCTATCGCAGCTGAACGGAGTCGGCCTGGTCAGCATTAGCGGTGGGCAAAAACCAGCGGTGCGAATTCAGGCGAACCCTGCCGCGCTTGCCTCCTATGGCTTGACCCTGGAACAACTGCGCACGGCTCTCATCCAGACCAGCGTAAATGCGGCGAAAGGCAACTTCGACGGGCCGCGGCAGGATTACCAGATCGACTCGAACGATCAGTTGCAGAACAGCGCTGATTACAGGAACGTGGTGGTTGCCTATCGCAACGGCGCGCCGGTAGTGCTGAAGGATGTGGCCAAGGTTGTGGATAGCGTTGAGAATAACAGCCAGGCGGCGTGGATGAACCAGACGCCTGCCGTCATCCTCAACATTCAGCGACAGCCCGGCGCAAATACCATCAGCGTTGTTAAGAGCATCAAAGCCATTCTGCCGCAGCTTGAGACTAACCTGCCAGCAACGATCAAAGTCACACAGATGACCGATCTCACGGTGCCGATCAAGGCTTCGGTCTCCGACGTCGAGTTCGAGCTGATGCTGACGGTGGTTCTGGTGGTGCTGGTCATCTTCCTGTTCCTGCGCAGCGTTCGCGCCACGATCATTCCGGCGGTGGCTGTGCCGATCTCGCTGGTAGGGACGCTGGGCGCGATGTATGTGCTGGGCTATAGCCTCGACAACCTCTCGATGATGGCGCTGACGATTGCCACAGGATTCGTGGTGGACGACGCGATCGTGATGATCGAGAACATCTCGCGCTATTTGGAAGAGGGCGATCCGCCACTGCAGGCCGCACTGAAAGGCGCTGAGCAGATTGGTTTCACGATTCTGTCACTCACAATTTCGCTGATTGCGGTGCTGATCCCACTGCTCTTCATGGGTGACGTTGTCGGCCGCCTTTTCCGCGAATTTGCTGTGACTCTGGCGGTCACTATCATCATCTCGGCAGTCGTCTCACTCACCTTAACGCCGATGATGTGCGCACGCTTGCTGCACTACGATCCGGAAGAACAGCAGACGCGCTTCTACCGCGCGTCAGAGCGGGCGTTCAACCGGATGATTGCCTTTTACGGACGGACGCTGAAATTTGTCCTGCGCTACCAGACGATCACTCTATTGGTGGCGCTGGGAACCCTGGGATTGACAATCTTCCTCTACATCGTTGCGCCCAAAGGCTTTTTCCCGGTGCAGGATACAGGTGTGATTCAGGGTATTTCGCAAGCGGCCGAAACCATCTCGTTCCCGGCTATGGCGGAGAAGCACCAGGAACTGGCGAAGGTGATTCTGGCCGATCCCGCGGTCCAGAGCCTTACCTCATTCATCGGTGCGGATGGCACCAACACTACGATGAACAGCGGACGCTTCTCGATTAACCTGAAGCCTCTGGAAGAACGTGACCTCAACGCCTCCGACGTAATTCGCCGGCTGCAGGGAAAACTGCAGAACGTACAGGGAATCCAGCTGTTCATGCAGCCAGTGCAGAACATCACGGTGGACGACCGGGTCAGCCGGACGCAGTATCAGTACACGCTGGAAGACCCCGACGCGGACGAGCTGAACCTATGGACCAATCGCTTTGTGCAGCAGATCAAGAAGCTGCCGCAACTGGAAGACGTGGCTACGGACCAGCAGACTGGCGGGCTGGCGGTTTCCATGGTTATCGACCGGGTCACGGCTTCGCGCCTGGGCATTGCTCCTTACACGATAGACAACACGCTATATGACGCTTATGGTCAGCGGCAGATCAGCACGATGTACACGCAGTTGAACCAGTATCACGTGATCCTTGAGGCGGAACCAGAATTTCAGAAGGACCCAAGTAAGCTGTCGAGTTTGTACATTCAGGCCAACTCATCTTCGGGCGCAAGCGGCGCGGGAGCATCGACGTCGTTTGCCTCATCCAGTTCGGCGTCTGCAGGCTCCAACAGCACGACGGCTTCGGCCGCATATACACCTTCTTCGAACTCGCTGACTGCGCCATCGAATGCGCTGTCGCCGAGCACCTCAGCTTCGAATACTGCCAGCAGTGCCACTCCGGCAAACGCGGTGCCATTGAGTGCGTTCACCCAGATCCAGCGAGTCAACGCGCCACTTTCGATCAACCACCAGGGACAGTTTCCTTCCGTAACCGTCTCCTTCAATCTGTCGCCAAATTCCTCGCTGGGAGACGCCATCTCTTCGATTGACAAGGTGCAGAAGAGGATGAACATGCCGGCCAGCCTTCAGGCCAGCTTCCAGGGAACCGCTGCTTCCTTCAAGAATTCTCTGTCAAACGAGGCGCTGCTCATCCTAGCGGCACTGGTCACGGTTTATATCGTGCTCGGCGTGCTGTATGAGAGCTTCATCCATCCGATTACAATTCTCTCCACGCTGCCCTCAGCGGGTGTGGGCGCATTGCTGGCGCTGATTCTTTTCCGGCAGGACCTGAGCGTGGTGGCCATTATCGGCATCATCCTGCTCATCGGCATTGTGAAAAAGAACGGCATCATGATGGTGGACTTTGCGCTGGAAGGCGAGCGCAAGCAAGGCAAGAATGCCACGGATGCGATCTATGAAGCGTGCCTGCTGCGCTTCCGTCCGATCATGATGACGACCATGGCAGCACTGCTGGCGGGCATTCCGCTGGCGATGGGTACAGGCATCGGCTCGGAGCTGCGGCGTCCGCTTGGTATCTGCATGGTGGGCGGCTTGCTCCTGAGCCAGGTGTTGACGCTATATACGACGCCGGTAATCTACATCTTCTTCGACGGGCTGGCGAAGCGCTTCTCGCGTAACAAGCCGCAGGCTGGTGGCGAGCCGGGCTCTGAGCTGCTGGAGCAGTCATGAACCCGTCCCGCTTATTCATTGACCGCCCGGTTGCGACGACGCTGCTGACAATAGCCATTGCGCTGGCGGGGGCCATTGCGTTCAATGTGTTGCCGGTTTCACCGCTGCCGCAGGTGGATTATCCGACCATCTCGGTAGGAGCGGCACTGCCAGGCGCCAGCGCGGATATCATGGCAGCCTCGGTGGCAACTCCGCTGGAGCGGCAGCTCGGTCACATCGCCGGGGTATCGGAGATGACCTCGACCAGTTCACTGGGCACGACGGCCATCACGCTTCAGTTTGACCTTAGCCGCAACATCGATGGCGCGGCACGCGACGTGGAAGCCGCTATTAATGCGGCGCGCACCTACCTGCCTGCCAACCTGCCCGCCAACCCTACGTATCGCAAGGTGAACCCGGCAGACGCACCGATCATGGTCATTGGCCTCACCTCGGACATTTACGACCGTGGCAAGCTTTACGATGAGGCTTCGACGATTGTTCAGCAGAAGCTCTCGCAGATTCAGGGAGTGGGGCAGGTCACCACGGGTGGTGGAGCGCTGCCTTCAGTACGCGTTGATGTGAATCCCACACAGCTCAACAACTACGGGTTAACGTTAGCCAACATCCAGTCCATGCTGAGTCTGCAGAACGCCCACCAGGCGCGCGGCCAACTCTCGGACGGACTCGTCACGGCCGACATCATCACCAATGACCAGATCCGGTACGCGGACGATTACAAGCCCCTGGTGGTGGGCTACAAGAAAGGGGCCGCAGTGCGGCTCTCCGATGTGGCGTCGGTCACCGATTCGGTGCAGAACATTCGTTCCGCGGGCTATCTCAATGGCAAGCCCGCTGTTCCGATCATCATCTTCAGACAGCCGGGCGCGAACATCATCGAGACGGTCGAAAACATTCGCCGCGAGCTGCCATCGATCACGGCCTCGATTCCAAAAGATATCCAAACTACGATCGTGCTCGATCGCACCACTACCATCCGTGCCTCAGTGAAGGACGTTGAGCGCACATTGATGATCTCGATCTGTCTTGTGGTGGTGGTGGTGTTCATCTTCTTGCGGAATCCGCGAGCGGTTCTGATTCCGGCAGTGGCCGTGCCGGTTTCGCTGATTGGCACATTTGCAGTGATGTACCTGCTCGGCTACAGCATCGACAATCTTTCGTTGATGGCCCTTACGATCTCCACCGGCTTCGTGGTCGACGATGCAATCGTGGTCATGGAGAACATCTCGCGCCACATTGAAAACGGCATGCAGCCCTACGCTGCCGCTTTGAGAGGTGCGAAGGAGATCGGCTTCACTGTTTTCTCGATAAGCGTCTCACTGGTCGCGGTATTTATTCCAATCCTGCTGATGGGCGGTATTGTAGGGCGGCTTTTCCGCGAATTTGCCATCACACTTTCCACGGCCATTGTGGTTTCCATGGTGGTATCACTCACCACCACTCCGGCAATGTGTGCACACCTGCTCAAGGCGCATTCCGAGGACCACGGCCGTCTTTATCAACTGAGCGACAAATTCTTTGCCGGAATGCTCTCTTTTTACCGGCGCTCGCTTGTCTGGGTTCTTGATAACTCCGTGCTCACGTTGATTGTGCTAGCCCTGGTCGTCGCGCTTAACGTTGTATTGGTTACGATTATTCCGAAGGGCTTTTTCCCGCAGCAGGACACGGGAGTGATCTTCGGAGGTCTTCAGGGGCCGCAAGACGCCTCATTCCCGGTGATGAATGCTTCCGCCAAAACCATAGCGGGCGTCATTAAGAGTGACCCTGGCGTGGAAAACGTTGTGACCTTTACTGGAGGACAGGGCAACATTAACGGCGGCTTCGTCTTCATGACGCTCAAGCCTCTGGAGGAGCGCAAGTCCAGCGCTATGCAGATCCTTGGCCGTCTGCGCCGCAAGATGGCGGCTGTTCCCGTCGCTTCAGCCTTTCTGCAGCCCGCGCAGGATCTCCGTATCGGCGGGCGAGCGAGCAACGCACTTTACCAGTACACAATTCAGTCGGACAGCTCAGAAGAACTGGCTCACTGGGGGCCGATTCTGTTGAGTGAAATGCGCAAGTTGCCGGGGTTCCAGGACGTTAATTCCGACCAGCAGAATGGCGGGCTTGACCATTATTTAACGATCGATCGCGCGACCGCCGCACGTCTCGGCATCACCGCGCAGGCCTTCGACTCGAATTTGTACAGCGCGTTCGGTCAACAGGAAGTCTCGATCATCTACACCCAGCTCAACCAGTATTACGTGGTGCTTGAAGTCGCACCGCAATTCTCTCAAAGTCCTGATGGACTCAAGTACATCTATCTGAACTCTTCCGGCAGCGGAAATGTGCCGCTGCAAGCCGTCTCTCACGGCCAGTCCCACAATATCCCCCTTTCGGTCAACCATACGGGTCTGTTCCCTTCGGTTACGGTGTCATTCAACCTTGGGCCCGGAATGGCGCTGAGCGATGCGACCCGCGATGTGGTCAAGATGCAGCAGAGGCTGAATATGCCACAGACTGTACGAGGCTTCTTCGCAGGAACCGCGCAGGCCTATCAAACCTCGCTCGCCTCTGAGCCTATTCTTGTAGCCACCGCGTTGCTGGCCGTTTATATCGTGCTCGGGATTCTGTATGAGAGCCTGGTGCATCCACTCACCATCATCTCGACGCTGCCCTCGGCGAGCGTTGGAGCAATGCTGGCGCTGATGCTATTTAAGATCGATCTTAACGTCATCTCAATCATCGGCATCATTCTGCTGATCGGCATTGTAAAGAAGAATGCCATCATGATGATTGACTTTGCGTTAGCCGCCGAGCGCCTTGAGGGAAAAAGCACGAGAGACGCAATCTTTGACGCTTGCATGCTGCGCTTCCGGCCGATTCTGATGACGACAATGGCAGCTATCTTCGGCGCGCTGCCGCTGGCTTTCGGCACCGGCATCGGATCGGAGCTGCGGAGGCCACTGGGTATCACCATCGTCGGCGGCCTTGTAATGAGCCAATTGCTGACGCTGTACACCACCCCAGTTGTTTATCTGGCTCTCGACCGCCTGCGCCTCCGGGTGATGGGCAAGGAGCACGACTCGCTCCCGCCTACGAACGGAAGCATTCCTGAGGGAGCTGTATAGCCGGGAGTTCACATGAAGGAATCTGGTATCAAGACGCGTATGACAAAATTCAATCTCCCGTTGCAGTCCAGCCTGGTTGTCTCCGTCATACTTTCGTGCATTCTCGCCGGATGCGTAGTCGGCCCCAAGTATCACGCGCCAACAACGCCGGCGGCGCCCGACTATAAAGAGTCGCCCGCCAACGTTGCGCAGAAACCGGCAGCGCCTGCTCCTGCGACCGAGCCCGCCGACCCGACGCTTGGTGGACTGGGCGGCTGGACAGTGGCCCAGCCGAAAGATGCTTCCTTGCGCGGCAAGTGGTGGGAGATCTACGACGAGCCGGAACTGAATTCGCTGGAAGAACAGCTCAACATCAACAATCAGAACATCAAGCAGTCATTCGAGAACTTTATGGCCGCGCGCGCCATTGTGCGGCAGGCGCGCTCCCAGTTTTTCCCCACCGTAACTGCGGGGGCTTCCGGATCGCGTTCACGGAGCTCAGCCAATATATCCAGCTCGGGCAGCGGCAACACGAGCACTCTGCTGGAACTGCCCGCTACTGTTTCATGGGAGCCGGATCTGTGGGGAAAGATTCGCAATACGGTGCGGCAGGCGCAGTATTCCGCGCAACTGAGCGCAGCCGACCTTGAAAACGAGCGCCTTACGGAACAGGCCAGCCTTGCCACATATTTCTTTGAACTCCGTGGTCAGGACGCGCTGATCGAGATACTGCAGGCGACAGTCGCAGCCGACCAGAAGGCGCTTGACTACTCCCGCGCGCAGTACGATACGGGAATCGGAGACCAGATTTCGGTGGTCCAAGCGGAAAGTACTTTAGAGAGCGTGCAGTCTCAGCTCACCAATCTGGGCATTGCGCGCGCGCAGTATGAGCACGCAATCGCCACTCTAGTTGGCAAGGCGGCAACGGATTTCTCCATTCCCGCAAGGTCGCTGTTGATTACGCCTCCGAGCATTCCGGTGGGCCTGCCGTCGCAGCTTTTGGAGCGCCGTCCGGATATCGCCGCCGCCGAACGCACGCTGGCTGCCGCCAACGCACAGATCGGCATTGCCCATGCCGCCTACTATCCGAACCTGTCCCTGTCGGCCTCCGGAGGCTTTGAAAGTTCGGCCTGGAAGCATCTGCTCGACTGGCCAAGCCGTTTCTGGTCAATTGGACCGTCGGTATCGGAGACGATCTTCGACGCCGGACTGCGGCGCGCTACGGTGAACCAATATGTTGCCACGTACAACGCTAATCTGGCTGGGTACCGCCAGACGGTACTCACCGCTTTCCAGCAGGTCGAAGACAACCTTGCCGCTCTCCGCATCTTGACCGAACAGATCCAGCAGCAACACAAAGCGGTGGAATCCACCAAACGCGCTCTGGAGATGGAGATGGCACGATACCAGACCGGCGTGGACCCCTACATTGATGTGGTGACCGAGCAGAACGCGCTGCTGGCGGCCCAGCAGACCATGGCACAGATCGAGATTCAGCGCGCAACCGCCTCTGTGCAGCTCATTGAGGCGCTCGGTGGCGGCTGGGATCGCTCGCAATTGCCCACGCCTCAGCAGATCACTGCAAAACCGGCTGACTCCGACACGGTGTTGCAGCAGTAGTGCGGTAAGAATCGGCGATGGTTGCGGTGAAGGATGCAGCCGGCATGGATGCCAGCGATCAGGACTTGTGCATTTTCTCGTACTTGACCTAGGGAGTAACCGATTACTGCCAGCTCACGCTGTGCCGTTCGAGCCACCAACATGGTGGATTCCACTGCGAGGCTGCGTACTGGGGAAACACGGCGCGCGCGCAGTTCTCGCTGCCGGCTCCGAGGTAATCGTATTCCATCTTTTGGCCTTTGAGTGGAGTCTTGAGGAACTGATCCACCGGAACGCTTTGCAAGCCCGCTCCGCGGCTCAACCGCACCGCAAAAACACCGACGTCGGCAACATACAAGACGACGAGCACAATCAGCATGTACTTCGCGGTATGTGCGACCCAACGCAAGGGATAAGACCTCATGGAGATAGTGTCCAGGTCGCTGGATAGATCACCGCGATCTGGACCAATTGATATCCAGCACGATCATAGTACGACCGTGCTGGAAAGTTAAACGCTCTACAAATCACCTTTGCCTGAAATACCCGGGAGAACTCAGCCACGCAATGATTACTTTTTCTCCTCAACTTTGAAGTTCGTCTCTTTAGCGCGCTCAAGGCGGCCAGGGAGTTCGAGCTCCCATTCGAAGTAGGCATTTGCGGCCTGCTTGAACTCCGGGCTCATTGGTTCGAACTCTCCCCACAGAAACGGCTGGAGGAAGATGTCGTC
>Ga0181529_10005221_pt1 | contig 13678 bp, 11 predicted proteins | sample PEATcosm2014_Bin_36_FD_119763 | JGI IMG/M metagenome (GOLD analysis project Ga0181529, IMG submission 119763) | Peatland microbial communities from MTU Mesocosm Facility, Houghton, MI, USA - PEATcosm2014_Bin10_30_metaG | ecosystem: Environmental > Terrestrial > Soil > Wetlands > Peat | place... | reverse complement strand
CTCGGTGTCCTTCAGGTCGCTCATGGTGTTGAAGGGGATGTAGAGCTGGCGGTTGATGTCGTCCTCCGACTCCTGCATCTTGGGGACAAGGACGCCGACGATGGTGAACGTCTCGCCGTTGAGGCGGATGTCTTCGCCCACCGCCCAGCCGCCGCTGAAGAGCTTGGTTTTGGCCTCTGATCCGATAACGCAGACGTGGGCGCGCTGCTCGTCCTCTGCGCCGTTGAAGAAGCGGCCCTGGTCGATGTCGAGCTTCATGATCTCCTGGTAGACCGGGCGGACGCCGTTCACGCTCCAGGTGTAGGTGTGCAGATCATTCTGTACGGGGACGTCCTTCCAGTCGGCGGGCGAGATGTGGCCGATTCCGGGGACTCCGGCGGCGGCGCGGTCCACGTCGTCCAGGGTGAAGCGCACGCGGATGCCGGCCTTGTCTCCGCCTGCCTGTTCGCTGGTGCGACCGGGAAAGACGCCGATGGTGTGGGTTCCCCACTCCGCGAAGATGGCCTCGAGAGCGCGGGTAAATCCTGCGCCGTAGGCCAGCAGAAGCACCACCGTGGCGATGCCCCACGCCATGCCGACCATGGTGATACTGGTGCGGCGGCGGTTGTAGAGCATCGCCTCCCATGCCTGGCCGAGAATATCTTTGAACATGAGCCGTTCCTCTCGAGCTTGAACCTGAATTTACTCCCGCCGCAGTGCCTCGATGGGGTCCAGTTGCGCGGCCTTGCTGGCTGGATAGAGACCGGCGGCGACGCCGCAGAGCACCAGCGAACCGAGGGCCAGCGCGGCCGACCACGGCACCAGGCGCGGTGGGTCCCAGCCGGGCATCTTGTCGGTGAGACAGTATTGCAGAACCCACATGAAGGCTGCGGAGGCGGCGATTCCGATGAGGCCGCTGATGCCGGTCAGAAGCAGGCCCTCCCAGAAAAACTGCGCAATGATGCTGCGCTTGGTGGCGCCGACGGCTTTGAGCAGGCCAATCTCCCGGGTGCGCTCCATTACAGAGACCAGCATGATGTTGATGATTCCCACCGCTCCGAGGCCCAGGGTAACGACGCCAACGCCGCCGAGGAAGATGTCCATGGCGTTGAAGATCGCTCCAATCATTTTTTCCTCCTGAATGGAGTCGAACTGGTCGAAGGCGTCTGTGAGCGAGGGATCGAAGCCATGGCGCTGGGCGATAACGCGATCCGCGGCAGCGACCGCAGCCACCGATTCGCCTCTCCTGGTTGGCTGGAACTGGATGGATGTCAGAGCGTCGCGCGGTACGTTATCGCCCCTCAACGGGTAGAGTTTCTGCATGGTGGTGACAGGAATGTAGAGCCTCTTGTCGTCGCCATCGTCGGTGCCGATGCTGATCTTGCCGGCCTGGCCGATTATGCTGAAGGCGATTCCGTTGATGGTGACGGTCTCACCCAGCAATGGCCGGCCGGAAAACAGGAGGGTGGCAGCCTTGGAACCGAGCACAGCGACGTTTCGCTGCTCACTCATGTCGGCATCGTCCAGGAATCGGCCCTGCACCAGGGGAAGGAACTTGACCGTAGAGTAGTTTGGTTCGACTCCAATCACGCGGTTGGAAGTATTGTTCCATTGGCTTACTTCGTAGAGATCGGAGCGGGCCAACTCGATGGTGACGGCACGCAACTGGGGCAGGCGTCGCAATGCCTCCTCGTCTCCCAGGGTCAACTGATATGGGCGCATCCCGGTGTGCTGGTTGGCGACTGCGGGGATGGTGCCGTTGAACATCATCACGATGTCGTTGCCGAGGGTGGCGAACTCGCGGTGCTGGCCGGAGCGAAATCCCTCGCCGAGGCCCACCAGCACCAGCAGGGAACCGACTCCCCAGGCGATGCCGAACATGGTGAGGAAGCTGCGCAGCTTGTTGGCCGCGATGACGCGGAAGACCTGGCCGAGGATGTCTGCGAAGGACTGCATAAGGGTTAGACGAGGCAGGACGCTGCCATGAATGATACGCGGTCGCAGGGGTTTCAGTTCCCACAGTAGACGCATCAATCTTCATGGAACCGATTGGCGGCGGGTTGCGTAGACAACAGCAGCGGCTGAAAGCAGTGCGCCTGCGCCGCAAGAGTTGGTATACCTATTGCAGCGGTTAACTGCGCCTGGGACGGCTCCGGCTTTCTTTGCGTAAGGGAGGTACTTGTGGCGGCGTCGCGAAGAGGCAAACGATTCTGGATATGGCTGAGCATTGGCGTGGTGCTTTTCGTGGGGTTGGTGGCGGGGGGCATTGCGCTGGCGCGGTTGGTGAAGGGTTCGTCCATCGATGCAAACCGGCTGGCCAAGGTGACGCGCGGCGATGTGACGCGGTCTGTGGTGGCCACCGGCCAGATCCAGCCGATCACCAAGGTCGAGGTGAAGAGCAAGGCCTCGGGAATCGTGGAAAAGCTCTATGTGGACATTAACAATCAGGTGAAGAAGGGCCAGCAACTGGCGCAACTGGACCAGCAGGAGATCCTGGCCGAGGTGGACGCACAGAGGGCGCAACTTGCGTCGGCGGAGGCCAACGTGAGCGCGTACGACGCGAACATCGAGCAGGACAAGGTGAACGCGGCGGCTCCCGACCTGCCCATGTACAAGGCCACGCTGGACCGCAATCTTGAGATGAAAAAAAGCGGGATTGTGAGCCAGCAGGCGCTGGACGACACCAACAAGGACTACCTGGCCGCGCTGACCCGGCGCGATTCTGCCAAGGCGCAGATCGGCGTGGATACGGCCAAGCTAAAGCAGGCGCGGGCACAGGTGCTACAAAGCCAGGCCAGCCTGAAACAACTGGAGGAGCAGCTCAGCTACACGACGATTGTGGCTCCCATGGACGGCGTGATTCTGTCGCGCGACGTGGAGATCGGCGACGCGGTGAGCTCGATCCTGGTGCTGGGCTCAACGGCCACACTGGTAATGACCGAAGGCGACATCAACCAGGTGTATGTGCAGGGCAAGGTGGATGAGGCCGACATTGCGCACGTCTACATGGACCAGCCGGCGCGCATCAAGGTGGAGAGCTTCCGCGATCGCACCTTCAATGGCAAGGTGACCAAGATTGCTCCGCTGGGCGTGCAGAAGGACAATGTGACGACCTTCGAGGTGCGCGTCTCGATCGACAATCCGGGCGGCGAACTGAAGGCCAACATGACGGCCAACGCCGAGATCCTGCTGGATGAGCACAAGGGCGTGCTGACGGTGCCGGAGAACGCCGTGATGTACGACAACCAGAAGAACGCGTCGGTGCAGGTTCCGGACAGCAAACAGAAGGACGGGGTGCGCAAGGTTCCGGTGAAGGTGGGACTCTCCAACGGTTCGGTGACCGAGATCGTGAGCGGACTGAAGGAAGGCGAACAGGTGGTATTGCAGCAGTAAACAGAGGCAGATGCCTGATGCTGGAGACGGCGGCTGGCCCACTCATGGTTTTCTTTTGAACCTACGAAGAGTGGGTGCCCCATCTTCGCGACGGTTTCATCGTCGCTAAGGTGGGGAGGCTAGTGCAGGCTTTGTCTAGCAGGTCGTGAAACTCTTTAGCTGTCGGATCGGGGGTTGGTTTGCTCATGGTCCACCTTCTTGCGTATCGCCGCCACGTCCCGCGCTATTCCGTGAACCGTAAAGGCAATGTAAAGCAACAGTCCAACGATAACTAGAAAATCGAATCGCTCCATGCCTAATCGTACATTGCCTTGCCTAGAGCGGTATCATGGGAACTTGAGGTGAATTGCGTGCGCCTACACATTCATTGCTTGGACACTCCCGACGAAGACCATCAGCCACAATGGCTAACCATTCAGGATCAGTCCTTTGAGGGAAAAATGATACCGGTCGATAACCATCAGTACGGCAACTGTGTATTTCTAAGTTGCCACTTTCTTTATTCAGGTGGGCCGTTTGGCTTCCACGAATGTACTGTGGATGGATCCGCATTGGTATCCCTGAACGGGCCCGCACGAAACGGCGAAGTCTTCCAGCAAGCCTTTCTAGAACACATAAGACGCCATACGCCACTCTACTAAGCAATTTAGACCTCGGAGGTGAGACTATGGAAAACGAAAAAAAGTCGCTGGCTGATCTCAGCTACCTGTTGGAGACGCAACTCGAAACCGTTATCGCTAACCGGCAGATGATTTTGGCGATGCACGAATCGCTAAAGAGTCTTCTTCCGAAATACGAAACGGAATTCTCAAGTACTCTGGCAAGCCAGCAGACTGCCAAAACGCCTCAGCAGGACGCAAATAGGATGTGGCTGGCCGAGGCGAAGGGCACTCTGGACGCCCTGCGTCACTAGCCTCACTTGCCTTGAGGTGATAATTATCCCTGCAAGCCACGGATTCCAAAAGAGTTCCGTAAGAATATACCCCCCGGAGGGGAGGGGGAGTTGCTAACTGATTAACTGTTCATGCGATTGTACTGGCAACCGGGATCGCGGGCCGCTTTGGGGCATCGACCGCGCGCAGGTAACGACTGCGCGTCTACCGAGTGTCTACCACTCGCCGCGCAGGATGGTCTGGCGCAGTTCGCCCGTGGCGGAGTAGAGGTTGAAGTTCGCGGGGCGGCCAACCGCGACTTCAGTGAGGTTGTCGAGGCCCAGCATTCGCGCGGGGTTTCGGCTGGCGAGATGCACTGCCGTCGCAAGACTTGCGCCGGTGAAGCGGCGCAGATTGGCGACTGCGCGGTCCATCGTAAGCACCGATCCGGCGAGGGTCTCGACGCCATTGGCGAGGCTGCTGGTCAATAGACATCGGCCGTTCTTCACCGTGACTTCAAGCTCGCCGAGCATGTAATTTGCATCGGGCATTCCGGTGGCTGAGATGCCGTCCGTCATCAGAATTGCGCGGTCTTCGCCCTTGGCGCGCAGCCAGAGGCGCACAAACTCCGGGGCGACGTGGATGCCGTCGCAGATCAGCTCTGCGTAGAGCGACTCCGCATCGAGAACTACGCCTGCGATTCCCGGCTCGCGGTGATCGAGGCGGCGCATGGCGTTGAAGGTGTGGGTTGCAGTAATCGCCCCGGCTGCAATTGCGGCGCGGGTCTGGGCTGCGGTTGCATCGGAGTGGCCGAGGCTGACGCGCACGCCGGAGTGCGTGGCGTGGGCGATGAGGTCGAGCGCGCCAGGGAGTTCGGGCGCGATGGTGAGCAGGCGAATATGTCCGCGCGCGGCTTGCTGCATTCGCTGGAAAAGCTCGACAGACGGCGGCTGAAGTTCTGATGTGGGATGCACGCCGCGCTTGGTGTGAGAGAGGAATGGACCTTCGAGATGAATCCCCACCGGCTGCGCGCAAAGCTCAGTGCCGCGCGCGGTTGCACCCGACTTCGCCTCTTCATTCAACGCGTCGATTGCATCGGCGATACCTTCCAGCGCGCGCAGGGTGCGGTCGATTGGAGCGGTCACGGTGGTTGCGAGGAAGTGTGCGACTCCCTTGGTGGCGAGAAATCTACCGATGCAGCCAAGCGCCTCGGGCGTTGCTTCCATTGCGTCGTGGCCTGCCGCGCCATGGACATGAATGTCGAAGAAGGCGGGCGTCAGGGTGGTCTCTTCCGCACCTGCGGCTTCAAAGCCTGGTTCGCCGGCCTCGATGCTGGCAATGGTTCCGTCTGCGTCGATTGCGATTCGCGGATTCTCGACGATCCCCTCTGTAGTAATCAGTCGTCGCGCTGTGAGCAAGGTGGTCTTCATCGCACAGCCCCCGGAACAGCCGTTGACACGCCCTCAGGAGTTGGAGGAAGAGCAGGCGCAGGGATTGCCGCGGGCGCAGGTGGAATGCCTAGCTCTTCCGCGGGTGGGAGGGATTTGCTGTCGGTCCACTGGCGCTGGGCGCTGCGGATTTTGTCGGCGCGGGCGAGCCATATCTGCGTGGTGTAGTCGTACTGTTCCAGGATGTTGCGCAGCCAGTAGGGGCGGTTGGAGCGCAGCCAGGTGGATTCGTAGAGGTCGCGCAGCAGTGTGTAGCCGTTACGCAGGTCCTGAATGCGCCCGTTCACGCCGTTCAGGTCGGAGAGCTCGCGGCTGACACTGGCACGCGTTTTCTTGTCGGTGCTGGTGGATGCGGCGAGGGCGCGCGCGTAGCCTGCGGACATCTCGTCGGCGAGCTGAAATTTGAGGCCGATGAAGTCCATGCGGCGCGCGCCCAACTCCATGGCATCGATTGCATCCGGCTCGCGCAGGTTGCTGGTTGCCGCGCCGTACTTCGTGGCGTCGTATGTTGTCGATGAAGCGACGGCCTCATTGTCGATCGGCGAAGACGTACTGCTCGACGAATCCACTCTCGGTCCGGCCACGGCGCGTGCCTGCGCGATCAGCGTCAACGCGGCCTCGGCGTGCATGCGCAGATCGTGCGCCCAGGGCCGCATCCCGGCGGCGATCTTCTGTCCGTCCTTCGACCACGGGTCGAGCCAGAAGAGATTGTTGGTCGCGTCGCCCACCTGCGCCTGGTCCTTCAGCACCTTGTGCGCGGCCATCAACTCCAACTGCGCCTGGTTGAGCGCGCCCGAGGCGTCGCCGTGGAAGACCTGCGCGTAGCTCTGCTCGAAGGCTTCCAGCGATGATTCTCCCTGCTGCCACGCGGCCGCCGCGCCGAAGAGGATGCCGTACCAGTCCTGGTTGATGAGGCCCTCGCCATCGTCGTTCCAGATGGTGTTCAACTGGCCGGTGGAACCAAGCTGCTGGCCGTCGCGGGTGAACTGCTGAATATTGAGTAGCGCCATATTGTTGTCCGGGTAGACCACGCGGAAGTTATGCACGCTGGGCGAGACCCAGGTCTCAAAGCCCGCGTTGGTAAAGGGCGTGAGCAGCCTGGCGAATCCGCGCGGCTCCGGGTTGTAGCCCCAGGCAATCGCGATGGTCTCGTCCTTGAAGCTCTGCGGGAGAGACTTGAGAAGGTCGGGCGAGTCCTGCGCGATGTCTCCCCAGAAGAGAAGTTTGCGGTGCAGCGGCTGGAGCGCGGTTGCGATCTGCTGCATGAAGTCGAGATAGACGGTGCCGAGGCTGCGCGCGTCGACGTCGGGCTTGGTCTGGCCGACGCCCAGGTCCACCGTCTCGTCCGCACCGATGTGCAGAAACGGGCCGGGATACTCCGCGGCAAGCTCGGTGAACTCCTGTTTGATGAGCGCGAGCGATCCGGGTTGGCCGGGCGCGAGAACGGCGCCGTGCGGCGTCTCGGCGAGCGGCTGATACTGCTCCCAGAGCAGCACATTGTGCAGATGGCCGAAGGCCTCCTGCTCCGGCACGATGGTGACATGATAGGGCCGCGCGTAGGCCACCAGAGCGGCCGCGTCCGACGCGCTGATGCCGCCGCCGGGAGGTGCGATCAGCGGATTTGCGGCGTAGGCGGCAGTGTGTTCGAAGTACGGCGAATAGAGATTAATCTTGTATGCCGCAATGGTGCGAATCAGTTTCTTCTCGAACTCCAGCGTGGTTACGGGGCCGCGCGAGAGGTCGTCGTCGAGGCCGCGATATTTCATTGCCGGCCAGTCTCGAATGGTTGCGGTGTGGAGGAGTGCGTTCGCGCCGGTCCCGGTGACGAGCTGTTTCACCGTTTGCAGCGCGTAGAAGACGCCCGCGTCAGTCGCAGCGGTCAGGGCCAGGCCCTTGCCGTTGGGAATGATTGCGTAGCCCTCGGGCCTCATTTCGGTGGGCATCTCGGCTGGCGCTGCGCCGTCGCTCTGCGCTGCTGCGCCGCCCGATGCCGCTTTGCCATAGATCGACTTTGCCAGCGGCGAGCCGTACCGCGTGACCAGAATGTTGACCGCGGAGGTGGTGTTGATCGCGACGCCCTGCGCGGCGAGCCAGGCCTTAAGGTCGTCGATGGCGAAGCTGTCCTCGGCTGCGCACGGGGCTGCGCAGTTAATCTGCAGGCCGCCAGCGAGCGACTGAGTCGCGCTGGCGCTGACCTCGCGCGGCATGGGGATGAGCTTCAGCGACTGCGCGGGCAGATTGGATGCCAGTGGAGTCTGATGCGTGAGCTGGGTTTGCGGACCTGTTGTCTGGGCGGCAGCCATGCGGTGCGACGCTGTGCCTGTCACAAGCAACGAAACCACAAGCAGCGCCAGACCGGACCGGGATATTGACATGACCTTACGGTAAACCAGCCGGTGGGCACGCGGCCAACCGATTTCCGCGCGCACCACCCTTTGAACCCCACGGGCCATTGTGAAAGGCGGGTTAATTTCACGGAATTCAACAAAAGCTACGGATTAATTTGTCGTGTATTCACAAACCTTTGACAAGCTCAGAGAAACGAACGAGCAAAAGAGAATGCGGTCTGGGCTTGGTTGCCTGAAGAATGCCGCGTGCTCCTCTGCTTCCAACAATGTTTCTCAGCGAGGTCCCATGAAGAAGCAACTACAAGCGGCGATTGCGGCGATACTGGTACTCGGTACCCTGTCGCTGCATGCACAGACCGGAACTGCTGTCCCAACGAAGAAAACGACCAAGACGAAGCAGGCCAAGACTGTCACTGCGGTGAAGGTTGAAGAGAGCCAGGACGCGAAGGCAATCCGCGAGCTGCAGGAGAAGATGGCCGCGCAACAGGCCCAGATCGACGCCCTGACGCAGCAGAACGCCGCCAAGGACGCAGCACTCTCCGCCGCGCAGAACACCGCAGCCAGCGCAGCGTCGCAGGCCACCGCCGCCAGCGCACAGGCGCAGAGCGCCAGCTCCAGTGTGCAGGCCAACACGGACGCCGTCACCGCCATGAAGAGCGACGTCAACGACCTCAAGAACTCGAACGCCGGACTGGCGACGACGATCAACGACGCCAAGAAGGACCTGAACGACAAGATCGACTCGCCCTCCGCGATTCACTACAAGGGCGTCACCATTACGCCGGTTGCCTTCTTCGCGGCGGAAGGTGTGTGGCGCGAGCGCTCGGTGAACTCGGACATCAACACGCCGCTCAATTCCATTCCCCTGCCGGGAGCGAACGAAGGACATGTCAGCGAGTTGAACTTCAGCGGACGGCAGAGCCGTCTGGGGGGCTTGTTTGAAGGCAACGCCGGTACGTACAAGCTCTCCGGCTACTTTGAGGCTGACTTCCTGAGCTCGGGAACCACCTCCAACAACAACCAGAGCAACAGCTATACGCTGCGCCAGCGCCAGATCTGGGCCAAGGCGGAGACCCCAGGTGGATTCGCCATATCCGGCGGGCAGATGTGGTCGCTGGCTGCCGAAGACGGCACCAGCACCAATAACCGCACGGAAAAGCTGCCCAACACCATCGACGCGCAGTACCTGGTCGGCTTCTCCTGGGAGCGTCAGCCGGGCTTCCGCATCCAGCAGCGCTGGGGAGACCCCAAGACCGGAGCATTCACCGCGGCGTTGTCGCTGGAAAATGCGCAGATCACCAGCTTCACCGCAGCCTCGGCAACCCCGGGCGCACTGCCAGTCAACTTCTTCTTCGCCGGCGCCGGAACCGGTGGAGGACTCTACAACGCCTATAGCGGTACCTACGCCAACAACGTTGCACCAGACGTTATCGTGAAGGGTGCGTGGGACATGCCGAAGGCCCACATCGAACTGGGCGGCCTCGCCCGCTTCATGCGCGACTACTACTACCCGATCCTTTCGGTGACCCCCGCTAACGTTTACACCTACTCGGCGAACTACATCAGCAGCACCAAGCTGGCGGGCGGCGTATTCGGCAGCATCCGCGTCTCGCCCAACAAGTATGCAGACATCGCGGTGCAGGCGATGGCCGGCGACGGCGTGGGCCGCTACGGCTCAGCGCAGTTGGCCGACGCGACCCTGAGGCCGGACGGAACGCTGGAGCCCATCCGCAACTATCACGGCCTGCTCAGCATTGAAACCCACCCGACACCGAAGCTGGACGTCTATGGCTACTACGGCGGCGAGTACGCGCAGCGCACAGTCTACACAACGTCCACCGGTGCGCTGATGGGGTATGGCGCTCCTAACCTGAACGATTCAGGCTGCGTTCTTCTGCCCGCCATCCCCTCCTCCAGCACCGGCGGTTCGCCCAGCGCGCCCAGCAATTGCAACTCGCCGACCCGCTACATTCAGGAACCGATGATCGGCTTCACCTACCGCATCGTCAACACGCCGAAGTTCGGGCGTCTGCAGTACGGCATCAACTACCAAATGGTTCAGCGTGGCCTGTGGTCTGGATCCACGGGCACTGGACCGCGTGCCCAGGACAGCATGATCCTCACCAGCATGCGGTACTACATCCCGTAGGTTGTTGCTTGCGCGACTGAGTAATTTTCTTTGCCGGCCGGAGAGTGTGACTTTCAAGCGGAAGAACCCATCTGCCTGAGGTCATGCCCTCCGGTTTTGTTTTGCCCGGAGTTGCGGCTAGAGAACGCGGGTGTGGGAGTAGCCCTCTGCGGTGAGGGCGGCGAACAGTTCGGCCACATGCTCCGGGCCGCGCGTCTCCATCGTAATATCGACGACCGTGTCACCCAGGTTGACGCCGTAGTAGGCGCGGTTGTGCAGCGTGTCGATGATGTTGGCGCGTTGGTCCGCGATGAGCCGGGTCAACTCGTGCAGCGCTCCGGGCTTGTCCAGCAGAACAATGCGCAGGCGGACCATGCGGCCGTCCTTTACCAGGCCGCGCTCGATGATGCGCGAGAGAAGCGTGACGTCGATGTTGCCGCCGCAGACCAGCACAGCGGTGTGCGCTCCGTGCAGGCTGGTCCGGTGCTGGAGCAACGCGGCCAGTGCGGCCGCTCCGGCGCCCTCGGCGAGCGTCTTCTCGCGCTCCAGCAGCATCAGGATTGCGGAGGCGATCTCGTCCTCCTCCACGGTGACAATCTCATCGACGTAGCGCTCGACCAGAGGAAATGTCAGGTCTCCCGCGCGCCGCACCGCGATGCCGTCCGCGATGGTGGTGGCCGGATCGACTGTGACTGGATGGTGTGCCTCGATGGCGGCCTGCATCGACGGAAGCCGCGCGGTCTGCACGCCCACGATGCGAATCTCCGGTCGCGATTCCTTGATGGCGCAGGCGATGCCGCCGATCAGCCCGCCGCCGCCGATGGGCACCACGACCGCCTCAAGCAGCGGGACCTGCTCCAGAAGCTCGAGGCCAATGGTTCCCTGGCCGGCCATGACGCCGGGGTCGTCGAAGGGATGGATGAAGGTAAGGTGCTGCTCGTCGCACAGGCGCACCGCCTCGGCGCACGCCTCGTCGTAGTTGGCCCCATGCAGCAGCACCTCGGCGCCGAAGTCGCGGGTCGCGGTCACCTTCACCAGAGGGGTGGTCAAGGGCATCACGATGAGCGCGCGGATTCCGCGCTTGGTGGCGTGGTAGGCCACACCCTGCGCGTGGTTGCCCGCAGAGGCCGCAATCACGCCGCGCGCCGCCTGCTCCGGCGTGAGCATGGCAATGCGGTTCAGCGCGCCGCGCTCCTTGAAGCTGCCCGTCATCTGCAGGTTTTCCAGCTTCAGGTAGACTTGCTGGCCGGTCAGCGCCGAGAGCATGATGGAGTGCGGGCAGGGCGACTCGTAGATCGCATCGCGCAACCGTTCGCGCGCGTCCAGCACGTCCGCCAGTCCGATGCTCAGGTTGGAATTGTTTGTTGTCGCCATCGCTGTCTTTGATGGTACTGCTTCTGCTACCGGACGCGCTTCGCGCGGAACTCATTGGCAAGGCGGAACTCTTCCTTCAACTCCGGCGTGCGCAGGTTCTCGCGCAGGTGCGCCAGCCGCTGTTCGAGCGCGTGCATCGATGCGGCGATTGGCTCGCTGTTGGAGAGCGCGATGTCGCGCCACATGCTGTAGGGACTTGCGCCCAGGCGAGTGGTCTCGCGCAGCGCGCGGCCGCCGATTGCGGCGATCTCCGCGCGGCCCTTGGCATCGCTGCCGAATGTATCCTCCAGCAGCGCGGCCAGCGCCGTGGAGAGCATCTGCGGAAGATGGCTCACCCAGGCGCAGATCTCGTCGTGACGCGCGGGGGCGAGGTCCATGGTGCGTGCGCCGAACTTTGCCACCCACTGGCGCCACTCGGCTTCGAGCGCGCATGGAGTTGCGCCGGTTGCGGGCGTGAAGAGCCACATCGCATTGTGAAAGAGCGTGGCCTCGGCCAGCGCCGCGCCGCCCGACTCCTTGCCCGCCATCGGATGTCCGGGAAGAAATCGCGCCTTGCCAGGCTGGTTGTAGAGCTTTGCGGCCAACTTCACGATCTGTACCTTGGTGCTGCCCACGTCGGTGACCAGTTGATGCTCGCCGAGCACGGGCGCGAGCCGCTGCATCCAGTCGAGAATCGAGAGAACCGGCCCGGCCAGCAGGATGATGTCGCAGGTTGCGGCTACAGCATCGGCGGCCTCGCGCGCGACCCATGAATCGATGGCGCCCATGCTCTGCGCGATGGTCAACGTGCGCTCGGTTGGGCCGGTGCCGACGATCTCTCCATCGAAGCCGGCGGCGCGCAGGGCAAGGCCGGTCGACGCGCCAATCAGACCTGTCCCGACGATAAAAATTCTCTTGATCATATCTACTCAACGACGCTCGCGAGTGGAGAAGAGCGCAGCTTCAATTATGGCAGCAAGTTTGCTGTTGTCACCGAGCCTATGACTCAGAATCGACGCATCGGTCATCTGTTGCTGCGTGAATCCAGCCCAGGAGAGCGTGTGATTCGCATGGATGCCAAGCTGGCGAATAAACTCGCGCTGCGTCCGCCCATTGCCCTCGCGGAAGGGATGAATTGCATTCAGCTCGCCAAGATAACTGGCCGCTCGCACGGCAAAGACCTGCGGCGCAAGGCCGGTCAGCAAATTCTCGCTGCGGAGTTTATCCAGCGCGTCCGCGAGTGCTCCGGCAATATGCGAAGCCGATCCAAATAGAGAATCCCCCTTGGAAATGTTAACCACGCGCAGTTCGCCCGCCCAGGGAAAGACATCCTGGAAGAGAAAGCGATGGATGGAACGAAGGTGCGCGGAGTCAAACTTGCCGGTGATCCCGAGGTCGTCAAGTTCTCCGGAGCGCTTGGCAGCCAACGGAGCTTCAATGGTCTCCAACTCCGCATAATTGACGATGCCGAAGAAGTTCCTTGGGCATTCATTGCCAGGCTCGGAGTGCGGGTCGTTCGTGAATGCGGAGCCCACTTGGCGTCAGGCCGCGCCGGCTGCGGCGCGCACAATCACGGCTTGCTCTGTGCGACACGCGGCGAGCAACTCCTGGACGTGAAGGTCGATTGCCGTCGCGAGCTGCTTCCTGTCAATCTCACCCTCTTCAAATCGGCGCATGAGATCCAGTGTCAGGCCGTCAAGCTGCAATCCTTCCATGGCGTGCGTCCCAATCACGTTCTCATTCGATCTGCGACGGCGCAACTTTTCGCTTTCAGAGATTCGAGCCATAGAACTTGCCTCTGTCAATATTTTACAGCCAGCGCTATTGCGCGCGTCACACTTTCGACGCGCGCCGCGAGTCCTTTATGCAACCCTTCGCCCGACCACTGGCGCCAGCAGCCGAAGTTGCGCTACCAGCTTGTTGAGCTGCTCGGGGTAGAGGCTCTGCGCGCCGTCGCTCAGCGCCTTTTTGGGGTCGGGGTGCATCTCCATCAGCAGACCGTCGGCACCCGCCGCGACCGCGGCCAAAGCCATTGGCGGGACCAGGTCGCGGATGCCGACGCCGTGCGACGGGTCAGCCATCACCGGCAGGTGGGTGAGCTTGTGCAGCACGGGGATGGCGGAGATGTCCATGGTGTTGCGCGTGTAGGTCTCGTAG
>Ga0181529_10005220_pt1 | contig 13678 bp, 9 predicted proteins | sample PEATcosm2014_Bin_36_FD_119763 | JGI IMG/M metagenome (GOLD analysis project Ga0181529, IMG submission 119763) | Peatland microbial communities from MTU Mesocosm Facility, Houghton, MI, USA - PEATcosm2014_Bin10_30_metaG | ecosystem: Environmental > Terrestrial > Soil > Wetlands > Peat | place... | reverse complement strand
GCGTCGGTAAAGAGTCTGAGCGCGGCGTATTGCCGGTTGCTGAGAAGTACTTTGGCCGGGATGCCATTCAGCTTGCCGGTTTGCATGATGCGACGCTGGTGCCCCTTCCCCTCCGAATTTGCACAGGACAGACTAAACAGGAAGCGCGTGCGAACTCACCGATTTTAGGGATAGCGGCTGGCTTTTGTCTGGAGAGGCCGAGACTGCAACGGTGAAAATCGCGCCCCTCGCAGCCAAAAAACTCGGCTGCAATCCACAGATAACTAAGAAGTTGCCTGGACTTCGCGAAGGGCAATGGCCGTGCCGGCGGTAATCGACCAGCGTATCTGCTTTGGGAGTACCGACGGTCGCCGGTAATGCGGCTCAGGCTGCATTTCGTGCCGGCAGTGCTCGTGGCTGGTTGGCGCAGAGCGACACGTCCTCAACCCTTCTTGCGCTTCCGAAGATGACGGGCAAGTCCCTCGACCATCTCCTCCGGTGCGACGTCGAAAGCTTCGCAGATTCGGAGCAGAGTGAACAAAGTAATCGGGCGCCCGGACTCAACCATTTGCCAATGGCGGACGCTGAACCCATACGAGATCATGTCCTCCTGGGTCAGCTTCCGCTCCACCCTGTAGGACCGGACTCGATGCCCCAACGCACGGAAGAACCGTGAATAGTGCGCCGGGATCTCTCTGCTGGCACCCACATCTCCAGCCTGGGTTTGCACGAGCAAAAACACCACGAGCAAACATGCGTATTAAATGGTAGTGCCGAGGCATCTGTGATAGCATCCCAAATGCAATGAAATCGCCCGTTTGGGCGGCTTTGTGGCGATGCCTTTGACCTGTTAGACACGTGGAAATTGTTGTCGTCCTTGCCGTTGGCGCCCTTGCTTGACAGATCGCGACCGGTTATGCTTAACCTTCAGATCTCGATATCCCGTTAGCCTGTTGGCGAGAATCGGTAGAGGATTGCTGACTAACGAGGGGGCTCGCTCGCCATTTCGGGCTGCGCCGTAATAGGGCAGCCCCCGGACGCATAGAGAGTCGATGACACAGCTACCGGATGAGCAACTCGCCCAGCGCGCAGCGCAAGCTGGGGACAACGAGTGCTTTGCGGAGCTCTTCGCGCGATACCGCATGAAGGTCTTTTACGCTTGCCGAGGGTTTTTCTCCGACAGCCAGGCGGCGGAAGACGCGACTCAAGAGACATTCCTCCGGGCTTACAGGAACATCCGTGGTTTCCACCAGGGCTATTTCTCAGCGTGGCTCATGTGCATCGCGAAAAACGTGTGCATTGACGAGTGGCGAAGAAGCCGCCGTGAGACTGGCATCGATGAGATCGATCTCGCGGAATTGCCATCTCCTAATCGTCTCGATTCCTCTTGTGAGGCGCGCCTGATGGCAGAGCGGGTCTGGCAAGAAATGAGATTGCTTCCCAGCGAGCAGCGGCAGTGCTTAGAGCTGAAGATCGAAGGTTTCTCTTACGAGGAGACCGCCGAACGGACCGGATTAACAATCGGTGCGGTGAAATCCCACATTCAGAACGGCCGGCGAATGCTCTGGCGAAAGACCGAAGGGGCACTCGCGAAGACCTGATAACGGTGTCCGCCGGGATGGGACGCTTTTTTTTGCTGCCAGTATGGAATTCAGTTCCTTCATCCGTTTCCAGAGTGGATCGTAGTCTCTGTCGAGTGGACTGAACGACCGCAGGTCCCTGGGCAGAGCGATTCACGTAAGGGACTTCCGACGGGAAGACGGGGATGCCCCAATTGAAATGACCGGTTGGAACGAAGACAACTTTCTCGAGAAGATCATCCAGTTGCTGGGGCGGCGGTCCGGTACCGCTCCCTGTCCGGAGGCTGCGGCATTCCTGGCAGCTTCCGATGGCGATACTAGCGGAGCATTGAAAAAGGCAATGGCGGAACACGCATCGGGATGTCCAGACTGCGGGGACCTCCAGCAGCGCATGGAAAGGTTCGATGCGCCGATGGTCGCCGACCATGACGCCGAGTGGATACAAACGGAAAAGCGGCTCGAGAATTGGCTGGAGAGTTTTCTGGCATCAGACGCTGCTGTTCATCACGAGCGTGATCGAGTCAGAGCATCCCGTCTGCGCCTCTCCTGGGCGTGGCTGGCGGGGCCGAATGCTTTCCGGCAGTGGCGATGGGCGCTAGTCCCAGCCATGGTCCTCGCGCTGGTGATCGGCTCTTTCATGGCTGGACGAGTCTCCGTTCGTCGTGCCCCACAGGTAACTGCTGAAGTCCAGAGGTCGCCGGTGGCCATAATCCCCCCGCGAACCGTCGTGGAGCAAAGCGCACCCGAAAAAGAACCGACGGGCAAATCGCAAGGTTCCGTGATTGCTCAGATTCCGCCGAAGCCAGCGCGAGGGGGAACCATCGCGTCAAGCGAGCCCAGGCGGATAGGCCCACCGAGCACTTCTCCGACCGCGCAGCAGGGTGGCGTCCACCCAACCGAGACTGCGGTCCTTGCGCCACCGACGCCCATCAATCCCGAGAAGACACAGATTTCTTCGCCACCTGAGCCGCTGCAAGCCCCCCCAGGAGAATCGGCATCGGTCACGCCTGCCTCTCCATCCGGGCGCGGCACTCGAGCCGTCGAAACCGCAGCCTCGGGCAGGCCCTGCATCACCTGCTTAAGAGTTTCATCCGCGCGACCCAACGGTGCAGGCCAAACCCCGAAGACTTCTGTCGCGGCCCCTTCGGTCGGTCCGGGAGGGCCTGGCGCGCCTGCATCAGCAGCCGGGCATTCACAGGCGATTCCGGCTCCGCCGGTTATCAGGCTTGACGCTGGCACTCGGGTGTGGATTACGTTGAAGTCCGTGCGGCCGCGGACGGACGGCGTGTCCGAGTTCCGGGGCGTGGTGCTTCTGCCGGTCACGCAGTCTGGTGCGACGCTGCTCGGTCGAGACACCGAAGTTTCGGGGACCATGGCTGTAATAAACGGCAAGAGGTCAGTCCAAATCCTGGAATTCCTGTCGGCGGGAGCGCATTACCAGTTGAGAGGCGCGAGCGGCGAGGCCAATCTTCGCCTGCTAGGAGCAGGAGAGGTGGTGCAGTTCGACGCTGGCCGGGTGCTGGAGACCTGGATGGCGACCGTATCGACGTATGAGAAGCAGTCTGGCGAATCCAGACCGCCCGAGTAAGAAATTTGTGCAGGGCGTATGGAATTGTGCGCGCGATTTCGTTCTCTGAATTGGAATCACGAATACGAGTTCCGTTGGAGGCATCCGTGAGTTTAAGAAAAACAGTTGCGAATATAGTTGGGGCTGGAGTCGTCCTCGCTGTCGGTTTCGCCTGGGCCCCCGGGGAAGTTCGGGCCAGCCAAGCTAAGCCCAATACTGCTGCACCGGCAAAACCCGCACCCGCACCAGCAAAACCCGCGCCAGCACCGGCCAAGGCGGCACCCGCAGCAGGGACTCGTGGTGGTGTCGGAACCACGACGCCTGGCGGCGGAACCCGAGGCGGCGTTGGAACTCCCACGCCTGGCGGTGCAGCCCGAGGCGGTGTTGGAACTACCACGCCTAGCGGTGGCGCCCGTGGCGGTGCCGCGACGACGACACCTGGCGGCGGCCTCAGTGGCAGGGGAAGCGCACCTCGCAGCAGCACGGCTCCTACCCATTACGCGAGCCGTCCGGGAGACCAACCGAAGTCCCTACCGGGCGGGAGGACGGAGTTCCACAACGCCAATGGTCAGACGGTCACGACGAACGCGCGCGGCGAGGTACACAGGATCGAAGTTCCCCGCGGCTTGGCCGGCGGCAACAAGATGGTGGTCAACCGCGGACCCGGCGGCGCAAGACTGGTGGAGACCGGCCGTCCCGGCGCACGCGTGGTCAGCTACGGGCCGCATCGCGGCTTCGTCGAACGTGCCGTTGCCGGACGGCCGGGCTACATTTCGCGCACCTACGTCGTCGGCGGGCGGTCCTATGCACACGTGTATCGCGAATACCGCTACCACGGCATCGCGTACTACCATTACGTCCCTGCGGTCTACTATGGACCCGGTTTCTACGGATGGGCCGTCACTCCGTGGGGCGCACCCATGCGTTATGCATGGTTTGGGTTGGCGACACCGGCACCCTGGTTCGGCTTCTATGCAGGCTACTTCACGCCTTATCCGACTTATGCTTCCCCGGATCTGTGGCTGACCGACTACCTGATCGCGGAGAACTTGAGGCTCGCTTACGAAAGCCAGCAAGCCGGAAATGGGGGTCAAGCGCTACAGCCTCCGTCTAACGTGCAACCGACTGCCGCTACGCTTTCGCCAGAAATGAAGGCGCTGATCGCGGACGAAGTCAGGCAGCAGCTTGCGGCAGAAAAGGCGGCTGCGGCGCAGCCGACCTCATCCAGCCCTGAGCAGTTCACCCCCGGAACTGAACAACTGCCACCAGCCATGAACCAGAGGTTCTTCGTCGTTTCGTCGAATCTCGACATAACTACTGCCGTAGGTCAGGCTTGCTCACTAACTCCGGGAGACATTATCCAGCGAAAAGGTCAAACCGTAACGGCTGACGGCGGCGTCGATGTGGACGTCGTGAGCAGCAAGCCTGGCGACTGCGCTGCCGACTCCAGAGCTACGGTTCAGCTAGCGGATCTGCAGGAGATGCACAACCAGTTCCGGGAGCAGCTCGATTCAGGATTGAAGATGCTGGCCGACAATCAGGCGAAAGGCCTCCCGAACGGCCCGGCCGCTAGTGCCCGTTCCGTAGCGGAAGGGACTGCAGCTCCCGTCGCGGACGCAGAATCGCAACTCGTGGCGCAAGAAACCGACGCTGCCAAGCTTGAGGCCCAAGTGCGACCAGGCGGGGGCGCCAACTAGGCCTTGGCACAACCACGAGTAGCGCGCGTATTGAGCATGTGTGGGGGATTATCAACATGAGTAGAACTTGGCTATTAGCCGCGTTCGTTGGCTGTTTTGTCTTTTGTGGGACGCTGTCACGCCTCTTGGGTCAAACACCCAGCGGAGACGTCGAGCAGCAACTTCGGTCTCAGTACCGCCTGTCGAACGTCGGCAGCAACGGCGTGGTTATCCGAAGCGGAACCGTGCTTCTAATACAGCAGGATGGTATAAAAGCGAGTCCAGCTTCGGATCAAGCTTCGGGCCAAGGCTACTGGCCTAACTCGTACAAGAAGGGCGCTCGTGTTAAGCAGCCAGGCATGATAATTGGTCGCTCCGATTTACAGAACGTCATAGACCAAGTACGCTTTCTCCAGGTCGGCGAGAAGGCCTATCTCACAGCACTTGAGAACAAGGCTTCCGGTATTGTTTTCGACGTGCAAACGTTCCCCGATAACAATGGCGTTCCATATAGGGCGGCTGTCACCTTCCAGTTTGAGAAGGGCTACGTCAAGTCCGATAATCTGAAGGGCATTCAGGAAGTGATCAATGCGGTCTTTGGCATCGATACCGCCAGCCCGGCCCAAGGATCAGACCAGTCGGAGTCCAACCCCGTGCAGCGTGCCCAACAGACGTTACTTTCCGGGCTCTACGTCAGTCTCTTTTCGCAAGCGCAACTTCAGTTCAATTCCGATGGCACATTCGCTCAACACGGCGCAGGCGAAAACTCAGGGACGTTCGCCGTGAATGGCAACACCTTATCGTTGACGTATCCCTCTACCGGAGGCACATCCACATTCACTATTCGCGAGAACATGATCTACAACCAGAGCGGACGGCCGGTATGGCGTCGGTCGGAAACTGCCCCGGCGCCTGTGGCACCTCCGGTTGCCCCGCTGAAGCTTCCCGCACTGTATGTCAGTGCTCAAGCACCGGCGGACCAACTCCAGTTGAACGCGGACAACACGTTTTCGCTCCAAGAAGCCGGCCAGACCTACAACGGCACTTTTGTGGCTACGGGCAGCACGCTGAAACTCAACATCAGCGGCGGCACCGAGACCACGGCCACAATCCAAGGCAACAACCTTACCGATGGTAGCGGACAGACATGGGTTCTGCGAGGACAGACCCCGCCTGGCGCGGGCACTGCAAGCGTTTTTCAGAACCAGGACGTCATCAAGATGGTGAAGGCCGGCCTTGACGACGCCCTGATCATCGCTAAAATCGGCAGTTCCAAATGTCAGTTTGATACTTCGACTGATGCTCTTATCCAGTTGAAGCAAAACGGCGTCAGTGCAGCCGTGCTAAAGGCAATCATCGGCGCCGGAAAATAGGCTGTCCATCGAAAACGCGGCGAGGCACCGGTAATTCCGAAGAAGTGAGGAGATATTAGCGACTATGCGACGCAGACTGTTAAAACTGGCAGGTGGGTTCGCAATGGCCGCGTTCTTAGGAGGCGCGACGCTTGCCCAGACTTCCAGCCTGGAGGGCGACGTCATAGGCCCGAATGGCGCCCCGCTCGGCGGCGCGCTGATTAGAATCGATCGAGTAGATCTCACTGGGCACTATCGGGTCATGACCGGCAGGAACGGGCACTTCATTTATTCCGGACTGCCGCTCGGCACGTATAATCTGACTTGCAACGTAGATGGCCAGGATGTGGACAGCGAGAAGGACATCCACACCCAGGTGGGCGCTCCGGTTTCGGTCAATTTCGACCTGCGAGCGACCGGCAAGAAGAAAATCCAGCAAGACAAGGATACCGTGCTGCCACCAGCGCCACCTCCAGTTGTGCAACTGCGACTGCCAGCCACCTATCTGAGCGCCAAAAGCCCGTCGGATCAAATCCAGTTGAATGCTGACAGCTCCTTCTCGTTGCAAGAAGCCGGCCAGACCTACCATGGCACCTTTACCGTCAATGGCAACACCATGGAGCTCAGCATCAGCGAAACGAGCGCCAAGACCACAGCTACTCTGCAAGACGGCGAGTTCATGGACGGTAGCGGTCAGACCTGGATCTTGCGGGAACAATCCGCGCCGCCCGCCTCCGCTGCAGGCGTTTTGCAGAACGAGGACGTCATCAAAATGGTTAAGGCCGGTTTTGATGACACAGTTATCATTGCGAAAATCGGCAGTTCCAAATGTCAGTTCGATACATCGACCGACGCCCTCATTCAGTTGAAGCAAAGCGGCGTCAGCGCGGCTGTCCTGAACGTGATGGTGGGAGGAGGGGCAGCTCTGGCGGTGCCGCAGCCGGCAGAGATTGCGGCTGGCGGAAAGAAGGCCGAGCCGGAGCCGCCACAGGTTTACAAACCTCGTCCCCTTCCCAGCGGCCAACATTTCGTGATCATCGATATCAGCGTTCGGAAGGTTGTTTCGTTGGATAGGTATACGCTTGAGGTCAGCTTCATCGTCCCGGCGGGGTCCGCCACAGACCGAACTACATTCGTTGACGTTTACGAGTCCAGGACAGTAGCGGGAGCGCGCACATTTCGTCCGGCTGGGACGTTCCAGAAGTTGACTGGCAGTTGGAAGCCCGGCGATCGCGTCACGCTCCCGAAGCTCGAGCTTCCGAAGGAATTTGCCGACCCGGCGAAAGGCTGGGACCTCAGGTTTTGCGTCGGATCAACGGCAGGATGTTATCCCAGCCCCAATCTCCTGGTGCAAGATAAGGTGGATTCAGCGTTGCCGCCAACGGCGCCGGGTGTTCCGTCTCAGCAGGAGTTGGCGGTCTGGAATTCAATCAAGGACAGCGCTGACCGCAGCCTGTTTGCGGACTACCTGCAGCGCTTCCCCAATGGATCATACCGGGCCATCGCGGAAAAGCGGATGACATCGCTGAGCGAGGGCGACCGTACGCGGGCGGCTGCTAGCGTCGATCGCGGCCTTCGTGCGGGTATCGAGAAGGAAAACCCGAAAGACGGGTTGAAATACGTCTGGATTCCGCCGGGCAGGTTCTTGATGGGCTGTTCGGCCGGGGACACAGAGTGCAAAGACGATGAGAAGCCTGCGCACGAAGTGACCATCACGAAGGGCTTTTGGATGGGGCAGACGGAGGTGACGCGGGAAGCCTATCAGCGGGTAATAGGGAACAACCCAAGGGATCTAAACGGGGCCAAGCTCCCGGTGGGTGCCGTGAGTTGGAAAGAGGCGCAACGCTATTGCCAGTTGATCGGAGGGCGGCTACCAACCGAGGCGGAGTGGGAGTATGCAGCGCGGGGCGGCACCCCGGCCGCACGCTATGGCAATTTGGAAGATATTGCCTGGTATCGGGACAACAGTGTTTCAAGGGCGCATGAGGCCGGGCAGAAACAGCCGAACGCGTTCGGACTGTACGACATGCTGGGGAACGTGGCGGAATGGGTGGCGGATTGGTACGCGGATTACCAAGCCGGGAGCCAACAGGATCCGGGCGGTCCGGCAGGTGGCCAGTATCGCGTGGCACGGGGCGGCTCCTGGGGCTTCAATCTCAGGGGCGAGCGCGCGTCCGACCGCATCAAGGTTGGGCCGGAGGCCCGTTACAGCGACTTCGGCCTTCGGTGCGCCACTCTGGCCGACGCCTCTCTCAACCCGCCTGCACACCTGCCCGCGGCGGCACCGTCGATTCAGCAGGAGCCACGCCAGGATCAGCTCAACGAGACTACCGCCGACGTGAACGGCGTCACCGGAACCCTCGGTGTGCAGAGCGGCCTCATTGCCACTAACCCAAAGGAACTGGCCGCGCTTCGCTTGAAGGGCGAGCGCAACTACACCGATGTCAAGCTGGGCAAGACCAAACAGCCGCAGCGCTTCGGCGATATCGCTCTCAGGCTGGACTCCGTCAATCCCAAGCAGGGCAGGTACACAGTGGAGATCCTCGCTGACGACAAGACGCTCTCCAAGAAGGAGAAATCCATCAACGAACCGGTACAGTTCTACGCCGTCAAGGGCGGCCGCACTCCCTACGAACTGGTAATCTACCAAATTAATAAGGACGGCATCGTCGGCTACCTTTCTACGCCCAGGGTTACCACCGACTGGACGCGGGTCGAGCGCATCTACCAGGAGGTCCGCCTCGGCCCGACCAAACAGCCGCAGCGCTTCGGCGAATTCGCTCTGATGCTCCACGGCGCCGATCCCGAAAGGCAAACGTACTCTGTGGGCGTGATAGCCGACGACAAGATGACGCTCAAGCAGGACAAGAACGTCAACGAACTCGTCCAGTTCTACACCATCAAAGGCGGGCGCACCCCTTACAACCTGATCATTAATCAGGTGACTACTGATGGCATCTTCGGCTATCTCTGGAGCGGACCGGGGGGCGCAACCGACACCAAGGAACGCGAGGCCCTGCGTCTCAGGAGCCAGCGAAATTACACCGACATCAAATTGGAAATGACCGGACAGCCGCAGCGCTTCGGTGATATCGCTCTGAAGCTGGCCTCGGTCGATCTCAAGAGGAACACCTATTCGGTGTATGTGCTGGCTGACGACAAGCGGATCTATAAAGAGGATAAGGCGATCAATGAGCCGGTTCAGTTCTACACGATCAAGGGCGGTCAAATCCCCTACGAACTAGTAATTAACCAGGTCACCAAGGACGGCGTCGTTGGCTACCTTTCGACGCCAAAAGACACGGGAACAAGATGACCTCAGTGGAACTCTCCGCTGGGAAGGAGTTCGAAATGCAGACAGGTTGGAGCGGGACATGGACATAAGCGCGTTCCTTACTTTCAAGAAGATGATCACGCCGGTGATCATTCAAACGCTGTTCTGGGTTGGCACAGGCATCGCTGTCATTGCGGGCCTGATCGGAATCGGCTCCGGCCTTTCCTCCTCCTATGGCGGGGGGAGCCAGGTTCTTGCGGGCTTGCTGATTTTGGTTTTGGGCCCGGTTTTTGCGCGGATCTACTGCGAGCTCTTGATTTTGTTGTTCAGGATGTACGAGACGCTCGGTCAGATTCGGGATGGGTTGGCCGAAATGCACGGTCAGGGAGCGCGGACGGTTCACGCGGACGGCGGTCAGTAATTCGCCCAAGTCTTCGAGGAGAAAACATATGTTCAAATGGTTGAGTTCCGGATATCGACTGCAGGCCTGTCTGATCGGTACCGCAGCAACCGCCGTGCTGCTCCTAGCCTCTTGCGGCCCGAAGGCGCGCGTTGTTGGCGAGGTTCGCGACGGCTTTGGGACGCCGCTACGCGATGTAGAGGTCTCGATCCCCACTACCGCGTTCAAAGACAGGACTGGCTCCAACGGAAAATACGCAATCCCGTTCGCGCCTGGCAAATTCTCCCTCGGCTTCGCGAGATCTGGCTATTCGAGTTACAGCGTGAACCAGGAAGTGTCCGTGGAGACAACAGTGCCCTTGGCGACGATTACGCTATACAAGCATCCTCCAGAAAAGGGCATATGGCTCTTTGGGGACAATGACTACGTCGCCATTCGACCAGGGAAACTCATCAGTGCGGGTGGAGACCGCAGAAACTTCGCATGGACGTATCAGACGACGTTTCGCGTTAGCGGAGACTTCACGAAGGTAATACAGCAGAAGCTCTTCCGCTTCCTGGACGATTCACCAGAACCACTGGCTCTGTTGAAGGTGTCGGATCAAGGCATACTCGCTACGCGTGCCGAAAGCTGGATGGGTCTTGGGAACACTCTCGGCACGAGAATCAAAGAAGACACCAAAGGCGTCGCTGACGACATGATGGTTCGCGAGGTCTCCCTCGGCCCAGGGCAGTATGCGTACGTCCGACTTGACCAGAATTCTGGGCAGCTTTCCGAACCGGTCTTTCCGTTTGATGTCCAACCTAACAAATAGCGTGAAAATGCACGGAGGAGAGAGAAACAGATGCCTTTCGATTCTTTCAAACAACTTCGCCCGAAGTGGCAACTTCCAGTTATCTGCTTCTTGGTGATTGGCATCGGCAGCATTGCGGCATTGCGGATATTCGGCCAAGCGCGGAAGGCGAGTCCAAGTGCCACTACGCAGTCCGCTCCGCCGCTTGGGTTCTGGCTGAGCGTTTTCCCTTGGGGCCAGCAGGTGTTTGGGATACAAACGGATGTCGCCAGCCCGAGCATCCTGTACGCCACCACTAACCGGGGCCTTTTTGAGACCGCCAATGCAGGCATGACTTGGCATCCACTATTTCTGAGCGCCGGCAATCTGGCGAGCTTGACATTCAGTCAAAGTAGGAGTTCGCCTGACGTGATGTACCTTGGTATCGCTTTCGGAAACCAGCAGGGCGCGGTTCTGAAGAGCACAACCAGGGGTGTCGGCGGGTGGCAGCGAATCGGAACTGAGGACATACAACGAACGGTTGAGAGCGTTCAGGTCGATCCAGCAAGCCCAGACATCGTCTATGTTGTTTCAGACTCTTCGAACGGTGCTTTTATTTGTGGCAGATGTGTTCTATACGAGTCTAGGAATGGAGGACGCACCTGGGCTAACGTTGCGCCGAACGTGGCCGCTCGGAGCCCGAGTGCCGTAGCGCTGACTGTCATGTCGGGCGACCCGCAGAAGCCGGGGCGCCTTATCGCTACCTATGAAAAGCGTGACGCCTCTTCAAAGATTTACGGAGAGTCCTTGGTGGGCAGGGACTTAGGCAGTCTGTGGGAAAGTAACGACAGCGGGTTGTCCTGGCAGCACAGAAAATCGTGGGTGGTTCCTATCATCAACTCGAGTGGGTATAAGGCCATCGCATGCAACTGGACGAGTTTCTTTTTCCACCCCAGTGACAGTAGCCTCGTCGCGGGCACTGCTGATGGAGACGGGTGGGGCGGAAACAACCCACCCATCCTGGTGCTTTCCCACGATGGCGGAACCTCGTGGCGGGACGTCCGGATTAACGAAAAGGCTCCCTTTCGGGAGACGGCACAGATGCAGTCGTTCGCATGGTCTCTGTCATCGCCCGGCACGGTCTATGCAGGGACGTCCGAGTCCTTGTATGCGTCGTCGGAGTTCGGCCAGAACTGGCGTCGGATTCTTCCATATCAGACGACCGACGTGGTCGCACCGTCCTCAGGAGAGCTTTATGCGGTGACTGCGGTGGGGGTTCTGAAATCAAGAAATGGCGGCCGGACATGGCATCTGGCTGGCCTTGGGCTGCCAACTGGCGCTGGCGTAGCCGGCTGCAGCCTGCAAACAATTACTTCCGAAGAGGAAGTTTACGTGAGCTGCCAGGGCGGATTTTGGAAGACCTCTGATAGCGGTCTGTCGTGGAAGTGGCGTGACACGGGCGCCGATCCAACCCCAGGAGTGAGCGCCGAGATTCTCCCTAAACGCCGTGGCCAGGACGTCAGAGATCTTCTGGTTACAAAAGACAAAACGGTGTACATGAACCTGTTCTCCGACGGTGGTGCGAGAATTCTCAAAATCCAACCGGACGGCAATACTGTCAATGTCGATCTGCGCGGCAAGGCCCCCAATAGGATCGGCGGCTCTCCGACCGACCCAAATACTCTTTACGTGACGGCCAGTGAGGGCTTTGCGTCATGGAAAGATGCAATGGGTGGCACGGCGCTGATGAAATCCGATGATGGCGGTTTCAGTTGGCAGAGCTTTGACCTGACGCGGTGGGTGAGACCAAGGCTTGCCGGCACTTCGTTGGCAAGCGTGCCGATCTTTGCAGTCGCCCCCCAATCTCCGAACACCGTTTATGCTGTTGTTAACTTGTATGATCGGCGAACGGGCCGGCGTGATGGCGCGCTAGAACGAACAACAGACGGTGGCACCAGTTGGCGCGATGTGTTCCCGGAAGCCTTGCTGGGCGGCACGGTGCGCGGCGGCCAGGTGGGGCAGTTGGTTTCGATTGTCATTGATCCGAGGGATTCGCATACGGTCTATTTGGTATTCCAGCGTGGAGTGTTCAGGTCAGGAGACGGAGGCGGCCAATGGGCTGAGTTGCCTATCACGAAGGCAGGCGCGATAAGTGATCTTGCGGTCGATTCTGAATCGTCCAAAGTTCTTTATGTTGCTGCAGACACTGGGATCTGGTACAGCGGCGACGCCGGCGCCAGTTGGTCTGTCTTCCAGACGGGATTCTACGCACAAAAAGCCACAAGGGTTCTCTCAGCGTCCCACATGACGCTAGTTCAAGGCGAGAACGGCGTCTATCGATTGACAGACCGCGCCATGAATTGGTTAGCGTCAAAGTGGAAGGACTTCGAGGAGAAACCCGAGTCTGCGCCGATTTCCATGAGCAGCGAAGGGCATTGAATGCCGCGCGAAGTTGGTGTCGGCGGCGCGACTGCCCCCACGATGCCCTTAAGCCGCCGACTCCTTCTTCATCTGGAGGACCTGTTTCTCATTGGCCTTCTTCCCGGCTTTCGCGCGACGGCCTTGAATCCGGCGCGTTAGCTCGTCTTGCCGCTTCAACTGGACGATCGTATACTCCTCGGTGATCTTCGTGTTGGCGTGGCCGGCGATCTTGCTGGCTTCGATGCTACTGCCGCCGACTTCCTGCCGCCACGTGATGTTGGCGCGGCGCAAGGAGTGCGGACCAAAGCCGGGGAAGTCGCACCCTTCGGCGGTCGCCGCCCTTTTTAGCGCTTGCCGGACGCCGGAGTCCCACATCGGTTCGTTCAGGTCGTCGGCCTGCGGGAAGACCCACGCCTCCGGGCCGCGCCGCTTCAGTTTTCCGATCCAGACCTTATAGCGCGGGCCCAGGTCGCCGAGCGCCAGCACGCGCTTGCTCTTAGCGGTTTTCGGTTCGTCAATGTCGCCGCGCCAGTTCCGTTGATCGATTCGAATGCAGCCTTTGTCCAAGTCGACGTGCTTCACCTTCAGGCCGGTCACTTCGGAAATGCGCGTCCCGGTGTCGAGGCAAGTCTCGCAGATCAAGAGGTTCGGGTCTTC
>Ga0181529_10005219_pt1 | contig 13679 bp, 9 predicted proteins | sample PEATcosm2014_Bin_36_FD_119763 | JGI IMG/M metagenome (GOLD analysis project Ga0181529, IMG submission 119763) | Peatland microbial communities from MTU Mesocosm Facility, Houghton, MI, USA - PEATcosm2014_Bin10_30_metaG | ecosystem: Environmental > Terrestrial > Soil > Wetlands > Peat | place... | reverse complement strand
CTTCGTGGTGGTCGATACCACCGGCGAGCCGCAGGTGATCGCCGAGGTTTCCTTCCCCACCGCGCTCACCACCCTGCACGAGAAGGCCATCTACCTGCATGAAGCGCGCCAGTATCACGTGGAGCGCTTCGATTACGAGGAGCGCAAAGCCTACGTCAAGAGCGTGGACTGCGATTACTACACCGACGCCATCGACTATACCCAGGTCAAGGTGCTCGAGGAGTTGGAAGCCGCCGCGCTGGCCCACGCCGCGCGCCGCGTTCACGGCGACGTGCGCGTCACCCGCCAGATCGTGGGCTTCAAGAAGATCAAGTTCTACACCAACGAGAATGTCGGCGCGGGCAAACTCAACATGCCCGAACAGGAGATGCACACCACCGCCTTCTGGCTGCACTTTCCGGCGGCGTTTCTGGCGGAGCGTCTTGCCGAATTCAATCCCACCGAGCGTCAGAGCGGCATCGGCGGCCTGGGGAATGCGCTACGCACGGTGGCCGCGCTGCTGCTAATGTGCGATCCGCGCGATCTCGGGGTGGCGCAGAGCGAAGAGATCAACCTCTATCTGTACGACGCGTACCCCGGCGGCATCGGCCAGAGCGGTCCGCTGTTCCGCCTGACGCCGGACCTGCTGTCGAAGACCGGCGAACTACTGCGGGCCTGCGCCTGCGACGGCGGCTGTCCATCGTGTGTCGGCCCCACCGGTGAAGTGGGCGAACGCGGGAAACTGGTAGCCACGCGCATTTTGGCGGAGCTGTCGTAGACAATCCCGCCGAGTGTGTACGCCATATAAGACATAGGTCACCACCGGGTTTCGGTCGCGTAGGAATGCCCCTGCATGTAACTGGCTTCGCCGTGCAGGTGCTCGAAGGACGATTGCACGGCTACGCGGCCGGGACCTACCACGCGTAACCAGAGATAGCGGTTGCCCCACGATCCCCAGGAGACGAAACTGGTTTGCGGATGCTCGAAGTGAAGATGCATCTGCACGGCGGGGTCCTTGAAAATCAGCGCAGTGGGCTTCACCAACATGGTCTCGCCGGGAGCCAGCGTACGCACGAAGACGTTGCCGGCGGCGTGCAGCAGCAGCAGACCGGGCTGCCCGGTTCCGGAGAAGCGGTCCATGAATGCGCCCACGGGATAGTGGGTTTCGGTGTCGTCGCCGTTCTTGGTGCTGAACCAGATTCCCGTCTGGAACCAGTCGTAGACCACGTTGCCGGTGGCCGTGAGGAAGAGATGCTCGCGCACGTCCACGGACTGGCCGGGGTGGAGCGGAACGGCGATCAATTCGCCCGGGGCATCGCGCGAGAAGGCGATGCGTCCAGGACCGGCGGCCTGGGTCATGATGAGCGGCATGCCGGCGAAGACGCGCTTCCAGGCTCCCTTGAGCGGCATGGCGGTGACGGCGATCTCGGAATCCTTCCACAGCAGCACGTGGTGCGCGAAATAGACGCTGTCGCCGGCCGCCAGTTTCATGTCGGCGACGGGCACGTAGAGGCCTTCGATCTGGCAGACGGACTGGCCGAATTGCAGCTTGGCCATGTCCTTGCGGCCGGGCAACTGGAGCCATCCGGAGCGGGTGGCGAGGGCCATTTCGGAAACATTGCCGCCGCAGCCGGGACAGCTTGTCGCAGACGCGTCGAGCGGCGATCCGCACCACGAACATCGGGAGGCGAGGTGGGGCGTGGCGGGCGGCTGAGCCACTGCAGGAGCCGCGGGCGGATTGGGCGCCACCATGGCCCCGCAGGTTCCGCAGAACCGCGCGTCCTGGGGCAATTTCGATCCACATTGCGGGCAAAACATAGAAGCGCCTCCGTTGGTGTTACTCGGTCTTATGGTGTACGTACATGGACTGAATGCCGACGCGGCCCGGACCGGTCATGCGCGCGAGGCTCATTGTGGTGCCGCCAAAAAATCCAGTGCCCAGCTTCTGAAATACGACGTCCATGGTGACGGACGAGTCCTTATAGAGGAACGCACCGGGTTCCAACATGATGCTCTCGCCGGCCGCGAGGGTGCGCTCGAAGACGTTGCCGTAGCCGTGCAGGATGAGCAGGCCGGGACTGCCGGCGGTGACGAAGCGGTCCATGTACATACCCTGGCCGCCGAAGAGAATGTTGGCGAGTCCTTTGACGCGCACGAAGGAGTACTGGATCTGGTGCGAGCACAGCAGGAAGGCGTGCTCGCGGACGTCCACCTCCATTCCCGGATGCAGCGGCAGCACCACCAGCTCGCCGGTGGCGTCGCGGGAGAAGGCGATCCGGCCGGGGCCGCTGGCCACGCTGATGAGGAACGGCATGCCGGCGAAGGCGCGCTTGAAGCCGCCGGTGAGCGTCATGAGCGTGAGCGGGACGCTCTCCTCTTTCCACAGCATGACGTGGTGTTCGAAGAAGATGGCGTCGCCGGGCGAGAGGTTGATCTCGGCCACGGGTACGATTTCGCCTTCCACCTGGCAGGTGCTGTTGCCGAAGTGGATCTCGGTCATGTCGCGGATGCGCGGAGCTTCGCGCCAGCCGGATTCCGAAACCAGGTTGCGCACATCGAGAGGCGCGCCACAGGATCGGCAGGCGAGCGCGGACTTCTGGTTGAGACTCTGGCACCACTGGCACTGCAGGCGTTCGAGCGGTTCGGCTACGGGAGTGGACATGGTTGCACCTTTCGGTCCCTGCCATCTTACACCGCCCGGGCGGGGGTGTGGCGGCGGCTCTGTAACTTCTTCCGCCGCGACCGGGAACACCCATAGTACTGTTGCTAATTTCAACAGTCCCATGGCCGCATCAGACTTGAAACTTATGGACTGTCTGTTACATCAAAAAGAGCGATTCGAGGCGACCGCTGGGGATGCAAATGGGCACGCCGAGAGACACCTGCAGCATGGGCAAGCTGATCAGAACCGACCGCCCGACATGATTCCATCAGGTGGTTCGATGTCCCGTGAACGCCGCCATTGCGAGCCGGAGGGGATTGACGATGGCTATGTTGGCAAGTGAGAGGGCTCCACTTAGTGAGCCTTTCCGTAACCGGTCCATTGGCGCCGGTGAGCCGATTATTGTCCGCCGCACGAATGGGGATATCCGCGGTGGACCGGTAGTTGAGCGTGCCGCCCTGTTTTCCGGCATGTTGCCGGGAGACTACGCGAGCATAACCGCCGCTGCGCGTGTCAAGGAGTTCGCGCGCGACGAAACCATATACTTCGAGGGCGACCCTGCGCACCGGGTCGTATTGCTCATCTCGGGCTTCGCAAAAATCGCCAAGATCGGATCGAGTGGCGCCGAGGTGATTCTCCGGTTCAGCGCTCCGGGCGACCTTCTTGGCGCGGTCGGCGTCTTTTCGACGGGCAGGCACTGTACGACGGCGCGGGCCTTTCGAGCGTGCCGGGTATTGGTCTGGGAGGCGCCGGTTTTCAAATCGCTGGTGGACCGCTTCCCCGTTCTCCACCAAACCATGGCGCGAATTCTCGGTACGGAATTGATGGAACTCGAAGAACGATTTCGGGAAGTAGCAACCGAGAGGGTCGGCCAACGGGTCGCCAGCCAGCTCCTGCGATTGATGGATAAGATGGGACGGCCGGTGAACGGCGCGATCGAGGTCGATCTTTCGCGCGAGGACCTGGCGCAGATGACCGGAACGACGTTGTTTACGGTAAGCCGGCTGCTCTCAGCCTGGGAAGCTGAGGGCATGGTGCGGCCACGCCGTGAAGTTGTCACCATTTGCGACGTCCAGTCGCTGCGCGCGGTCTCCGAATAGAGCTAACGGCGCCGATTGCGTCCGGCGCCTGAGCGAAGTCCAAACTGGGGGGGATTCTGGTTTATCCAGGGTCCGGTACGGAGGGGAAAATGATGCGATATGTGTTGGGGATGTGTGCCGTATTGGCGGCGATGCCATTGGCGGCGCAGCCCGTGATTAATACCTCAGGCGCGGTCAGTGCGGCGAGTTACTCGCCGGTTGGACTGCCCAATTCGGCGATTGCCCAAGGCTCCGTGTTCATCGTTTTCGGGAAGAATCTGGGGCCGGCGTCGATCGTTTCAGCAAGCTATCCCTTGTCCTCGACGCTGGCGGGAACATCGGCGGCGGTGACCGTGAACGGCACTACCGTATCGCCGCCGGTGATCTATACCGTAGCGGGCCAGGTGGCCCTCCTGATGCCGTCGTCCACGCCCACAGGCAGCGGAACCATCGCCATCACCTACAGCGGGCAAACCAGTCCGCCGGTGGCGGTACAAGTTACGGCCGCCAACTTCGGCATCTTAACGGTGAATCAGGGCGGCAGCGGGCCGGCCGTGGTCACCGATGCAAACTACGTGGTCATTACGCCGACGCACGCGGCCACCCCGGGACAGTCGCTGATCGCGTGGGGCACCGGGCTGGGAAAGATCGCAGCCGACGAAACTCAGCCTCCGCCGCAGGGCAACGTGGGGACGAAGCCCACCGTCTGGATGGGATCGCAGCAGGCGGGCGTGCAATATTGGGGACGCTCGGGCTGCTGCGCGGGGTTGGACCAGATCAACTTCCAAGTGCCCGCCGGGACCACCGGATGTTACGTCCCGGTAGCGGTACAAACCGGCGGCACGGTGAGTAATTTCGGAAGCATTGCGGTGGCCGCCAGCGGCAGCGTGTGCTCCGATCCCGTGGGACTGACGTCGGCGCAACTCGCGCCGGTGCAGAATGGCCAGAACCTGAACGTCGCCACGCTGGCGCTTTCGCGCTCGATTGTCTCGCTGAATCTTTCGCCGCCCGCGACGTCCACCACCACGACTTCCGATTCGGGCAGCGCCTCATTTCTCCGCTATACCCCCGCCCAGTTAGACGCTACGAGCTTCGGCCAGACGGTCTCCGTGGGCGGCTGTATGGTCTATCCGATCAATGCCACCGCGACGGTTTCCGACCCGGTGCAGCCGCTGGGCCTGGATGCAGGGGCAAATATACCTGTCGGCGGAACTAACGGGACCGTGCAGTTGCCGCCGGTCTTGTCCAACAAAGGCTACTACTACGAGGCTTTGGGATCGAGCCCCACATCGCCGTTGTTCCTGGATGTATCCGGGCACACCATGAATGTTTTCGGCGGCTCCGACGTGGGCGATTTCGCCGCGGAGGTTTCGATGCCTCCGGCGCTGGCCTGGTCCAACCGGAGCGGCATCACGACGGTGAGCGAATCGCAAGGCGTGACGGTCAACTGGACCAACGCCGTATCGGGCGGTTATGTCACGGTGACAGGCTACTCATTCTCGCTGGGCCAATCCGGCAGTCTTGGCGCGGGAGCCAGGTTCTACTGCACGGCGCCGGCGGGTTCGAACGGCGCCGGCCAATTCTCGATTCCTTCGTACGTGCTGCAGAGTCTGCCGGTGACAGCCGCGGGAGCGTCCACGCCAAGTGGATTCCTAGGAATTAGCACGCAGACCACGGCCGGAGAAATCGGCGTAGTGCGCGGCATCGATGTTGCATCGGCCCATGGCGTTTTGCAACTCCTGCAGAATGTGACTTACACGCAGTAGTAAGTGCGGGGGATGGCCGGTGCGGGGGATCGCACCAGGCGGCCCGTGGGTTGGTCGATAGTGCGCTCGCGCTCATTTTCGCCATTCGCAAGGTCCGGAGGGGGACGTCTTAGAGTATTCTGGAGACTAGGGAGCATCCCCATGAGTCTGAACCTGAGACCGGACATCGAGGAACGCCTCCGCGGCTTGGCGACCGCTAGCGGCATATCCCCGGAGGCCTTTCTTCAGCAACTCGTCGAGGAGAAGGCTGGCAGTGCGGCTCATTCGCGCTTGAGCGCTGAGGAATGGTCCCGTCAGTTCGAGGAGTGGGCGGACAGTTTCCCGGACGCTCCACCGATTCCCGATGAAGCGCTGAGCCGGGAAACCCTCTATCCGGACCGCTGGTAAGTGCGCATCCTTATAGACACGAACGTGCTTGTGCGAGCCGTCGAGCGCGCCCATCCTTTTCAACTCATCGGACTTTGCGCGCTTCTCGGAGATCGAGATCCTCGATCCAGCCCGGTTCTAGCGAGTGGCCAGAAGAGCGATTCTGATGGCGATGCTGACAATGGCCAAGGCCGTCACCCAAAGTTTCAGGAGATCGCCGTGCGGTCAGAGGTAAAGATTTGCACGTTCCAATATTAGATCCGCCCTACGCCCCTCAATAAAAATCATGCGACTCCGCCGCCGCTCCGTGGCGCAGCCCCGCAATCCGTCCCGCCTTCACCGACACTACACCATCCTGATTCTGCAGCGACCCTTCTATTAACAGGAACCGCTCCCCCAGCACCGCGAACTTATACCGGTCGAACGTATCCGGATTAACGATCGCGTTGAGTATCCCCGTCTCATCCTCCATGCTCAGAAAGACAAACCCCTTCGCTGTCCCCGGCCTCTGCCGCACAATCACCGACCCGGCCACGCGCACAAAGCGGCCGTTGGACATTCCGGCCAGGTCGGCGGCGCGCGTCACTCCCAGCGCGTTCATCTCCGCGCGGCGCCATGCCATGGGATGGCGGCCGACCGTCATGCCGGTGCCGCGGTAGTCGGACGACAGACGCTCCTCGTCGGTCATAGGCGCGAGGGGCGAAGGCTGGCCAGTTTCTTCCAGCGGCGCGAGCAGCGGGCCCACCGGCAGAATGGCCCGCTGCGCCTGCCACAGGGCGTCGCGGCGATGGCCCCGGTCGAGCGAGTTCAGCGCTCCGATTTCCGCCAGGCGGTTGATCTCATCCTTACGCAATTCGGGGACGCGCAGCGCCAGGTCGTCGATGCTGCTGAACGGGCGCGCCGTGCGCGCGGCTAGAATGGCGCGCGCCGACTCTTCCCGCAGCCCCCTGGCGTAGCGAAAGCCCAAGCGCACGCACCCCCGGTCCAGCCTACACAACCAATCCGACTCCGTCACATCCACCGGCAACACGCGCAATCCGTGCCGCTGCGCATCCTTGATCAGGACGGCCAGCGTATAGAATCCCATGGGCTGGTTGTTCAGCATGGCGCACGTGAAGGCCGCCAGGTAATGGCACTTCAGATACGCGCTGGCATACGCCAGAAGCGCGAAACTGGCGGCGTGCGATTCCGGAAATCCGTACAGCGCAAACGACGTGATGGAGCGGACAATCGCGTCCTGCACCTGGCCCACGATGCCGTTGCGCGCCATGCCCGCGCGCAGTTTCACTTCGATTTCCGCCATGCGCTTCTCCGACCGTTTGAAGCCCATGGCGCGGCGCAGTTCCTCCGCCTGTCCGCCGGTGAACCCGGCCGCGATCATGGCCATGCGCAGCAATTGTTCCTGGAATAGCGGCACGCCCAGGGTGCGCCGCAGCACCGGTTCGAGCGACGGGTGCAGACAATCCGGCTTCTCCCGGCCCTGCCGCCGATTGAGGAACGGATGCACCATCTTCCCCACGATCGGCCCCGGACGGATCAGCGCCACCTGCACCACGACGTCGTAAAACCGCGTGGGACGCATGCGCGGCAGCGACGCCATCTGCGCCCGGCTTTCCACCTGAAACATGCCCACGGTATCGGCCTTCTGCAGCGCCTCGAAAACCGCCGGATCGTCCTGCGGGAGGTGCGCCAGGTCCACGGTCTCGCCGTAAGCCTCGGGAATCATCTTGACGGTGTCCTCGATCACCGCCATCATGCCCAGCCCCAGCAGGTCCACCTTGATGATCCCCATATCGGCGCAATCTTCTTTGTCCCACTGCACCACCACGCGGCCGGGCATGGACGCCGGTTCGAGCGGCACCACGCTGTCGAGCTGTCCCTGGCAGATCACCATCCCTCCGGAGTGCTGCCCGAGGTGGCGCGGCAGATCCTGGGCCATCTGGTAGAGTTCGCGAAATTTGCGCACGCGCGGATGGTCCAGGTCGAAGCCGGCCTCGCCGAACTGGCGCTCGGTGGTGTCCTTCGAGTCCTTCCATTCCCAGGTGCGCACCAGGCCGGAGAGCCGGTCCAGAGACGCGACCTCGAAGCCCAGCGCCTTGCCCACCTCGCGCGCCGCCGAACGGCCGCGATAGGTGATCACGTTGGCGGTCATGGCCGCGCCCAGCTTGCCGAACCGCTGGTAGACATATTGAATGGCGCGCTCGCGCTTGGCGCCGCTGGGCAGGTCGATATCGATGTCGGGCCACTCGCCGCGTTCTTCCGAGAGGAAGCGCTCGAAAAGCAGGTCCATGCCCACCGGGTCCACAGCGGTGATTTGCAGCGCGTAGCAGACCGCGCTGTTGGCCGCCGACCCGCGTCCCTGCGCCAGAATGTCGTTCTCGCGGCAGAAGCGCGCGATGTCCCATACGATCAGGAAGTAGCCCGGTAGCCCCAGTTTCTCGATGAGCGCGAGTTCGCGTTCGATCTGCCGCCGCGCCTTCTCGTGATACGGTTGGTAGCGGAAGCGCGCGCCTTCATCCACGCGGGCGCGAAGGAACGACATCATGGTCTGCCCTTCGGGCACCGGGTAGCGCGGGAATTCGTATCCCAGGTCGGACAGCGTGAATTCCAGCCGCGAGGAGATTTCGAGCGTGTGGGCGAGGGCTTCGGGGCAATCGGCGAACAGGCGGCGCATCTCCGCCGGAGTCTTGACGTGGCGCTCGGAATTGCGCTCCAGCAGGCGTCCCGCGGTAGGCAGCGTCACTTTATTACGCACGCAGGTGAAGACGTCGAGCAGTTCCCGCTGCGCGGGCGTGGCATACGCCGGACCGTTCGCGGCAGCCACGGGAACGCCCAGCGATTGCGCGCGCTCGGCGATGGCCTGGTTGCGCGCCTCTTCTTCGCGATGGTAGTGGCGCTGCAATTCGGCATACAGACGATGCCTGCCGAAAATCTCCAGCAGGCGCTCGTCGGGATGGCGAGTGAGGCAGACGAGGCCTCCCGAAAACTCCGCGATTTCGTCCAGCGTGGCCGCGCCTTCCCCCTTGGCCGCGCGCAGCTTCATGCGCGTAATCAGGCGGCACAGGTTCCGATATCCCTCGCGAGTCTCCGCCAGCAAGGGGTACGACAGTCCATTAGTGCAGGTGATCTCCGACCCGATGTGGGCGCGGATGCCGGCCTTCCTGGCCGCCATATGAAACCGCGGCGCGCCATAGACGCCATTGCGGTCCACGATGGCCATGGCCGGCATCCCGAATTGCGCACAAGCTCCGATCAGCTCCTCGGGAACCGAAGCCCCTTCGAGGAAACTGAATGCGGAGCGTGCGTGGAGTTCGACAAACATATCAAGCTGTCAGCTATTGCTTATGTGGGGCAGGTTGGCAACCTGCGGCCGAGTGGTACTCGGCCTTTAGACGTGCAAAATACGGCCGAATCTGACAGCGGGGGCCTGTGTGCAATCGTCGGAAGGCGGGTTACCAACCCGCCGCAGGATGCCATCCTGCCCCACATAACTTCAATCGTAATTTCCCCCTACAAACCACCCCTTCTCCTCGCAATAGATCCGGTACAGCGCCCCATCCGAGAGCGCGATGTCCCACTCGTCGCGCGACCAGGGGTCCGCGGTCCACCAATCGCCCGAGGTGCGCCATGGACCGGCCAGGTCCAGCACTTTGCCGCGAATGCCTTCCGCCGTCACGAAACTGGGTTTGCCGGACGCGATGGCCACGCGCGCCTGCCGCGGTGGACGAAACAATCGCAACGCCAGCCGGACTTTCATCTGCGTCCGGCCTGCCGCACGCGGCTTCGCAGCCGAGAATTCCGCCATCCGAAAGGCGTCCGACCGGTGCGTATCCAGCAACTCCGGCGTGCCCACGCGACCCTCCCCCACCACCATGCGGATGCGCGCCAGCGTCAGTTCCAGCTTCACCGGCTCGGGCGCCATGGGAACGTACAGCCCGCTCTGCGCCGCCTGCGGCTTCACCGGGTTGGCGCCCAGCCACACGTGCACCACCGGCGCCGCGGGCGGATGCGCCTCCAGGTCGAGCTGCATCAGCTTCAACATCGCTTTGGAATCGAGCGACGGCACCGGCAGGCGCAGCGTGCGCTCGTGGATTGCGCGAGTTTCCAGCGTGAGCCGCAGCCGCAGTTCGTCGGTCGCCAGCCCGCGCGTGGCCAGCCGCGTGACGAGGCCGTTCACCAGCCGGGCCAGCAGAAACGCCAGCGGCTCCAGCAGATCTACGGGATACTCCGGCTCCATCGCGTCTTCGAAGCGCAGCGGCTCTTCCACCGGCGCCAGCTTCCGCTCCGCCTCGCCGCGCGCCCGTTCGCGCAGACGCAGCCCCTCCGGCCCCAGCCGCTCGGCGATTCCCAGCGGAGGCAGCGCCGCCAGGTCCCGAAACCGGCGGATGCCCCACCGTTCCAGCGTCTCCTGCAATTCGGGCGATGGCTCCAATAGCGCGACCGGCAGGTCGCCCAGAAACTTGGCCTCGTCGCCGTGGGGAATCACATGGACGCCCGAAAATCCCCGCGCCGCGCAGATGGCGGCATCCGGATTGTCGGCGATGGCGAGATTGGCTTTCACTTGTACCTCCCTGGCGCGGCGCGCAATGGCCGCCGCCACATCCTGTGGATGCCCGAAGAGCCGGTCCAGACCCGCGACCGCGAACGTGACGGTTCCCGGCCCGGTTTGTTCGACAACCGGCGAGAACTCGAACGCCAGCGCGGTTAGAGCGCCGCTGCCGTGAAGACAGGCGAACATGTCCGGCTCCGATGAGTTGAAGTTGCGCGCGCATGGATGCCGCGCAGCAGGCGCGATGCCGGCGGCCCCGCAGGTTCAGCCCCCGACCACGCCGCGCGGTCGCGCGCGCATTCCAGTACCAGCGACGCGCAGGCGCTGGCGAGCGATTGCCGGGCCACGGTCACCAGCACCGATGGAGTATTTTCCACCGCCCGCCGCAACCGGAACCACGAAGTGAGCGAAATCCGCCGCGCCGAAGCCGGCGGCGTATCGCCGAGATCCAGAATAGCCAGCCCGAATCCGCCGCCCTGGATCAGCAAATCGGCCGCTTTCAGGGCGTGCTCGGCATTGTGGCCGCACCGCACCCACAGCAACCGGTCCAGCAGGACCCCGGCCGCCGCCGCCGACCCGGGATCGAAAGCGTCTTCGGCATCCACCAGCGCGCAAGCCTCCTGCCGGGCGGTAGCCGCGGCCAGAATCGACAGCAACAGGCTGGTACGTCCCGACGAAGCCGGCCCCACGATCTCGGTGAGCCCACCGCGGGGCAGGTCGATCTCCGCAATCCCACTGGGGACGGCTTGAGGGAGTGGGCGCGCCCGCCAGTCCAGTGGACCGCCGAGAAAGGTATCGAATTGTACCCGAAGAGCCGCCGCGCCCATATTCGCTTTTTATTCGCCTGTACTTAATTTATACAGGGAGCGGGCGGCGGTGTCAATATGCGGCGCGCGGCCTCGTCCGCAGTAGAATGGATTCATGAAACGGGATGCGGAAGAAGTGCTAAAAGATGCGCTAGCCCTCTCGCCTGAAGCACGCGGCGCGCTGATCGACTCTTTGATCGGCAGTCTGGATCAAACGGCCGACGTTGCCGCGGAAGAAGCCTGGCGGGAGGAAATCGGTCGGCGTATTCAGCAGGTTGACGGTGGGGCCGTTTCTCTCATCCCCTGGGATGAGGCGCGTCGTCGTCTCCGGTCTCGACCGGTTCGGTGAGCCGCGCATTGGTTCGAGTCCACCCGGCCGCCTTGGAAGAAGCCGAAGCCGCCACTGGTGTGGAGATTCTCGCTCTGGCCCACGGACGCCGCCGTCCGGGCTATTGGCGGGAGCGGGTTGTATGAGGCTGCACACTATCGGAGCGGCAACACTCCGGCTCGCGCCTGATCCGGCCAATCGAGCGTGACGATGGCGCCCTGGTTGAGTTCCGCCTCGCAATCTTGAAGGACGCCGATGTCGGAAGTGCACCATTTCACCGGAATCCCCGGTCCCCGCCGAATTTCAGACTCCCGCCCACCCCCTCGCCGCACCCCGCCACCATCCACCCACCCCGCCCCACCCCACAATCCGGCCCCACCGGCGCAGCTTGTTATACTGACACTATTCATGCCCCGAGTTCGCTTCGCGCCTTCTCCCACGGGCTTTTTGCACATCGGGAGCGCGCGCACTTTCGTTTTCAACTGGCTGTATGCCCGCCGCTACGGTGGCGCCATGATTCTGCGCATCGACGATACCGACGTGGAGCGCAATACCGAAGCGTCGCTGCAGTCGATTTTCGATGGCCTCCGCTGGCTCGACCTGGGTTGGGATGAGCAGTATCGCCAATCCGAGCGCCTCGCCCTGCACCATCAACTGGCAGACGCCATTTTCCGCAAGGGCCTGGCCTATCGCGATTTCACCCCCGCGCAGACCACCGAGACTTCGCGCTCGGGCGCCCAGGGCACCTGGCTCTTCAACTCCGATATGCGCGAGTTGTCTCCCCAGGAGAGCGACCGCCGTGCCGCCGCGGGCGAGCCGTTCGCCCTCCGCTATCGCGTCCCTCGCGATCCCGAGCGCACCGTGCGCTTCACCGATGGCGTCTACGGCGAGCAGTCCAAGTCCACCGCCGATATCGAAGATTTCGCGCTGCTCCGCTCCGACGGCATGCCTACGTATCACCTGGCCTCCTGCGCCGACGACGCCGATCTGCGCATCAGCCACATCATCCGCGGGCAGGACCATATCACCAACACTTTCAAGCACGTGCTGATCTTCGAAGCGGCCGGCTGCGAGCCGCCTACCTTCGCGCACCTCCCGCTGCTGGTCGCGCCCGATGGCACCAAGCTCTCCAAACGGCGCCACGGTCCCGTGGTCAGCGTGACCACCTATCGCGATGCCGGCTTTCTCCCTCACGCCTTCGTGAATTTTCTGTGCCTGCTCGGCTGGTCGCCCAAAGACGATCGCGAGCAGATGCCGCGGCAGGATCTGATCGACGCGTTTTCGCTTGCCGGCATCAACCGCAGCAACGCCGTGGTGAATTTCAAGGAAGACGACCCGTTCGATCCCAAAGCCGTCTGGCTCAACGCCGAGACCATCCGCACCATGCCGGTCGATCAACTTACCCAGCAGTTGCTGCCCGTGGTCCGTGGCGCGGGCATCGTTGTGGATGACGGCCAGATGGCGCTCATCACGCCCCTCATCCGCGAGCGCATCCGCCTGCTGCGCGATGTGCTCACCGTGGCGGACTTCTTCTTTGCCGCCGAACTTGCGCCTTACGACGCTTCCGAGCTGATCCCCAAAAAAGGCGATGCCGCGCTGGCGTTGCGCGTGCTCGAGCGCGCTTTGCAGGTCCTGGCGCAAGCCGAGTTTTCCCACGACGGCCTGGAAAGCGCACTCCGCGCCGCGGCCGTCGAGCTGGGGATCAAAGCCGGCCAGATGTTCGAACCCATTCGCGTAGCGGTATGCGGCCGCAAGACGGCGCCGCCGCTCTTCGGAACACTCGAAGCGCTCGGCCGCGACGTCTGTTTGCGGCGCATCGAACCGGCCATCGATAAGTTGAAAAAGATAAAGACATGAACGAGAACAAACCCGGCGGGTCGCCCGACGCGGCTCCCACGCCATCGAATTTCGTCCGCGACATCATCCTCGACGATCTCCAGACCAATAAGTACGGTGGGAGGGTGCACACCCGCTTTCCACCCGAGCCCAACGGTTACTTGCACATCGGCCATGCCAAGTCGATCTGCCTGAATTTCGGCCTGGCGGCCGAGTTCGGCGGCAAGACCAACCTGCGCTTCGACGATACCAATCCCGAAAAGGAAGAGACCGAGTACGTTGACTCCATCATGGAGAACGTCCGCTGG
>Ga0181529_10005218_pt1 | contig 13679 bp, 7 predicted proteins | sample PEATcosm2014_Bin_36_FD_119763 | JGI IMG/M metagenome (GOLD analysis project Ga0181529, IMG submission 119763) | Peatland microbial communities from MTU Mesocosm Facility, Houghton, MI, USA - PEATcosm2014_Bin10_30_metaG | ecosystem: Environmental > Terrestrial > Soil > Wetlands > Peat | place... | reverse complement strand
GACCGTCGGTGCCTCCGGCTCACTGTTGGAAGCAGAAAGCGGCAAGGTATCCGCCGGGTGCAGCGGCAAGCTGATGGCGCTGTCCGCAAGGACCGTGGGGACCGTAGTGCCGGCGCATGGGTCGGCGAGCTGCTGCCAGGTATGACCAGCGTCCAGGGAGCGGTAGAGGGTGGTAAACGGTTCGCCAGCCACCGGGCTGCCGTAGATGGGGAGGTAGACCGTCTGACTGCCCTGGAGGACCAGGTTGGCGGTGTCCAGGGCACCTCCCTCGGGAATCTCAAGCAGCGTCTGCCAGGAGTTGGACCCGACTGGTGCCTTCTCAACGGTGCGGTTGCACGGCCCAGGGCAGCCCTCGTGGTCATAGACGACGCGGAAGACGTCTCCCCCCGCCGCCTCGAGGGTCTCGACCGGCAGGCTGGTCACCCCCTGCCAGCTCTCGCCGCCGTCTACTGTCATGAACAGGCCGGGACCGAAGAGATAGCCGATCTTCGAGGTCGCGAAACGGATGTGGCTGACGCAGGTGTCCCCCTGCTCACAGTCGCCTTGAGCCGCCGCGATCGCGTAGAGCGACACGGGCGGGCTGGGCAGGGGCTGCCAGGTGACACCCCCGTCGGTGGTCGCTGCCACCGCCGGGCAGAGCTGGCCCGCGCAGGGCACCGCGGCCAGGGCCCACCCCATGGAGTCGCCGACCCAGGTCAGGTCGATGACGTACGGTCCAGCCGAAGCGGGATAGGGGGTCGGGGCCAGGTAATCCTTTGCCGGAGGGGACACCGGACTGGGTGTGGCGCCGGGGGAAGTGGCCGACGCCGCGGAGGGAGTGAGCGTTGGCGTCGTCGACGTCGACGCGTGGCCGACCGTTCCGCAGGCGGCCGTCAGTACCACGATGCCGGCCAGGAATCGGAGCCTCACTCCGTCGCCCTCAATACCGGGGAACAGGCAAGCTGCCCCTTTCAGTATCTACGTCCCCGGCGTCGCTCAGGTGACATTCCCCGACACTGGGCCAGCCCAGCGGTTGCGGTGTCGAGGTTCCCCGTGAGGAACTGCCCGATGGCGCCACGCGCTGATGGTATGGCAGCCCGCCGGGCCGTCGGACTACTACCCCCTGCAGGACTCGAACCTGCGACCTGCGCGCTTAGAAGGCGGCTGCTCTATCCAGCTGAGCTAAGGGGGCGCGGAGGCTTAGTGTAGGACCGGCCCGTCTGGACAGCCGTCGGATCTGCGGGCGGGCGCCCGTATAATCATCGGGCGCCCCACGCGCCGGCGCGATCCCTGTGCGGTGGCCATAGCTCAGCTGGTTAGAGTGCCTGACTGTGGATCAGGAGGTCGAGGGTTCGAATCCCTCTGGCCACCCATCTCCGCTCCAGCCCACCGGCCGCGGGCCTGGAGCACCTCGCGGAGCAGGGTGGGCCGGTCGCTCATGATCCCGTCGACCTCGAGGTCGAGCAGCCGCTCCATCTCGGCACGGTCGTCGATGGTCCAGACGTGGACCTGGAGCCCGCTCCGGTGGGCGGCTCGGATGAAGGCGCGGTCCACGACCCGCACCCCCCAATGGGAGGTGGGAACCTGGACGCAGGAGGCCCCGAAGGCCGGCATCCACCCCGCCAGCGAGGTGAACCGGGCGGTGACGATGGCGTCCCGGCCCATCGAGGTGCAGACCCGCCCGCCGCTCAGGCGGCGGAATCGGCGGAGCCTCGCATCGGAGAAGGAGCCGACGCAGATCCGGTCGGCGGCGCCCAGCCGCTCGATCAGGGCGGCCAGCGGGGCGACCACCCGCTCTGTCTTGGCGTCGATGTTGAACCGGGTGTGCGGGAATCCGACCAGCACCTCCTCGAGGGTGGGGATGCCAATCCCGGTCCCTCGGAGCGGGTGCGTGCGTCCGCCGTCGTGGCTGAAGCGATAGGCGGCGTCGGCGTGCCGGATCTCCTCCAGGGTCCGCTCGTGGACTGGACCGGTGAGGTCGGTCACCCGGTCGAGGGTCTCGTCGTGAAAGGCGAGCAGGACGCCATCTCGGGTCAGCTGGGTGTCGGTCTCCAGGTGGAGATAGCCGAGATCGACGGCGACCTGGAACGAGACGATGGTGTTCTCGGGGTGCTCCAGGGAACCGCCCCGGTGGGCAAAGGCGAGGGCGCCGGGCGTTGCCAGATAGGGCCGATCGGTGGCGATCATGGCGCCGAGAGTACGACAGGCCCTTCAGGACGGGGACGTGCGGCCCATGTGCTCGGGATCGGTGACCAGGTAACGTGAGGCGGGATGGGTGCCGCGAGATGACTGACCCGCGCGGGTTCCTGACCCGCGGGCGCAAGGGTCCCGTGCGCCGGCCGGTGGAGGAGAGGATCAGGGACTGGCGCGAGGTCTACGTCGCTCCGTCCCCCCAGGACATCGCCGACCAGGCTGCGCGCTGCATGGGCTGCGGCACCCCCTTCTGCCACAGCAGCTGCCCGATCGGCAACATCGTCCCCGAGTGGAACGACCTCGTCCACCGGGAGCGCTGGCGGGAGGCGGCTGACCGCCTCCACGCGACCAACAACTTCCCGGAGCTCACCGGGCGCCTCTGCCCCGCGCTCTGTGAGGCCTCATGCGTGCTCTCGATCAACGACGAGGCGGTCACCGTCGCCCCGGTGGAGAAGATGGTCGCCGAGCTCGCCTGGACCGAGGGCTGGGTCGCTCCCCGGCCCGCCGCGATGTGGACCGGCAAGCGGGTGGCCGTGATCGGCTCCGGACCTTCCGGGCTGGCGGCCGCCCAGCAGCTGGCCCGCGCCGGCCACCACGTCGTCGTGTACGAGCGGGCCGACCGTCTGGGCGGTCTCCTCCGGTACGGCATCCCCGAGTTCAAGCTGGAGAAGTGGGTCCTGGAGCGGCGCCTCGACCAGATGCGCGCCGAGGGGATCTCCTTCGAGACCGGGGTCGAGGTGGGCCGGGACCTTCTCGCCGACAGGCTGCTGGCCGAGGTGGACGCCGTGCTGCTGGCCGGCGGGGCGACGGCGCCTCGCGACCTACCCATCCCGGGCCGTGACCTTCACGGGGTCCACCAGGCGATGGAGTACCTGACCCTCGCCAACCGGGTCCAGGAGGGCGACCTCGACGACTCCCCTGTGTCCGCCCGGGGCCGCCGAGTGGTGGTGATCGGCGGTGGCGACACCGGCGCCGACTGCCTGGGGACGGCCATCCGCCAGGGGGCGTCGAGCGTCCGCCAGCTGGAGATCATGCCCCGGCCCCCCGAGAGGCGCGACCCGAGCACGCCGTGGCCGGCCTGGCCGCTGCAGCTCCGCAGCTCGTCGGCTCATGAGGAGGGCGGTGAGCGCCTGTGGTCGGTCTCCACCCAGCGCTTCGCCGGCGACGGGCACGGCCAGCTGGCCTCCCTGGTGCTGGCCGAGGTCTCGATGTCCCGCAAAGGCGGCCGGCCCAGCTTCGACGTCGTGCCCGGCACCGAGTCGGTGATGCCCTGCGACCTCGTGCTCCTCGCCCTCGGTTTCGCCGGGGCGGAGCGCTCTCCCATGCTCGCCCAGCTCGGTGTCGACCTGGACGCGCGGGGCAACGTCGGCCACGACGCCGCGTGGTCCACCTCGCGCGAGGGCGTCTTCGTATGCGGGGACATGAGCCGCGGTCAGAGCCTGGTGGCCTGGGCCATCGCCGAGGGGCGGAGTGCCGCCGCGTCAGTGGACCGCTGGCTGATGGGGGAGACGGTCCTGCGCGCGCCGATCGCGGCGGCCCGGGCCCGCTGACGGATCAGCTCTTGGGGAGGGCCGCCAGATAGCGGTCGCAGGCGGCCGCTGCCTGGCGCCCCTCCGCGATCGCCCAGACGATGAGCGAGGCTCCCCGGGTGGCATCGCCGCTCGCGAAGACACCGGGTGCGGCGCAGAAGCCGGCATCCACCGCGATCGCCCCCGAGTCGGTGAGGCGGGCGCCGAGGCTCTCGACGAGGGACGCGCCGGCCACCCCGTCGAAGCCGATGGCGAGCAGGACCAGGTCGGCCGGCATCAGGCCTTCGCTGCCCGGCCGCGGGGTGAACTCCCTGCGGCCTCCGGCACGCTGGACCTCGCACTCCACCGTCTCGATGGTCTCGACGCGCCCGGTCCCCTGGAACCCGGTCACCATCACCCCGTACTGGCGCCGCCCCCCCTCCTCGTGGGCCGGGTAGGTCTGGAGCACCAGCGGCCACTCGGGCCAGGGATTGCCGGCGGGCCGCGTCTGTGGCGGCTCCGGGTAGACGGAGAGGACCTCGACCGACGCACAGCCCTCGCGGTGGGCGTTGCCGAGGCAGTCTGCGGCGGTGTCCCCGCCCCCGATGATCACGACCCTGCGACCGGCGGCCGAGATGGCGCCCGCCGGCGGGACGGCCTCGCCGGTGACCCTGCGGTTCTGCTGGATCAGGTAGTCCATCGCCAGGTGGACGCCGGGCAGGGAGCGTCCGGGCGTGTGGACATCGCGCCCGCGCTCGGCACCGACGCAGAGCATCACGGCGTCGAAGCGGCGGCGCAACTCCTCGGCGGAGATGGTCCGGCCGATCTCGTGGTTGCACTCGAAGACGATGCCCTCCGCCTCGAGCAGGGCGAGGCGGCGTTCGAGCCGGTGCTTCTCCATCTTGAAGTCCGGGATCCCGTAGCGGAGCAGCCCGCCCGCGCGGTCCGCCTTCTCGTAGACGGTGACCCGGTGCCCGGCCCGGTTCAGCTGCTGGGCGGCCGCCAGCCCCGCCGGCCCGGAGCCGACCACGGCCACCCGCTTGCCGGTGCGCGAGCCAGGCGGCTGGGCCCGCACCCATCCCTCCTCGAAGGCGCGGTCGATGATCGACAGCTCGATGTCCTTGATGGTGACCGCGTCGCTGTTGATGGCGAGCACGCAGGCGGGCTCGCAGGGGGCGGGGCAGAGCGTCCCGGTGAACTCCGGGAAGTTGTTGGTGAGGTGAAGGCGGGTGATCGCCTGCTCCCACTCCCCGTCATGGACCAGCTCGTTCCATTCCGGGATCAGGTTGCCGAGCGGGCAGCCCTGGTGGCAGAAGGGCACCGCGCAGTCCATGCAGCGCGCCGCCTGGGTGCGCAGCGTGGTGAGCGGGTGGGAGATGTAGACCTCGCGGTAGTCGCCGACCCTCGCAACCACCGGGCGCTTGTGCCGCGGCTCGCGCGGATGCTCCATGAAACCGGTGCGGCTCATCCCTGCTCACCCCACGTGGCAGGCCACGTGGGGACCCCTCTCATCTCACGGGGGCTCGCCGCCCCTCGGCGACCCGGCCAAGCCGGGTTCGCCTCACCCCGCCATGGGATGCACGCGGCAAGGACGATCACGCAGGAACGTCCAGGCGGGCCTTGAGGCTGAGGACCCGGCGCAGCTCGTTGGGCATGACCTTGAGGAAGCCGCCGAGCGACGCCTTCCAGTCCTGGAGCATGCGGGAGGCGAGCAGGCTCCCGGTGTACTCGCGGTGGCGCGTGATCAGGTCATGGAGGAATTGGGCGTCCTCCCCATCCAGCTCCTCCAGCCCCACCATGGCGAGGTTGAAGTGCTCGTGGAGACGGCCGTCCACGTCGACCACGTAGGCAACGCCCCCGCTCATGCCGGCGGCGAGGTTGCGCCCGCAGCGACCGAGGATGACCACGCGGCCACCGGTCATGTACTCGCAGGCGTGGTCGCCGACGCCCTCGACGATGGCCACCGCGCCGCTGTTGCGGACCCCGAAGCGCTCCCCGGCCACACCGTTGACGAACAGCTCGCCCGAGGTGGCCCCATAGAGGGCGACATTGCCGATCACCACGTTGTCCTCGGCGGGGCGGCTGACACTCGGCGGGGAGGCGACGATCAGCCGGCCGCCGGAGAGGCCCTTGCCGACGTAGTCGTTGGCCTCGCCGCGCAGGCTGAGGGTGATGCCGGGCGCGAGCCAGGCGCCGAAGGAACCGCCCGCTGAGCCGTGCAGGTCGATCCGGATGGTGTCGTCCGGGAGACCAGGCTCCCCGTAGCGCCGGGCAACCGCGCCGCTCAGCATCCCGCCGACGGTGCGGTCGACATTGCGCACCCGGAGCTTGAGCCGGACCGGGTCGCCGCGCTCCAGCGCGGGGGTGGCCAGCTCGATGAGTCGCTGGTCGAGGACGTCCTCGAGGTGGTGCTCCTGGGAAAGGGTGTGATGGGTCTCCTCGGAGGCCGCATCGGTGCGGTGGAGGAGGGCGGAGAGGTCGAGGAGCCGTGCCTTCCAGTGCTCGATGTCGCTGCGGGGCCGGAGCAGGTCGCTGCGACCGATCAGCTCCTCGAAGCGGCGGAACCCCAGCGCCGCCATCCGCTCGCGCACGTCCTCGGCGAGGAAGAGCATGAAGGCGATCACGTGCTCTGGGGTGCCGGCGAATCGCCTGCGCAACTCCGGGTCGTGGGTGGCGATCCCCACCGGGCAGGTGTTGAGGTGACAGACCCGCATCATCACGCAGCCGGAGGCGATCAGCGGAGCGGTGCTGAAGCCGAACTCGTCGGCGCCGAGCATGGCCCCGACCAGCACGTCGCGCCCGGTCTTGAGCTGGCCGTCGACCTGGAGGACGACCCGGCTGCGCAGCCCCTGAGCCACCAGCACCTGCTGGGTCTCGGAGAGCCCCAGCTCCCAGGGGACACCCGCGTGCTTGACGGAGGAGAGCGGGGAGGCGCCGGTGCCACCGTCGTAGCCGGCGATCACGATGTGCTCCGCGCGGGCCTTGGCCACCCCGGCGGCAACCGTGCCCACCCCCACCTCGGAGACCAGCTTGACGCTGATCCGAGCCTCGGGGTTGGCCATCTTGAGGTCGTGGATGAGCTGGGCGAGGTCCTCGATCGAGTAGATGTCGTGATGCGGCGGCGGTGAGATCAGGCCCACCCCTGGGGTGGAGTAGCGGAGCCGGGCGATGACCTCGTCGACCTTGTTGCCGGGGAGCTGGCCGCCCTCGCCGGGCTTGGCTCCCTGGGCGATCTTGATCTGCAGCTCGTCGGCGTTGACCAGGTAGTTGGCGGTGACCCCGAAGCGGCCGGAGGCGACCTGCTTGATGGCGCTGCGCCGGTTGTCCCCGTTGGCGTCGACGACGAAGCGCTCCGGGTCCTCCCCGCCCTCCCCGGTGTTGGACTTGGCTCCGAGGCGGTTCATGGCGATGGCCAGGGTCTCGTGCATCTCCTTGGAGATGGCGCCGAACGACATCGCCCCGGTGCAGAAGCGGTGGACGATCTCGGTGGCGGGCTCGACCTCTTCCAGCGGGACAGGCTCGCCGTCGCCCTTGATGTCGAACAGCCCGCGGAGAGTCTTGAGGGTGCGGGTCTCGTCGTTGACCTCGGCGGCGAACGCCTCGTAGCTCTGCGACCCACCCCCACGCACCGCGTGCTGGAGCAGGCTGATGGTGGTCGGGTTCCAGGCGTGGGCCTCGCCGTCGCGCCGCCACTGGTAGTCGCCGCCGCCGGCGAGGCTGATGGGGTCCACGCTCCGCTCCGGGAAGGCCATCCGGTGTCGCATCAGGGTCTCCTCGGCCACCACCTCGAGGCCGATCCCACCGAGCCGCGACGACGTGCCGGGGAAGTAGCGGTTGATCAGCTCGGGGGCGAGCCCGACGGCCTCGAAGATCTGGGCTCCCGAGTAGGAGTCGATGGTGGAGATCCCCATCTTCGAGATGACCTTGCGCACCCCCTTGTAGAGGGCGTGGATGTAGCGCTCCTTGGCCCGGGCCAGGTCGGTGCCGGCTGGGAGCAGGCCCCGTCGCAGCAGCTCGGCGACAGTCTCCAGCGCGAGGTACGGGTTCACCGTCTCCGCGCCGAACCCCACCAGGAGGGCGATGTGCATCACCTCGCGAGCCTCACCCGTCTCGATGACCATCCCCACCCCGCTCCGGGTGTGCTCTCGAACCAGGTGATGGTGAACGGCGGCGGTGGCGAGCAGCGCGGGAATGGGGGCGTGGTTGGCGTCGACGTGCCGGTCGGAGAGCACCAGCACCGTGTACCCCTCACGGATCTTCTCCGAGGCCAGCCGGCAGATCCGCTCCAGCCCCTCCTCCAGCGCCCTCACGCCGCCGTCGGAGTGGAAGGTGGTGGAGATGGTGACGGCCGGGAACTGGCGCTGGGTGACGTGCCGGATCGTCTCCAGGTCGGCGTTGCTCAGGATGGGGGTGGGCACCTCCAGCCGCTTGGCCTGCGCGGGCCCCTGTTCCAGCAGGTTGCCCCCCGCCCCGAGGCTGGTCGCCAGGGACATGACCAGCTCCTCCCGGATCGGGTCGATGGGCGGGTTGGTCACCTGGGCGAAGAGCTGCTTGAAGTACGCGAAGAGGTTGACCGGGCGCTCGCTGAGCACCGCCAGCGGGGCGTCGTTGCCCATCGAGCCGACCGGCTCCTCGCCGTCGCGGGCCATCGGCGCGAGGACGAGCTTCAGCTCCTCCTCGGTGTAGCCGAAGGCGCGGTGGCGGACCAGGAGGGTGCCGGGATCGGGGTCGGGCGGCTCGGCCACCCGATTCAGCTCATCGAGCCGGACGGCTCCCTGGCTGATCCACTCCCGGTAGGGGTGGCGCCGGCTCAGCACACTCTTGACGGCGTCGTCGTCCAGGATCTCGCCGACCTCGGTGTCGACCAGGAGCAGCCGGCCCGGCTCCAGGCGCCATTTCTTGCTGATGCGCTCCTCGGCGATCGGCAGCACCCCGGCCTCGGAGGCCATCACTACCCAGCCGTCCTCGGTGACCAGCCAGCGGGCCGGGCGGAGGCCGTTGCGGTCGAGGGTCGCACCGATCAGACGGCCGTCCGTGAAGGCGATGGCGGCGGGGCCGTCCCAGGGCTCGATGAGCGAGGCGTGGAACTCGTAGAAGGCGTGCCGCTCCTCGTCCATGAGCGGGTTCCGGTCCCAGGCCTCGGGGATCATCATCATGATCGCGTGCTCGACGGAGCGACCTGCCATGGTCAGCAGCTCGAGGGCATTGTCGAACTGGCTCGAGTCCGACCCCAGCTCGTCGATCACCGGGCGGAGCTTGTTGATGTCGGCGCCGTAATGCGGGCTGCGGAACTTCGACTGGCGGGCCCGCATCCAGTTGACGTTGCCACGCAGGGTGTTGATCTCACCGTTGTGCGCGCTGAGGCGGAAGGGCTGGGCCAGGTCCCACCGGGGCAGGACGTTGGTGGAGAAGCGGGCGTGGACCATGGCGAGCCTCGAGACGGTCACCGGGTCGCGGAGGTCCGGGTAGAAGGCGGGCAGCTGGTCGGCGGTGAGCATCCCCTTGTACACGAGGGTGCGGCTGCTCAGGCTCGCGATGTGGAAGCGGTCGCGGGTCAGCCCGACCGCGTCAGAGCGCCGCTCGATGACCCGCCGGAGCACATAGAGGCGGCGCTCCAGGGTGTCGCCCTCGAGGCCGAAGGCGCCGACGAAGAACTGGCGGATGACGGGCATCCCGGCCAGGGCGGTCGGTCCGGCGCAGGCCGGCTCCACCGGGACGTCGCGCCAGCCGGCCAGCCGGAGTCCCTCGTCGTGGCAGGCGGTGGCGATGAGTGCCTCGCAGTCTGTGCGAGCCGGGGCGTCCTGCGGGAGGAAGACCATCCCCACCCCGTAGGCCCCGGGCGCCGGGAGCGAGAAGGCGGAGTCGCGGCGGAGGAGGGCGTCGGGGAGCTGGATCAGGATGCCGGCGCCGTCGCCGCTCAGCGGATCCGAACCGGTGGCCCCACGGTGGCCGAGGTTGCGGAGCGCCTCCAGGCCGGAGCTGACGATCTTGTGGGTCGGCTCCCGATGCAGAGTCGCCACGAAGGCGACCCCGCAGGTGTCGTGATGCAGCCGCGGATCGTGCAGGCCCCGCACCCGGTACGGGTCGCTGAGGTGTTCGGGTAGGCCGGGCTGGGGTGGCATGGTGCGGGAGGTGGCTCCGGGGAGTGGGCGGGCGGACACCCGACTGGCGCCGGCCGGAGGCTCCCCGGACCGCGGGCCTGCGCGGGGCCGTCGTCGGGATCGACTTCGAGAGTACCAGGAACCTGGCGATTCGTGCCAAGCGTCAGGGTGTGCGAAACAGCCCCGCGGATGTTGTAGCCGACCGCGCTCGGGGCGGAGGTCCCGCCGTGGACACTGCCACACGTCCCAGATTCGCTACGATCCGACCCCGATGGCAGCGCAGGTGTCGCCGGTGGCCGCGGTCGCGAAGAGCGGGCAGGGGGTCGGGTTGTGGGCCCGGTTGCGCCGCGCCACCCCCTGGTGGGCGCAGCCGCTCGCCATCGTGGTCGCCCTGGGCGCCTTCACCGCGTACTCGATCTGGACGTCCTTCTTCGGACCCGGGCCCAACCACGTCAGCGAGCACGCCAACTACCTCTCTCCCTTCTTCTCGCCGCTGATCTGGAAGACCGGCCCGGTGACCCCGGCGCTCTGGGTGCTCTGGGCCCCGCTCGGCTTCCGGGCCACCTGCTACTACTACCGGAAGTCCTATTACCGCGCCTTCTTCTGGGACCCGCCGGCATGCGCGGTCGGCGAGCTCCGGCGCCGCGGCTATCGGGGTGAGAGCCGCCTCCCCATGGTGCTCAACAATCTCCATCGCTTCTTCTGGTACCCGGCGGCCATCGTCGTGATCCTGCTCTGGGTGGACGCCTTCGCCTCCTTCGACGATGGCGGTCACCTCTACCTCGGTCTGGGCACCCTGATCCTGCTCGTCAACGCGGTCCTGCTCTCCGGCTACAGCCTGGGCTGCCACGCCTTCCGCCACGCTGCAGGAGGAGGCCTCGACTGCTACTCGTGCTCCCAGGCTGGCAAGGCTCGCTTCCGGCTCTGGCGGTGGGTCACCGTGTTCAACGGCCGCCACGCCACCTGGGCCTGGGTCAGCATGTTCAGTGTGGTGATCGCCGAGGTCTACATCCGTCTCCTGCAGGCCGGAATTCCCGACCCCCATCTGCTGGTGAGATGAGCGAGAGCTATCAGACCCGCGACTGCGATGTGCTGGTGATCGGCGCGGGGGGCGCCGGGCTCCGCGCCGCCATCGCCGCCGCGCAGGCCGGCTGCTCGACCCTGGTGGTGAGCAAGTCACTGCTCGGCAAGGCCCACACGGTGATGGCCGAGGGCGGCATCGCTGCCGGCCTCGCCAACCTCGACACCCCCGACAGCTGGGAGGTCCACTTCGCCGACACCATGCTGGGCGGGCAGCTCATCAACAACTGGCGGATGGTCGACCTCTACAGCCGCGAGGTCATCGACCGGGTCTACGAGCTGGAGCGCTGGGGTGGGCTGTTTGACCGCACCGACGACGGCTTGATCATGCAGCGGGCCTTCGGAGCGCACAGCTGGAAGCGGCTGTGCCACGTGGGGGATCGCACCGGGCTCGAATTGATCCGCACCCTCCAGGACAAGATGGTGCACACGGCCGGGACCGAGGTGCTGATGGAGTGCACGCTGACCCGGTTGCTCACCCACGGCGACCGCGTCTGCGGTGCCTTCGGCTACCTCCGCAACACCGGTGAGCTGATCGTCATCCGCGCCGGCGCGGTGGTGATGGCGAGCGGCGGCTGGGGCCGGATGTTCCGCTTCACCTCCAACAGCTGGGAGGGCACCGGCGACGGCGCCGCCATGGCCTACGAGGCAGGGGCTGAGCTGCAGGACATGGAGTTTGTCCAGTTTCACCCGACCGGGATGATCTGGCCGCCGGGCGCGCGTGGCATCCTGGTCACCGAGGCGGTCCGGGGCGAGGGGGGCATCCTCCGCAACTCCGAGGGTGAACGCTTCATGGAGCGGTACGACCCGGTCAAGAAGGACCTCTCGAGCCGCGACGTGGTGGCTCGCTCCATCTACAAGGAGGTCCAGGCAGGCCGCGGCACCCCCCACGGCGGCGCCTTCCTGGACATCGCGAGCCGGCGCAGCGCCGCCGACATCCGCAAGCGGCTCCCCTCGATGGTCGACCAGTTCGAGGCCCTGGCCGGGGTGGACATCAGCAAGGAGCCGATGGAGGTCGGGCCGACCATCCACTACACGATGGGGGGCATCCGGGTCGACCCGGAGACCGGGGCGAGCACCGTCCCCGGGCTGTACGCGGCCGGCGAGGCTGCGGCGGGGCTGCACGGTGCCAACCGGCTCGGAGGCAACTCGCTGGGCGACATCCTGGTCTTCGGCCGCCGCGCCGGCGAGGCGGCCGCCGAGTCCGCCAAGAGCCGGGGCGGCAAGCCGGCTGTCTCGGCGAAGCAGCTCGCCGACGCGGAGACGGACGTCATCCTCCCGCTCGTCCACGACCTCGGGGAGAAGGCGGAGAACCCCTACGTCATCCACCGCGATCTCCAGGAGGCGATGCAGGATGACGCCGGCATCGGCCGCAGCGAGGAGTCGCTCAACCGGGCGCTGAACGCCATCGGTGAGCTCACCGAGCGGAGCCAGCGGATGCGGGTCGGCGGCGGGCGGGTGCTCAATCCGGGCTGGCACACCTGCCGCGACGTCCTGTCCATGCTCACCGTCTCCGAGGCGATCGTTCGCTGCGCCATCGCCCGCCGCGAGTCGCGGGGCTCGCAGTGGCGCTTCGACTTCCCCGAGAAGGACGCCCACCTGGGCCAGGTCAACTTTGTGGTGCACAGGCGGGGCGGCGCCATGAAGGTGGAGGAGCGCGCCCTCGAGCCGATGCCCGACGACGTCGTCCCCCGGCTGGCGCGGAGCCGGTTCTTCGACCCGGCCGCGCTGCCCGCGCACTACGCCGGCAAGGTCCCGGCACCGGATCCGGAGGCGCACTGATGGCGGGCGCCATCTCCCAGCCCAGCGACGCGGCATCCCCGCGGGGCACCGGGCCGTCCTCGCCCGTCGACGGGCCGCCCACCCCCGAGAGCGGGCTCACCGGGAAGAGCGTCACGCTGCGCGTCTTCAAGGGGCAGCCCGGTGGCGAGATGGGCTACGCCACCCATGAGGTCCCCGAGGTCACCGGGATGGTGGTGCTCGACGCCGTGCACTGGGTCCAGCGCAACCGGGACAGCGACCTCGCCTGCCGCTGGAACTGCAAGGCCGGCAAGTGCGGTTCGTGCAGCGCGGAGGTCAACGGGCACCCCGTCCTGATGTGCAAGACGCGGATCGACACCCTGCCGAGCGGGCCGGTCACGGTCCAGCCCATGAAATCCTTCCCGCTGATCAAGGACCTCGTCACCGACGTCTCGCGCAACTACGAGACCAACAAGCTGATCCCGCCCTTCACCGCCGCTCCCGATGACGGCACCCCGTGGCGGATCCAGCAGATGGACATCGACCGCCTCTATGAGCACCGGCGCTGCATCGAGTGCTTCCTCTGCCAGGACGTCTGCCACGTCAATCGCACCCATGACCTGAGCGCCCGCTTCTTCGGGCCGCGCTTCTTCGTCCGGGTGGCGAGCCTGGAGATGCACCCCAAGGACATCTTGGACCGGCGTGATCTGCTCCGCGATGCGGGCGGGCTCGGCTACTGCAACATCACCAAGTGCTGCACCGAGGTCTGTCCCGAGGACATCCACATCACCGACAACGCCATCATCCCGCTCAAGGAGCGGGTGGCCGACGCGCATTGGGATCCGGTGCAATGGGTGGTGCGCAAGCTGCGCGGCTCCAGTACCAAGGCGGGGGAGGGGGCGGCGGACAGGTGAGGCGCCGCGAGCGGTGATCGCCGCCATCGTCCTGGCGGCGATCCTCGCCGTCCTGGTGCTCGTCTTCATCGCCTTTTACCGCTACTCGCGAACGCCCGAGTGGGGCGACTCCGATGTCCGCAAGGCCGCGCTCGAGCTGCTGGTGTCGATCGGACCCTTCTGGG
>Ga0181529_10005217_pt1 | contig 13680 bp, 8 predicted proteins | sample PEATcosm2014_Bin_36_FD_119763 | JGI IMG/M metagenome (GOLD analysis project Ga0181529, IMG submission 119763) | Peatland microbial communities from MTU Mesocosm Facility, Houghton, MI, USA - PEATcosm2014_Bin10_30_metaG | ecosystem: Environmental > Terrestrial > Soil > Wetlands > Peat | place... | reverse complement strand
GGCCGCGGGCATATCGTGAACATCGGCAGCATCGCGGGGCGTGAGCCCTATCCCGGAGGAGCAGGCTACAACGCGGTCAAGTTCGGAGTGCGGGCGATCACACAGGTGCTGCGTCTGGAGCTCGTGGGCAAACCGATCCGGGTTACTGAGATCGCGCCGGGACTGGTCGAGACCGAGTTCAGCGAGGTGCGGTTCCATGGCGACGCCGCGCGGGCCAAACGCGTCTACGCCGGCATGAAGCCGCTTACCGCCGAGGACGTGGCGGACGCGATCGCGTGGGCCGTTACGCGTCCGCCTCACGTCAACATCGACGAGATCGTGCTAAAGCCCCTCGCCCAGGCCTCGGCGACGATCGTCGCCAGAAGCTCGTCCTGAGGCCAGACCGGAGCGCATCCCATGGCCGATTGGATCGCGCAGTACCGGGCGGTGCGCGAGCGGGCCGGCCGGATCGACCGCTCGCGGATGGGCGCAATCGCCATCCGCGGCGCGGATAGGTACACCTGGCTGCAGGGCATGGTGAGTCAGGACGTGCGCCGGCTGCAGAGCGGCGACCGCTCCGTGCCCGCATGTCTCCTCACGGCTACCGGCCACGTCATCTCCGATCTTACCCTCGTGGACCTGCGTTGCGGTGAGCCGGAGGTGATGGCCCTCCTTCCCCCGCAGATTGCCCCCCGCGTGCTCGATCTTCTCGACGGTTACGTGATCATGGAGGACGTGGAGCTCCGGGATGCAGGCGGCGAGATGGTCTGCTGGAGCTTCCAGGGCCCGCTCGCGCTGGAGAGGCTTGCCCGCCTTGCCGGCGCGGAGGGCGACCGGAGCGAGACGGTATTTGCGGCGCCGGCCGATCGCACGGGCAGCGGAGGGTACGATCTGTACTCTCTGGCCGGGCAGGCAGGCGCGGAGGAATCGCCCTGGTGGCTGGGCGACGATGCGCCCGAGGTCGGCGCGGAGGCCGAGGAGGCGCTTCGGATCGAGGCCGGCATTCCGCTCTTCGGCGCCGAGCTGGACGAGAGCGTGATCGCGCTGGAAGCGAACCTCGGCCCGACGCACGTCAGCCTGACGAAGGGGTGCTACGTCGGCCAGGAGATCCTGGCGCGCATCGATTCGCGCGGCCATACGAACCGGGCGCTGACCGGCATCGTCGGAGCGGACGGGTTCGACTTGCAGCCCGGAGCGCGGCTGTTCTCGTCTTCGGAGGATGGCGCCGCTCGGGAGGCAGGCCGGGTCACGAGCGTCCTGCATAGCTCGCCTGCGATGGAGGGCCGCCCGATCGCCCTGGCGTTCGTGCGGCATGAGTTCGGCGCCCCTGGCACGCCGCTGCGCGCCGACGGGCCGGATTCGCCCGCTCAGTCCGAAGTTGTCCCGCTTCCCTTCTATCGTCTGCCCGGCAGACGACCGGCCGACTGAAACCGGCGGCCGGCATGAAGACCCGGTGTTCGAATAGCCCCACTCGGACCCGCGAGATCCGGATGCGCGCACGCTCAGTGCGCCTGCGGCGTATAGCGGGTCAGCTCGTCCAGAAAGTCCTCGATAATCAGCCCCTCCACGTCCGTCCAGTCCGCGAGCAGGTGCGAGCGCCTGCCGCGCGAGACCGGCTGAATCGTCTCCAGGTAGGCGTGCAGCACCTCCGTCCCGTCCCCGAGCAGCACGAAGTAGCCGGCTTTACCGTTGACGCTGGGATCGTCGTAGCCGATGCCTGCCAGCGGATCGAACGTATAGTGGCCGTTGCTCTTGCGCGGCTCGTCGAGCGCTCCGAGGATGACGGCGTCGGCGTGCGCCTCCTGCGCGAGCCGCTGGACGGCGTGCGCGTCCGGCAGAGGAAACCGTCCGGCTTTGAGCTTGCCGCCGGTCTGAAAGAGGCTCGCCGGGGCGATCCCGGTCGCCTTAAACGCCCGGGCCAGCGCGTCCGGATCGATCACGTGGAACGGGGTTCGGGTCGTCACGCGCGCCGGGAGCCGCGTTCGCACGAACTGCTCCAGCGACTGCAGCATCTGCGCATACTCGCGCGTCAGCCGGCTACGATTCGTCGCCTGCTGGTCGGAGGCCGGTCTGTCCGTCGCGGCGGGCGCCTGGCGGTTGGAGGCAGCGGCCTGCGCGATGGTGTCGGTAGCGAAGAAGGGAGGAACGACAAGGATGTTGTGGACTCCGGCCAGTTGAGCTCGCTTCCGTTCGCCGGCAGCGTCGGCCGAGGTGCGAGCCGGGGCGGCTACGGCAAGCGCGCAGAGCAGTGCGAGCGCCGGAGCCGTGTGGAGGGTCCGTCGAGTCGAGCGGCGGATCGATCCGCCGTCGTATCCTGCAGCGTGCATGAAGATCGCTCGGTTCATTGCGCTCGCCGATCGACGTGGCCTGAGGGCCGGGCGGTTGAAGCCGGCGGCCGTTCGTGTGAAGCCCCGATGGGATTGACTTGCTTTGCGGCCGGGCCGGAACGCCGGAATGCGAATCCGGCTGCCGGTGAGATGTTCTACCCGGGTTTGTCCGCTCCCTCTTTTCGGGTCGCGCAGGCGCTGAGGAGTCCGGTACATTTACCGGATTTGCGGCGGACGAGGCCGCGCGACCGGCTTTCCCATCTCGAAGTATGATCGACCGGCGCAGAGGCGGAACTGACCGGTTGCACGCTACGCCGTTGCGTGCAATATCACAGTGTATGGTAGGCGGATGCACAGCGAGCATTTGTAGTCTCCGGCAGCGTTCGGCGCAACGCCGCAGCCAGCCTGGCGCAGAGGCGCTCATGGCCGGGCGCGGGCATGTGCTATGCCGCATGCGAGTCCGGAACTACTGCCGATACAAATGAGAAACTGAGTCCGGATGTGCGTTCCGGGACCGGTCGAAAAGAGGCGACCGACCGAGGCGAGGGTCAGCTCGTCTCCGCGCCTGGCCCGATCGAAGGGCGCCGGCGCGCCCGCGGCGGCTTCCGGGGGAGCAAAAGAGAATGTTTGCTGCACGACCCAGGCACAATGCCTTTACCCTGATCGAGCTCTTAGTTGTAACGCTGATCGTATCCATCTTGATGGCTATTGCGCTGCCGCTCTACCTGGCGGCGGTCGCGGACGCCCAGGTGAAGACGGCGCGCGCCAACATGCAGACGATTGCCGATGCCGTCCAGTCCTACAGAGTGCGCTGGCAGGTCTACACGACCAGCTTTGGCTCGCTCTCCGCCGACCTCGGCAGCACCACCGGCCCGCTCGGGCCCGGCACGCGCAGCTACTCGATCACTATCGGCAGCGGCAACTGCACGGACAACAAGGGGAACAGCGTCGGCATCGCGCCTCCGAACGGGTTCAGCGTGAGCGACAACGTCTCTACGGACGGCGTCTTCTGCTCCGGAATCTCGCCCAACTGAGGCTTCGCCTCGCGTCGAGCCGCGCGCCTGCGCGACAGTGCAGAAGCGAACGAATCGAATCCCACGCCGACTGTGCAATTGCACAGTCGGCGCTGTGTTTATACGCACCCAGATGCTGTGGAATCCCGCATATCGGGCTGCAGGTTTTGTTGAGAAACCCTTCGTTAGTGCGCCATGAATCTTGCCGATTGTCCCCTACGCACGAGTTTGCCCCTGTGATATCCTATCATTGCAAGGCACATGGAGGTCGCTGGCGCGTTTCAAGCCGCGATGGTCCTCCACAGAGCAAATATGCACGTCAAGACCGATTTTTGAAAAGGAGTTAACCGTCATGGTCAACGCATTCCGAGGCCGCAAAGGCTTCACCCTGGTCGAGCTGCTCGTCGTCGTTCTCATCATCGCGATCCTGGCAGCCATCGCCCTCCCGCTCTATCTTTCCGCCGTAGCCGACTCGCAGATCAAGACCGCCCGCGCCAACATGCAGACGATCTCCAACGCTGTCCAGGCCTACAGGACTCGGTGGCAGGTTTACACCAGCAGCTTCGGCGCGCTTTCCGCAGACCTTGGCAGCGCCAACGGCCCCGCCGGCCCCGGCACCCGAACCTACTCGATCACCCTCGGCGCTGGAAGCTGCACCGACAACTGCCCCGGCGGCGTCTGCAACAGCTACGGCACCGCACCGTCCACGTCGTTCAGCGTGTCCGACAACGTTGCGACCGACGGCGTCTACTGCCCGGGCATTTCACCGGACTAATCGTCGCTTCCACTGCACCCGGTGCAGTTAAATCAGATCGGCGCCGCTGCTTTCTGCATGCGGCGCCGATCTGTGTCCATACGGACACCCGAATGGACGCATGGTTCCGGTCGCCTGTATGCGCCAAGCGCCTGCTTCGCCCCCATCTCAGATCGCGCCCGATCGCCTCTTCTCCTCCAGACGCCTCGGCGCCATCGTCGTACTGTCCGCAGCCCTGCTGATCTACCTCCCGTCGCTCACCGGTCTCTTCGTCTGGGACGACGCCTATCTCGTCTTTCGCAAGGCAGCCGGACGGTCGTTCGCGCAGTGCTTCACGCAGCCGTTTCTCTACCGCTACTACCGACCGCTCGCCTCCCTCTCGTTCTACGTCGAAAACAGGATTCAAACGCGGACGGAGACACGGCCGGACGGGAGCGTCCGGCCGCGCGAGCCGAACCCGCTCTTCTACCATCAGACGAACATACTGCTCCACGTCCTGGGCGCCGGAATGGTGCTCGGGATGCTGGGCGCAGCCTTTCCGGGACGGCGCGCCGCATCTCTGCTCGGAGCGCTTATCTTTGCCGTCCAGCCGGCCCAGGTCGGCGCCGTCGCCTGGATCGGCGGCAGGCCGGACGCGCTCGCGGAGCTGTTTGTCGCCGCCTGGGGCTGGTCGCTCATCCGCTGCGCCCGCAGGCCTCCGTCGAGACGCGTCGGGCCGGCCTGGCTATGCGCGCTCCTGTACGGACTTGCGCTGCTGACGAAAGAGCAGGCGCTCGTGCTGCTTCCGCTCGCGCCGCTCGCCTTTCTCTGCTTCGGCGGCGAGGAGGGATCCGGGCGGGCAGGGCGCGTCGATTGGCGCGCCGTGGCGCCCACGCTCCTCGCCGCCGCTGCCTTTATCGCAAGCTGGGTGGTGCTGCTCAAAGCCGACGTCCCTCCGACGCGCGCCGTGCCCGCGCCATTCGCATTCGTCACCATCCTGCACTACGCGTTGCTGCTCGTCGCGCCGGCGAAGCCGCTCCTCTTCATGCTGACGCTCGCCGGCTACTCCCGGCTCGTTGCGCTGTGGGCTGCTCTCGGAGCGCTCATTCTGGGAGGCTGCGCCTGGCTCTTCGCGCTCTGGCTGCGCCGCGCGCCCTCGCTCGCCTGGATGCTCGCGCTGGCGCTCCTGCCCATTCTGCCCGTCGCGAATTTCATGCCGTCCCCATCGCTCGTCGTCGCGCCTTACCGCGTCGCGCTGGCGGGGATCGGCGTGGGCGGGCTGCTCGGCTCGGCGCTTGGCGCTGCATGGGAGCGGCTGTCTCTCTCCGGCCGCCGGCCCTCCCTGCTCAGATCCCTCGCGGCGGCAGCAGGCGCCGCACTCCTGCTCTGGTACGCGTTTGTTACCGTCTTTGCGGAGACCCGGTGGCGTACGGAGCCGGACCTGTTCGGCACGATATTACGGTACGATCCGGGCAGCTACACGGCCGTAACGGATCTCGACCAGGCGCTCTATCCGGTGGGCAGGTACGCCGAATCGCGCGCGGCTCTCACGCGCTACCTGGACTTTCAGTTCGGATCGGCAGCCTGGCGGTCGCCGGCCGGCGCGATCGCGGCTCTCAAGTCCGATCCCGGCATCCTGCTTCGCGTCCGGGCAAACAAGGGAACGGATGCGGATGCGATCTCGATGCTCTCGAGGATTTTCGGGCACCTCGGCAACGCCTGCGTGGCCCTGAACGACCTGCCGGCGGCGCAGGCGGCGCTGGAGACCGGCTACGACGTTCACCCGGACTTCGTCTCCGCCAGCGCGCTTGCAAAGACGGCGCTGATCCGCGGCGACGACGCGCAGGCGACGCTCTGGTTCCGGCGAGCGGCGGATCTCGCGCCGGGCTACGGCCTGCCTCTCTGCAGCCTTGGAGACATCTTCATGCGCAGGCGTGAGGATGCGGCCGCGCGGGGGTACTATCTGGCCAGCATCCGCGCCGAGCCGGGCGTCAAGCTCGGATACGAGAGGCTTGCGAGCCTGGCGCTGCGAAGCGGGGACCAACTCTCCGCGCAGGAGTGGGCGGCAAGGGCGGCGGATGCGCCCATAGCGGAGTATAAGCCGCCGCGGGCGCCGGAGGAGGACCGGTGAAGCAGGATCAGGAATCCATCGACGCCGGCCCTGCCGGGACGCAAGGCGCGCCGCTGCCGGGGCTGCTCGACAGTTGGATAGCCAATCTGGCCGTGCTGCTCGTCGCGGCGATCGTCTACATTCCGGCGATATTCGGCAGCCCGGTCTGGGACGACAAAGACCTTCTGACGGGCCAGGGCATTGGAGGCGGCGATTCGCTGCTGCACTGCTTCACGAGGCCATTTCTTACCGTCTATTTCCGGCCGCTGGTCTCGGCCACGTTCTATATCGATAGGCATCTCTTTCCGCATCGCGGCGATCTGCCGCCTGCCACCGTCTACTTCCATCTCACGAACGTTCTGATTCACGTGGTCACGACGGCTCTGGTGATGGGATTGGTATCGTGCGCTCTGCGGGGCGCGGTGTCCGGCGGCCGCATCTCCCTGCGCCGGGCCGCGTTGTGCGCCGGACTGCTGTTTGCGGTTCAGCCTGTCCAGGTTGCCGCCATCGCCTTTGTCGGCGGCAGAACGGACGCCATTGCGGCGCTCTTCGCGGCCGCGTTCGCCTGGGCGATCGTAGCCTCCGCGCGCGCGACGGGCCGGCGCAGGACCGGTTTCTGCCTGCTCGGCGCACTGCTCTACTGCCTGGCGCTGCTCGCGAAGGAGCAGTGCGTCACGCTGCTTCCGCTTGCCCCGCTCGCCTACATATGCTTCAAACCGGAGGCGCAGCCCGAGCGCGGCCGGGACGGCCGCGCTGCGCTCTTCGCTCTCCTGCCGTTCGGAGCGGTGACGCTGGCCTTTCTCATAATCTGGAAGATCGTCGTTACGGCGGCGTGGAGAGGCGTTATCGTGCCCGGTTCGCCGGCCGGAGCTCTGCCCGCAGGCGCCCATGCCGTGCAGATCGGGGACACGCTGCTCTACTATGCCTCGGTTCTCATCGCGCCGACTCCGGCCGGCGTCAGCGTTCACACGCTGGATATGTTCCGCCCGTTTGGCGCGCTCGCCGCCGCGCTCGGATTTGCAGTGGCCCTTGCCGCCGCGCTCGGATTCGCACTGACGCTCGCCGCAGCGCTCGGATTTGCTCCGGGCGCCGGGGCGCGGCTTGCGGGCGGAGCCGGGCCGATCCGGGGACGCTCGGCCGCGTGGTTCCTGGGCCTGATCGCGCTGCCGCTGCTTCCCGTCGCCAATATCTCGACTCTCAGCTCGTTTCTTGTGGCGCCATACCGCGCCGCAGTGAGCGGTGTCGGGGCAGTCGTGCTGCTGGTGATGGCGCTGGAGGGTCTATCGGCTCGCCGGCGGCCGGCGCCTGGACGAGGCGCGTTGCGGTGGCTGCCCGCCGCGGCGCCGATTATCGCCGTCTGCTGGTGGATGCCGCTGACCATCTGGAGCGCATCGCGCTGGAAGAGCGAGACCCGGATCGCCGCAACGGTCGTGCAGTACGATCCGGAGAGCCTTGCAGCCCGAGAGGGATACTGCGAGGCGCTCTGGGGGGAACAGAGGACGCCCGAGGCCGCGGCCGTGGCCGAGGAGGCACTGGTGAAGCTGTTCGGCGCAGATGCCTGGCAGGATCCGGCCGCAGTGGCCGCTTTCCTGCGCGCGCATCCCGACTTCGAGACGCGGACGCTGGAGTTCGAAGGGCAGCAGCTTCCCCCTCGTATGCTGCTGGCCACGCTGTATGCCGATCTTGGCGGGATCTGCCTGGAGCGGAAGGAGCGCGAGCGCGCCTATCTGGACTACCGGATCGCACTGAGCCTCTACCCGTCGCTTGCGGAGGCGCGCATGGGTATGGGCGAATGCGCCGGCCTGCAGGGCGACTTCAAGGGCGCCGAGCGCTGGCTGCGCTGGGCGCTGGCCGCGGACCGGAAGGAGGCCCGGGCGTGGTTCTATCTCGGCACCGTGCTGGCCATGCAGGACCGCTGGGCGGACGCCTTGCCGGACTACGCCGAGGCGGTGCGGCTTCAGCCCGCTGCCGGCCGAAACTGGGTCCGTCTGGCGCGGGCATACGTCAAGATAGGGCGCAGGGCCGACGCGATCCGCACGCTGCGCGCTGCCCTTGAGCGCTGCCAGGACCCGGCGGAGGCAGTCGGCATGCTTTCGGCGCTTGAGTCGCCTGAGCCCCCGGCGCCTAACCCCCCGGCGCCTAACCCCCCGGCCCCCTTCCCCACAGGGGAAAGGGGAGTTGCGGTTGGGCATGAGCTTCCGGCTCGGGCGGTAGGGGGACATTGACTTCCCCCATCCTTGCGATTTCGGCGCTCAGGGCGCCGCGGGTTGCCCGGGATCCCATTGCGGGCCGGCATCTGGAGAGATCTGCGTGACGTCTTTATCCGGACAGGCAGTGGAGCGCGCGAGCGGCGGCGAGCGACCGGGCACGCCGCTGTCCGCCCTCGTCGATGGCTGGATTCCGAACCTGCTCGTGCTCCTTGTCGCCGGCATCGTCTACATTCCGGCGCTCTTCGGCAGCCCGGTCTGGGACGACAGGCTGCTCATGAGCGGCGCGGGCATCGGCGGCGGCGATTCCCTGCTGCACTGCTTCACGAGGCCGTTTCTCTTCGGCTACTTCCGGCCGCTCGTCTCCGTCACGTTCTATCTCGATGAGAGACTTTTTCCGCATAGCGCGCAGCTTCCGCCGAGTCCTGTTTTCTTTCACGTCACGAATATCCTCATCCACATGGCGTCGACGGCGCTTGTGATGGGGCTGGTCTCCTGCGCGCTGCCGCAGGCGCGGGGTGAGAGCCGGCTGGCCGCTCGCCGCCGCACGCTGCTCGCCGGCCTGCTCTTCGCCGTTCAGCCCGTTCAGGTAACGGCCGTCGCGTTTGTCGGCGGACGGACCGATGCGCTCGCGGCGCTCTTCACCGCTGCGATCGGCTGGTCTATCATCGCTTCGGCTCGCGCGACGGGCCGGCGCAGCGTCGCCCTGTGCCTCCTCGGCGCACTGATCTACGCCGTGGCGCTCTTTGCCAAAGAGCAGCTCGCGATGCTGCTGCCGCTCGCGCCGCTCGCGTACGTCTGCTTCAGGCCCGAGGAGCCTGCCGTGGGCGAGCGGCCGTGGCGCAAGGCCGTCTTCGCCCTCCTCGCCTTCGGCGCTGCGACGCTCGCGTTCGGCATCGTCTGGAGACGATACGCTCCGGCGCTGCCCTTTGCGCACTCGCTTCCTGCAGGTCCGCATGCCGTGCAGGTCGGCGACACGCTGCTCTACTACGGACTGGCCCTCCTCATCCCGACTCCGGCCGGCATCAACATCCATTCGCTCGGCATGTTCCGTTATGCCGGAGCGCTTTCCGCATCAGCGGGATTAGCGCTTTTTCTCGCGGCGCTGCTCGCCGCGGCGGCCTGGCTCCGGCGCCGGCGGCCGGCAGCGTGGTTTCTCTGCCTCGTGCTGCTGCCCCTTCTTCCCGTCGCAAACGTCACGCCGCTCAGCTCCTTTCTTGTCGCCTCCTATCGCGCCGCAGCGTGCGGGGTGGGGATCGTCGCGCTGATAGCGATGGCGCTCGAGGGCCTGAGGCTTCGGGAGCGTGAGAGGACCGGCGAGCGGCCGGCGAGCGGCGCCGGAGGCTATGGAGCATGGCCCGGCATCGTCGCCGCGGCCCTCCTTACCTGCTGGTGGATCTCCGTGACCGTACGCAGCGCCGCTCAGTGGAAGAGCCAGGCCTCGATCGCCGGCGCCGTGGCGAGCTACGATCCGGCGGGTGTCGCGGCGGCGGAGGGATACTGCCTGGCGCTGTGGGACGAGGGGAGGCTGCCGGAGGCCGCAGCCGCGAACGAAGCCGCGCTCGCAGGGCTCTTCGGCCGGAACGAGTGGCAGGATGGCGAGGCCGTGAGCGAGGCGCTGAAGCGGCGCCCCGGCCCGGGGATGGCCATTATCCAGCTCGAGGAGGAGCATCTGCCTCCCCGCACGCTGGTGACCCTTCTCTATGCGGATCTGGGCGGAATCTACCTGGAAGAGAAGGACCGGACGCGCAGCTTCAGGAACTACCGCATAGCGCTCGAAATCGATCCGGCGACGGCGGCTGCGCGCATGGGGATGGGCGAATATGCCGGCGCGGACGCGGATTACGCCGGCGCGGAGCGGTGGCTTCGAGGCGAGATGGCGGCGGGCGGCTCCGAGCCGGAGGCCTGCCTGCTGCTGGGCGACCTGATCTCGAAGCAGGGGCGCCGGGATGAGGCGCTATCGAGCTACGAGGAGGCGATACGGCTGCAGCCCGAAGTCGAGGACGGCTATCTGTCGATGGCGGAGGCCTATCTGGATCTGGGACGCCGAAGCGACGCGATCCGCACGCTGGAGGATGCAACACGGCTGTGCAGGGATCCGGCGCGAGCGCTGCGCAAGCTGAAAGAGGCAGGGCAATAGGTCTGAAGGCCCCTGGGCCGGCGTCCTTCCGAACCGGATGCGTTCGTTTCGGATGAAAAGGAATGGGAAGCGCCTGATTGACGCAGACTGAGACGATACGGCAGGAATCGGCGGCAACCCGCGCGCGCCGGTCGGCGCGGCTGCGCGAGCGCAGGATCGCGCTCGTGAGCCTGTTTTGCGCGCTGATCCTCTTCTCCGCCACGAGCGCCTTCTTCAACCGCTACCGGTCATTCTGGAGCCCGGACTCCGGTCCCAGGCTGGCGATGATCCGCAACTTGATGGCGCATGGCGATCTCATCCATCTTCGGTATGCCAACGCCGACGTGGACCCGTTCGGCGTGTTCCATCCGCTCGGCCTGATGGACTCCAGGCATCTGCTAGACGGCAGCGTGGTGCGGCTTCCGGATGGGCGGCTCACGCCGCAATATCCTCCGCTCTTTCCGCTTCTCTCCACGCCGCCATACCGGCTGTTCGGCTGGCGCGGCCTTACGTTGATTCCTCTGGTCTGCGGCGCCTGCGTCGTCGCTATGATCTATCTGCTCGCGTGCAGGCTGGAGCTCAGGTCCAGGGCGCTGTTTCCGCCGCTGCTGGCTCTCGCAACGCCGCTCATTCTCTATTCGTCCGTCTTCTGGGACCACACGGCTCAGATCCTGATCGCGTCGATAGGCGCGCTTCTTCTGCTGCGTTCGCTTCAGGAGGGCCGCATGCGCTTCGCCGCTGCGGCAGGCGCCGTGCTCGGCTTCGGCCTCTTCTTCCACGAGCTCTTCGCCGTTCTGTTCGCCGGCCTTGTGTTGGGCGCAGTCGTCGTCAGCCGTCTGCCCGAGGCGCGGCGCGCGCTGGCCGGGCTCGTCGCCGGCTTTATGCCGATGCTGGCTCTCTGGATGGCGGTCAACCTTCGCCTCTACGGCGTTGCGGGCGGTCCGCATCTCATCGCACAGCGCAACCTGAACCGCTCGGCCGACTTCTGGGCGATGATGGCGCCGGGCGAGGTGCTTCGCCGCCTCTCGCTGCACACGCTCGGACTGGATCCGCCTGTGGCCTGGATCGCTGCGATCTGCCTGATCCTGGCCGTCGCGTACTTTGCCGGCATGGCCGTTCGCGGCAAGGGCTACTATGCGGCGCCTATCGCGTGCCTGCTCTTCGCTCCCGTCGCCGCAGCCCTGCTGCATGGAGCGACGTGGGCGGAGGGTCTCTTCGAGGCTGCGCCGCTGCTCGCGCCTGCGATCGCCTGGCCGATGGGGGCCGATCGATCCGACGACGCGGCGCCCTGCGCCGAGATCGCATTCCTGCGTTGGAGCTGGGTCGCCTGCGTCGTGTTCGGCGTCGTGGTCGTGCTGAATCCGCAGCAGCCCGGCCTGTGGGGAGACCGCTATCTTCTGCTGCTTCTTCCGTTCGCCGCCTGTCTCTCCGCCCATGCGCTGGAGACCATGTCCGCAGGCATTCCGCTATCGTGGCGCGCCGCCGTTCCGGTCGCAGCCGTCTGCCTGGCGGCCGCCAGTCTCTATTCGGCCTGGCTCGGGCTCGTCGCCGTTCGAGACCGCGTTGCGGGGTTTCGGGATTACAATAACAAGATAATCGCGGATCGGTCGCAGGTTCTCGTCTTCGACAAGTGGTATTTCGGCGCGCATATCGTGGATCGGCCCGCCTCACGGCTCTTTCTCGTGCGGGATACGGCGTCGGAGGGCGCCCAGTTTGCGGCCATCCTCGATAAGCTCTCCGTGACGGAGTTCACGTGGGTGGGGACGAACGACCGCTCCACTTTGCTGGCGCTGGCCAGCGCCGTAGGCGGGCTCCCGAATCCCTTCTATCCCGCAGGGGACGTGCCTGCGCCGGGCGCGGGCCTCCGATTCGTGCGGCGTTACGCAGGGGCTTCATGGACGCGCCTAACCCCCCAACCCCCTTCCCCACAGGGGAAGGGGGAGCTGCCCGCCGGTCTTGTTGCCCTCGCCCAGCAGTGACAGGATCGGGAACGGGGCGCGTTGTCTTGCGCGCCGCGCGGTGGGGCGAGGGACTCCCCCTTCCCCAGCGGGGAAGGGGGCCGGGGGGTTAGGGACTCCCCCTTCCCCTGTGGGGAAGGGGGTTGGGGGGTTAGGCGCTCCCCCTTCCCCTGTGGGGAAGGGGGTTGGGGGGTTAGGCGCTCCCCCTTCCCCTGTGGGGAAGGGGGCCGGGGGGTCAGGGATAGACCTCGAGCTGGCGGAGCTGGAGCTGCTGGGATAGCGTCATGCCCCACGTCGAGTCGCAGGCGGCGTTCGCCAGCGCGTCCGGCAGGAAGCCGAAGGTGGTCGAGTAGACGACAAGCCTCAGGTCCGAGGTTATTGTAGGGTTGAACGTGGCGACCGTAATGTGCTCGCCCAGGTACCAGGTGTCGGCCAGGCTGTCCACGATCGACGCCGGATCGCTGGCGGGGCAGGGCGTCCGGACCTGCTTGACGGTTACCCAGGACGAATTGACGTATGCCTGGATGTCGAAGTCGAGCAGGGCGCAGAACGAGTTATCCGCCTCAACTCCGAAAACGAGCATTTTGCTGATCTCGCGAGGAGAGGGGAAGCTGAGCGTGAGCGCCTGCGGAGCGTTGCCGGGAAGCGCTCCCGTCCAGATCGTCGTGTTCGGGTAGTCGGGATTGACGGTCGGCATAACGCCGTTTGTGAGCAGGCTCAGCGCGCCGGAGTAGGAAGTCGAGTAGCTGAGCGTCGCCTGCGGCGCCATGTTCTGACCGAAGTTGATCGGCTGGGGCGTTGCCGTTGCTCCGGTCGGAACCTCGACGTAGACGGGCAGAATCGGAGCGGGGATGACGGCGGCGCCGTTCGTGACGGGATAGGTGGCCTGGTTGCCGAAGCAGTCCGTGACGGTGAGGGAGGATGTTCCGGTCACCGCGATCGTCACCGGAATGGCGTCGATCGATCCCAGGTTATGCAGCGTCAGCAGCGAGCCGGCTTTGCCGGAGTAGCCGAGGCAGAGCAACAGCTTGTTGCCCGTGGGGCCCATGTCGATGAGCCTCTGGAAGGTCATGCCCTGCAGCATGGCGGCGCGAGTGCGCAGGGCCAGAGCGGCCGGATGAGGACCGTACGCGGACCAGATGTAGGTCGGGCAGGCCGAATAGCCGTGCTCGTCCATGTAGAACAGGTTGTTCTGATCGGAGGGCACGCCGAGAGCTTCCAGGATGTCTCGGTG
>Ga0181529_10005216_pt1 | contig 13681 bp, 16 predicted proteins | sample PEATcosm2014_Bin_36_FD_119763 | JGI IMG/M metagenome (GOLD analysis project Ga0181529, IMG submission 119763) | Peatland microbial communities from MTU Mesocosm Facility, Houghton, MI, USA - PEATcosm2014_Bin10_30_metaG | ecosystem: Environmental > Terrestrial > Soil > Wetlands > Peat | place... | reverse complement strand
GCCGCTCATCAACGCCAAGGCGGAGACGATTGCCACGACGGCGTTCAAGCAGCATTTGCATCATCGCTGCCTGATTCCGGCGGACGGGTTTTATGAGTGGACGGCGGACCGGACGCCCAGCCGAACCTCGGCATGGCATTTCTCCCCATCCGATGCGGAGAAGGAATTATTTTGCGGGACGATTTCCCGGCGCAGGTGCTTGCGCACCAACACCGGGCTTATTTCCGTTACGCCTTCAGCGTATTTGAATTTGCGTTCGCGTATTTGGCGTGGTTCGCGGTTGATTCAGGTTGGACAGCTTTTGTCCATGTGCGGGGTGAAAACGAAGGCTAAATTCTAAAGGCTGAATGCTAAAGGCGGCAGCCGGCAGCGTCAACTATCGCCAAACGGGGGCAGTGGTATGGTTTGGAATTGCCAAAAACTTTCAGGTTCCCGATATGACTTTGGCAACAGCGTCGAACAGGTCTTGCATCAAAAATGGTTTGCTGATAACCATGTCAACGCCCGGAAGCGGATCGCCGAAAGACTGCGCAATTGCACCATTGCCCGAAATCATCAGGACTGGCTGCTTGGGCAGGCGCTGCTTGATGGCGGCGGCCAGCGCGTCACCTTTCATTCCCTGCATGGCAAAATCCGTGGTAACGAGGTCGAACCTGCCCTCCTCAAGCAAGGACAAGGCATCCCTGCCGTTATTGGCCGTCTGAACCTGGTGCCCGTCATGCTCCAGCATCATTTTGATGGCTCCGCAGACAGCGGGTTCGTCGTCCACCACCAAAATCCGCCATACCGGCTTTCCCGCGTTGCTTTTTTTGGGCTGCAAGGCGATGGGAACTATCCAGCCCATCTCCCCTGGACACCAGCATTAGTTATTAACAAATTATCAACCGGGTGTTTCTCAACCTTTTTCCTCAAAGTAAGATTCCCAATTTCAAATCATATCACCGCCCAAACGGGAATTCTGAAAGTTGAAACGGAGGTCAGAAAGAGGAACCGCGAAATACGCAAAACACCCGAAAAAGGGTTTGAATTCTAATGATCGCGCAGTCCGCGTGGTTCGCGGTTTCAATTGGCTGGCGGCACGGGCTGTTTCAGGGCGGCGATGAATGTCGTCATCGTTGGTGTCAGAATTTTGTTTTTCCGGTAGATGAGGCCCAGCGGCTCGGTGCAGCCGGCGTTCTGGAACGGCACCGCCGCCAGACGGTGGCCGGCCACTTCAGCCTGGACGGCCGATTCCGGCAGGATGGCGATGTAATGGCCCCCTTCCACCTGGCACTTGACGCTCTCCACTTCGTCGAATTCGTGGTGCGGCCGGAACAGGCGGCGTTGCCGGCCGGGCAGGCCGTGCAGAAACGGCGATGCGTGAACGGCGTCCCAGCCCACCAGTTTCTCCCCCTTCAATTCCGGCGGCGCGATGGCCGGGCGGGTGGCCAGCGGATGCTGCGGTGCAAAAATGGCCATCATCCGGTCGCGGCCGAGCAGGTCAACCGTCAACCCGCCCCGCGACCGGGGATAGCAGAGGTAGCCGAGGTCGGCCCGGTGGTCCAGCACCAGTTCATGCACTTCGCCAATCCGGTGGTAGCTGTCCCGGACATCAATGGCGGGGTAATCCCGCCGGAACCGGTTGAGGACGGGCGGCAGTTGGTGCAGGCCGGCGGTGTAACAGGCGGCCAGCCGGAGGATGCCGGGGGCGGCATCCCGGGTTTGCCGCAGCCGGTGGAAAAGCTCCGCTTCGAGCCGGAGCACTTTCCGGCAGATGTCGTAAAACAATCCGCCTTCGGGCGTCAGGCGGAAGCCCTTCGGCTTCCGCACGGCGAACCGCGCCTTGAACCGGCGCTCCAGGCCGCGGAACATCTGGGTGACGGCAGACTGGGTGACGCCGTTTCGTTTTGCCACCGCGGTGAAGCTTCTGGTTTCCACCACATCACAGAACACCCGCAGGATTTCCGTCTGCATGGGGGCACTGGCATACGCGAAACGCGATTTTTCGTCAACCTAAAGCTGCACCTAAAGCTGCAATTGGGAGGCAGGGCTGCCGGCCATGAAGCTGTTCAATAAACCTTCCGCAGGTTTGACGGCAGGATGTGGAGTTCGTCGCGGTATTTGGCGACGGTGCGGCGGGCGATGGTGATGCCCTTTTCGCCGAGCATTTTCACGACTTCCTGATCGGCCAGCGGCCGGGCCGGATTCTCGCTTTTGAAAATCTCGGCGATCATGTCCTTCACGCTGGCGTTGGAGATGTCGGCGCCGGCGGCGGTGTGCAGGCCGGCGGTGAAGAAAAACCGCATTTCGAAGATTCCCTGCGGCGTCTGCATATACTTGCCGGAAACGGCGCGGCTGACGGTGGTTTCGTGGACGCCAACAACTTCGGAGATTTGCGCCATGGTCATGGGCCTCAAACTGGCGACGCCCTTCTCCATGAACTCGCGCTGGCGTTTCACAATCTCGCGGGCGATGTTCAAAATGGTCTGCTGGCGCTGTTGCAGGCTTTTGATGAGGAATTTTCCGGCGCGGATTTTATCGCGGATGTAATTTTTCACCTCGGCGGAATTGCCGCCCTGGGCCATGAGGTCCTTGTAGGTGTTGCTGATGCGCAAATGCGGAATCTGCTCGTCGTTGGTGGTCACCACATAATCATCGCCGCTGCGTTGCACAAAAACCTCGGGCAAAACATACTGGTCGTTGTCCGGCAGGAACGCCCGGCCCGGACGCGGCTCCAGGCGCGAAATGCGGGCAAGCGCGGCCTGCACTTCCTCGTTGGGAACGCCGGTGCCGCGCGCGATTTCCGGGATGCGCCGCTTGCCCAGCTCATTCATGAAGTCACGGACGATGCGGTATTCGAGGGTTTCCTCGCGGCCGGCGCGTTCAAGCTGGAGCAGCAGGCATTCGCGCAAATCGCCGGCGCCGACGCCGGGCGGGTCGAAAGTCTGGATGATTTTCAGGACTTCGGAAATTTTTTCCGCGGGCAGGCTGGTGGAGGTGGCCAGTTCCTCGACGGTGGTTTTGAAATAGCCGTAATCGTCAATGTTGCCGATGATGAGTTCGGCTATCCCGCGCTGGTCGTCCGTCAAATTCGAATCGCGGACCTGCCCCATCAACGCCTCCGCCAGCGATGTTCCGGCCGTGAGCGAGTCGAACATGAACTGGCGCTTTTCCTCTTCCTCCGGAGACTGGCGGACGGAGACATTCATCTGCGAAAAATGGTCATGCCATTCCTGATCCAATTGCACCAACTGGTCGAACTCCGCCTGAAAATCGTCCACGGGCGCCTCGACCCCCTGCTCCGAGGCGGCTTCAAACGGCGGCTCGGCGGGCGCGTCTTCTTCCTCCGGCGCCGGCTTGTTGTCCTGCAATTCGGTTTCCGGCGCGGCGATTTCCTCGAGCACGGGATTTTGCTCCAGTTCCTGCTCGACCAATGCCTTGAGTTCAAGCGTCGGAGCCTGGAGCAATGCCAGCGAGTGTTGCAATTGCGGTGATAACACCAACGATTGCGTCAGCCGCTGCGAGAGTTGTAAGCCTTGCGCCATCTTTGGTGTGATTATAGCGCAGCCCGGCCGGGATACAAGACAATTGGCACGATTTTCGCTGCAATTTCGAAGTGCCAAGTAAAAACTGGATTTCGCCGCCCATTGGTTGCATCTTGGCGTCATGAAATTGATTCTTTCGACACACAATGTGACCCTCACCAAGGCCATTGAAGATCACATCCTTGGTCGTCTGGAGAAGCTCGACCATTTTGCCCAGCGCGCCCTCGACGCGCGCGTGACGCTCGAACATGATCACACGCGCGTGCCGCAGAAACAATTCGGCTGCTCGATCCGCTTGAGCGTGCGCGGGCCGGATCTTTTTGCCGAGGATGTCGAAAGCGATTTGTATGCGGCGATTGACCGCGTCACGAAAAAAATCGAGCAGCAGATCCGCAAACGGCACGGCAAACGCAAAACCAGGAAACACAAAGTTGCCGCCCGCACCAAACAACGCCGCCAGGACGAAGCCATCTAGCCCGACAAGTGCGGAAATCCGGTGACATGACTGCATTGCGGAATTTTCCCGTTCCGCGTTCCTCGCCACCCGTCACATTCCGATGATTCTTCGCGCCCGAGCGATTCTGCCGGTTTCCCGGCCGCCCATCGAAGACGGCGCCATCGTCATTTCTGAAAATCGGATCCGTGCCGTCGGTCCGTGGCCGGATTTGCAACCCCACGCCGCCGGAGAAATCCGCGACCTCGGCGAAGTCATTTTGCTGCCCGGCCTCGTCAACGCCCACTGCCATCTGGATTACACCGACATGGCCGGGCAATTGCCGCCGCCGCCAACTTTCACCGACTGGATTCCGCTCATCATCGCCGCCAAGGCCGCGTGGGATTTTTCCGAATACGCCCGCTCATGGCTCAACGGCGCGCAAATGCTGCTGCGCACCGGCACCACCACCGTCGGCGACATCGAGGCCGTGCCGGATTTGCTGCCGGAACTCTGGGACGCGACGCCGTTGCGCGTTTTTTCCTTCCTGGAAATGACCGGCATCCGCGCGCGCCGCGACTCAAAGGAAATCCTCCGCGAAGCCGTCGAAAGAATTGATTCGCTTTCGCATCCCCGATGCTCCGCCTCGCTTTCGCCACACGCGCCCTACTCCACCCAGCCGGAGCTGCTCCGCTTAAGCGCCGGAATCGCGCGCGAAAAGAACTGGCGGATCACCACGCACGTCGCGGAATCGGAACAGGAATTTGAAATGTTCATGCGCGCGCGCGGCAAAATGTTCGACTGGCTCCAGCGCAATGAACGCGACAACTCCGATTGCGGCCTCGGCTCGCCCGTCGCGCACCTTGCCCGCAACGACTCGCTCGGCGAAAATCTGCTGGCCGTTCACGTCAACCTGCTGGCGCCCGGCGACATCGAACTGCTGGCCGGAAATCATGTTCACGTCGTTCATTGCCCGCGCAGCCACGATTATTTCAGACATCCGCCGTTTCCACGCCGGCAGCTCGCCGACGCCGGCATTAACATTTGTCTCGCCACCGACAGCCTTTCGACCGTCCGCAAAAACGGGAAGGAAAAGCTTGAGCTGAACCTGTTTGAAGAAATGCGCCTGCTCGCTGCCGCCGATCAAACCGTCCCGCCGTTTGAAATTCTCCGCATGGCGACGGTCAACGGCGCAAAAGCCCTCGGCCTGGCCGGGCAGATCGGCGAGCTTTCGGAAAATGCCCTCGCCGACTTGATTGCGATTCCGTTCGCGGGGAAAAATGCGGACATTTACGACGCCGTGCTGCATCATGCGTCAACCGTTTCCGCCAGCATGGTTGACGGAAAATGGGCCATCGCGCCGTGAATGATTTCAACCTGGAACTGAAGCGCCGTCTCGATGCCGTCCGCGAACAAAATTTGTTCCGCGAACTGCGCCGCGTGGATTCCGCGCAGGGGCCACGCATCAATATCGGCGGCAAATCCTTTCTAAATTTCTCGTCCAACGATTATCTCGGCCTGGCGAACGATCCGTTTTTGAAAGAAGCCGCCATCAGGGCTGTTGAACAATTTGGCGCCGGCACCGGCGCGTCGCGATTGGTTTGCGGCTCGCTCGCGCCGTTTCATGAGCTGGAGGATGCACTGGCCGGTTTCAAGCGCGCCGAAGCCGCGCTCACATTTTCCACCGGTTATGCGACCGCCATCGGAACCATTTGTGCGTTGATCGGCAAAGACGACGTCATCATCCTGGACAAACTCGTCCACGCCAGCATCGTGGACGCCGCGAAATTGTCCGGCGCGAAGCTGCGCGTTATCGCTCACAACGATTTGAATGATTTGGAAGACAAATTGAAATGGGCGGACATAAATTCAAAAGCGGAAAGCGGAAAGCGGAAAGCGGAAATTCTCGTCGTGACCGAAAGCATTTTCAGCATGGACGGCGATGCAGCGCCGCTGTCAGAAATCGTCACGCTAAAGGAAAAATACGGTGCTTGGCTCATGGTGGACGAAGCGCACGCGACCGGCATCATCGGCAAGAACGGGCGCGGCCTGGCGGACAATCTTGGCGTCAGCGGACAAATCGAAATCCAGATGGGCACGCTCGGCAAGGCGCTGGGTGCGAGCGGCGGTTATATTTGCGGCTCGCGCGAGTTGATTGACCTGCTCGTGAACCGCGCCCGCAGCTTTATTTTCTCGACCGCGCCTGTTCCCGCCGCAGCCGCCGCCGCATCCGCAGCAATTCAGTTTGTCCAATCGGCTGAAGGCGAAACGCGGCGGAAGCATCTCCGGTCGCGGGTCGCGGAATTGCAACCGCAAATCGCAAATCACAAATCACAAATTCCGGGCGCCATCGTCCCAATCATCATTGGCGACGAAAGCGAGGCTGTTGCCGCCGCCGCCGCATTTCGCAAACGCGGCATTTTTGTTCCCGCCATCCGTTATCCCACCGTCGCGCGCGGCAAGGCGCGATTGCGCGTCACGCTCACGGCGGCGCACACCGCGGCGGATATTTCACAACTCGCCACCGCGCTGAATGAAATCGTAAATCGTAAATCGTAAATCGAGAATTGAAAATGCACCCGCTCGCCAAACTGGATCGGCAATACGTCTGGCATCCGTTCACGCAGATGCGCGACTGGCTGGCGCGCGAGCCGATCGTGATTGCCGAAGGCAAGGGCGCGGTGCTCCGTGACGTTCGTGGCCGGGAATATCTCGACGCCAACTCGTCCATCTGGACCAACCTGCACGGACACAATCATCCCAAAATCAATTCCGCCGTCCAAAGGCAGCTCAAGAAAATCGCACACTCCTCCGCGCTCGGCCTGGCGAACGAACCGGCAAGCTTGCTTGCACAAAAGCTGGTCGCAGCCGCCAATCCGCAATCCGCAATCCGCAATCCGCGATTGAAGAAGGTTTTCTTCTCCGACGACGGCTCGACGGCGCTGGAGGTCGCGCTCAAACTGGCCCATGAATTCACACGACGAACACGCGGTCCCAAGACGATGCCGCGCTTTCTCTCCCTCGACGGCGCGTATCACGGCGACACCGTCGGCGCGGTCGCGCTCGGCCACATTGATTTGTTCCACAAGGCTTATGCCGGCCTGCTTTTCAAAACCGACAAAGCCATGCCGCCGTATTGCTATCGCTGCCCGTTCAACCGCGCCACACCGGAACGCGCCGACGCGCGGGAATACCGCAAATGCAACTGGGAATGCGTTGGCAAGGTGGAACAACAATTCTCCGCGCGAAAGAAAAATGGGAATTCCTACGCCGCCTTTGTCTTCGAGCCGGCGATGCAAGGCGCGGCGGGAATGATTCCCCAGCCGGAAAGCTGGCTGCAGAAAGTCTCGGAAATCGCCCGCGGCCACGGCGCGCTGCTGATTGCCGACGAAGTGATGACCGGGTTCGGACGAACCGGGGTTAAAAGTCCAAAGTTCAAAGTCCAAAGCCGCCAGACACTTTTTGCCTCACACCACGAAAACGTCCAGCCGGATTTTCTTTGTCTGGCAAAAGGTTTGACCGGCGGCTATTTGCCGATGGCGGCGACGCTCACCACGCAAACAATCTTCGACGCCTTTCTCGGCGAATATCACGAATTCAAAACTTTCTTTCACGGACACAGCTACACCGGCAACCAGCTCGGCGCGGCGGCGGCGCTGGCGAGCCTGGATATTTTGCAGGACGAAAAATCCATCCGCGCGCGGCAGAAACTCGAAGCCGTTCTGCGCGACGAGTTGAAGCAGCTCTGGCCATTGCCCAATGTCGGCGACATCCGGCAGGCGGGTTTGATTGCGGGAATCGAACTTGTCAAAGACTGGCCCACCCGCGAGCCGTTTGATTTGCGCGAGCGCGCGGGCATCCGCGTTTGCGAGGCGATGGCTCGGCGCGGCGTGCTGACGCGCCCCGTCGGGAATGTCATCGTGCTGATGCCGCCGTATTGCACAACCGCCCGGCAACTACGCCGAATGGTCGGCACCGTCCGTGAAGCGTTGGAAGAAATCCAGACGCAAATGCGACAGGCTTCATAACCCCCGGTTGAAGTGGAGTTTCATCTCGGGTTTGACCCAATGGATGATGAGTGGTATGGCGCCCGCAGCGGTGACAATAAATGGGAAGGTGGTTGTGCAAATCATCACCAGACTAAACATCCACGCCCACGGTCGGCGCGGCACCGCCGCCGCAAAGACGTAGACCGCCGCAACACACATGGTGAACACCGCCACCCCGGGCGCGTCGGCGCGTTTGCCGGCAATCATTTCATCCCGGACTTTCGGATCATTGTCGCTTAAGTCCGACTCAATCAACCCAAGCGGCGGCTCAACCTGGCCGGACGCGATCAGTATTTCAAAAACCGACATCCCCAGATACATCGCGACGAACAACACGCACCACCACCGGTAGAACAAAATAGACACTGGCCGTTTTCCAGACGGCAAGACAAACGGAGGTGGTGACTGATTTTGATTTTGGGATTGCAAGTGAACGTTTTAGCCGATTAGACCATGCCTTAACGCGTGGATTTATTTTTTCACCATGCCGAGCGGCAGAACAATTTTGCCGAATAGTTCGTTTAGAACTTGCGCGAGGCCGGTGTAAATCGCCGAGAAGCCGCAGAGCAGCCCTTCATAACCAGTGAAATGCTTGAAGCCTGTGCTGACATTTGCACTGTTGAAATGCTCGCAGGCAAGCAGGGCAAACAGAACGGTCAGCGTGCCAAAGACCACCTGCAACGCGCGGTTCAGCCGGAAGGTGCCGATGAACATCACGGCGGTGAACAATCCCCACATTGCCAGATACGCGCCCATAGCAACGTCATCCGTCGCCACAAAACCGAGTTTTGGCAAACCGATCAAGGCCACGAGCGACAGCCAGAAGAAACCGTAGGAAATGAAGGCGGTGGTGGCAAAAGTGTTGCCCTTTTTCCATTCCATGATGCCCGCGATCACCTGCGCGGTGCCGCCGTAGCAAATGCCCATCGCCAGAATCATGCTGTTGAGTTCAAAGTAGCCGGCGTTGTGCAGGTTGAGCAGCACGGTCGTCATGCCAAAGCCGAGCAGCCCCAGCGGGGCCGGATTGGCCGTTGTGTCCTTGATTTGAGTAATGGTTGGTTCGCTCATGTTAATTTTGCATTGTTGTTTGATCGGGAACGCGCTTCGTTTAACAGATATTGCGCGTCAGGCAAACATATTTTCCATATTAACATTCCTTCTCCGCCAGCTTGAGCAACCGTTTGAACTCCGTTTCCTTCACCGGCGACACGGACAGGCGCGACTGCCTGGCCAGAACCATTTCCTTGAGAATTTTGTCGGACTTGATTGCGGCCAGCGTGACGGGTTTGGCCAAAGCCCTTGCCGGTGCGAGGTCAACACACGACCAGTCGCCTTCCGTCGCGGTGGGATCGGGATACGCCTCCTTCACGACCTGGGCGAGGCCGACGACCGACTTTGCTTCGCCGCTGTGGTAGAAGAAAACAGCATCGCCGGATTTCATGGCGCGCAGATGGAGCCGCGCCGCGAAATTGCGCACGCCCGTCCACGCCGTGACGCCATCCTTCGCCAATTGCGACCATGCGTAAGCCTCCGGTTCGGATTTCACCAGCCAATAGCTCATTTACGATTCTCCTTTTGCGATTTACGATTGCGCCGTGAGTTTTACCGAAAACTTAAATTCAATTCAACAACGGATTCGCGCCGCGTGCGAACGCGCCGGACGCGCGCCGGATTCAGTCCTGCACAATTCAATTCGGCGTTGACAAAGAAATTTGTTGAGCGCAGAGTCAAAATAACCAGACGGAATGGGTTGTCACTTTTGCAGCTAAAAACCTGCTAAACGACAACGCCACATCGCAAACAATTATGAAAACAAAACACTGGGTTCTATTAGGACTTGTCTTGATTGTTGCAGGAACACTCCTTTATAAGATAAACCTAAATTATTGGAACATACTTAATCTCCTCATTCTTGCAGGTGCCATCGTTGCTGTCATTTGGCTCCTCATTCTTTTGAGTCGTTTTGTCAAAGCGTTTGAGCGGATGGCAGGCGTATTGGAAGATGCAGCGCGTAAGTTTAGAGAAGGCAACAAGCAATAAGAAACTCTTGCCGCCCAACCTCCAAACAAACTGCCAATTGACCGAAAACCTGAATTCAATTCAACAACGGATTCGCGCCGCGTGCGAACGCGCCGGACGCGCGCCGGATTCCGTCACGCTGCTGGCGGTTTCCAAGACGCATCCGCCGGAAACGATTCGCGCGGCGGCGGATTGCGGGCAGGTGCTCTTCGGCGAAAACAAAATCCAGGAGGCAAAGGCGAAAATTCCGCTGTGTCCGGGCAAATGCCGCTGGCATTTCATCGGGCATCTGCAATCGAACAAGGTCCGCGACGCGGTGGAACTTTTTCAGATGATTCAAAGCGTGGACAGCCTGGAACTCGCGCGGGAAATCAACAAGCGCTGCGAACAGGCGGCGAGGAAAATGCCGGTCTTGCTGGAGGTCAACGTCGCGGGCGAGGCGAGCAAGTTCGGTTATCCGCCGGAAAAGCTGCTGGCGGAATTGCAGGAACTGAACGCGCTGCCGCGAATTGAAATCCACGGCCTGATGACGGTGCCGCCATTTGTGACCGATGCGGAAAAGGCGCGTCCGCATTTCCGGCGGCTGCGCGAATTGAAGGAGCGCGCCGAGGCGGTGCTGGGCGCTCCGCTGCCGCAATTGAGCATGGGGATGAGCGGCGATTTCGAGGTGGCGATTGAAGAGGGCGCGACGCTGGTGCGGATTGGCACGGCGCTGTTCGGGCCGAGGCGGAAATCAGCCGACCGGAAAGCAATTGAACCGGGGTTTGAAAATTAAATTTCCATCCGCGCGCGGCGGAATTAATCTTGCCGCAAACCGCGCAAACTGATTTATCTATTAGCCATGACGATTGACTTGTTCAAACGCGAAATCGCGGCGGCGGTGAAGGCTTACGATAAATATGTCGTCTGCCTGGACAAGACGCCGGAGGATTTTGAGACGTCGCTGAATTCGCTCATGCAAAAGGCGATCAAGGCTTACGAGAGTCGCGGCGAGGGATTCCGTCACGGCATCGCGCTGGACAACCGGGTCACGGTCATCTTGAGCCAGGGCGACGAGGCGCGCCCAATGTGCGGCATTTATTTCAACCTTCACACGCCCTACCAGAGGGACGCGCTGCCGAAGACGGTGAAAGCCGTTGGCAAAACGCCCACGCGCGGCGATTGATCACTGGTCGCGCACTTCATCCCCGGCCTGCGCGTCGCCGGTGACCAGATCGGCCACGGTGTTGGTGTCGCGTTGCGGCCCGGTGACTTTGACTTCGCCGGTCTTCAAGCCATTGCGATAAATGAAAAGGCTCTTGCCCATCGCCGGCATCCGGCCAACGGGAAAGCTCAACACGACATACCGGCCGGATTCATTGTAGGAATAAACCTTGCCGGCGAGCGACGTGTCCGGCGTGATGATCATCGTCGAGGCCTTTGGAGCGGAAGCGGCGGGCTTCTGCTTGTGGAAGATGCAGCCGGAAACCAGAATTCCAGGGATCAACAGAAACAAGAGCGCGGAAGATTTCATGGGCACAGTTAAGCGCGGGCGCGGGCGAAGGTCAATTATGTTTCGGTGATGATTGTGTCGTCGTGTTCGTAAGCCGGCGCGCAGCAGCAAAGCAACCGCAGCGTTTCATCGCCCGTGTTCCAGAGTTTGTGCCTCTGGCCGGGCGGAATGGCGATGGCGTCGCCGGCCTTCACCTCGCGCGTTTCGCCTTCGATGCGCATCCGCCCGGTGCCATGCGTGAGGTAATAAATCTCCTCGGCCCGCGGATGAAAATGTTCCTGCGTGCTCGCGCCCGCGGGCAGCCGCGCCTCGGCCAGGCTTTGATGGCGGATGGCGGAATTGCGGTGCGCGAGCAATTCGCGGATTTCCGAGCCGTCCTTGGTGACGAACGGCGCGACTTCGTTCAGATTTTTGATGTCCATAAATTAAATGGAATTGTTGACCACGAAACACACGAAACACACAAACAGCATTGGAAACACCTTGGGCTGCGACGAAAAATGCGCGCGGTGTCTTTCCCATTTCGTGTATTTGGTGTGTTTCGTGGTTTCCTGCATCTACATGCTTTCCGGCAGGCCGAAAATCTTCGCCCAGCCCGCCTGACCCAGCACCACGCCGGCGACAATCAAAATCATCGCCATCCAGAACGTGTGCGTTAACGGCTCTTTGAGAAAATGATGCGCCCACAGGCCGGTGCTCAACGGAATCAGGTTGCCGAACAGCAAAACCCGGCTGGTGCGCCAGTGGCGCAACGCGCTGTTCCAAAGCGCATACGGCACCACGCCGCCAAATACGATGCAAAACGCCAGCACGCCGGCTTGCGCGCCGTTGACCGCAAAACCGCGCAGCGCCACCTCAATCAATCCCACCGGCAGCAGCCAGACGCCGGCCATCCACATCGTGTGCGCGGCGATTTCGGTTTCGGCGAGTTGTGCGCTCAAGGCGCGCACCTGCTGGCTGAACGTCGTCCACAAAACGCTCGACGCCAGACCGAGACATTCGCCGAGCAGGCTCAACTTCATCGTCCGCAACGCCGGCCAGAACAAAACGGCGATGCCGGCCAGCGTCAGCAAAGCCGGGCCGTAACGCCGCGCGCTCGCCCAGGTCCGCCGCGGTTTCTCCTCCCACAACAGCGCCCAGACTGGCGCCGCGCCAAGATAAAGCGCCACGTGCGACGCCGACGTGAGCCGCAACGCCCAGTTGAAAACGACAATATAAACCGCCAGCGACAAACCGCCGCGCAACCAAAGCTGCCGGCGCAATTCCGGCGTCAACGGCTGGAACGCGCCGAGGAGCTTCGTGAAGCGCAGCACGGCCAGCAGCAGGATTCCGGCGCAGAGAAAGCGGATGCTGCCGGTGAACACCGGCGGCCACGACATCACCAGCCATTTCGTCCCGGCATTGTTGCCGCCCCAGAGAAAAATGGTGAACAGCAGGCTGCCGGCGATGACGGTATTGTTTTTCGGCTGCGACACCCCGCGAAATTAAGCCAAAGCGGCAAAGTTGCGAATGAAATTTGCGCCGGGAGGTGTTCAACCACGGATGGACACCGATGACCACGGATTTCAGGATTGGCCGCAAAAAAGCGCAATAGGCACAAAGGGAAATATCTTCTGCGCCTTCTGCGCCTTTTCGCGGCAACAAAATCAATACATCAGCACCAGCACCGCCGTCGGATAAACCACGAAATACACCAAACACACGAAACCTCGGAGGGATGAGTTCCACGAGTCCCTAATTCCCCTGTTTTCAATTTTTCGTGTAGTTCGTGTGTTTCGTGGTTAAAAAACTTCTGCAAACCGATGTCGGGAAAACCGGGGGTCACCACAGCCTGATTTAGCTTGCGATTTACCTTGCGAAAATCTCGCAATTTGTTATTATGCGAGCATTCTTGGCGAATTTATGATCTACGGCTACAAAAAACTTTCTCGATTAGACGATTGGGAAGAAATCGTTGGCATTGGTAAATGGAAAGAAAAGCATTCAGCATATGAACTTGCCCACAAGTGGCTCGGAGCTAAAGGCTTTCCGCCGCAAGTCCGCAATTCGTTCAAGCGGAGTAATCTTCCAGTCTTTCAATCGCTTTCAGTTGAAAACCTCTTTGTTGAGCATCCAACTTTTCTGGGCACGCGGAAAGCACCATCTTATACCGACATCATGGTTC
>Ga0181529_10005215_pt1 | contig 13686 bp, 10 predicted proteins | sample PEATcosm2014_Bin_36_FD_119763 | JGI IMG/M metagenome (GOLD analysis project Ga0181529, IMG submission 119763) | Peatland microbial communities from MTU Mesocosm Facility, Houghton, MI, USA - PEATcosm2014_Bin10_30_metaG | ecosystem: Environmental > Terrestrial > Soil > Wetlands > Peat | place... | reverse complement strand
GCTGGTCATATCGCAGATCGCGGTCAGCGTAGCGCTGTTCGGCGTGGCGGTGCTGTTCCTCTTGAGCCTTCATCACGCCACCGAAATCCGGCCCGGTTTGGATCCGCACAAGAAGGTGCTGGCATTGTCGGTATTCCCGGGGCTCAATATCCCGCGCGCTGAATGGTGTGACCAGGCGATCGAGCGGCTTGCCGCGCTGCCCGGCGTGCGCGGGGCCACTTACGCGCGGCGGCTTCCGCTGAGCGGTTCCGGCGGCGGCTTCACGGCGCGGGTCGAAATTCCGGGCATGGCGCCGATGGGCGTGCACCTCAACAATGTCGCCGCCAATTATTTCTCCGTGATGGGCACACGCGTGGTGGCTGGGCGGAGCATCGATAGCCGCGATCGCGCGGGTGCGCCGCTGGCGGTGGTTGTGTCGCAGATGCTTGCCCGCACGGTGTTCGGCACCCGCAATCCACTGGGCAACTGGATTCGGATCGATGGCCAACTGCGCCAGGTTGTGGGGATAGCCGAGGATGGCCCTTCCAACGATCTGCACGCGCAGCCGGAGCCGTTCCTCTATCTTCCCTACGCTCAGGCGGCGGAGGGCGATCTCACCTTGCTGGTGGAAACCGCGGGCGAACCGGCCGCGCTCGACCGCGCTGCCCGCGCCGCGATCCGCAGTTTCGATCCTGGAGCGTGGGTGTACGAATCGACGACGTTGCGGAAGACTCTGGACGGTGCCCTCTCGATGGACCGCTTCTTCGCCACCGCAATCAGCGCATTGGGCGTCAGCGTGGTGTTGCTGACCGCGGCCGGGCTGTTCGGCGTGCTGCTCTACGCCGTCAACCGGCGGATGCGCGAATTCGGGCTGCGCATGGCGCTGGGAGCGCGGCCGCGGCAGATCGAGCGCCTGGTGATCGGTGAATCGCTGCGCATGGCCGCGATCGGAGTTCCCATCGGACTCGCCGGATTGGCAGCGGCGGCCCAACTGGCGGGCTCGATACTGCTGGGCGTGACGCCGCTCGATCCGCTGGCGTACGTACTCAGCGCCGTTGCCGCAGTAGGGCTGGCGCTGGCCGCAGCCTGGCTCCCCGCCCGCCGCGCCACGCGCGTGGATCCCATGGAAGCGCTGCGGGCGGAGTAGAAGCCCGGAAGAATACCCCAGTACTCCAATAGTACTGGCAACACGGCATTTTCCATGTCATAGCCGCCCACCCGGAGTTACAATTCACCGCTCCACGATGGACACGGTTCTTCCGTGGCCAGGAGCTCTTTCACATGCTTCGCGCAGTGCTGCACAGTCCAGCCAAAAGGGCCTACTGCGGGACGGGCCTGGTGTTAGTTGGTCTGTCGCCGGTCTACTACACTCATCTCCCTCTTCAGTCGCAGTACCCAGGGGTCATCTGCGTGTTGTCGCTTGCCGCGCTTGCCTTCGTATTCGCATTTCTCCAGGACTGGATCGACCTGACGTCCGGCGTGAAAGTGGAACTCGCCTGGACTTTTGGAGCCGGGTCGGTGCTGATGATGAATGGCGAGTCGTGGCTTCACAACCTGATTGCGACGTGGGTTCCCTATGCCGCATGGAGAGAGGGGCTAGGCATGATCGACCTGGTGTTTCCCGTTATGATCCTGCTTCCGGTCTTCGTCGTATTCCTCGGTGTTTTCCGCTACCCGAGGAAATGGCCGGAGCGGGCATACCTGCTGGGCGGAATCTGCCTGGTATTCCTGTTCCTCGGAGAGAGTTGGTTCAATCTGTTCAGAATCCACTTCTTTGGCAGCCCCAGTCTGGAAACCTATTCGGGGCGGTCCGTCTGGGTGACGGCGTGTCTGGTTGCCGGAACGGTGGGGGTGGTGCTCGGCTGTCTGCCGCAATGGTCGCACCGGCCTGCGCGGCTTGAATCCACCATGCCTATCTGTTACCTGGCTGGAGCAGTGGTGATAGCACTCGGTCTCTTCTGGGATGGCCTGGCGGCCGCCGCTCCGGTGCCAGCTATGCTGGGCGTCCTGGCCCCTGCGGCTTTCATGACTTGGCGATGGATTACGAGCAGGTTTGGCGAGCACTTGCACTAGCAAGGTCCGTTTCGCGCCCGAGTCGATAATCCTGAGAGCCGCCGCGCTGCCGCGGCACTAACTAACATCCAATGGCACGAACGTTGGCAGTGGCGCTGGCCGGCCTGGGATTGGCGCTCGCGCTGGCGGCCGCCGAGCCGGGATTCAAGGCCGAACTGGTGGGCGGAACGCCGGGCGAATTTCCCACCAAGGGCAGCGTCCGCCTGGACCTCTCCGGCGCCGACACCATGCTGTTGCGCGCAGGCAAGAGCGAGCTACGCGTATCCTATCAAAAAGTCAATACGCTCGAATACGGCCAGACCGTCAGCCGGCGGTACGCGGCGGCCGTGCTGATTTCGCCGGTGCTGCTGTTGAGCAAGGCACGCAAACACTTCGTCACCCTGGGATTCGTGGACGCGGAGGGCAAGCAACAGGCGCTGGTGCTGCGCGTGGATAAGGGCGACATACGCAGCGTGCTGGCCGGCCTGGAGGCGCGCACCGGCCGGCGCGTCGAGTTCCTCGATGACGAAGCGCGCAAGGCGGGCAAAGGATGAAGCCACTTCTGCTGTTAGCGGCCGCGTTAGCCGCGTCGTTTGTGTGCGCGGCTGGGGATGCCGCCACCGCCGCCATTGAAGCGGGCAATCTGCGGCAGTTGCTCTCCGTGCATCGCATTTACGTGGACCGGCTCACCGGCGGCGATACCGCCGCGCAAATGCGCGACATCCTCATCAGCAGCCTGGCCGCTTCCAAGCTCTTCGTGCTGACCGAAAAGGAGGAGCGTGCCGATGCCGTGCTGCGCGGTGCGGCCGAGGACCTGGTGTTCACCGAAACGCATCAATCGTCCGATGGCATCAACGCACACATGAGTCTGAGCAATCGCACGGGCTCCGGATACAACTCCTCCAAGGGCAGTGCAGCCGGTCTGGGGATCGGCGAAAACGAATCCGACCACTCCGCCGAGCGACGCCACGAAGCGCTGGCGGCCGTGCGCCTGGTCAATAAGGACGGCGATGTCATCTGGTCCACCACACAGGAAAGTCTCGGCGCCCGGTTCCACGGCGCCAGCGCCGACGTAGCGGAAAAGATCACCTCGCAATTGAAGGAAGACTTCGACCGCGCGGGAAGGGTCCGGTAGGCGTCGCGGGTCGAGGCGGGCCGCGGAGATCGACCGAGCGGGCCTCTTTGTCCATCCGTCGCAACGACCGCCCCCTGACGAGCGCGGCTCAGAAAGCAATCGGAACCGCGACCAAAATCAGAGAGCAGTCAGGGTTCGTCCGAATCTTCTCTGTGAGGCACCTACTGCGCTCGGACTGGACGATAACCCTCCGCTTCTAGCTCGGCTTTCGCCTTGGCAAGCGAAGCCTCATCCGAGTACGGCCCCACCAGCACGCTCCTGACCTCCAGCATCACGTGAGCCGGCGTCGGAGCTGCCTCCGCAGAGACGCGAAAAGCCCCTCCACCCCAGAAACTGAGGCGCGCTGCGAGAGCCGGGAAGCCTTTGGCCCGGAGCGAATGGACAACAGCCTCCGCTTTTTCGGGATCAGCCGTCATTAGCTGCCAATAGGACCCGTGCGACGCCGGCGCCGCAGTCATATGGAAGTCGTCCGTCTTACCTGCATCAGTGAACTCGACCTCGATGTCGTCTCCCAGCCCGTCGATGTGCGTATAGCGCCATGCCTGTCGCAACACATTCTCCATCTTATTAACCGCAATCTCATCCGGCGGGCCGTACAGGATGTAGACCCGGCCGCGGTCGGTCTTCCAGCCGGGGACGCTCGACGCGTAGTGCTCGTTCGCGTAAGCGATGCGGCGGTAGTATTCCTGCTTGAATCCGTTCGAGCCGTTGCCCGGCGTCGGATTACGCCGCTCCCAGAACCGCTCGATGAACTGGTCGCGGTCGGCGTCGCTTTTTAATGCGAGAAAGTCGCGCCGTTCCTCGGCAGTGACAATGTACGCCACGTCTTCGTTCAGCCATCTTTGGTAAGCGGACCCGAATTCGGCCATGGCCCCCGGCTGCGGCGTTTCCGGCGGCTCCGCCTGCGCGCGCAGGCTCTCGTTCCCATGGCCCCAAGACTTCGCTGCGCGGTCGAGTTCTTTCTGTGCCTGCTGCAGTTGCTTTTCGAGTTCCTTGAGCGACTTATCGCCCATCGCAGCGCGCGCTTGCTGTAGAGCTAGGTCCGCCCGTGCGATCTGCTGCTGTTGCTGCCGGAACGCTTCATCGAGCTTTCCGTTGGCGAGTTCCTGCAATTGTTTCTCGGCTTGCTGGAGCGCCTGTTCCTGCTGCCGGACGAGTTGCTGCGACCTACCCGCCTGCTGCTCCGCCGCCAGTTGCTTGAGGAGCGCTGTCAATTGCTGCTGATCGACGAGCTTCAGCGATTCCCCCGCTCGCGCCGTCTCCGCTTGTTTTAGGAGCGCTGTCAGCCCCTGCTGATCGAGAAGCGTTTGTGATTCTCCCGCGTGCGCTGCCAGCTCCTTGAGAGCCGCTTCCGCCTTCCGCAATTGCTCCTCGGCTTGTGCGAAATGCGCCGTATGCTCGCCTGCGTTCTCGAGCGCGCGATCGAGTTCCGCGGCATTGCGTTGAAGCAGTTCCTGCGCTTTGCCGACGGTTTGCTCCGCCTCCTGGATCTTCTCTTGCTTCGCCGCCAGCAACTCCTCAAGCTCTTCGAGGTTCCGATGGGCCTGCTCGAATCCCTTGGCCGGTTCCTGCTTGTCCGCAGCCGATCCGGACGGCGCAGGTGCCTGCGCGAAACTCCTGGCGGGCGGCCACGCCACCAGAGAGATAGCCACGGCGGTCATCACCACCAAAACACCCGCCAGGGCCGAGGCTTGGGCGTTAACCCGCGCGGGCACGGGCTCACCCAGTAGTCTGCGAATTCGTCTCACAAGGTTTCCTCCATTGGCCGCTGCCGCTAACTGGATTACCGGCCAACGGCTTCGCTCGAGTGTGGTCAGCGCCGCGGCATAGGCACGCGCGTCGGGCCTCAGAGCCACCACCACATCGTCACAAGCATATTCGCGCTCGGTGCGCACCACCGCGCTGATCCACCACACCGCCGGGTGGAAAAAGAACAAGCCTTCAATGAAACTTTGCGCCAGGCTGACCAGGTAATCCGCGCGCCGGATATGGGCCAGTTCGTGAATCAGGATGGCCTCCACCTGTTCTGCGGTCAGGCCGGCGAGGGCGCCCAGCGGCATCAGAATCACCGGACGCCAGTAGCCGATCACCAGCGGCACGGTGGCCAGACAGGATTCGAGCAAAACGACCGGCTGCGAAACGCGTACCGCGCCGGCAAGCTCGCGGAGCCGCTGTTGCCATTCGGGCGGGGCCGCGCAGACGCCGCGCCGGCGCATGCGGCCGACGCGGACCCATCCCGCCAACCGGAAGGCATAAAACAGGATCACGCCGCACATCCATGACGGCGCAAGCCACGCCAACCAGTCGACAGGCGCGGCGGGCATGCCCGAGGAGATCACAGGAGTGAAGACCATCCGGGGCGCCGGCGGCGGGGGTGCCACGATCGAGTGCCCGCCGCCGAGCAGCAACGCCAGTGTGATTCCAAATGCCAGGGGCAGGAGCAGTAAAGAAGCCGTAGCCGTCTGGTGGCGCCAGCGCGAGCTTCGCCCCGCGCCTAGGAACAGCACGCCCCGGAGCACCGCGGCCAGCAACGCGCCTTGCCACAGGAAATGCGCCAGTGCCCATCCCAGCGCGTGCTCGAGCGGCGCGGTCAGCCAGAGATCGAGTGTCATCGCTTGTCCTCCTCATACTCTTCGAGCAGCTTGCGCAGTTCGGCCAGTTCGGCCGCCGAAGTCTTTCGCGCCGCCAGCGCTCCCACCAGCAGGCTGCTGGCCGAGCCGGCAAAAGCCCGCTCGAGCAAGTCGCCGGCGAGTTGCCGCTGCGTCCATTCGCGCGGCCGGCTGGCGGAATAAATATGCGCCCGCTGCTTCTCGTCGCGCTTCACCAGGCCCTTGTCGGCCATGATTTGCATCAGCTTCAGCACCGTGGTGTAGTGCGCCGGGCGGCGGCGGGAAATGGTGGAATGCACGTCGCGGACGGTGGCCGGTCCGCGGCTCCACAGCACCGTCAGGATCTCCAGTTCGGCATCGGTGGGCCGGGGCAGTTCGTTTGATATTGCCATCTACGAAGACCTTACTACGAAAGTGTTCGTTGGTCAAGAGGTTTTCGGTGAGGCGCGGTGCAGCTTGCCCGGATCGAGAGAAGGAAACGGCAAGCTAAAGCATGCCCCACCGTATAATCGAAGCATGTCTCTCGCCCGCGGGGCGCTGGCCGCTCTGCGCATTCTGCTGCTGGCCTGGATCGTCATCCTCTGGGCGCCGCTAACCACCGAGAACACCGCTCCCGACGGCACGGGCAACCTGGCCGCCAATCCTTCGTTCGAAATCCTCAAGGAGCGGGATGCGGCCGGCGGCATGTTCGCGGACTGGGACTACTCGAAACCCGAGGGCGGCTGCTCGTTCGCGGTTGGGCTGGTCGCGCACACGGGGCGCACCTCGGCGCTGCTCGATTGCGCGTCGACCGGCGAAATCCGCCTCGGACAGCAACGGGAACTTGCGCCGGGCCGCTATTCGATCAGCGCTTACCTGCGCGGTCTCGACATTGCCAGCGGCGACGACGACGGCGCCACCAGGTTCGCCTTCAACGGCCGAAGCATCGACCTCGCGAAGACCGGCACTTTCGGCTGGACGCGGCTCACCTACGTAGCCGAACTAACGAAGCGAACTCGGGCCGGGCCGTCATTTGGGCTGTCTGCGCCGGGGTTGCTGTGGATCGACGACGTGTCCATCGAGCGCGTTGGCGGGAATGTCCCGTTGACCGACGCTGCGGAGTGGAGCAATCAGGAGGCGCCCATCGCGCCGCCTGCCCCGCTGGACCGCGGCGAAGTCCGCTGTCCCAAATGCCGCTACCGGAACATGCCTGCCTGGAAGAGATGCTACGCCTGCGGCACCGCTCTTGCGGAGCAGGCGGCGGAAACCGGCGGCCCGGCGGAGAGGCTCATCACGTCTTTCGAAAAGGACAATCCCTTCACGGGCGGCGTGGTGGTCCAAGAACATGCAACCGACGGCCGAAAGGCCCTACGCATCGACCGGCACTACGTCGCGATGCGGCAGCCGCAGGACTGGTCCGGCTACGACCTTTTCCAGATGGACCTGTACACGGATGCGCCCGAGCCGTTGCCGATGACGCTCGAATTCTGGGACCGCGACACGACGGGTTACTGGAGCAGAGTCAATTACAACACCGTCGCGCCGCCGGGGCAAAGCACGCTAACAGTTCCCTTGCGGGGATTGGCCGTCGGCGAGAGGAACCGCCCCGGCCGCAATCTGATGCTCAACGCCATCACGCGCGTGGTGGTGGCTCTCGACGGCCCTGCCGCCGCGCCGCTCTTCATCGACAAGCTGCGTCTCAAACGCGACGTGGCCGGCCAACAATACCAGTTCGACGGGTTGTTGGCATTCGCCCTCGGCGACGGACCGGCGATGGACGGCTTTACCGCCATCACGCCAGCCACACTTTACAATCCGGGCCGCGGATACGGGCTGAAGGACGCGCACGTCTGGCGGGCCGTGGACTCGCTCGATTCGGATCCGCTGTACCGGCGTTCTCTCGCCATCGAATCGGGCGGCCTGGCGGTGGATCTGCCGAACGGGAAATACCGCGTCTTCGTCAACATGGACAGCCCGGCGGGATTCTGGGGCGAATCTCAGATCTACCGGGACCGCTCGGTCCGCGCGCAGGGGAAAGTGGTGGTTTCCGAACATCAGGATTTCACGTCGTTCCGGAAGAAGTATTTTCAGTTCTGGGACCAGGACGATCTGCCGGCGGACAACACTTTCGACAAGTACGACCGCGCGCACTTTCACGAGAAGGTGTTCGACGTGACCGTGAACAGCGGCCAACTGAACCTGGAATTTGCGGGCGAGAATTGGGCGTGCAGCGTTTCCGCCATCGTCATCTTTCCCGTGGCCAAGGCCGCCCAGGGCGCGCGCTTCCTCGACTTCGTGCGAGAGAATCGGCGCTCTTATTTCGACAACGCCCACCGACGCGTGTTGCACCGCCCGGCCGGCGATGCGCTCCAGCCCACCGCGGAGGATACTGCACGCGGGTATGTGGCGTTCCATCGAGACTTCATGAAGGACGTGTACTACGACGACACGCCGTTCCGCGGCGAACTTGTCCGTGCGCTTACGGCGGAAGCTTTCGCCGGCCAGGACGCGCCGGTCACGGTCTCGATTCTTCCGCTCCAGGACCTGGGCCGAAGCGCGGTCACGGTGAGCGCACTGAACGGGCCACGCGCCACTATTCCGGCCGCCGCGATCGACGCCGGATATGTCTCTTACCGTCTCAGCCGCGTGACCATGGATGGCGCCGTTTACACCATTACGCCGCGGCTCATCCTCCCTCGAAATACCGTCAACCTGCCGCAATCCGTGGCGCGGACGTTCTGGCTGACCGTCCGCACGCCGGCCGGCGCCGGCCCCGGCGTCTACACCGGCCAGGTGACCTTCACGCCGCAGAAGGGCGCGCCGCTGCGGATTCCGTTGCGGTTCACCGTCCGCAAAGGCACGCTGGACGCCACGGATATTCCGGTTGGTCCCTGGGGCGGCAGTATCGACATCCCCTGGTTCGCCGACGATCCAGCCACCATCGCTTTCGACTCGGAAATAACCGCCAGGAGCCTGCGCTGCCTGCGCGCACGCGGCTTCACGATGTTCTCCGGCATACCGCATGTTGCATACCGGGGCTTCACGAATGGCGCACCCGCGCTCGATTTCAGCGTGGCGGATCGCGAAATGCGAGACGCGAAGGATGATGGGTTCCTGGCTGTGAATTCCTATGGCGCCGGCGTGATCGGCTTGGACCCCTACCATGAGGACATAGCGAAGATGACTGAAGCGGGCTTCACCGATTACAGCGAGTTTATCAAGGCGGTCTACACCGCGATAGAGCGGCACGCACGGGAGAACGGCTGGCTGCCCGTGTACTGGAACCTGGGCGACGAACCGACCGGCGATGCGATCCAGCAATCGATCGACAACGCCAAGGCGTACCGCCGCGCGTTTCCCACAGGGCCTCCTTTGTTCACCGCGGCTTTGAGCCTATCGGGGCGCGGTGAAGACGACCCGGATTTCATTCTCGCGCGGACGCTCGACGCTCCCGCGCTGGCTCTATACAGCGAGTGGGAACTCAGGCTGCTGGGGCAGCGCGGGGGCGGGTGGGCGTTTTACAACGGCGGCAACCGCTGGACCTACGGCGTACACCTTTACAAAGCCGCCAAGGAATTCGGCTTGCAGTTCCGCCTGGCCTGGCACTGGAACGCGGCGGCAGGCGATCCCTACTACGCGCTCGATTGCCGCGAGGACGACTATGCGTGGGCCAACGCGGCGCCGGATGGCCAACTCGTGCCGTCGGTGGAATTCGCCCGCATCAGCGCCGGCCTCGACGATTACCGGTCGCTCATCACCTTGGCGCGATTGGCCCAAGCCAGGGAAAGCACACCGGCTGCCTATGCGGCCCAGCGTTTGATCGCCACCCGGATGGCGGCTTTCCATCTGGACGACCGCGATCACGACCGTCTGTTCGGCGTGGACGATTGGGCCGCGTTTCGCCGGCAACTCGTGAATGCGATTGAAGAGCTGCAATAGCCGCCGCACCGCTATCATGAAAGGACTCGATTCTTAAAACCAATGAGCAACGCACTTGTGGAGGAAGAGCGCCTTCCGATCTGGGAGCGCTACGCGGACCAGTTTCCGATACGCCAGAATCTCATTTATCTCAACCATGCCGCCGTGGCGCCGCTGGTGAGACCAGCGGCGGAGGCGATGCAGAACCTGGCCGACGACTGCACCCGCTTCGGCAGCATGCATTACGACCAATGGATGAACGCCTATGAAGATCTGCGGGTGGCGGCCGCGCGGCTGATCAACGCCGACCGTTCCGAAATCGCGCTGGTGAAGAACACGTCGGAAGGAATCGCGACGGTGGCACTCGGCCTCGATTGGAAACCCGGCGACCGCATGGTCGGCTTTCGCGAGGAGTTCCCCGCCAACTTTTACCCCTGGAAACGGCTGGAAGCCAAAGGCGTGACCGTCACCTGGCTCAGCGTCAACGACCCCCTCGAGCAGGTTGAAGCAGCCTGCCGTGGCGCGCGCCTGCTCGCCATCAGCTTCGTGCAGTTTCTCACCGGGTATCGGGCGCCACTCGAAACCATCGGTGAGATTTGCCGGCGCCACAACTGCATCTTTTTGGCGGATGCCATTCAAGGGCTCGGTGCGTTTCCGATCGATGTGCGGGCTTGCCATATCGATGCCCTGGCCGCGGATGGACACAAGTGGCTCTTGGGACCGGAGGGTTGCGGCATCCTCTATATTCGGCAAGAGCTTCAGGACCGGATCGAACCGGTGGAATTCGGCTGGACCAACGTCGCCGGCTACGCCGATTACGCGTCGCGCGACATGACCCTGCGCAAGGATGCGGGCCGGTACGAATGCGGCACGCTGAATACCATCGGATGCTTCGGTCTGCGGGCAGCGATTGAGTTTTTGCTTACAGTGGGCATTGGAAAAATCGCTCCCGCCGTTCAGAATCTCGGAGACCGCATCGCGACGGGTGTCGAAACTCTCGGCTACCAGGTGCTGGGCGAACGAACGCCCGCCAGTGGCGCTGGAATCGTCAGCTTCCGCAAACCTGGCCTGGAGGCTGGGAGCATCGTGCGCCGCCTGCGCGAGAAAGGAATCTCCTGCGCTCCGCGCGCCGGGTGGGTGCGCACGTCTCCTCATTTCTACATCAGCCCAGCCGATATCGACCGCATGCTCGGCGAATTGCCGTAGTGGCGCAGGCCATCAAGCCGTTTGAGCCGAGATCTTCACCTCGGTGTGAACGTCGAATCCACCACGAACCGCTGGTAGTTGCTGTAGGAAATACGCAAGCGCTCGCGCTGCGGTCCGGTGCTGAACTGCAGCGTATCGTCGGCCAGCGTATAAACCGGGAACCAATACTTGCCGTCAACCAGCCTGCGCACGGTGGTGAAGCGGGGAAACAGGTTTTCGCTCTTGGTCGAACGGATCTGCGGCACGGCCTGCCCTTCGATGCGCACGATATCGAAATCTTTTTTCTCCGCCCAAATCAACCCGTCGAAGAATCGCTGCCCCTCCAGAATCTGGCGCGGCCGCACCTGCATTACCCAGCAATCCACGCCATCCACGGTCTCTTCGCCGCGGCTTTTGGTCTCGTAGTTCCACAAGCGGTCTTCGGTCAGCACCAGCGGCTGAATGTCGCGAAAGTCGCGAAAGTCCTCCGGAGTCAGCTTCAGATTCGTGAGCCCCTTCTCCGGCTTGCCGATCAGCTTCTCGGTGCGCTCCTGTTGTGGCGAGAATATAATATCCCGCACCTCGCGGTACTGGCCGCGCAGTATGCCGCGCTCGTCCAACTGCTCCACGGTGAGGGTCTGCCGGTAGGTGTACTGGTTGCGCTCGGCTTCGGTTTCGCTCTCACGGTGCGCCACCAGTTTGGCTAGGTTGGACGGAGCCTCCTGCGCGCGCGCGCCGGCAGACAAGAGCAGCGATGTTAGAATGAGGCCGATGGCCAAATCGTTCGGCGGCTTCCGGGCGGCTCTGCTGGCCGGCTGGATGGTGCTGGGCGTGGTGGGGTCGGTATTCGCGCGGGCCAAGGGCATTCCACTCGCCGCGGCGCTGCCAGTCATCGCCGCTTTCCTGGCGGAATATCCATTCTATCTGCTGGCCGGTTTCCCGGCGGCGCGCCAACGTCTCGCCGGGCGCTCGCTATCGGCCATTCTCACCGGCTCCCTGGTGCTTCCATATTTGCTGTGCTCGATGGGCGCCATCCGTTTTGACGGGCTCGCGTTGGTCCGCCTGGTGTCGCTGGGGCTCGCCATCAGCCTGTGGTATGTGATTCTACCGGCGAAACCGTTGCCCGACGCGGCGTTCCTGGCGCTGATCGGCTGGATCACCCTGGGCCACTACTTCGACGGCATCTACCCTCGCTTCTTCGGCCAGCACCTGGAGGCGTTGGGCGCCATCGGCCTGCTGCACGTCGTGGCGTTGACCTTGATGCTGCAACGCCCGATTGCGGAAACCGGCTACGGCTTTTGGCCAAACCGGCGTGAATGGACCATCGGCGCGCGGCACTATCTCTTCTTTCTCTTGGTAGGCGGACCGCTGGCGCTGGCGTTGAAAGCCACGCACCTGGCGGCCGCGCCGGCTCCCTGGTGGATCGTCATCGGCACCTTCTTCGGCGCGTTGTGGGTGAGTTCGCTGGCGGAGGAATTCCTTTTCCGCGGTGTGTTGCAGCAATGGATGGAAGATTGGACCGGCAATGCGCGCGCCGCTCTGCTGCTCACGGCGATCGTTTTCGGCCTCGCCCATCTTTGGTTTCGCGGTTTCCCCAACTGGCGATGGGTGCCCGTGGTCACTGTGCTCGGCTGGTTGTGCGGCCGGGCACGAAACCAGGCCGGCGGCATTCGCGCCAGCGTGGTGACGCACGCGCTGGTGGTGTCAACCTGGCGCGCGTTCCTTGTGTAGCCACGCGGGTCGCCGGTGTTTTTCCTTAATGCGAAACCGCGCACCCAGCCACGCGATCCTCTCGCGGTACAATCCTCTCTATGGCAAAACTTGGATTCCTCGGACTCGGCATGATGGGTTATCCCATGGCGCGCAACCTGCTTCGCGCTGGGCATGAAGTCGCACTGTGGTCCAACCAGGGGGAAAAGGCGCGCAAGTTAGCGAACGCCGAAAAAGGCCGTTGCTGCGCCACGCCCAAAGAAGTGGCGGAGAACGCGGATTGCGTTTTCCTGTGTGTGGGCGACACGCAAATGGCGCGCGCCGTCATCCTCGGTCCGGATGGCATCGGCTCGGGCGCGCGCGCGGGGACAGTGGTCGCCGACGCGAGCACCATCAGCCCCAGCGAAAGCCGCAAGATCGGTCAAGTGCTTAAAAGAAAAGGCATTGATATGCTCGACGCGCCTTGCACCGGTTCCACCCCCGGCGCCGAGAGCGGAAACCTCACCTTCATGATCGGCGGAGATGCTGCCGTCTTCGAGAGCGTGAAGCCCTATTTTGAGCCGATGGGCAAGCGCCTGTTCTATTGCGGCAGCGCTGGCATGGGCCTGCAAGCCAAACTGACGCAGAACCTGATCCTTTCGAACCTCATGATGGCATTCAACGAAGGCATGGTGCTGGCTGCCAAGGGCGGCGTCAATCCGCAACTGATGTTCGAAGTACTGGATGCCTCGGCTGCCAAATCCGGGCTGGTCTCCTACAAGACCCCATTCGTTTTCCGACGCGACTTCCAGGCCAACTTCGCCACCAAATGGATGCATAAGGACATTGGCCTCATGCTCGACTCCGGAAAAGAACTAGGAGTACCATTACCTGTGACGTCTCTCACCCAGCAGATCTTCCAGATGGCCATTTCATCGGGTTTCGGCGATGAAGATTTCTGCTCTACTATCAAGGTGTTAGAGAAAATTGCCGGAGTTGAGGTCAAGGCTTGAAATAAAAAAATACAGATTTCTATTGCTTCCAAAATCAGAATCTACTATTATTGGAATTAAGCCGGGGAGGCAACTCCCACCAAAGCGAGACTAACCTCTAATATAGACCCCTGAAGCAACCTCCCCG
>Ga0181529_10005213_pt1 | contig 13689 bp, 10 predicted proteins | sample PEATcosm2014_Bin_36_FD_119763 | JGI IMG/M metagenome (GOLD analysis project Ga0181529, IMG submission 119763) | Peatland microbial communities from MTU Mesocosm Facility, Houghton, MI, USA - PEATcosm2014_Bin10_30_metaG | ecosystem: Environmental > Terrestrial > Soil > Wetlands > Peat | place... | reverse complement strand
GCCACGGCGAAAGCACGTGGAACAAAGAAAACCGCTTCACCGGTTGGACCGATGTCGACCTCTCCGAGAAGGGCCGTCAGGAGGCCAAAGAAGCCGGCCAGGTGCTGTTAGCCGGCGGCTACACCTTCGACGTGGCCTATACCTCGGTGCTGAAGCGCGCCATCCGCACCCTCTGGAGCGCGCTCGATGAACTGGACCTGATGTGGATCCCGGTGCATCGTTCCTGGCGCCTCAATGAACGCCACTATGGCGCGCTGCAAGGGTTGAACAAGGCCGAGACCGCCGCGAAATTCGGCGAGGATCAGGTGAAGGTCTGGCGTCGCAGCTACGACATCCCGCCGCCCGCGCTGACCGCCGACGATGAACGCTTCCCCGGCCACGAAGCCCGCTATCACGGCCTGACCCCGCGGGAGCTGCCGCTCACCGAGTGCTTGAAGGACACCGTGGCGCGCTTCCTGCCCTTGTGGCATGACACCATCGCACCGGCCATCCGCGAGGGCCAGAAGGTGCTGATCGCCGCCCACGGCAATAGCCTGCGCGCCCTGGTGAAATACCTGGACGATATCCCGGAAAGCCAGATCGTAGAGCTCAATATCCCCACCGGGATGCCTTTGGTGTACGAACTGGACGACGATCTGAAACCGCTGCGGCATTACTACCTGGGCGATCCGGAAAAGGTCAAAGCGGCCATGGATGCCGTGGCCGCGCAGGGAAAGAAGAAGTAACCAGCGCCGGTGAAAGATCTCCACCGCCTGCCGATAAGCCAATCAGGCGGTGGAGAAACAACAGCCAGGACCGGATATTTCCCAAGAGACAAGGGCGCTGCAAGCGTCCCTCAAGATGACCTTACTGGTCCTGGAGGGAAGGCTCTCAGTCCAGGCTGAATTGAATCGGACGGCGCAGGCCGAACCCGAATTATTCTTTCAAGCCGCGTTTCGGCTGATGGAATCCATGGCCGATTCGCCCGACCGGGTCAAGGTGTATCAGGGACTGCTCGGCTGCCCCTCGCTGCTCCTCGAGCTCACCCGCAAGGAGCGCTTCGGCCAAGCCAAGTTAATCGAAATCTGCCGCCGTCTGGCCTCCGTGGATCCGGAGTTGGATATTCGCCTCGCGCACCTGCTGCCGGGACGCTGGGAAGATCCCTATCGCCTCCCACCGGAGATGGTGGCGCGCATCCTCGACATTCTGGACAAGATTTCCGTCGGCCCCCGGTTGATTCTGCCAGTCAGCCATCTCATCGCCCACCCCCATCCCGCGGTGGCGGAAAAGACCAGCCTGCTGATCGGACGGCGCATCCGCAATTCCGGCTGGACGCTCCGCCGCCTGGAATCGGGCGGCCCGGAAGTCCGCGCCGGCGTAGTGCAGGGGATGTGGGGACTCAACACGCCCGAAGCCCGGCGCACCATGCGCAAGTGCTTGCAGGATGCCAATCACCGCGTGGTGGGCAACGCCGTGTTCGGTCTGCACCTGCTGCAGGAGCCCGATATTCCGCACCTGGTGGAGCGCATGATGGGCGACGAGCGTCCGCCGTTTCGCGCCACCGCGGCCTGGCTGGTGGGTCAGATCGGCGCCGCGCAGTTCTCCGGCCTGCTGGCGCGCGCCCGCTACGATCGCGATGCGTCCGTACGCCTGGCGGCCAAACAGGCCATGGTGACAGCCCGCCAGTCGGTCCGCACCCGCGAAGAACTGGAGGCCAAAGCAGCCAAATCGCGGCCCAAAACCGCGCCGCCCACCGTGGAAAAACCGAAGCCGAAGCCCAAACCCAAGGAACGGCAACTCAGCGTCCGCCTGGATGGCCGCACCGCCGCCACCCGCTGGGATTGAGCCCTTACAGCGCCACCACGTCGGCGCTCACCGGCCCCTCGCCGACCGGTATCATGGTCAGCAGCGAGACCGACTTGAAGCGCGGCTTGGAAGCCAGTTGCGGTTCGATCAGAGCCAGAATCCGGACCACCGCCAGGTCGCCCGATTTCTGGTTGACTACCAGCACAAATTGCTCCTCAGGCCGGTCCGGCCCAGCCAGCAGGATCTGGCACGGCGATTGTCCCACGCCGATCACGCCCACCAGCTTGGCCGAATCCCGGTCCAACACGGTGATGGTATCCGACTCCGGATTCGCCACCAGCAGATATTCCTGATTGGTGGGCGTTGGATAAACCGTCATCGCCCCGGGAGCGTGACCCGCCAGCACCGTCTGCCAGACCTCCGTGGTGAAGGGGAATACGATCACTACTCCATCGATTCCCTCGCCAGTGATGAACAGCCAGCCATCCGTATTGGACCGGAAGAAGCGCGGCGCCAGCGGCAGCGGCAGCCGCACCACGGTCTTGCCGGTGGCGACGTCGAAGATCGACAGATTGCGCTCCGGAGCGCTCCCCGCCAGCACCTGTTTGCCATCTCTGCGGAAACACAACAGGGACGGCTCCGTGCCGGTCGGGATGCTGCGGATACCGGCTCCTCCCCGGAGCGGTGCGATGGTGATGGTGCGGTCCTGCCGGCTGCCGATGGCGGCAAACGGCTGCTCGGCGTCGCCCCAGGTGAGCGCGAAACTGTCGGGCACCGACCGTAGCGCGATGCGCGTGCGCGGCTTCAGCGAATCGAGCGGAATTTCCACCAGCGCCGCCGGATCGCGATACAACACCCACAGCGAACCGCCGTCCGACGCCATGCACATGGAAATGGCCTGGCTGCCCGCTTTGGCGCGGCGTCCCACCGCCAGCGTCCCAGACTCGATTTCGTAGACCGTTCCCGAGTCCGGCGCCAGCACGTAGACTTTGGGCTGGCCCTTGGGGTGGGAGAGCACCAGGGTGGGGGCTGCGTCGAGCGCGATCTGCCGGCGTACGCGGAAGCGCTCCAGATCCACCGCCGCCACCGTCCGGCTGCCCTGGTTGGCTACGAAGCAGAACCCGTGATAGGGGGTAGTCTTGCGCGCGCCGCACGCCAGGGCCGCGGCCGACGAGAGCAACAGGCTGCGGCGGGAAAGAGAGGAACGAGTCACCATCCCTATTCTACTGCCCTAACCAATCGAACCCCGCTCCGTATAAGCTAAGGAAACCATGATTTCCTCGAAGCCTATGGCGTGGGCATTGTTGTGGCTGGCGGCGATGGCCGTGCTGCATGCGCAGCCGGAAACCGCCGCGCCGTTGGCGTTCGATGTGGTGTCCGTGAAGCCGCACGCCATGCGTCCCGGGACGATGATGTTCCGGTTCTCCGACGGCGGTCCGCTGCACGTCACCGGCAATACCTTCAACCCGCCCGCCTCCACCCTGAGCGAACTCCTGATCGATGCTTATGACGTCAAGGCGTATCAGATTTCCGGGCTGCCCGCCTGGGCGCAATCTCCCAACGGCGACCATTTCGACGTGCAGGCCAAGTCGGAACGCGTGCCCACGCCGGACGAGTTACGCCAAATGCTGCAGACGCTGCTGGCCGACCGCTTCCAGGTGAAGCTCCACAAGGAGAGGAAGGATCTGCCCGTGTACGCGCTGGTTCTCGCCAAGGGCGGCTCGAAGCTGCGCAAACTGACCGCCGAAGAGGCCGCCGCGGCGAACGCTCCGCGCGAGCGATCTTCGGCAGCCGCCGTAAACTCGGCAGACCGGCCGGCGGTGATAAACGGTACCCTGATCGGGCTCATCCGGCTGATCTCCCTGGGCGTCGACCTTCCGGTGATCGACCACACCGGGCTGCCCGCCGGAACCTACGAGTCCGCCAACCTGAATTGGGGCCAGTTCGGACGGGACAAGCGCGGCGGCGCGCCCGACGCCGAGGACGGTTTGTCCATCTTCGCCGCCCTGCAGCGGGAGCTTGGATTGAAACTGGAGCCGCGCAAGGAGCCTCTCGAGATGCTGGTGATCGACCGCGCCGAAAAACCTACCGCGAACTAGCGCGCTTGCTAAGTGGGACAGGCGCTTTCGCCTGTCGACCCGAGGCGTAAGCGTACATTCGCGAATCCCCTGCACGAATCAATCGCAGCCGGCGTCAATCGAGTTGGGACTGTCTACCCAGGAGGCTTCTGTGCGCAATCCGGTTTTCTTTTGGACGATGATTACCGTCACGTGTGCCATCGGTCCAATGCGCGGACAGGACGAGCCACAAACATCTTTTGAGATTGCCTCCGTCAAGCCAATATCGGAACCCGAAGGAATCAAGTTCTATCCCGGCCGGTTGTCGGCTAAGGCCAGCGTCTGGGGACTTGTTGCTATGGCCTATGATGTCGGGATGTCCCAGGTCATGAACGCGCCAGGATGGACGGAAAATCGTGTCTATGATGTGGAGGCAACCACGCGCCAGCCGGCAAGCCGGGAGGAGATGCGCTTGTTTCTCCGAAAACTGCTAACCGAACGCTTTAAACTCTCGGTCCACGAAGATACCCGTCAAATTGATGCCTGGATCTTGTCCGTTGCGCCGAACGGTCCGAAGTTTCGCCAGTTGCGAGCGGATGATTCTCTCTCCACCGGTCCGGGAACGCACCTCAGGACAATGCTGCTCTTGCTCGGGACGTTTCGGTCACTGGCTCATACTGGAGACACACCGGTGCTCGACCAGACCGGGCTGACCGGCGATTACGACATTTGCTTGAACCTGAGCGTCCTTGGACCTGAGAAACACGATTCAGGGGACTACGTTACTCTCGTCAGGGAGCAACTCGGAATCGAGATTCAATTGCGCAAGACGCCTATCAATATCGTCGTTGTCGACCATGTGGAAAGGCCCACTGAGAACTGAGGGAGAAGGCCTTCGACAAGCCCGCCTACTGATAGCGCAGCGCCTCCACCGGGTCGAGACGCGACGCCCGCGACGCCGGATACCAGCCCGCCAGCAGGCTCACCACCACTGCGAACCCGATCGCGCCTCCCACCAGCCACCAGGAAACGTACCAGACTTCCACGTTGGGCGCGCCCTGACGGGTGAGGTAGATGTTGGTGCCGAAGCTGATGGCGCGGCCGATCAGCCAGCCGAGAAGCACGCCCACCACCCCGCCCAGCACCCCCATGGCGCCAGCTTCGGCGAAGAACACGCGCTTCACGTCGGAATCGCTGGCGCCGATCGCCTTCATGATGCCGATCTCGCGCCGCCGCTCCAGAATGGCCATCACCAGCGTGTTCACAATGCCGATGGACGCGACCGCCAGCGCCAGGCTGCCGAACACGCCGAGAAACATGTCGAACACCGCGAACCCCTGCCGCAGGCTGCGCATGGCATCCTGGATGGAAAACGCGCCGAACCCCATCTTCTTCACCGTATCTTCCACCGCCTGCACGTGCGCCGAGTCCTTCACCCGGACGATGAGGTTGTTATACACCGGTGTGGTCACGCGCGGGTCGGTGAACTGCATGACGCGCAGCCCTTGCGCGAATTTCAGCGGCAGGAAAACGCCCATGCGGAAATAGCGGCTTTGCATGTCGATGTCCAGCACGCCCACCACTTTCAAGGTGGTCTGCCGCGGCAGCACCGAATACCCGCCCGCCTGATCGTTGCCGGCCAGGCGTTCGGTGTAGTTCAGCACCAGATCCTTGCCCAGAATCTCCTTGGCCAGCGCCCCCGCATCCAGCGCGGCCGTCTGCGCCAGGGCCTTCTTGAGAATTCCGCGGCCGGGACGCGCCACGTTCTTTCCCAGCAATTCCGCGGCGAAGGTCTTGTCAATCATGGCTTCGGCGGCCTGTTGCGATGAGAAGAAACGGCCCTTGACGTTATTGAAATCGTCGGTGGTCTTCACCGAATCGGGCAGGCCCGTGGAGATCGCCCGCCGCGTCAGGTCGCCGAACGCGAATTCTCCGGGGAAGCGAATCTGCGGATACGCTTCCACCACGCCCGGCAGCTTTTCGATCTCCAACCGCGCCGCTTCGTCGAGCGCGCGCTCGTCGGCGGGGTTCGATTGCGACAGATCGCCCCCTCCGCCGGCCATCGGATTGTTGGCGCGGTTCATCACCGTCAGCAGATCGAAGCCGACCCGCTCCAGGCGCACGCTGATCATGCGCTGCAGCCCGATGCCCAGCGACATCATCGATACCAGCGACGCCACGCCCACCGAAATCCCAATGGTGGTCAGCGAATTACGCAAAATGGATTCGCGCAGGTTGCGCGTGGCCAGGTCCAGCAGGTCCGGGGTCTTCATCGGGAGGCTCCGTTCTCGGGGGAATTCACCACGTCGTCGATCAGTTTTCCGTCGGCCAGAAACAGCATGCGCCGCGCGTACCGCTCCGCCAGGGCGCGCTCGTGGGTGACCATCACCACTGTCATGCCCAGCGCCGCGCGGCATTCCACGATCAGGTTCATGATTTCCGCGCCGGTGCGGCTGTCCAGATTGCCGGTCGGCTCATCGGCCAGCAGCAGTTGTGGATGATTGATGAGCGCCCGCGCGATGGCGGCGCGCTGCTGTTCGCCGCCCGACAGCTCGGTCGGCCGATGCGCCAAGCGCGGCGCTAGCCCCACGCGCTCCAGCGCCTTCTTCGCCAGCGACAGGCGCTCGGCCCGGTCCACTTCGGCAAACCGCATGGGCAACTCGACGTTCTCCACCAGGCTCATCGTGGGAATCAGATTGAACGATTGGAAGACCATGCCGGCGGTTCGAAGGCGGTACCCTGCCAGCTCATTGCGCGAGAGCTGTGCCAGATCTTTGCCGTGGACCACCACGCTGCCCGCGGTCGGCCGGTCCAGTCCCGCCAGCAGATTGAGCAGCGACGATTTGCCGGAGCCCGAGGCGCCCAGAAGCGCCACGAAATCCCCGGCGGCGACCTCCAGCGTGATGCCATCGACGGCGCGCACCACACTGGTCCCCATTTGGAAATGGCGCTGCAGGTTGTCGATGCGTACAGCGGGCGGCGAACTTGAATTCGGTGTCATGCGGCTACTGCGCTCTCCTGGTCTTCAGATTCCACCCGTCGACATCCACTACCGGCCGGGCCCTGCCCAGATCGCGCGCGCCATAGGTGGCCGAAATGCGCCGCGTCTCGCCGGGCAACAGCGGGAAATAATTGTCGTCCCACAGCACCGGCAGCACTTCTTCGCCATCGGCGTCCTTCTTCACCGCCAGGTGAACACCGAACGCCAGCGTGCGGCCGGCATTGCGGACGGTGACCGTAGTGGTGCGGTCCGTCCCCTGCTGCCGCGTCTCCGCCGAGAGTTCCACGTCCGATGTCGGCAGCGCGTTCAGCGCCGTGAAATCGGCGAAGGTCTTGGTGGGCGTGTGATACCAGGTGGACTTGTCCCAGTCGAGCGTCTCCGCCGTGGTCGACAGCCAATAGAAGTTGCGGCTGACGGTGATTCCGGCTCCGTCGGCCAGCGTCAGGCTGACAAAGTACGTGGGGCTCAACCCGGCGATCTCCGGAATCGTGAACAGGCGCGTGCTGCTGTCTTCGGCGAGATTCGCCGTCACCTCCCGCGAGAACTTCTCCGTCATGTCGAGGTTGTACACCTTGGCCGTCACCTGAACCTTGTCGAACGCCCGATAATAAGAGTTCACAACGGCTACCGACCGGTCGTCATAGGAATACTGCACGTGCAGCGGCTCATTTCCCTTCTTGGCCCCGAAGTACGACCCTCCCGGCCGCAGGTACCAATCGTAGAGGTGCCAGATCATGCCCGGCCAGGCGTTGTTCAGCATCCACTGTATGACGCCGGTAGCCGTGTATTTATTACGGCCGAATGCTTCAAACATAGCGCGGTGGCCCTCGTAGGCCATCATTTGCGACTTGCGGGCGAATTCCTCGGCGCTCGCCGATTTGCCGTACCGCTTGTCGAGGGCTTCCGTAAAGACGCGCAGGTTCTTGAACTCGCCGCCCCCGGCGTGATAATCCCAGAACGCGTCGATGGGCCACAGATGCTCTTCGGGGAGCATGCGCCGCAGGCTCTCGATGGGCGGCGGCGCGGGACCCGGACCCACTTCCGTAGCAAAGCCGTGTGCCCCGCCCCGCCTGGTGTCGAGCTCCCAGTAGGAAGGCGCGATGTACTCGTACGGGCCCTCCATTTTGACACCGGTGGCTCCGCCAAGTTCCGTCCTTTTTGCGGTCGCCGACGAGTGATACGGATTGGGCCATTCGACCTCTTTAATAATGTCGAGGTACATTTTTTCGATTTTCGGCGGCGGAGGATTGTCGCTGCCATACATCCAGTCGGCCACCGACGGGTGGCGCGCCAGACGCCGCAACTGGTCGCGCAGCGATTCTCGGGCGATGGTCTCGTTGGCCGCGCCCCACTGGTTCCACTTTTCCCACTGGTCGCAGCAGCACCAGCCGGCCAGCACCAGGATGCCGTAGCGGTCGCACAGCTCGAGGAAATGGTCGTCCTCCAGTTTGCCCTCGAAGCGCACCGCGTTGAGGTTCATGTCGCGGACATACTGCAGCTCGGCATCCTGCCGCTCGGGCGACGAGCGCAGCAGCATGTCGAAGGTGTACCCTGCCCCGCGGATCAGAATCTTCTTGCCGTTGATGTGGAACAGGCGATGCGCCTGCGCGTCCACTTCCGAGGTGATTTCGCGGATGCCGAACCGGATGGCGCGCGAGTCGGAAACCTGGCCGTCCACTTCCAGGGTCAGTTCCAGCGGATACAGCTCCTGCGCGCCCACCTGCGCCGGCCACCACAGCCGCGGCTTCGCCATCTTCAATTGCGGAAATTGCGCCGGCGCAAAATGCACCACGCGCGTCTCGTGCGCCTCGAGGTGCACCGGCTGGCGAAACTCCACGGTCTCGATCTTGCCCTTCAGCACGGCGTCCAGAGGAGCGCCCGAGGCGTTGCTCACTTCCGCGCGCACCGTGAGCGCGGCGGCGCCGTTCTCCAGATGTGTCGCAACCGACGGATAGCGCACTACGCCCGCTCCGGTCGCGCCGATCCAGACATCGCGCCACAGCCCCATGCCTTTGTCGGGCGGCAGCGGGTTCCAGTCCACGAAGGTGATGGCCAGATCGTGCGGATCGGGCGCCGAGACCTCGATGGCCAGCGTGTTGGTCTCGCCCGGCCGGGCGGCGCCGGTGACGTCGAATTCGAACAGCCGCCAGGCGCCGGCCACCTGGTCGGACGACGCAATCTTGCGGCCGTTGAGCCAGATGTTAGCGCGAAAGTTGATGCCGTCCAGACCCAGCCACACGGTCCTTCCGCGATATTCGGCCGGCACCGGAAACTCGGTGCGGTACCACCACGAATGGCGATACGGACTCTCCGGCGGCATGGCCAGATTCGAAAAATTGGCGCCGATGGCGTACGTCACGCCCGCCACCGAGCGCAGATTCATGGCGCTATACGGATCGGGATACACATGGTTGTCGACCAGCGCGCTGAACACCGTCGAGGGCGCCGTGGCCGGATACCACCCCGCGGTGGAGAATCCGTTGGAGGAAACCGCCGCGCCGGTTTGCGGCACTTCGGCCGAGGATTGGATATCCCATCCCTTAGTAAGCGGACGCCGGTCGGCAGCCACCGCCAGCGTAGCGAATAGAATCCAGCTCAGAATGCGACGCACGTATCTAGTCTCACACGCGAATCAGGAAAAGTGGCACCGGATTCTCGTCTTGCGGTGCAGGCAACTCTGCCCGCTGACACGATTTCGGGCGGGTCCAGCGGCCTGAAAAGGCGGCTCCCGGCGGCAGCCAGGATTGGCTGCCCCACTTGCGCATCGCCCCGGCGGTAGTTCCCGCGCTCCAAAATTTCTTTGCGAATTTTTCAAATTGTGTCTTGACACCCCTCCTGACTTGATTCATTCCAGCAATTCAGTAGTCTCAGATCGAAAACTCGCTATCTCACTCCCGCGCCGCGGACGGGAGACGCGAATCAACGGCCGCTCACGATAGCTATTCTCTGTCCTGAGCCTGCATACAAATCGATGAATTGCCGAGGAAAGCGCAATGATGCGTCAGCTTGTAATCATACCTTTGCTCTGGTTCGGCTTCGCGGGCGCGATGGCGGCCCAGCAGACATCCTCCCTCACGCCTACGGGGGCCATCCGCGGCTGGGTTCTCGATGAGACCGGCAAGCCGGTGTTTCCGGCCCGCGTCTTCATCCACCAGACCCTGCCGGCAGGCGTAGCGATGCCCGCCGCTCCGCCGGTCATCACTGGCCCCAGGATCGCGGCCGCCGACACAGATAGCAACGGCCAGTTTGTCGCGTTTCTGCCGGCCGGCACTTACATCGCCTGTGGGGAGACCGCGACGCAAGGGCTTCTCGATCCGTGCCGCTGGTCCACGTCGGCTCCCACCTTTACCATCAAGAGCCAAACCACCGTCGAAACCCAGATCGTGATGGCCAAGGGCGCGGTGGTGCCCGTCCACGTCAACGATCCCAGCCAGTTGCTGCCGCCGGTGACCTCGGCCGTCCAGGCGGAGTGCCGCTTCCAGATGGTGACCGCGGCGGGCCGCCGCTACGACGCCATCATCGTGGCCCATACGAGCACCAGCCGCGATCATGCCATCACCATTCCGTTTGGCACGCCGCTGAGTCTCCAGGTGGCCTGCCCGCAATTCGCGATCAACGACAGTACCGGCAAGCCGGCGGCGGCCGCGGGAGTCGCGACGCTGGCGCCGGCGGGATCGACCGTCGCCACTCTGAGCTACACCGTCAGCGGGGTGAAGCAATGACAACCAATCGACTCATCCGTAGGGCGAGCGGAAGCCGGCTCGCCGGCAGGTTCGCCCGGGTAGCGGCCATTGGCCTGCTCGGCTGGGCCACCATGGCCTATGGGCAACAGGCGGCGCCCAGCCCCCTGCCTCCGTTCTTTACCGGAGAGACGCAGCAGACAGGCGCCAACGACCTGTACTTTCTGGGCTTCTATCCAACCTATAACACCTTCTTCGGCTACTACTACTTCGCTACCTCGGCTAGCCCAGGCAACAGCGCCAGCCTCTATCACTACGACATGGGAACGGAATGGTACGTCGACGCCAACGACAGTTCCCACGGAATCTACTTCTACGACCAGGCATTCGGGCACTGGTTCTACACTACTCCCGCCGCATTTCCCTTTCTCTACGATTACACGTTCAATGCCTGGCTTTGGTACGACCCCAACCCAACCGTGATGAATCACTACACCTCGAACCCACGCTGGTTCTATAACATGACGACGCAGACGTGGAATAACAGTACCTCCGCCAGCTCCTCCACGGATCCCATTCCACCCGTGACTCCGGATTCGGTGGGTATCAATGGGGGAACCTCCAACACCGGGAGCGCTCCGGTCAACACGGCGGTGACTTTTGCCTTCACTTACCACGACCAGCCGAGCGCCAGCTACATCGTTCTCGGCGATATTGACTTTCGCAACCCGAACGACGGCAGCCAACCTTGCAGCCTGTCGTGGAGTCGTAGCTCAAATAGCGTGTTCGGTGTTACGGGGTCCTGCGCGGCCACGCTTTTGTCGATCGCAAACTCGTCGAGCGATCCCAGCCTGGTCACCGTTACGATCAGCATCACCTTCGAGGCAAGCGCCGCGGGATTTACGAATACGGGTCTGGCGGTGGAGACCAGCTTTGAGGATTACACCGGACTGAGCAGCGGGACGTCGGCGATCGGCACGTTTACAGTGCTCGCGCCTAGTATCTCCTCGATCTCGCCTGCCAGCGGTCCCGCGGGTACCCAGGTGACGATCTACGGGTCGAACTTCGGAAATACTGGAAGTCCGGGGCAGGTCACGTTTGCAGGAACGCAGGCGACGAGCTTCTGGGGGTCCGCTTGGGGGGCGGGTCTGATCCAGGTGGTAGTGCCGGCGGGAGCCGGGAGCGGGACGGTTCAGGTGAGCGTGAACGGTTATCAGGCGGCAGCGCCGCAACAATTCCAGGTGGGCTCGAACCCAGCCCCGAGCATCATCAACCTGTCGCTGACCCAGGGACCGCCGCTTATGGGGTTCCAGATCAACGGCAGCGGTTTCGGGGCTACAAAGGGCGCCAGCACAGTCAAATTGGGCACCGCCGACATCAGCAGCAGCGTGATCACGTGGAGCGCAGGAATGATCACCGTGCAAGTTCCGGCCGGGACCGCGAACGGCAACAACTTGGCGGTCGTGGTGACGGTTAGTGGGGTCCCAAGCAACCCGGTCCCTTTCACCGTCTCAAGTACGTTCGGATGCGCAGTTCAATGAGGTACATACATGCACACAGAAATCGGTAATACCGGGCGAAAGGCCCTGAAATCCCGGAGAAACGCCAGAGCGTACCTGGTTCTCCTCCTGCTCTTCGTGGTCTCCTTGGCGCTGCCTCACCGCTCCCGGTCCCAGACGGCGACGACAACCGCGGCGGCGACACAGGCGCTGCCCCAGCAGATCGTGTACAAGCAGGTTTTTCGGACGGTCGTGTTCCTCGACACCCAGGCGGATCTCGACGATCAGCGCGGCGGCAACGGAACTGCGTTACGGAACTACTATCAAAGTAAAGCGGTGCTGACGGCGACCGAAACAGCGCTGTTGAAATCCACCGCCCACAGCACGGTGACCGCGATATCCGCTATCGACCAGCAAATACAAGCGGCGGTCATCGCGTACCGCGGACAGCTTCAGGGCCGGGCGTTCAACGGCGCCCTTCCTCCGCTCCCGCCCGAGCTGCAATCGCTGCAGACCCAAAAGGACAACCTCGTCCTGAACGCCGTCGCCACGATCCAGGCGGCGTTTGGATCGACCCGTTTCCAGAACCTCGATACCTTCGTGCAGACCTACGTCGTCCCGCACATCACTGTGACCTCGATAAAGGCTCCGGCGCCGCCGGCCAAGACGGGCCCCCTGCCGCCAATGCAGCCGGTACCGTGGCAATAGGAGAGGGCGCGACAATGAACACACTACGTCTTTCCCTTTGCTTGCTGTTGTTGGCCGCGCAGGCCGCGGTGGCGCCTCAGATCCAGGCCCAGCAAGGATTGCCGCTGCCCTCCGCGGCTCCCGGCCAGGTGATCGGCTTCTCCTACATCTACCCGGTCGACAACGGCATGATCACGGCCTACGCAGTAACGGAGCTATACGCGTGGGACCAGACCGAGTCTGCGTACTACAACGCAGAGGTGGACGCAACCCTCTCTCCGTATTGCCAGTCAGGTTCGAGCTGTCCGAACACCCAGGGCACCGCGGGCCCGAGCTTCCCCACTGCCGAGGGCACGCTTAGCGTCAACTCGGCAGCGACCCTGTTCACGTTGACGAGCTACCACTATGTCTGTCCGACGCAGCTCGTCGAGGACGAGTCGGAGAACCAAGTCTACGCGGATCCGCTGGGGTTCGCCAACGCGACACCCGGCTACGGGCAAGGCACATTCACGGTAACCGCGCCCTACAGTGGGTCGCCGGACCCCTATTCCTACACCAATTCCCCGCAGATCTACGTCGGCGAGTCCTATTGGACCGAGTACGGCACGTCGCCGCAGATCACCGGCATCTCGCCCAATGGCCTGACCCTGAACAGCAACGGGACCCTTGCGATCTCCGGGGTGTACTTGACGGCCGAGGGGAACGATCTGAGCCCGACGGTAAACGTGGTGGCCGTCAGCGGCGGGAACGGGCTCACGCTGGGGAGCCCGCAGGACATCACCGACAATGGTATGAACGTTCCCTATTCCGTGAGCAGCAGCCCCAGCAGCACCGGCCAATACGGCATCACGGTCACAACAACCTCGGGGACGAGCAACACGTACAATATAACTGTGGGGGACCCAACGCCCGTGATAACCGGAATATCCCCCGGCAGCCAGGGGAACCCGCCGTGGCAGGCGGGTACGACGTATAGCTGC
>Ga0181529_10005212_pt1 | contig 13693 bp, 9 predicted proteins | sample PEATcosm2014_Bin_36_FD_119763 | JGI IMG/M metagenome (GOLD analysis project Ga0181529, IMG submission 119763) | Peatland microbial communities from MTU Mesocosm Facility, Houghton, MI, USA - PEATcosm2014_Bin10_30_metaG | ecosystem: Environmental > Terrestrial > Soil > Wetlands > Peat | place... | reverse complement strand
TGTCCGCCGGCGATGAGGGCAACTGTCTCCTCGTCATTCATCGCCATGCGAGCGAATGTCTCTCGAATATCCCGTGCCGCAGCGACTGGATCCGGCTTACCATTGGGTCCTTCCGGATTCACATAAATAAGGCCCATTTGAACAGCGCCGAGAGGATTCTCGAGCTGACGGTCGCCGCTGTATCGTTCGTCTGCCAGCCATTTGCCCTCGGGTCCCCAGTAAATGTCTTCTTCCGGCTCCCAGATGTCGACGCGCCCACCGGCGAATCCGAAGGTTTTCAATCCCATCGACTCCAGCGCCACGTTACCAGCGAGAATTATCAGGTCGGCCCAGGAGAGTTTCCGGCCGTACTTCTGCTTTATCGGCCAGATCAACCGGCGCGCCTTGTCGAGGCTCACGTTGTCAGGCCAGCTGTTGAGAGGAGCAAATCGCTGCGCTCCGGCGCCTGCGCCGCCGCGACCATCGGCGATGCGATAGGTGCCTGCGCTATGCCACGCCATACGGATGAAGAACGGTCCATAATGGCCGTAGTCCGCGGGCCACCAGTCCTGCGAGGTCGTCATCAAGGCACGCAGGTCCTTGATCACAGCGTCCAAGTCGAGGCTCTTGAACTCTTCAGCGTAATTGAACGCCTCACCCATCGGATTGGACAATTGGGAGTGCTGGTGCAAAATCTTCAGGTTCAGTTGATTTGGCCACCAGTCTGCGTTCGTTCGGGTTCCAGCCATTGCAGATTTGCTAGCGCCGCTCGAGAACGGGCACTTTGTTTCGTCTGACATAGTTCCCTCCTTCGGAGCACCGCCAGTCGTAGTCAGGCGTTCAGACATGGGTGCATCTCCTTCGTTTCCGTGTGAATGATCCGTGTGAATCTTCTGTCTCAACGTAGGTCTTCGGTATCCGGTTTGCGAGGCACATGGCAATTGCCCGGTGCAATCATACGCCCACTTCGTAAAGTTAGCCTCTCAGTAACGATAAGTAAAATCAATTATTTCTACTGTCACGATTCTCCTGCTCTATGATAATTACAAGCAACATGAAGGACGGAAAATGAACCTCCAGGAACTGCGTTATCTGGCAGCGGTAGCGGAACACCGGCATTTTGGCCGTGCTGCCGAAGCCTGCAACGTAAGCCAGCCTACTCTCAGCAGTCAGATTCGCAAGCTCGAAAACGAGTTGGGGGTGATGCTGATCGAGCGAACCAACAAGCGCGTGGAGATGACTGCCGTGGGCAGCCAGATTCTACTTCATGCGCAGCGAGCGCTGGCCGAAGCGGGACAAATGGAGGCTGTTGCCCGGGCGGCGCGCGATCCTCTGGTCGGCCCCTTGAAACTGGGCGTGATTCCCACCCTGGCGCCCTACCTGATGCCTTTAATTCTAAAACCCTTGCGGCAGGCTTATCCGGGACTGACCATCGAGCTTTGGGAAGACCAGACCCGTTCGCTCATTGACGGTTTGCGCAACCACCGGCTGGACGCAGCTTTGCTCGCCACGGCAGCCGAGGCCCCGGAGATTACTGAAATTGCCCTCTTCGACGAACCCCTGCTGGCCGCCCTGCCCCTCGATCACCGCCTGGCCGCATCCGAAAGCGTTACCGAGGACGCTCTCACCGAGGAGCTGATGATCCTTGCCGAGGGCCACTGTCTGGCCGACCATGCGCTGGCAGCCTGCGGCACCAAACGTTCTTCGCATCGGAACGGGTTGCAGAGTTCCATGCAGGCCGCCACTCTGGAAACACTGGTCAACCTGGTCGCCGCAGGTTACGGCGTCACGCTGATCCCGGCCTTGGCGGCGGGTTCGCTCGGTCAGCGCGGTATCGCACTGCGGCCGCTTGCCGGGCTATCCTCGCGAACCATTCGCCTGGCCAGCCGACCTGGATTCCCTCGCCCACAGGCGCTTCGGGCTCTCGAGAAGACAATCCTGCGCGCAATCGGTACGGTCATGCCGCCTGCCGTGTCCTCGCACGCTGTGCAAAAAGCCTCTAAAATTACTTAAGAAACTTCAATTCCGCACGGTTTTCGGCGGATATTTCAAGAAGACGAATTCCGGCCTGCCTTATCCACAAAAACCCGGCTTCTCGCCGTTGACCCTGTTCGCCGGGCTCCTTAGAGTCTTTAATCGGACAGCAATATTTTTCCCCCGCTCGTGCGGCGTCGGGGAGTTGCACCCAGCTTTCTCAGGCGGAATCACGCACAGTCCCATCAATCGGAGTGAACATGCTGAAACTGAAAAAGATCCACATCCTCGGCTTTAAGAGCTTTTGCGACCGCACGGAGTTGTCCGTGCCAGGTGCGGGCATTGCCGTGGTGGTGGGACCGAATGGGTGCGGCAAATCGAACATCCTTGACGGGGTGAGCTGGGTGCTGGGCGAGCAGAGTGCCAAATCCCTGCGCGGCACACACATGCAGGACGTGATCTTTGCTGGAACGCGGGACCGCAAGGCCCTGGGCATGGCCGAAGTAACGCTCACCATGGTCGATCCCGCGGCTTACGAAGGGCCAGTCGCCGTTGAGCCGGAAGTCGAGGTAGAGCAAGACGGTCCGGCCGACTGGGATGAGGACGAAGTGCGCCGCCAGCGGGCCACCGAGGCTGAAGAGATCATCGCCAACGAACAGCCGGGCCAGGCGCTCGATGAAGATGCGCCAGACGGACCGCAACTCGCGGCCACGGCTGAGGGCCCGCAAGCGGTAGTCCTCAAGATTCGCCGCCGCAAGTTCCACCGCACGCCGCAGAAGGGCGAGATCGTGATTACCCGGCGGCTGTTCCGCACGGGGGAAAGCGAATATCTGCTCAACGGCAAGCTGTGCCGCCTGCGCGACATTCAGGACATTTTCATGGGTACGGGTCTGGGGCCGGAGAGCTACGCCATCATCGGACAGGAGCGTATCGGCCAACTGCTCAGCTCCAAACCGCACGACCGCCGGGCCATCCTTGAAGAAGCCGCGGGCATTACGCGCTTCAAGAACAAGAAGCGGCTGGCAGAGTTGCGCCTGGAGAGCGCCCGGCAAAACCTGGCCCGCGTGGACGACATCTTTGAAGAAGTCACGCGCCAGATGAACAGCCTGAAACGGCAGGCGTCGAAAGCGGAACGGTTTGCCGCCGTGCGCGACGAGTTGCGCGGACGGCTGCGCGTGGTGCTGGCCAGCCGCATGGCGCTCATGGACGCGGAGCAGGCCCGCCTGGAGCAGGAAATTGCAGCCCTGACGGAGCGGATCAACGGCTCGGCCGCGGAGATCGAAGCGCAGGAAGCCAGCCAGCACGCACTGACTGAGCGCGGCTATGAGCTCGATCGCGAGGGCCAGGAGGCACAAAACCGCGCCAATGAAGCCGCTGTCGAGCTCGAACGAGCCACGGCCCGCGAGCGCGGCAACGCGGAACGCATCGGCGAGTTGGAGGCGCGAATCGCTGCGGCCGCCGCGGAACTGGAGCAGACGCGGACACAATTGGCCGGCATCGCGGAAGAGCGGGCGCAACAACACGCGTTTCTCGAGTCTGCGGCGGGCGAAGCCAAGGCATTTCGCCTGAAGGTCGAGGCGCACCAGCAGGAAGCGCGGACAGCAGCCGACGAAGTCTTTACCGCGGAGCGGGAGTTGGAATCCAGCCGCCGCCATGCCATGCACCTGCTGACCCTGGCCGCCAACGCCCGCAACCATACCGCTCAGGGAGAAGAGAGCCTGGCTGCGCTGGAACGCGAAGCTGGACGCCTCGATAGCGAGATTGTGCAGGCGAAGAACGAGTTGGAGAACCTGGGCGCGCAAAGCGCGCAGGCCAAGCTGCGCTTCGACGCCGCGGCTGATTCGCTCAAAAGGCTGGAGGATGAGATTGCGGCGCTTCGCGAGGCCTTGCAGGCGCGCCGCGCTGAAGAAAGCATGCAGCGTGCGCGCGCCAATCAACTGCGCAGTGACCAGGCCGCCGCGGCCGGACGGCGCACCTCACTCGAGGCGCTGATTCGCAATCATGGTTATTCCACTGACACAGTCCGGCGGCTCCTGAAGCCGGGTGCGCTCGGCCCGGGAATGGCGCCGGTGGGCACGCTCGCGGATTTTCTCGAGGTTAGCGGTGAGCATGAAGCCGTGGTCGACGAGTTTCTGCGCGAAGAACTGAACTACGTGGTCGTCGAGAGCTGGGTAGCTGCCGAGGAAGGCGTTCGCCTTCTCAAATCCGGCGTGGATGGCCGCGCTACTTTCCTGATCCACCCCGCTGCGGAGGGCGAGATTTTGGACGAGCGCACCGACACAATCAGCGGCCCTGGCTTGATTCCGCTCAAAGACTCGATTCGGGTACTGAACGGCTTTGGGCGATCGCTGGAGTCCATCCTGCCCAAGCTCAAGTACGGTTACCTGATCGAGGACTCGGAGGAAGCGCTGCGCCTGGCCGCGCGTCATTCTCACGCTTTTTTCCTCACTCCTGAGGGTGAGTGTTTTCATAACGCGACCGTTACCGGCGGCAAACCGTCAAGCGAAGGACCCCTGGCACTCAAACGCGAGTTGCGCGAGGCCGAAAACCGCCTGGCTAAGCTGGAGACTGGCCTGTCCCAGGCGGAGGCTGAAGCTGCGGAGTTGACGCGGACCATCGAAGAACTAACGGCACAACTGGAGGCGCGCAGCGAAGAAAGACGCTTGGCCGAGACCGAAACCGCCAACCAGGGTGCAGCTCTCAGACAGATGGAAGGCGAGACACAGCGCATCGAACGCCGTCTGCAGGAGTGGGCAGCGCAGGCCGCCCGCAACCGGGACGCACGCGAAGCCAAACGCAGCTCCATCGATCAGAATCGCCAGGAGACTCAACGTCTTGAGGCCGAGCATGCCACCGCCGAGGCCGCCCTGGATGAGTTGCAAACCCAACTTTCCCTGCTGCGCCAGAAGCGCGAGACTTTGCAGCAGGAAGCCGCACAGGTCACCGCGCAGCTGGCCGGTCTGGAGGAGCGGCGGCGCGGCGCCGAAACTGCCTTCCAGCGCATCGACCGCCTCCATGCCGACCTCGAGCGCCGCGTTCTGGCCATCGAGCAGCAGCGCGCAGCCGCCAAAGCGGAGCGGGAACAGCGCAACGGCGAGAGCGCGACGCTTGCCGACCGGCAAAAAGAACTCACGGTTCTGCGCACGGAGGCACTGGCCCTGGCGCAGACGATGGCCGCGCAGGCACAGGCTCTGCGCCATCAATTGTCGACCATGGAAACACAACTCAAGACGGGACGAACCGCGCTGGACCAGTTGCGCGAAGACCGCGCCGGCCGTTCCAGCCAGGTGGCCAAGCTGCGGTCCGACCTGGAACACATCGAGGGCAGTTGCCTCACCGAGGTAAACGTTGAGGCAGCGGTGTTGCGTGAAGACGTTGAAATCGTACACCTGGCCGACGAAGCGCTAACGGCTGAGGAGGAGACTTGTCGCGCCCTGCGCCAGCGCATCGAGCAGATGGGCCCGGTCAATATGATGGCCCTCGATGAGTACAAGGAAACCGCAGAACGCCACGGATTCCTCGATACCCAGCGCAAGGATCTCATCGAGTCGATCGAGAATACGCAGGAAACCATCAAGGAGATCGATCAGATTTCGCGCACCAAGTTCGATGATGCGTTCGCCAAAATCAATGAGAACTTCGCCCAGGTCTTTGCGCGGCTATTCCAGGGCGGGCAGGCCTTCCTGCGCCTCACTGACGTCGAAAATCAGGCCGAGAGCGGCCTTGAGATCGTTGCCTCGCCTCCAGGCAAGAAGCAGCAAAACGTGCTGCTGCTTTCAGGCGGTGAAAAGGCGCTGACCGCGCTGGCCCTGCTGGTGGGCATCTTCCAGTTCCAGCCCAGCCCCTTCTGTGTACTCGATGAAGTAGACGCTCCACTGGACGAAACCAACGTGGCCCGCCTGGCCGATCTGCTGCACTCGATGAGCCAGGACACGCAGTTCCTGCTGGTTACCCACTAGAAACGGATGATGCAGTCCGCGGACATGATCTATGGCGTCACCATGCAGGAGCCCGGCGTGTCCAAGGTGGTCAGCGTGCGCCTGGGCGGCCACAGCCAGCAGCAGCGCGCCACGGCATAGCACCCTCCGCGTAATCATGAGGTGCTCTGTTCATTGTTGGTGATTGCGCAACGAAACGTTTTCAGGCAAAAAAATCGCCCCCGAAGGATCGCTTCTCTTCGGAGGCGCTTGTTTGACACAAGATAGAAACGGGGACCAGTAGCTGACGCTGGAGGTCGGTAGCATGCAGCTACTGGTGATCCCTGCACAAACGAAGCTAGCCGCGGCTTCCCCTTTCCACTGCTGCCTCGTGTCGCCCGGCTCTAAGAGGACGTTCGTACATGCCCTCCGAACCATGTTGACAAACGAAGTGTCTCCTATGCGGAAAATGCATTCCGTGACGGCTGTCACAATGGTATAAAGATTTTTTCCACACACCGCTGCCGTTAGTATTTGACTGCTTCTCATACCACTCTTGCTGGTCAATTTCGCACACTCAGGCTGCCTTAGGCGCATTGACAAACTCCGGCCCACGCCGGAGAATCGAAGATTCAGTTCCCCCAAGGCAGGCACTCCCATGACCGCTCTCTTGACAACGAATCTGGGCGCTATCCCGCTCCTTTGCCGGGGCAAGGTACGCGACCTCTATGCAATCGACGGCGCGCTGCTGCTGGTGGCCACCGACCGCATTTCCGCCTTTGACCATGTGCTCGCCACCGGCATTCCGGGTAAAGGCAAGATTCTGACCCAGATTTCGCTGTTCTGGTTTGATCTGCTGTCGAGTCTTGTGCCCAATCACCTGATCACGGCCGACGTGAACGAGTTCCCCGCCGCCGTGCAGCCCTATGCCGACCAGTTGGAAGGCCGCTCCATGCTGGTAAAGCGGGCAGCCATGTTTCCCGTCGAGTGCGTGGTCCGCGGCTATCTGGCCGGTTCGGGCTTGAAGGAATATCGGACCCGTGGAACCGTTTGCGGCATACCGCTGCCCGGCGGTCTCGTCGACGGATCGCGCCTCCCGGAACCGGTGTTTACTCCATCCACGAAGAGCCAGGACGGCGCGCACGACGAGAACATCTCCTATGCTGCCGTTGAAGGGTTGGTGGGCGCTGCCGATGCCGCGGAGTTGCGCCGCTTGACACTGGCTATTTACCGCAAAGCTGCGGAGCACGCCGAGTCCCGCGGGCTGATCCTGGCCGACACAAAATTTGAGTTTGGCAGAACCACGCAAGGGATTATCCTTGCCGATGAGGTTTTGACGCCGGATTCCTCACGTTTTTGGGATGGAGCGTCGTGGAAACCCGGTGGGCCACAGCCTTCATTCGACAAACAGTTCGTGCGCGATTATCTTGAAGCAATCCACTGGAACAAGCAGGTGCCTGCGCCCGCTCTCCCGGATGAGGTGGTGGAACGTACACAGGCCAAGTATCTTGAGGCCTTTCGCCGCTTGACCGGGCGGCAACTCGATCTGTAGACCGGAGACGGAGCGCTGCATGGCGTGGGTGGATTGGGTCATCGTGATCGTCATGGCCGTAGCCATGATCAGTGGGTTATCTCAGGGCTTCTTCCGCTCGGCCTGTTCGCTGGGTGGATTACTGGTGGGTTTGGCAATTGCGGCGTGGAATTACGGCCGCATTTCGGCGTTGTTCATGCCTCTGATCCGCATACGGGCAGTGGCTGACGCAATAGGATTTCTGCTGATTGCGCTGCTTGTGATGGCAGTGTTTTCCGTGGTTGGCGTAGTTCTGGCAAAGGTATTTCGTTTGATCGGATTAGGCTGCCTCGATGGACTTGCCGGAGCCGTCTTCGGATGCTTGCAGGGCGTGATTTTGGTAACGCTGGGCATCATCGTGATCGTGGCCTTTTTCCCCGATGCGCATTGGCTGGAGCAGGCCAGACTACCTCGGTTGTTTTTTGGGGCTTGTCACCTCAGCACGCATATGAGCCCCGCGGACCTGGCACACCGCGTACGCGATGGTCTGAGGATGTTGGAACATGAGTCGCCCGAGTGGATGCATCCCAACAGCGGCTGATTGGGATATTATGCAAGGCGCGGCAGTAAAGAATAGGTCAAGCTGATAAAGCAGTAAGAGGTGGACGTGAGAAGAGAACTTGACAGCCTGGTGACGCAAATGCATTCAAGCGGCGTTCGCTATGAGGATGCCGTGCGCGAATTCAAGAAGCAGTATCTGCGCGAAGTGCTGGTGGCACACGGAGGAAATCAGTGCAAGGCGGCGGAAGAGTTGGGGATGCACCGCAATACGCTGAGCCGTGCCATGGCTGAGTTGGGACTGGAGCTGGCCGAGGTGCGCGCCGGGCTCAAGCGTCCGCCGCGTAGCGAACGTCCTGTATATAGTGCGGCCCGTCAGCGTTTCCGCCAAGGCTGACGGTTTTACTCGAGACATGCTGACCACACAACCGACCAACGGAGCGCGCGTTGCCATCGAGCCAGGCTTTGCCTGGGATGGGCAGGACGCCTATCTCTTCGACATTGACGGTACGCTGCTGCGCAGCCGCGACCGCATACACGTTGATTCTGTCGCCTCCAGCGTGCACCGGGTAACCGGCTTTGAAGTCACGCTCGCGGGCATCCTGCTGCATGGCAGCACCGATACGGCGATCCTGCGCGAGGCCTGTCGTCAGGCGGGTGTCCCCTCTGAAATTCTGGAGGCGCGCATTGAGGCCATCATGGAAGCGATGCGCCACACGGTTTCAGAACGGCGGCACGAGATGGACCTGGTGCGCATGCCGGGTGTGGAGCAGACCCTCGACCACCTGGCGCGGCGCGGAGCCCTGCTCGGCCTGGCCACCGGCAACCTGGAGGTGATCGGCTGGATCAAGGTTGAGCAAGCCGGTCTGCGCGAGTGGTTCCGCTTTGGCGGTTTCAGCGACCATTTTCCCATTCGCTCGGAGCTGATCGGCCAGGCGGCGAGCAAAGCCCGGGAGCTGGCAGGCCGCGGAGCCAGCATCTGCGTTGTGGGCGACACTCCGCGCGACATCGAGGCGGCGCGCGCCAATTTCCTGTCAGTGATTTCCGTAGCCACGGGCCACTACAGCTTCGATGAGTTGCAGAAGTATCAGCCGGAGGTCTGCGCCTCCTCGCTGGCCGATCTGCTCGCGCTGACACGGTCAGAGCAGTGAACCCGTACCGATCACAATCGAGCGCAAAGAAGAGCCCTTCATTGTATGGAGGTATGAGCCTTGTAACGGCTGGACTCCTGTTGGCGATCTGCCCCGGCGTTGCCAAGGCCCAGACAGTGATCCCTCTTACGCCGAATCAGCCCACACCGGTCCAGCCTTCGTCTCCGCAGCCTGAACCAGCCAATCAAACGGCCGTGCCGGCAGCCGCTCCAGACAACGAAACAAGACCCTCTAAACAGCCAACCGGCAGTGATCGGCGCCGCGCGGCCAAACTCTTCCTTGAAGCAAGCAAGCTTTTTGAGAAGGAGCAGTTTGAAGAGGCGCTGCGCGACTATCGCCAGGCGGCCACGCTTGACCCCTCGAATGCCAACTACCGGTTGGCGGTCGATCTTGCCCGCAGTCACGCAGTTACAGCGCTGATTCAGACCGCGGCCAAGGACCGGATCCGCAGAGATGCCGTAGGCGAGCGTGCCGCTCTGGCCCATGCCCTCGAACTCGACCCCAGAAACATCCAGGTCACCGAGCACCTGCGCGAGCTGGCCGACGATGCTCTGCTCGGGCAGTCAAGGCCCCTCGGCGAGCTGGCCCCGGGCGCGCTTGGCGAGTCCCTTGAGCTTTCGCCATCCGCGGGCGTACACAGTTTTCACATCCGTACCGACCAGCGTCAGGTAATCCAGCAGGTCTTCAAAGCCTACGGCCTTGATACCACACTGGACGAGAGCGTCACCGCGACGCAGGTCCGCCTGGACCTCGATGACGCCAGCTTCGACCAGGCAACGCGGGTGGTAAGTTTGATAACCGGCTCTTTCTACGTTCCGCTGGATGTGCACCGCGCGCTGGTGGCCCACGACACGGCCGATAACCGCCTGCGGTTCCTGCGCAAAAACCTTGAAACCATCTATCTGCCGGGACTGACGTCAACGCAACTTTCCGATGTGGGCAATTTGGCCAAGAACATCTTTGACGTGCAGCAAGCCGTGGTGCAGGCGTCCGCCGGAACGCTGACCATCCGCGCACCGGAGAAGACCCTCGACGCATTCAACGCCACCATCCGCAAGCTTCTGGACGGACGCAACCAGGTGCTGCTTGACGTGCGCTTGATTCAGATTGCGCACACCAACGAGCGCAATACTGGAATCCAGCCGCCGCAAACCATGTCAGCCTTCAACGTGTATGCCGAGGAACAGTCCATCCTGAACGCGAACCAGAGCCTGGTGCAGCAGATCATCTCCTCCGGTCTGGCCGCCCCAGGCGACACTCTGGCGATTCTCGGCATTCTGGTAGCCTCTGGTCAGGTTTCAAGTTCCCTGTTCTCCAGCGGAATCGCTCTCTTTGGCGGCGGGATCACACAATCCGCATTATCTCCAGGCCCGGCCACGGCAAACCTGAACCTCAACTCCTCTGACTCGCGCGAACTGGAACAGATGCAGTTGCGCCTGAGCGACGACGAGGCGGGTTCAGTGCGCTCCGGCACGCGCTATCCCATCCAGACTTCATCCTTCTCCAGCCTCTCGGCCAGCATCCCCAGTATTCCAGGGCTTACCTCTGCGGGAAGCTCCAGCGCCCTCACCTCGCTGCTGTCTTCGTTGGGCGGCAGCGTGCCGAACGTTCCGCAGGTCGAATACCAGGACCTTGGCCTTACCCTCAAGGCGACTCCCAAGGTCATGCGCAACGATGAGGTCGCGCTCACCATCGACTTGAAGATCGACGCGCTCTCCGGGACTTCCATTAATGGCAATCCCGTACTCGACAATCGCGCCTATTCCGGCGTGGTGACACTCAGGCAGGGCGAAGGCGTGGTGGTGATCAGCGATCTCGACAGGCAGGAGAGCCGCGCCATCAGCGGAGTGCCGGGAGTCAGCGAGATTCCCGGCCTCAACGACATCACCGACAAAGACACACAGAAGAGCTATGCAACGCTGCTGGTGGTGATTACGCCCCACGTCGTTCGCGGGACCCAATCCGCAGGCCACTCGCCCATGATACGGATGGACCGAGATACTATTGCACGTTAGCGAACATGCGGTGAGCCAGGCCCACCGCATGTTTCAGATAGCAGGGTTTCTTTGGGAACGGCCCGAAACTCGCCGGACCATGCCTTCCCTATACTACGGTCTGACTTGCTGACCCGCGGACTCGCCCGTTTCAGTTCGCGATGCCATCCAGCTTTTCCTGGTATTGGATAACCTGCTTGATGACTTCGTAGGGAGCGCCGCCGATGGAAATCTCGCGGCCGTTGACGACCAGCGTCGGGGTCTGGTTGATATTCAAGTCCTTGGCCAGCTTCACCGAAGCGTCCACTGCCGCGATGGCTGCGGGGGACGTTGCGCAGGCTGCGATCTTGGCCGGATCGAGCCCGGCCTTGGTCACCGCGCTGTTCAAGGTCAGCGTAGCGCCATCCGTGGTAGCCAATCCGTCCTGCCCTTCAAAAACAGCCGACGCGAACTGGAAGAAGGCGTTGCTGCCGCCCTGCTTGGCTACGCAAACGCCATAGGCTGCAGCGCCAGCCGCAGCGGGATGCTGAGGCAGTGGGTCATTTTGAAATATGATGCGCGCCTTGGGAAAATCTACAGCCAGCTTCTCCATGTTGGCCTGCGCATCCTTGCAGTGCGGGCACTGGAAGTCGGCAAACTCCACAATCTCCAAGTCTTTCGAGGCCGAGCCGTGATAGGGTCCGTCAGCCCGCTGTTGCAGCAGCGCGCGAGATTCCGTGTACGGGTGCTCGCCAAAAGGAATGATCTCGTCGCCGGCAATGATGTGCTTGCCATCGGGGAGCGCAAAAAACTCGATCGCCGAAGCCTTCTGCTTGCCGCTCTTGTCTCCGACATAGATCAAGACTTTGCTGACACCCTCCACCGGGGTCTTGAGAATGGCCTGCACCTGCCACACGCGAGTTTCATCGTAGCCCCACGTGACCTGCAGGAAGGCGTTGACCGTGTCTTTCGTGGGTGTTGCGGCGGTGAAGTTTGACGGGTCGGGCTTGGGAAACACCGGCGCAGCGGCTGGCGCCGGCGCGGAAGGGGCCGGTTCCGTGGCTGTTTGCGCGGGCGCGGCCGGCACATTCTGCTGAGCAGCAGCCGCGAAGAATGGCAATGAGAACGCAAGCAGCGCAATTACGCTGACGATATGGGCAGAAAGACGGATCAAGCTGTTTCTCCTTAAACTGCGGGAAGGCTCCCGCCTTTTAGCTTATACCTGAACTTTTACAGCAATGGGAAACCTGCGCCCCATGCCAAACGACTTGGAAGTGACCTTCAAAACCGGGGCAGCCTGCTGGCGCTTGTACTCTGAACGCTCCACCAGGCGCACCACCTGTTGGGCGAGTTCCGGTGGGAATCCGTGTTCCTCAGCGATGTGCTCCGGGGTTTCATAGCGCTCCACATAGGCTTCAAGAATCGGGTCCAGGACCTCGTAAGGCGGCAGCGAGTCGGTATCCTTCTGGTCTGGACGGAGCTCGGCGGAAGGCGGCTTTTCAAGAATCGCCCTGGGAATCACCTCCCGGTCGCGGTTCAGCCACCGGCAGACCGCATAGACGCGTGTTTTCACCAGGTCGCCAATCACGGCCAGGGCTCCAACCATATCGCCGTAGAGGGTGCAGTACCCGACCGCCATCTCCGATTTGTTCCCCGTGGTCAGCACCAGGGCGGAAAGCTTGTTGGAAAGCGCCATCAGCAGACAACCGCGTATCCGGGACTGAATGTTCTCTTCGGTGGTGTCAGCCTTCATCCCTACAAACAGCGGCTCCAGCGCGCGGGTGTACTCCCCGAACAAGCCGCTGATGCCGATCACCTCATACCGAATCCCAAGATTGGCGGCCAACCGGCGGCTGTCGTCGATGGAACCCGCCGAGGAGTAAGGGCTGGGCATCCCGATTCCAAGCACGTTTTCAGCGCCCAGTGCGTCCTTAGCGATGGCCGCCACTAGAGCCGAGTCGATGCCGCCGCTGAGGCCGACCAGAACTTTGCGAAAACCGCACTTGCGCACATAATCGCGTGTCCCCAGAACCAGAGCATGGTAAGCGGCCGCGGTGTCATCCTCTTCCTGGGCAGCCAACACTGGCGCATCGAAGGGATCCACGACCACCAGATCCTCCTCAAAGGAAGCGGCCTGCGCAATCAGCTCTCCATTCGCATTGAGGGCCAGCGAGGAACCGTCGAAGATGAGGCTATCGTTGCCGCCCACCTGGTTGCACATCAGCACCGGTACGCCGTCCCGCCGGGCAATGGCGGCCAGCATCTGTCGGCGAATCGCGCGTTTCGAGTGCCAGAACGGCGACGAGGACAGATTGATGTGGACCGCCGGCTGCTGGCGCATCAACTCTTCCATCGGATCAACCTGGTAAAGGCGCCGCGACCAGAAGTTCTTGTCGTTCCAGGCGTCCTCGCAGATGGTAATGGCCAGCCGTACTCCGTCTAGCTCCACCACCTGCTGCGACCGGGAGGCGGCAAAGTAGCGCTGTTCGTCGAAAACGTCGTAAAACGGCAGCAGGCGCTTGTGCTGTTCCAGCAGCAGGCGGCCACCATCCAGCAGAACGGCGGCATTCACGGCCGGCTTGCCGGTGTCACCCCCCGCAGGCAGAGCTACGCCCGCCAGCACCGCGGTTT
>Ga0181529_10005209_pt1 | contig 13696 bp, 13 predicted proteins | sample PEATcosm2014_Bin_36_FD_119763 | JGI IMG/M metagenome (GOLD analysis project Ga0181529, IMG submission 119763) | Peatland microbial communities from MTU Mesocosm Facility, Houghton, MI, USA - PEATcosm2014_Bin10_30_metaG | ecosystem: Environmental > Terrestrial > Soil > Wetlands > Peat | place... | reverse complement strand
TGTTGTAGGCGAAGAGCGTCCACACGATGAGCGTCATCGCGAACGCGTAGAGCACCATCATGGCGGAGTTCACCGCCCACTTCCGCTTCATGAGGCCCGCGTAGAGGATCGCCAGCCCCGGGATGCTCATGATCCCGACCAGGGTCGCGGAGGTGAGCTGCCAGGCGTTGTCGCCCGAGTTGAGCCAGCTTGGATCTGGTACGAATTGCGCCAAGAGCATGCGCGCGAGGGACCTCCGTGCCGTCAGGTCCGGACGCCTGACTGTTCTCTTGGAGGCTAGGGGCTGCCTGTGCAGTCCGTACATGTGCGGACCGCACAAGCTGGATGGTCATCTCGTTGTGCGGACGCCGGCGCCGGGTGGAGTCCGGTCTCCACCCGTGTCTGGCCTGGTGCGTTCCGTCACCTCGTCCCCCGGATGGTCCGGGCATAGACTCGGCTGAGTGTCCCCGCTCCCCGGAGGTCAGCAGGTTGGCTCGTAGACCAGGTGCCCATGCTTCGCCCGAGTGACCTGCCCGAGTGCCGGGTCATCGCCCTGAGCGGAGAGGTGGTGCGCCTGGGGGACGAGTGGCGCGACCACCCCGCCGTCGTCGTCTGGCTGCGCCACTTCGGTTGCCTCCTCTGCAAGGAGCAGGCCGGCGCCTTCCGGGAGCGCCGGATGGAGATCGAGGCCCTGGACGGCAGGCTGGTCTTCATCGGCAACGGCGAGCTCATCTGGGCGCGGCAGTTCGAGGCCGCGGAGTGCCGGGGCTGCCGGGTGCTGACCGACCCCGGGCTCGGCAGCTACCGGGCGATCGGGGCGCGGCGCGGCTGGCGCTCGACGCTTGGCCCGGAGGGCGTGGCGGCGGGGATCAGGGCCTTTCGACATGGCTACCGCCAGAGCGGGGTCCGGGGGGTACCCGATCAGCAGGGCGGGGTCTACGTCATGCTGCCGGGCGACCGGACCGCGTACGCCTACCTGAGCGGCAGTGCCGGTGACCATCCCCCCATCGATGCCGTGCTCGATGCGCTGCGTGCGGCGGGGTGAGCAGCGCGATCGCGGCCGCGGAGGCGGCCCTCCGCTACAACGTCCGCCCGCTCATGGCGCGCGCGGCCGAATCGCTCCGCGGCGCCGTCCTGGAGCTCGGCGTCGACACCGCCCTGGCCGTCGCCGCCGCTGACCACGCGGTCGCCCTCGAGGGCCTGGCCCCCGATCAGGTGCCGGGGCTGGAGCGCGCCACCCGGGCGGGCGGGGTCAGGATGGTCACCGGACCCGATGGACGGCGGGCCGTGCTGGCCGGCCCGACCGCAGCCCTCGCCGGAGTGGCCACACGCCTGGTCGGAGAGGGGCCGCCCCTCGACGATCTCGGCGGGGCGCTGGCGGCGGCGCTGGCCGGCGGCCGGCCGCGACACCCGCTCCGCTGCGGAGACCGCTCTCTCCGGTTCGGGGCCCGGACCCTGATCATGGGGGTGGTCAACGCGACACCCGACTCCTTCTCGGGCGACGGTCTCGCCGGCGACCTCGCCGCGGCGGTGGCCCTCGCCGAGCGGCTGGTGGCGGAGGGTGCCGACCTCATCGACATCGGCGGTGAGTCCACCCGGCCCGGCTCCGATCCGGTGGACGCCGCCACGGAGTTGCGCCGGGTGATGCCGCTGCTGGAGGCCCTGGCCGGGCGGCTGCCGGTGCCGATCTCGGTGGACACGCGCAAGGCCGAGGTCGCCAGGGCCGCGATCGCCTCCGGCGCTGCCATGGTGAACGACATCTGGGGGCTGCGCGGTGATCCCGGGATGGCCCCCGTCCTGGCCGCCGCGCCGGGGGTCGCCCTGGTGGCCATGCACAACCGCCGGGACAGCCCCGGGGGCGAGCTGCTCGCCGAGGTGGGCCGAGGCCTGAGGGAGTCGCTTCTGATCGCGGCGCGCCACGGCATCGGCGCTGATCGGGTCGTCGTCGATCCGGGCTTCGGCTTCGGCAAGACGCCAGGCCAGAACCTGGAGCTGGTCCAGCGCCTCGGGGAGCTGGACGGCATCGGACGGCCGCTGCTCCTCGGTGCCTCGAGAAAGTCGACGATCGGCCTGGTGCTCGGGGGAGCCCCGCCCGAGCTGCGCCTGGAGGGGACGCTGGCGCTCTGCGTCATCGCCGTGGCGGCCGGCGCGGAGATCGTGCGCGTCCACGACGTCGCCGAGGTCCGGCGAGGGCTGCGGGTTGCGGACGCGGTGCTGCGCGAGATCCCGGAGGCGGTCCGGTCCGCGCGGGCTCCCGGGCGCACCGGATGAGCGGCAGCCCGGCCGAGTCCGCGTGGGCCTGGATAGCGCTGGGGTGCAACATCGGCCACCGCGGGCGCGCGCTCGCCTGCCTGCGGGCCGGCCTGGTGGCCGCGGGAGTCCGCATCGAGAGCGCGTCCGGGGAGACCCTCACCCGGCCGGTCGGGGTCATCACCCAGGGTGACTTCCACAACCAGGTGCTGCTCGCCCGCAGTCCCGAGCCCTGGCCGGCCGAGCGCTGGCTGGACGTGTGCCTGGAGGCGGAGCTGGGCTGCGACCGCCGCCCCACCTACCACTGGGGCCCGCGGCGCGCCGACGCCGATCTCATCCTCCTGGGCCGCCACGGCGAGGTCGTGAGCGCGGGCTCTCCGACCGTTCCCCACCCCGGGCTGCCCGACCGCCCGTTCTGGCACCGGCTCATCGCGGAGATCGACCCGGCGGTTGCCAAGGCGTGCCTCGGCTGATCGGCTGGACGGCGCCCCTCAGATGGGGAGGCGGTCGGCGAGCTGAGGGATGAGGCGGAGGGCGTTCTGCACCTGATGCGCGATGCCCTCGAAGTCGGGCGGCCGTTCGAAGTCGAGGAGCCAGGAATGCTCAGCGGTGAACTTCTCGACCAGGGTGGTCGTCCCCAATGAGGCGATCCCGACATGGACGGAAGGGCGGTCCTCGTCCCGGAAGATCTTGGCCAGCAACTCCTGAACGGTGTCCAACCAGGCGGAGACCTCGGCAACGTCGTGGAGCTCGTAGCCTCCGTCGCCCAGGATGAACTCGGCCTCCAGCTCGACGAAGGGCTGGGGCGGGAGCTGGTGGTGGGGGCAGTCCTCGGCCTCCTCGTCGTCGTGGTAGAGGTCGCAGTCGGCGCCGGCACCGTAGGCGGCAACGTAGGTGAGCAGGGCATCCCAGACGAAGCTGAGATGGACGTGGTAGCGCGACGGGGGCTCCCCGGAAGAGAGCCGCACGGTGCACTCGAAGCGGCGCTCACCGACCGACGGCTCGAGGTGGTGGCGCACGTCCTCGATGAAGAGGCCGGCCTGATCGATGGCCTCGATCAGGTCGGCGGACAGCTCCTCGTAGGACGGGAAGGCGGACCGCTCCTGGCCGGGGTGCTCCACCGACTCCGATGCGGGCGGCTCAGCCAACCCACGCCTCTCGGGGGACCGGGATGGGAGGTGTGCCCACGCCGTCAGTCTAGACGGTTTGTGGGAGGCCCCCCGCCCGCCGGGCCCCGGCGCACCCCCGGAACTCCGTCGGAATTCAGCGGCGCATCGGGCGCGGGGTTGTTACTATACGGCCGATCTCAGGTTTTCAGTCCGCCCTTGCGGCACATTTATCCCCACACGGAGAAGGGCCTGTGCAGACTCAGGGCACGCTGCAGGAATCGAACCTGGCATCCCTGCTCCAGACCATGCAGACAGAGCGTGCGACCGGTGCCCTCGCCCTGGAGAGCCAGAGTGGCACCGCCTCGTTGTACTTCCTTTTCGGCCATCTCTTCCATGCGGCCGGTCCGTCCGGGCAGGGCGAGGACGTCGTCCTCCAGGCCCTGAGCTGGCACGACGGCAGCTTCCGCTTCGACCCCCGGGCCAAGCTGCCGCCCGAGGAGACGATCAAGTCGTCGCCGTCGGAGCTGATCGCCGAGGCCGACCGGCGGGCTCCGTCGGAGCAGGCCGGTTGGGGCGGGACCCCCGGCTACGACGAGTCGCAGGCCTACCAGGGTGCCGGCTACTCGGATCAGGGCGTCGGCGGGTACGTCGACCCCGGGTGGACACCCCCCGAGCCGGAGGCGGTGGGAATCGATTCCCAAGCGGCCGCGGGATACTCCCCCTGGGCCCCTCCCACCCCCGAGCCCCTCACCTCGGAGCCCGTCTATGGGGCTCCCGCGCAGTACGAGGCGCCGGAGCCGCGGCCGGCCCCCACCCCGGCGGTCTACCGTCCGGAGCTGGCGGCCCCGGCTCGACCCCAGTACCGACCGGAACCCACCTCCCCGGCCGCTCCGGCCCCAGCGCCGGAGCCTGCCCCCGTCCCGGTCCCGGTTCCGGTCCCCGCAGCGACACATGCGCCGGCGCGCGCCGCCGCGCATGCTGCCGCCCCAGCTCGGACTCCCGCCCCGGCTCCCGCCGCGGCGGCTGAGCCCGGCCCGATCCTCGGAGCCCCCGCGGCGCAGCCTCTCGACATCGTTTACCCGCTACCCTCGGGCCGGGCCCAGTACGAGGGGCTGAAGAGTGCCTTCGTGGACTTCCCCAAGCTGCTCCGGACCCTCAGGGGTGACCAGCACACGGGGTACATCCGTCTCACCGCGCCCGATTTCGCCGGGATACTCCTCTTCCATCAGGGACATCTCCTGGAGGCGCTCTCCAGCAACGTCGGCGCACGCTCCGGTGAAGCCGCCTTCCAGGCGATGCGACGGAGCATGGACGCCGGTACCGGCGGCCTGGACGTCATCGACCTTGCCGGCGAGACGGTCGAGGCCCTGGCTCAGCTCCTCACCGCCCCTCTGCTCTACACCGGCCTGCTCGGCCGCTTCATCAACTTCGACGCTCTGATCGCCTTCCTGAACGAGGAGTCGGTGGAGGGAGCCGTGCTCGTGGCCGGCAGTGCCGACGTCGGCATCATCCTGCTCAGCCATGGCAAGGTCCTCGGCGCCTACACCCAGACCAGCCCAGCGCTCAACACGGCGACCACCGGGGTGGCCAAGATCGCGGCGGACAAGACGGCCCGGATCGAGGTGAAGAGCGGCGCCGGTTCCGTGGTGCCGATCGACGTGGAGAACGCGCTCTCCCGCGCGTATTGAGCCCCCCTCGGCACGCGCTCCGGCTCCGTGCCCTCCCTCTCGGCCTCGCGATCCTCGCACCTTCGGTCCTCCTCACCGGGTGCTTCAGCGCCCCGCCGCAGATCGTCGAGCTCAGCCCTCCGGCCGGCTCCACCCAGCTGGATGCCAACGCCATCGTCGAGGTCGTCTTTGACCAGCCGGTGACCCACGCGAGCGTTGCGGCCCACCTCAATCTGTACGAGACGCTCCCGCCGAACGCGGGGCTGCCGGGCTGCAACCTGGGGGCGGCGTTCACGGCCGGCCCCGGCGCGCCCTGCTGGATCACCTGGCTCTCCGGGGAGTCGGGATTCGTCTTCCACCACCCGGGCGCCCTCTTCTCGCCGAACACGGAGTACACCTTCGACCTCGGAGCCGGCATCACCTCGGTGAACGGCAACGTCAACTCCCTCGACCACCTCTGGAACCTGACCAGCTCGGCGGCCCCGGTGCTGACCTCGGCCACCCCCTCGGAGGGCGCCACCACACCGCGGGATTCCCCGATCGTGCTCTCGTTCTCCCGGGAGATGTCCCCGTCGGCGATGGCCGCCGCGATCTCGCTGACGCCCGCCGTGACCGGCCTGCAGGTGGTGCGCAACCCTCTGGACCTGGGCCAGTTCGAGGTCATACCGGATCGCCCTCTGGAGCCGTCGACGGCGTACACGCTCACCGTCAGCCGCCGGGCGACCGACGCGTTCGGGCAGCCCATCCCGGCTCCGATCAACCTCCATTTCACCACCGGACAGCTGTCGACGACCGGCCACCTCCTGGTGCTGGCGGGTCCCGGGCTGGGGGATGCCACCGAGGTGGTGCTCGCTCAGCTCAGGGCTCCGGCCACCGGCCTCCCGATCCCGGCTGAGGTCCTCGACGCCGTCCCCCTCTGCACCGACCCCGACGGTTGTGGCGACGTCGGGCCCGGGCAGCCGGCCGCGGCGATCGACGACGCCACCATCTCAGCCGGCGGCCGCTGGCTGGCCGTCGTCCAGACCGCCACCACCCGGGTCGGGGCGACCCCGGTGATGCGCATCATCGACCTGGAGACGGGCCAGGACCAGCTCGACCTGGCCGGGGCCACGTGGCCGGCGTGGTCCCCCGACGGATCCACGCTGGCCTTCGTTGCCGCCAACTCGTCGGTCCAGCTCTACGACCCGGTTTCGGGGTCGCTCTCCGCCCTCCGGCCGGGCTCTCCTCCGAACGGCACACCGGTCTGGACCTCGGACGGCAACGCCCTGGCCATCCCGGTCGGCGCGACCGTGGCCAGCCCGGCTCACGTGGACCTCGCGGACCCGGGGATCAGCGCCCGGTACCAGCTCCCGACCCTGGTGGGCAGCGCCTCCAACCTGGTGGCCGCGCCACAGGGCGAGGAGCTGGCCCTCGAGCTGAGCTCGCCGTCGTCGCCGCTCCCGACGACCTGGGTCGCCGACCCGTCGGGGGGACAGCGGCCGCTCAAGGTCGGCACCGAGATGACGCCGGTGGGGTTCACCGACGACGCCACCCTGGTGGTCGCTCTGAACGCGCCCTTCGGCTCGCCGCAGCTCGGCGGGTTCGAAGTCGCGACCGGCGTCGTCTCGGCGATCACCACCGCCCTCGGGGAGATCGACCCGGAGAGTGCCACGGTCGCGCCGAGCGGACGGCAGATCGCGTACGTCACCACCATGCCCTCCGGGGTGGTCGAGGCGGTGATCGCCAACGCGGACGGTTCCGGCCCCCTGCCCCTCACCTCGCTCGCCCCCGGGCTCCAGGCGCTCTCGGTGCGCTTCGGCGGCTGACCGTCTCGCTCCCTCGTCGCGCCGGGGCTCGCCGCGGCGCCGTCCCGAGAGCCCTCCGGCACCCTGCTAGTCTCAGGGGCCATGTCCCGCTCACTCCTCTTTCTGATCGCGGACACCGGCGGTGGGCACAGGGCTGCGGCCACGGCGGTGAGCCACTATCTCGGCCGCGCCCATCCCGGCGAGTTCGACGTGGAGATCGTCGACCCCTTCGCGAGCGCCTCACCTCGCCTCCTGGGCCGGACTGCCGGCCTCTACGGCCCGCTGATCCAGCGCGCACCGTGGCTCTGGGGCGGGATGTTCCACGCCACCAACTCCCGACCCATGGTCAGAGCCGCCGAGCTGGTGCTCCGGAGCGTCGACCCGGCCATCGAACGTTTGATGACGGACCTGAAACCGGCGGCGGTCGTCTCCTTTCACCCCCTTCTCAACCGGGCCGCGGTGAGGGCGCGAAGACGCCTGGGCATCCGGGTCCCCCTGGTCACCGCCGTCACCGACCTGGTTGACGTGCACGCGTTCTGGGCGTCGCCCGACGTCGACCTGGTGATCGTGCCCTCCCCCGGAGGCCTGGACCGCTGCCGCCGCAACCGGGTCCCCGCCGGCAAGCTGGTCCAGGTGGGTCTTCCGGTCGACGCCGGCTTCACCGACCATGCGTCCGACCCTGGCACCCGGCGGGCCCGGCGGCTCCAGCTCGGGCTCGACCCCGATCGCTTCACGGTTCTGGTCTGCAGCGGGGCGGACGGCTCGGGCGACATCGAGCGACGCGCCCGGCTGCTGGCCGGCAGCGACCTGGACATCTCCCTGGTGGTGATCTGCGGGCGGAATCAGCGCGCCTACGACGGCCTGGAGGGCCTCCGCAACCGCGACGGCCGTCCCGTGAGCGTGCACGGCTTCGTGACCAACATGGCGGACTGGATGACCGCGGCCGACATCGTCGTGACCAAGGCCGGCCCCGGGACGATCGCCGAGGCCCTCTGCGCCGGACTGCCTCTCCTCATCACCTGGTACCTCCCCGGCCAGGAGCGGGGAAACATGGAGTGGCTCATCGACACGGGGGCGGGGCGCTACGTGCCCGGCGACGCGGAGCTGGTCGACGAGGTGGCGGAGCTGGCCCTGCCGGGTTCCCCGTCGCTGCTCTCGATGCGCGCCGCGGTCTCACAGCTGGCCCGCCCGGAGGCGGCCGCGGAGGTCGCCGAGCTGGTGCGCTCCGTGGCGATGGCGCGGTCATGACCCCGCCGGGTCCCGCGTCCTCGGCGGAGGCGGGAGGGCTGACCCACCTCCGCCTCTACAACTTCCGAAACTACGCCGAGTTGAACCTGCCCCTCGGACCCGGGCTCAACGTCTTCGTCGGGGAGAACGCCCAGGGCAAGACCAACCTGCTGGAGGCGGTTGCCACGCTCCTCCTCACCAGGTCGCCGCGCACCAGCACCCCGGCGGAGCTGCTCCGCTGGGGATCCGATGAGACCGCCGTCGATGCCGTGCTGGGCAGGGGAGCCCTCTCCGAGACGCTCGCCCTCCGGCTCCGCCGCACTCGCGACGCCGATCCGACCGGCGCAGCCGGGCGCGACGCGCCACCGCGCGTCTCGCGCACCACCACGCGTGACGGCCACCCGATCGCCCCGCGAGACCTGATCGGGCGCTGGCCGGTGGTCCTCTTCTGGCCCGACGACCTTCAGCTGGTGAAGGCGGGGCCGGAGGCGCGGCGCCGGCTCCTCGACATCCTGGTATCCCAGCTCGACCGCGCCGCCGCGGACGAGCTGATCCGCTACCGGCGCGTGCTCGAACAGCGCAACTCCCTGCTGCGCCGCCTGCACGACGGGGGCGGCCCCGCCGACCAGCTCCGGCCCTTCGACGACGCTCTTCTGCGCCACGGTGCGGCGATCCAGGTGGCGCGCACCGAGCTGGTCGGCGCGCTGGCGCCGCTGGCGGCGGCGGCGATGACGGAGATCAGCGAGGGGGTCGATTCCCTGGAGCTCCGTTATGCCCCCCAGTCCGGTGCGGCGAGCGGCGAGCCCGGGGAGGTGCTGGCGGCACTGAGCGCCGCGCTGGCGCGCGCCCGCAGCGAGGAGCTTGGCCGCGGTACCAGTGTCGTCGGTCCTCATCGGGATGATCTCGAGTTTCTCCTCAATGGCCGTCCGGCCCGCTCGACCGCATCCCAGGGACAGCAGCGGAGCGCGGTGCTGGCGACCAAGATCGCGGAGGTGCGCCTGGTCGGCGGGCGGGCGGAGCGGATGCCCATCCTGCTCTTGGACGACGTTCTCAGCGAGCTCGATCCCGCTCGCCGAGAGCACCTCCTCTCCGCACTCTCCGCTCGCGGTGAGGCTCCGCAGACGATGGTGACATGCAGCGACGAGTACCAATTCGGGGCTCATCCGTCGCGCCGCTTCCTGGTTCGCCAGGGCACGGTCGTCGCGGAGTGAGTGACGGGATGGACGCCGGCCGGCGCCCCGACCACACAGCCGGACCGCTGCACATCACCGAGGTCCTCGGCACGGCGCTCCGCCGGCTCGGGGTGCAGCGCGAGGTTCGCGAGGTCCAGTTGCGCGACGCGTTTGCGGAGGTGGTGGGCCCGGCGGTGGCGCCGCTCTGCGAGGCCCTCTCGCTGCAGCGGGGCACGGTGCTGGTCGCCACCCGGAATGGCGCTCTGGCCCAGCAGCTCCAGCTCGAGATGCCGACCATCGTGCGCGCCCTGAACACGCGCATGGGCGGTGACGAGGTGAAGCGGCTGCGCTTCACCGCCATGAGCTGAGCGCGGGCAGGCTGCTAGGGCACCCGCACCGGCATGATCACGCAGAGGTAGTCGTCGCGACCCTGGGCGCGGACCACGGCCGGCTGGAGCGGACCATTCAAGGACAGCTCGGCATCCTCGCCGTCGATCGCCTGCAGGGCGTCGAGGAGGTAGCGGGCGTTGAAGGCCACCTGCACGTCCTCTCCGTCGACCTTGGCCGGCAGGGGGGCATCGTGGTCGCCGACCTCCGCGGACTGCGCGAGGAGCTCCAGCTCTCCCTTCCCGGCCCGGAGGCGGACCGGATTGGAGGCATCGCGTGCCAGCACCGCCGCCGTCTTCGCGCTCTTGAGCAGGAGCTCCTTGGAGAGCACGACGGTGGTGGTGGAATGAGCCGGGATGACCTGCGTGTAGTTGGGATAGTTGCCCTCGATCAGGCGCGAGGAGATCTCCATGTCACGCAGGGTGAAGAAGACCTGGTTGCGAGCGTCACTGAAGGCGACGCCGACCCTTGGCCGGGTGGGATTGATGGCGCGGGCGAGCTCTCCGAGATGTCTCGCGGGGACGATCACGGTGCCGCTGACCACCCCATCGGTGAGCACCTGCGCCTCCAGCTTCTTGACCGCGAGGCGATGGCGATCGGTTGCCACGAGGGTGAGCTCGGTGCCCTCCACGTGGAGCAGGACCCCGGTCAGCACGGGCGTCTGCTCATCGCCGGAGGCGGCGACCGCCGTCTGGGTGATCGCCTGCTGGAGAGCCGCCGCGTCAACCTCGAAGGCGGGGGCGGTCTCCCGCGCGGGAAGCGGGGGGAACTCCACCGCGTCGATGCCGTGAAGGTTGGTCTTCTGCACCCCAGAGGTGATCCGGAGCATCTGCGTCCGCTCGTCCACCTCCATGGTGCACGTGGTCTCATCGAGGGAGGCGACGTACTCGGCGAGAAGGCGTGCCGGAACGGTCACCCGGCCCTCCTCCAGCACCGTCGCGGCCACCAGGGCACTGATGGTCAGGTCGAGGTTGGTGGCGGTGACGCGGAGTCCCTCTGCCTCGGTCTCGAGCAGGACGTTGCTCAGGACGGGCAGCGTGGAGCGGGGGGATACCGCGCGTGAGACCAGGCTGAGCGACGAGCTGAGTGCGGACGGGGACACCGTGCAGCGCAGAGCGGTATGGGTGCTCGTACCGGAAGGCCAGTTGTTCACCGGAGAGGACTCCTTGGGTGGTGACAATGTAGAGATAAGAAGAGATTAATAGGCGTGAGCAAGCGGGGGATAACCTCGGTTTTCGAATACGGGAGGCTGGGGAGAACCGGGGCGAGGCTGGGGAGGGGCAGCTCAGGTCGGAGGGGTTGTCCCCAGGCGGACCGGGGATGTCCGGTTAGCCACAGGGCTGGGGTGAGATCCACACAGGCTTTGTCCCAGCCGGCGCGAAGGGTGGCTTCCGGGTGGTGGTTCGGCGGGAGGGGCGTCGGTGCTCCCGGGCGGAGAAGGGGCTCAACCATGGGTGTGAAGGCGCTCTCGGAGCTGGCGGATGTCGCTCTGGAGGCGCGAGTCCTCGCGGAGCAGCTCGGTGATCTTGTCGATGGCGTGCAGAGCGGTGGTGTGGTCGCGGCCGCTGAAGGCGTCGCCGATGACGGGAAGCGAGGAGTCCGTCTCCTCGCGGATGAGGTACATCGAGACCTGGCGAGGGAAGACGATGTGCTTGTCGCGGCGCTTTCCCTTCATCTCCTCGACGGGGATGCCGTAGTAGTCGGCCACCGTGTCCTGGATGAAGGGGATGCTGAGTGGTTGGGCGTCGGCCACCGGGATGATGTCGCTCAGGATGCGCTGGGCCATCTCCAGGGTGATGGGATGGCCGTCGATGGATGCATGGGCGAGGACGCGGATCAGGGCGCCCTCCAGCTCGCGGATGTTCTTCTGGATCCGGTGCGCGATGAAGGTGCAGACCTCGTCCGGAACCAGACGGTTGTGCGGGCCGAGCTTGGTCTTGAGGATGGCCAGGCGGGTCTCGACGTCCGGGGGCTGGATGTCGGCCATGAGGCCGCCCTCGAAGCGGCTGCGCAGCCGGTCCTCGAGGGTGGGGATGTCCTTGGGTGGCCGATCGCTGCTGACGACGATCTGCTTCTGGATCTCGTGGAGGGCGTTGAAGGTGTGGAAGAACTCCTCCTGGGTCCGATCCTTGCCGGCCAGGAACTGGATGTCGTCGATGAGCAGGACGTCGACGGTGCGGTACCGGTGCCGGAAGTCGTTGGTCTTGTTCTCCTGGATCGCCGTGATCATCTCGTTGGTGAACTTCTCCGAGGTGATGTAGGCGACCTTCGGAGAGCGGCGGTGACCCTCCCGCACGGCGTGACCGATGGCGTGCATGAGGTGGGTCTTGCCCAAACCCACACCGCCGTAGAGGAAGAGTGGGTTGTAGGCCTTGCCGGGGGCGTCGGCCACCGCGCGGCAGGCGGCGTGAGCGAAGCGCGAGGAGTTTCCGACCACGAAGCTGGAGAAGGTGAAGTTCGGGTTGAGCCGGGACTCGCCGGCCGGAGCGAGGTCCGTCTCCGGGGCGAGGTCGGAGTCGCTGAGAGGGGCCGGCTCGTCGCGAGGGGGGCTCGCCGTGGGATCGATCGTGATCTCGACCTGGCACTCGTGCCCGAGGAGGCCGGAGAGCACCTCCTGGATCACCGAGACGAAGCGTTCGGAGACCCAGTCCCGAGCCAGCCGCGTGGGCACCCCGATCACGAAGCGCTGGCTGTCGCTCTCCACCAGGGTCGCGGTGGCCAGCCAGGTTTCGTAGCTGGGCCTGGCCAACTGGAATCGGAGCTCCTCCTGGGCGGAGCTCCAGAGCTGCTGGGCGGAGTTTCGGTCGGTGGCGGTCGGGATGATGCCGTCGTCGGCGCCGATGGTCAAGGCCGCTCCTCGTGCCGCCCAAGCGCCGAAGTCAAAGTCCAACCTCCTCGCACCGAAGCCACTTGTCCACAGGATGTGAACAGGAGTGGATAAACTTCGACGTCGCTGCCGGAGGGGCCTGTCAACTTTGGCTGGGGCGACTGGGGGAGCTCGTCCCGCCGGAGCACCCGTCAGTCTAGCAATGGCGGCGGCCCTCGACAACCGGTGGGCGCGGCGGCCGCGCGGTGCCCGGCCGGGACGGCCGGATGGGCAGGCCAGTGGGGAGGGCTGCGGGGCGGAGAGGCACCCCCAGACCTCCCCGAGGAGCTTGTGGGAGGTGTGGGTGGGTGGACCGAATATACTGGCGTGACCACGCCGTCCGGGCGCGGCGCTCCGTGGCGTCCCCGGACGCGATCTGAGATGTCCTCACGGCAGGAGAGATCCGATAAAGCGAACCTTTCAACCCAAGAAGGCGTACCGCCGCAAGACCCACGGCTTCCGGATCCGGATGTCGACGCCCGGTGGACGCAATGTGCTCAAGGCGCGCCGCCTCAAGGGACGGAAGCACCTCACCCCGACCGGCCCTCGCTGACGGGCAGCGGCAGGCTAGCTGGCCGTGGGCGCTTCGCCTCCGTGCGCATGTGGCGGTGCGTTGGCCGGGCCGGTACGGTCCGCGTCCAGGCCGCTCCCAACGGGCGTGACGAGGCGCGCCTCGGCCTCTCGGTTCCGGGGATGGCCGGCGCCGTCGAGCGGAATCGGGTCCGCCGCCGGCTCCGCGAGGCGGCGCGCGGGCTGCACGACCACCATGGGTACGACCTGATCGTGAGTGCCGACGCCGCCGCCCTAAGGATCCCCTTCAGCCTGCTCCGCGATCAGGTGGAGGCGGCTGCGCGTGGAGCCGTCGGCCGTGCCAGGGTGGCCGCGGGCCAGGCGGCCCCGGGTCAGGCACCGGGCAGGCCATGACCCGCTTCAGCCTCTGGTTCATCCGCATCTACCAGGTCACCCTGGGGCCCGTCTTCGGTCTGATGAGCAGCTGCCGCTACGAGCCGACCTGCTCGCGCTACACAGCCCAGGCGATCGGCCGGTTCGGCCCCCGCCGTGGCTGGTGGCTGGGTGTCCGCCGCATCTCGCGCTGCCACCCGGGCTATCCGGGCGGGTTCGACCCCGTGCCTGACGAGTACGTGACCTGGCGCCAGGCCCGCGGGCTCCACCGGGCCTCGCGCTCCGCGCACGGGAGCTCCGTCTGATGCCCGGGCCGATGCTCGCGGGACTCGACCTCAACCCGATCGACTGG
>Ga0181529_10005207_pt1 | contig 13699 bp, 9 predicted proteins | sample PEATcosm2014_Bin_36_FD_119763 | JGI IMG/M metagenome (GOLD analysis project Ga0181529, IMG submission 119763) | Peatland microbial communities from MTU Mesocosm Facility, Houghton, MI, USA - PEATcosm2014_Bin10_30_metaG | ecosystem: Environmental > Terrestrial > Soil > Wetlands > Peat | place... | reverse complement strand
TGTGCTCTAGAACGGGACCTTCCGCGGCTGCGGCGGCGCCTTCAATAGAAATGTAAACGAGAACCCGCCAACGTCATCGTGATCGCGCAGGCTCCTGTTGTAGAACCCCGACATCGTGACATGACGCGACAGCGGAATGTCCAGCGATGTGAGGAAACCATTGTCCTCGGCGGGGTCGAGATTGGTGGCAGTCGTCACCTTCTTCTTCCCCTTGCCGGTGGTCGAGTACACCAGGTTCTTGTCCAGCGGCAGTTCCTCGTACGCCTCCGCTTCGAAGCTCATACGCAATGGCAGATCGACCGATGTCCCGGCCTGGAAGTGGACCATCGGCCCCACCGCAATATAGCTCTTCAGGATGCGCTGGTCCACCATCGCGCTGGTATCGCCGAACCCGAACTCAATGTCGGGGGCGAACAAGCCTACGCTCTTCTCAAAATGATTATTGATGTTGTAGGTGACCTGCCCCGCACCCAGGCCGTAATCCGTATTGCCCGAAGGCAGGCCAAGCGAGACTGTCCCGTTATAGTCGATCGTCCACGCAGTGGCATCCCCGTGGAGGGAGAGCGAAGTGTCCCCGAAGGCCTTTTGCCTCGCAATGTAGGCATAGACCGGTTTGGCCTTTGTGCCGATGTTTGCGTCTATGTTGATGTACAAGTACATCGGGACGCCCGCGTCCACGCTGAAGTATCGGTCCAGCCGATAGGCGACGTTCGGCGTCAGTATGGACGACCATCCATTGCTTGAGTCGTGCTGCGAACTGGTGCCCAGCGAAGCATTGAAGCCCTTCTGCACGGGAATAATGCCCTGCGGCCCGCTGTCGTTGGACATCGCCGCCGCACTGAGACCTCCCAGCTCGCCCAACTCATCCAGGTCGCTTTCCAGGGTCGTCTGACCCGCCTGCGCCTGGGTCACGTGTGCCTGGGGCGGCTGCGTCTGAGTTGTCTGCGCCAAGCATGCAGTAGGAACGGCCACGCAGAATACAAGGGCTACCGAGACAGGGAGAACAGCGGCGCATGAGGGCAACAGACCGCGATTAGCCAGGGAGAAAGACAAGACGGGACGCCTCTGAGGAACACCAATTAATGTACACGAATGATACTGGCGGTCATGTTTTAAAAAGTGGGTGGGAGTGGCACAGACGGCAACACCATTTCGGGAGAGATTTCCCCCCCAGTCCCGGGTCGAACGAGCGTTTACTTAACCCTAGCGCTTCTCGATCGGAGTGTATGCCTGCGGGTAGGGCGGGCCAATGTAATCCGCGCGCGGACGAATCAGCCGGTTGTCGTCCAACTGTTCGATCACATGCGCAGTCCAGCCGGCAATGCGGCTGATAGCGAAGATGGGAGTGAACAGATCGATCTCCACACCTAACGCGGTGTACGTGGAGGCCGAATAAAAGTCCACGTTGGCATTCAGCTTCTTCTCCTGGTTTACGAACAGCTCGATCTTGCGCGACATGTCGAACCACTTGGAATTGCCGGCGGTGCGGCTCAAGTCCTCCGACATCTTGCGCAGGTGGGTTGCTCGCGGATCTTCCGTCAGGTATACGCGGTGGCCGAAGCCCGATATTTTCTTCTTCTCAGCAAACATCTGTTTCACGTACTCGACAGGGTCCGCACCCGACTCGTCGATGGCATACAGAATTTTCATCGTCTCCGCATTCGCGCCACCATGCAGCGGTCCCTTGAGCGCGCCGATCGCGCCAACGATAGCCGAGTGGATGTCGGAGAGCGTCGACGCAATCACGCGTGCGGCAAACGTGCTCGCATTCAATTCGTGGTCGGCTTGCAGGATCAGGGCAACGTCCAGCGCGCGGGTCGCCGTCTCCGTCGGGTTCACTCCATTCAGCATGCGTAGAAAATTGGCTGAGTGCGACAGCGAGCGGTCCGGGTCGATGATCGTCCTGCCTTTGCGGATGCGGTCGAAGATGGCCACGATCATCGCGATCTGCGAGGTCAGCCGGTAGCTCTTGCGCACATTGCTGGCATGCGACGAGTCCTTCTCGTCCGGATCGTAGAGCGACAGCAGGCTGACCGCCGTGCGCAACACTTCCATCGGAGTGGCATCGGTGGGCACATTGCGCAGGAACTCATAGATGCGCCAGTTCAGCGCGCGCGAAAAAGCCAGCTCTTTGCTGAATTCGGCAAGCTGCGAAGCCGTGGGAAGCACGCCGAACCATAGAAGGTAAGTGGTCTCCTCGAAGGTTGAGTGCTTGGCCAATTCGTGGATGTCGATGCCGCGATAGGACAGAACGCCCGCTTCTCCGTCGATCCAGCAGATGGACGACTTTGTTGCGATAATGCCTTCAAGACCCTTCAACGGGAGAGCAGTGGTGGACATGGGGAACCTTTTTTGACAACCGGGGATATATTCTACATACGGTTATATCCCAGCGGCGAAATGCTTGTCACCAAGAGGAACGATCCATCTGCCTTTGTCGCGCAACGAAGGCCTGGCCGAGGGACCACTCTACCTGTTGAGAGCGATCGGCCTCGGCAGGCGAAAATCGTTCGTTTCCCCAACCACATTTCTCCGTGCCTCGGCCTGGTAGCATTCCTGAGATATAGTTGCAATAGAGTCTCCCGCATCCGCGGTGCGACCTTGCTGTGCAACTATAGGCATCGGTTCGACGTACCATAGACAGCACATCCGACCAGCCACAGGGGGGCGGAAGTGCGAGGAGGAAAGTTATGAGCGATACAGAACCATTCGTTGCCGAGAGGTCCATCTCGGGCATATTCATCGCAGCAGTCGTCATTGCGTTTTTGTTAGGTGCCGGTGGACTGATTTGGTGCTACAGCCTGCAGAGCCGCATTACCGCATCCGAGCAGCAGCTTGCCGCCGCCGACAAAAAGAATGCGGACCTGGCCGATCGTCTTGATGCCACCAATGCACGTTTGCGCGCCACCGCCGATACCCTGGGCCAGAATGTAGGAGCCACCCAGAAGCAGATCGACGCCCGCACCGCGGCCATCATCGCCGAACAGAAGGAACAGAAAAAGGAGCAGGACGAAGCGACGGCCAAGCTCGCCCAACAGCAACAGGCCGCCGATCAGAAGATCGGGGCCGTCTCCAACGATGTTGCCGGCGTTAAGACGGATGTCGGCGGTGTCAAGACCGACGTCGCCACGACGCGCAGCGACCTCGAAGCAACCAAGGCCCAGATGCAGAGTATGAAGGGAGACGAAGGTGTCATGAGCGGCTTGATCGCCACCAACGCATCGCAACTGGAAGAGCTGAAGCACAAGGGCGACCGCACCTACCTTGAGTTCACTCTGCAAAAGGGCGCCAAGCCTACCCTGCTCTCCACCATCAAGCTGCAACTGAAGAAGGTGGACGACAAGCACTCGCGCTACACCCTCGCGGTCAACGCCGACGATCGCAACATCGAGAAGAAGGACAAGAACATCGATGAGCCCGTGCAGTTCTACAGCGGTAAAGACCCTGTGCTCTTCGAGCTGGTTGTCAACAACATCACAAAGAACCAGGTTTCCGGCTATCTCTCAATCCCCAAGAACGCTCCGCAGCCAATGGCTGCGCCGTAATTCGCATGCGCGGGTAACGCAGCAAACGCAGAACGGGGGACGCTCATCGCGTCCCCCGTTCTGCGTTTGCCTTGGGTTGGATTACTTCTTCTTGGCGGCCTTCTTGGCTGCCTTCTTGACGACTTTCTTGGCTGCTTTCTTAGTTGCCATGTGTCTATTCTCCCTATCGATATGACATCGATGCTGCAAGACCATAACATGCAGCTATCGAATGTATAGATTTGATGAAATTCAGTGTCAAGAAAAATCGTTACTTAAGTGAAATTTTTTTGTGCAAAAGAAAGTACATTGGATGCGTGCATGTGAGCACGAATGACGCCCAATGAATCCCTCTGACGCTCAGAAGCATCGCAATGCGTCGCTATCGACACCGTTCACGCGCGCAAATACAGCTCGCGTCGCAGCTTCAATCCGTGAACCACGCACTCTTCGCTTCTTCTGTACCGTTCCCCCATCCACAGCAATCGTCAGTAACGGCGGGCTCCCGCATGCATGCGAGTCGGATGAGAAGCCGAATATTTGTCTGTGCGAACAGGCCGGAGTGCAGTACTCTTACCCGTGGAGAATTCCAGATGAAAACGAATTGCGTTCTGCTGGCTGCTTCCCTGCTGCTCGTCTCATTCCCTTGCCGCGCCGCCGTCCCCGCGCAGATGCCGTACCGATACCAGAACGTCACTTTCATAGCGGGCGGGTTCATCACCGGCTTTGTGGCGCATCCGGCGCAACGCGGTCTCTACTATGTGAGGACCGACATCGGTGGCGCATATCGATGGGACAACACCGCCAGGCGCTGGTCCCCACTGGAGGATTGGTTGCCGTTCTCCCAGCGTAATCTGTTGGGCGCGGAGAGCATTGCCATCGACCCGACAAATGCGAAGATGCTTTACATCGCCGCCGGCACGTACACCAATAACGGCACGCCTAATGGCGCCATCTTGCGGTCGGATGACCAGGGCCGCCACTTCACCATCGCGCGCGTTCCCTTCAAGATGGGCGGCAACGAGGATGGCCGCTTCGCCGGAGAACGATTGCAGGTGGACCCGAACCATCCGCGGACGCTGCTGATGGCCACGCGCCTGGCGGGCTTGTGGCGCTCCGACGACAGTGGACTGACCTGGGCACGCGTTGCGCAGTTTCCAGAGCCGCCGTCCAACCGGATCGGACTGACCTTTGTCGCGTTCGACAAGTCGAGTGGCCATGCGGGGCAGCCCACGCCCTTTATCTACGTCGGCGTCGATGACCCAATCAACAACCTGATGCGCTCCACGGATGCAGGCAAGACATGGAAACAGGTCGCCGGATCGCCTCAGGGACTCTTTCCCAATCATGGTGTCTTCAGCTCCGATGGAACCATGTATTTGAGCTTCACGGACCGCCCAGGCCCCAACGGGACGGGCAACGGGGCAGTGTGGGCCTTCTCGCCAGGTACCAGCACATGGAAGGACATCACTCCACAGAAGCCGATCAGTGGTGAGCAGAAGGACCACGCCAACGACGCCAAGGCCGCGCAGGATGCGCAGGGATTTGGATACGGCATCGTAGCGGTTGACGCGCAACATCCAAAGACGTTGCTCGCGTCCACCATAGACCGATGGCATCCGGGCGACACCATCTTCCGCTCGGCGGACGGTGGCGCGCACTGGCAGTCGCTCAAGGAGGGCGCTATCCGCGACGCAAGTCTCGCGCCCTGGGCCGATCATGTTGCGGGCGCTCCATTCGGCCATTGGATCGGCGCGGTAATGATCGATCCATTCGATTCGTCCCATGTTCTCTATGGCACAGGCGAGACCATCTGGGAGTCGCACGATGTGAATGGCGGCGCATCCACGCACTGGACGGTCGGCGCGCCGGGGCTGGAGGAGACGGCGGATATTATGCTGCTCAGTCCGTTGTTGCCCACCTCGGCGGGACCGCATCTCTTCACCGGCCTGGGAGACATCGGCTGCTTCCGCAATGACGACTTCGCCCATTCGCCCGCGGGCGGTGCAATGAAGAACCCCGAGCTATCGAATTGCGACACGATCGCGCTGGCGGCGCAGAAGCCAGAAGAGATGGTGCGCGTGGGTCGATCGTGGAACCCTGGGCCTCATGGAGCTGTCTCGCATGATGGTGGGCTGCATTGGACGCCCTTTGCCACCGAGCCCGCACAGGGCGCGCAGGGTGGCGACGCGGCAATCTCCGCCGATGGCTCATTGTTGCTCTGGGCAGTGCGAGGAGGCCCGTTGCAGATGAGCAAAGACAGCGGCGCAAGCTGGCAGCCGCTCTCGCTTCAGGCCAACGGGCGTGGCGGGCTACAGGTGCTGGCCGATCCCACCAATGCAAAATCCTTCTGGGTCTATGACTCCGCAGGTGGCATTCTGTCTTTGCTGAATGCCGACGGAGTCGCTTCCGTTGTGACTCAGACAGCGCCTAAGGGCGGCAGACTGCGCATTCCCGCGACTGAACCGGATGTGCTCTGGATTGGAGGCTCGTCTGGCCTGTGGCAATCGACCAACCGAGGCATCGACTTCCACCAGCTAACCACGGTTGCGGCGGTGTATGCTGTCGGCTTCGGCAAGGCAGCTCCCGGCTCCACGTCACCGGCAATCTACCTGGCGGGAGCGATTGCAGACACTCCTGAAGCAGCGCCTCCTGCTGCGGATGAGGGACGCGGCGGCGGAATCTACCGCTCGCTGGACGACGGAGTCACCTGGCAGCGCATCGACGATCCAATGCACAGGTATGCCTGGGTCGAGCAGATCACCGGCGATCCACGCGTCTTCGGCAGGGTGTACATGGGCACCAACGGACGAGGCGTGCTCTGGGGTGATCCGGCGAAGTAGTGGCCTCTTCTCTCGCGTAAGCCCTCGGAGATTGACTGAAGCGGAACCTGGCGCGGGGTTCTAATGTGCTCGCCAGACAACCTAATCTGAGATTTGCCATCCTACTTAACTGAGCGCTCTTTCAGCCGGATGGTTGAGACGAGCGAAGACGGGACACCGCAGTATCCAACGCATCTACCAGGAGCCGCAGACACCGTATAGGAGGCTCCAAATGCGTGGATCGAGAGTTCTATTTTGTGCAGCAGCTTTGATTACGTCCCTGACCCTTGCTTCTGCGCCAACGGCAAACGCGCAGATTGTGATTGGCGTCCGTGTTCCAACCATTGGTATTGGCATCGGGGTTCAGCCAGTCTGTTCCTACGGCTACTACGGCTATGCCCCCTATGCATGCGCGCCCTACGGTTACTATGGGTCGGGCTACTTCTATAACGGCATCTTCCTGGGCATGGGCCCATGGGCCAACTGGGGTTATGGCCACGGCTGGGGCGACCATCGCTTCGCCGGATACGGCGGAGGACGCTATTTCGGCGGTGACGGTAGAGGACGGTATGCGGGTGGTGGTGGCGCACACGGGTCCGCCGGTTTGCGTACTGCTTCAGTCAATCGCGGACGTCCGGGCGGCGGAGCTGTTGCCCGTACCAGTGGCGGCGGCCCAGCACGCGGCGGTAGTGGCCCAGCACGCGGCGGTAGTGGCCCAGCTCGTGGCAGCGGAGCAGCACGTGGAGGCGGCGGCCAACGGCACTAATCGATTGCAGGCTGCGTGAAGCGGCGTATGGAATCAATCTTGGGAATAAACTGCGGCGGAGCAAACCAGCTCCGCCGTTTTTTCACTCGAATCACCAGCCATCTTCTCGTTGAATATTCTGGACGAGCAACCAGGCATAACTCTGTTGTGGATTCCACTACCTTGGCCACACCAACATCTGCCTCCGAGTATTCATGTGCTATGAACTAGATCGCGACCGCGATTCCTTGGTGTACGATGGGTTTGGATCGGGTAGAGTGGGACCCGGCCAGCTCGCTCAGCTCTTCATGCGTTGATGCGTCCCTATCGTCTAGTGGCCCAGGACTCCGCCTGTTCCCGGCGGCAACATAGGTTCGAATCCTGTTGGGGACGCCAATTGATTTCAGCCGCTCCGTGCTATCAACGCCGTCCTATACCGTCCATGCAAGCACCCACCTGTCGCTACGCGTCTGCGCGCTCCGCCACGTGCAGCGTGGTCCAAGGACCTGAATTGACGTTGTAATAAATCCGCTTCCCATCCGGACTGAAGGCCGGATGCGGATGGTTCTTCCTCCACGTGGTTGCTCCCTCGTCTCCCTGGAACGTTGCGATCCACGTCCAGTCGGTGCCTGCCACGTCGCATACCGCAACACCCCATTCCCCCTTCTTGCCGCCGAAGGCCTCCAACTGCGTATCGGTCACAAACAGCTTGCCGTCGGGACTGGGTGTAAGGTGCTGCCCGTGAAACACCGGCAAGTTGGGAATCGACACCGTCTTGCCCGTATGTGCATCTGTGATCGTATTGTTGTAGTTGAGTATGTGTTGCGAGTCTGGAAACCAAGCCGGATGGCCCCAATCGCGCTGGAAGAAAAGCAGCTTCGAGTGCTGTATATCGAAGACGACCAGCCCCTCGCGATCCGACTGATAGGCGTGCGGCCACTTCAGTTGGCCCGGCGGTAGCGGCTTATAGCTGTCGTCGGGTGCGGACAACTTGACGAAGATAAGATTCAAGTCGGGCGATAGTGTCCCGAACGGCGTCGAGATCGGCTTCTGCCCATACAGCGCCGTAACCTGCGCTGGATACGCCGCCCGGATGGCATCGGCTGTGACAAGGGTGCGGATCTCGCCGGTGGCCGCGTTCAGCAACTCCACATCACGGTACTGGTCCGGCTGGAAGTGGACGCCGTAGATCGGGACAAGATCGGAGAACTGTTGGCCGAACGAGACCATGCGGTGCCGTGCCAGGACGCGCTGCTCCAGGCTGGCCGGGTCAACCGTGACCACCACAACCTCGCCATCGCGGAGGTCGTGGAAGATGATGCGGCGACCGTGCGAGATCCATTGCTGGCAGGCGACGCGGTGCGCGTCTTCGCAGTCGAGGCCTGTGACCAGGGTTCGCTCCTTGCCGGTGCGTCGGTCACGCACCACGAGAGACCCGGCGGTCTGGCCGTCCGGAACAGTTGAGGTGTAGAAGAGCACGCTCTGGCCATCTGGACTCTCTGGGGTCACATTGAAGTAGCTATGAATTGTGTGCCGGTTGGCAACAGGGGAGACAGGGGCGATCCTGACGCCGGACTTCCACGGAGCGAGCGCGGTGCTATGACCGCGGTCAGGTACCTGAGCGGTTGCTGTGGTTGCGGCAACGGCTCCCGTGAGGGCCAAAAAACGACGGCGGGTCAGATTCATGGCTGGCCAATCCCCCTGGGTTCTTCTCGGGCGACACTAGTGAATGGCCTTTGGACCTGTCAAGCGACCATGTGAGTGGTACAGATTCTCCAGTCCCTTCAATCTTACTGATGACTGACCCTTAAATTGATTCAGAAATACCCGGGATGATCGCTGCCGCGTTGACGGTAATAGAGCCAGACCACTATGCTTCTCTGGACTACAGCAAGCCCAAGCCCATCCATCCCAAAGCTCGTTTGAAAGGTTGCGTCATGACCAAAGCTCGGCTCCTATGCGTATCCACGATTCTTGCCCTGGCAGTTGTCCTGACATACGGCGTAGTTGCGCAACAGGCCAACCGGGCGAAGCCTGCGGCCCAAGCTAAATCTTCCGCCCATACCATGCCTGCCACGCACGCGATGCCAGCTATCGAAAAAGTCAAAGTAAACTCCCCGGTCACACTCACCGACAATGGCGACACCTGGACGCTGGACAACGGCATTGTGAAGGCCAGCATCCGCAAGCGCGACGGCAATCTGACGTCGCTGGTCTATCACGGCGTTGAAGTCCTGACCAAGGGCAATTACAGTTATTGGGAACAGAGGCCCTCCGGCACCGTCACCGCACGGGTGACCATCGATCCGGCGACGAATGGCGGCGAACGCGCGGAGGTCTCCGTGCTGGGCGTCAATCCAGGCGGTGGTACTGGTGGTGGCGGCTTCGCTCGCGGTGGTAGTGCCGGTGCGGCCGGTGCGGTTGCTCCAAGCACTCCCGTTGTAGGCGGTTCCGATGCGGGTGCCCCCGGCGCGGGCGCTCCCGGTGCGGGTGGACGCGGTGCGGGTGGTCGCGGTGCTCGCGGAGGTGGAGCACCCGGCGCTCCTGGTGCGCCCGGTGCAGGCGCTCCAGGCGCAGGTGCTGGCCGTGGCGGAGGCGGTGGTGGTCGCGGCGGAGGCATGGATATTGAGACGCGCTACACCTTGGAGCGAGGCGTCAGCGGCTTCTACACCTACAGCGAGTACACCCATCACGCCTCATATCCGCAGGCTGGCGAGGGCGAAAGCCGGTTCATCCTGCAGGACATGAACCCAACCTTCGACTGGCGCTCCGTGGACAAGGACCGCAACCAACTTGAAAGCAACGCGCCCGAGGACCACGAGGTTCATGCCAAGGAGCAGAGCATCTATGCGACCGGCCTGTATAAGAACTCGGTCGAGCACAAGTACAGCTACAACGCACCGATGTACAAGCTCCAGGCGTGGGGCTGGTCCAGTACCAAGGACCACATCGGCGTGTATTTTATCAACCCGTCGAACGAGTACATTACCGGCGGCCCGGAGAGACTGGACCTGATCGACCACTTTTCCGCCCCCGGTTCGCCTGCCTATCTACCTATCGTCCTCGATTACTGGACCTCTGGCCACTATGGCGGCGGCTCCATCACCAGCATCCCGGCCGGGCAGGAGTGGAAGCACGTGGTCGGCCCGATCTTCGTCTACTTCAACGCATTGGCCGATGCGAAGGAGCCGACCAAAGCCGATCTGGACAAGCTGACGGCCAGCTATGGCAGCGGTATGCCGGCCGTGCCCAAGGTCTGGCACGACAACGCGCTCGCTCTGTGGAACGACGCAGTTGCCAAGTCGAAACAGGTCAAGGCTGCCTGGCCGTACCAGTGGGTGCAAGGCATGGACTACCCGCACAAGGCGGAACGCGGCACCGTCACCGGACAACTCGTCCTCGACGATCCGCAAGCAGCTAAGAAGACTCTTCCTAACCTGAACATTGGCCTGGCCCACCCGAACTACAAGGGAGCAGGGGCCGGGTTCCAATCGCGCGCTGGGAACGGCGACATCATAACCTGGCCGCACGACGGGAACTACTACGAGTTCTGGGTTGTCGGCTCCGCGGACGGCAGATTCACCATCCCCAATATTCGGCCCGGCACCTATACACTGCATGCGTTCGCCAATGGAGTGCTGGGCGAGTACGCCAAGACCAACATCACGGTGGAAGCAGGCAAGACCTTGAACCTAGGCAAGCTCAACTGGCAACCCGTCCGCTACGGCAAGCAGGTATGGGATATCGGCTATCCCGATCGCACCGGCGATAAGTTCTTCAAGGGCGATGCAGACAACTATTGGCTGTGGGGCTGGGGTCTGCGCTATGCCGGCCTCTTTCCCAACGACATCACCTATACCATCGGCAAGAGCGATTATCACAAGGACTGGTTCTTCCAGGAAGTCCCGCACTCCACCACCACCGCTTGGATGAATCCCGATGCCAAAGACCCGTACAATCAGCGCTTTGGTTGGGTAGCAATCCCAACCACCCCAGGGGATCCGTGGGGGGCTTGGGGCCGTGGCCGAGCCACCACATGGACCGTCAAGTTCAACATGGCAAAGGCCCCGCAAGGCACGGCAGTCCTGCGTATTGCGCTCGCCGGCGCTGACAGCACGACCTTGACCGTTGGCGTCAACGGACAGACCGCTGGCAGCATCCGTCCTGTTGCCACCAACGCTCTGCGTTACAACACGAATAAGGGCGTGTGGAACCAGTACATCGTGAAGTACGACGCTTCTCTGATGAAGGCAGGGGAAAATGATATGACGTTCACGGTTCCCGCGGGAGATGTTACGACTGGAGTTGTATGGGATTACGTCCGCCTAGAGTTGAATGACGGAAGCAAGACCTATCCCACTCCGCCCGACAATCAAAGGCCGGACATGCCGACTCTCGAATAGGATGATCATCTGTAGAGAGCAACCCAGCGGACATTCGGATACTTGAGCACTCCGCAGAGCAGACTTAGCAGGAGGATGAACGAGCCATGTCGCACACTTTAGTTAGGAGTGCGCGGCCTTCCAGGCCCAAAGAGGCACTTATCTACGACCTCATCTGACTTAATTCAGATGGGAGCACTGTAGTACGAATGATCGGGCATACCACCACTACGATGTGATACGCTGGTGCGCGCCGATAGGCCAAGAGAAAAATTGTGTTCTGGAGGAAGAAGAATGACAAGGAATGAACTGACAAGGCGCAGTTTTCTGGGAGCTTCTGTGGCGGCAGCGGGAGCCGCAGTCGTAACTCATCCCATCCATTTGGCCGCGCAGGCAGCTGGAATTAAAGCCGGGGACATGCCCGACCTCACGATCAAAGAGGCAAAGATCTATGTCCTCGATGGCAGTAGCTGGCGGAACTCCGGGGCAGGTCTAAGCGGCGGAAACGAAATCGCCTCTCTGGTAACCGCCAGCGGGATTGAGGGCAATTTCACCCTCGGGAACGGCGCGGGAGGCGTGAGAACCCCACCGGGGTCGTGGGTTGACTTTGCCAAGGCCAACTGTGTTGGCAAGAATCTGTTCGATATTCTTCCCACCGTGTCCACCATTCCCCTTCAGAACCAGTTTGGCGGTGGTGGTGGAGCAGGTGCGGCTGGTGGAGGGCGTGGAGGCGCGGGGGCGGCGGGTGGCGGGCGCGGCGGAGCCGCAGCGGCGGGTGGTGGCGCGGCAGGAGCCGCAGCGCCGGCAGCAGGCAGAGGTGGCGGCGGTAGAGGAGGAGACTTTATCGGCGGATTCAACCCAGGCTTTCGAAGCCGGCCGCATGGAACCGGAACCCCAGGCCCGAATGCGCATGCCTCGGCCTGCGACTTCATCCTCTGGGACATCCTGGGTAAGGCGGTCAACCGTCCCATCTATAAGATCCTGGGAGGCACCAAAAACAAGGTGCTGGCCTATGCCAGTTCGCAGCACCTTGCCACGGTCGAAGACTACGGTCCAGACATCCTCAAGGCCAAGGCTGCGGGAATCAAGGCGTATAAGATCCATCCTGGCGGAGGCCAACATAAAACCGGCGGGCGAATCCCCTCCTACCTCGGTCACATCGATGAGATCAAAGAGGTGCGCAATGCAGTGGGAGACGACTTCACACTGCTATTCGACGGTGTCCAGACCTACAACTACTATGAGGCGTTGCGGGTGGGTCGGGCGCTCGACGAGTATGGGTACGATGCCTTCGAGGACCCCATGCAGACCACCGACCTCGAGGGGTTGATTGAACTGCGTAAGCACCTGGACGTGCCCACCGAGGTGGGCGAGTTCCTTACCAACATCTACGATTACGGCGAATACATCAAGCGCGATGCCATGGGAATCGTGCGGCTGGTTACAGACGGTGTCGGCGGCATCACCGGATCGTACCGGGTAGGCCAGTTGGCCGATACCTTCGGAATGCCATGCACACCGCATAACTGGGGCACCTTCTTCGACATGGCGGCGGCCTTCCAGGTGGAACTGGCTTTGCCCAATTGTTACTGGTTCGAAATGGTATGGCCTTGGGAGTACGCGGATCGTCCATATGTCAAGCACCAGTTCCGTGTGGATGCAGACGGCTACGTTACGGCGCCAACCGATCCGGGCATGGGATATCCGCTCGACATGGCCGTTGTCGACAAGCTAACGACAAGGATTGACCGCTGATGCTATCCATTCTCCCCTGAGGCATATTCGGGGGAGAATTTCAGTGCTCTGAGGTTGGATTCGTTTGCAGCTTCTCTGCTAGTGCAGGTAGCTGTCGCCGTTTAACGCCCAGATGTGGACGCGTTGCGCGATCCCGACATGGGCGCGATCGCGGCTTAGGAGCGGTCACGAAACAGATAATGCTTAAACTCCGGCGGCGATGTATTCTTGCTGCGCGTCACCATAGGAGTTACCGATGAACTCTCTAAATGTAACCACAAACAAACGCGAGAATCGCCGCTCGGCCTCTGGCCGCGCCGCAGTCGCCGCATGTGTAACTGTACTGGTTGCATGTGGCCTGTCTCTGCCATGTTTCGCGCAGTCGACCGAAGCCAAAAATCTATGGCAGAAGATGCAGATGCCGACTACGACTGAAGTCAAGCTGGCATGGAAGAACCCTCCGTCGGAGTACGGGCCGGAGCCTTACTTCGG
>Ga0181529_10005205_pt1 | contig 13701 bp, 13 predicted proteins | sample PEATcosm2014_Bin_36_FD_119763 | JGI IMG/M metagenome (GOLD analysis project Ga0181529, IMG submission 119763) | Peatland microbial communities from MTU Mesocosm Facility, Houghton, MI, USA - PEATcosm2014_Bin10_30_metaG | ecosystem: Environmental > Terrestrial > Soil > Wetlands > Peat | place... | reverse complement strand
ACGAAGGAATTAGGCGTGTATGTAGGTTCAACGCCGGAGGGCGCATATGAATGGCTCAAAAAAGAAATCGAGCTTAAAAAGCCACTGTTGGTGATTGTCGATACCCTATTCCGTTTTACCCGCGTTGCGGATCTGAATGATTACGCGAAAGTGAACGCGGCGCTGGATCCGTTGCTCACGCTCGCGCGAACCTACTCGGCCCACCTTATGGCACTGCACCATGCGCGAAAAAGCGCCGGAGACGGGGCCGATACGACACTCGGCTCGACCGCCATATTCGGTACCGTAGATACGCTCATCAACCTCAAGCGAACAGACGCGAGGCGGACGATAGATACGATCCAGCGATACGGCGTAGATATGGAAACGACCGTTTTGAATTTCGACCTGGAAACCAAGATGGCGTTTTTGGGCGGGACGAAGGAAGAGGACGACATCATGAATATTGCGGAAGCTGTCTTGGAATTCTTGAAATCACAGGACGATCCGGTGACGGAGAAGGTTGTTGACGGTGAGGTCGAGGGCAAGACGACCCTGAAGCGCAAAGCGTTGCGCGACTTGTTTGCCAAAGGAAAGGTTGCGAGAACCGGATCAGGAAAGCGCGGCGACCCCTATCTCTATTCTTGTTCTCTTGTTCCCACTATATATAAGGAACAAGAAAAACAAGAATCAAATAACGCAGAAAACCCCGATAGTACCGATACGATTGCTCGTTCCCACGATTCTGCCCCGTCGAGCGACGATAATGAACCTTTACCGCCGCTATGAACTCCACGATCTACAACGATAGAGACGATATTTCCCCGGCCTTTACGGTCGGAGCATCGCCCGAAGCTGTTCCATATTTCCTCATTCGCAACATGAAGGAGATGAAACTCACCGCCTCCGAAGTCATTTTTCTGGAATATCTCATGTCGCACGGCTTCACGTGGGAGGCGGATTGTACGGTATCGCCGTCCCTCAAAGAGATGCACCGGGCGACGGGTCTCGCCATGGCAACCATTCATGCCGCGAAAAGAGGGCTGGTCGCCAAAGGATTCATCAAAATCTCGAACGAAAGGAACAAACAGCGGACGAACACCTACAATTTCCTCCCGCTACGGGAAAAACTGGCGGAGTTCGCTGAGCGGAAACTGTCCGTAACCCCCGAGCCAAAGGCCGATCCGGGGGAACTCTCCCATGATCCGTAAATGGGAAATATGCAAGCAAAATGGGCGTTTCTGGGGGCTTTCGGGGCGGGGAGTGAGAGGGCTGGACTTCCCCACGCCATTGCGGCTTCCTTGCCCCACAAGGAAATTGAAAAGATATGAAGATCAAAGACGCATTCGAGGGATACCTCACATATAGGAGGGAAATGGGGATGCAACCCATCACCATCGCGAACGACCGTAAAATTCTCTACGGCTCCTTTTCGCACTCCATCTCGGATCGCGAGCTTTCCTCCCTCAAAATGACGGATGTCGCCGACGTGATCGAGGCGGGCCGCACCCACGGAGAGTTCGGGCCGCAGCGATCGGTATCGGTGCTCCGGAAGTTCTTCCGCTATCTTGAGGACTCAGGGCAGGAGACTCCCTTCGACTGGCGCGACGTCGAGGTTCCCCACGTGCCGAGGAAGATCAACGAATATCTCACGAAGGAGGAATTGACGAAGGTTATGGAATCCTTCGACCTTACCCAACTTCATGGACTCCGGACGCGGGCGCTCTGCGAAGTATTGTTCTCGACGGGGCTGCGCATCTCGGAAGCCCTCTCGCTCGACAAGCGTGACATCAACTGGGAAACGAAGGAGGCGCTCGTCGTGAACGCCAAAAACGGCGACCAGCAGACGGTGCTCTTCACGGATCGGTCGCTCCTCTGGCTCAAGCGGTACCTCGACGCGAGAACGGACGGCGAGCCGTACCTCTTTACGGCGGGGAAAGGCAGAATGCCGACGGTCACGGCGCGGTGGAACCTCCGGGAGCGGACGAAAAAACTTGGAATCAAAAAGCACATCAAAAACCACATCTTCCGCAAATCGTTTGTAACCCATCTCATAGAAAAGGGAGCCGACCTCGCCATGGTAAGTTCCTTGGCGCGGCATCGAGACGTGAGGACGACCCTCAGGTTCTATGCTGCCGTGAACAAAGAGCGCTCAAAGGACATCCATCAGGAGATCATGAATGAGACTCTCAAGAAAGTCGAAGGAGAAGACATACGAGAGCCATGAAAATCGGAGACGCATTCGAGCCATTCTTCATCTGGCAGAAAAAGACCGGCATGAGTCCGAAGACCATCGTGAACGACCGGTACTACCTTGAAGGTTCGCTTGCGCATTCGATCCAAGACATCGAGGTGATGGATCTGAAGAGAACCGACGTCTCGAAGGTCATCGAGGCGGGCAGGTCGTGCGGCAAGTACGGGCCGCAGCGGGGCGTCGTCATGCTCCGGAAGATTCTGCGGTATCTGAAGGAGTCCGGCAACGAGATTCCGTTCCGCTGGCAGGACATCAAAATCCCGACTGTCTCCCAGAAGAAGGTGGAGTACCTGACCGAGGATGAGCTCGAGCGGTTGTTCGATGCCATCGACGTTGCCGACCCTGCGGGCCTCCGCACGAAGGCGCTCCTCGAAGTCCTCTATGCGACAGGTATGCGGATCGGCGAGGCCATTTCTATGGACCGGAAAGATATCGATTGGAACAATAAGGAGGCCATCGTCGTAAATGTAAAGTCCAAGGAACCACAGAAGGTCTTCTTCTCCGACCGCAGTTTGCATTGGCTCAAAAAATATCTCGAAAGCCGCGATGACGAGGAGCCCGCCCTCTTCATTTCGAGCGGGAAGCGGCTCAGGCGGAACGGCTCGGGCATCTGCATCCGGCGACAGATCCACGCTTTGGCCGCAGGGCTCGGCATCAAAAAGCACATCACGCATCACATTTTCAGGAAGACCTTCGTGACGCATCTCCTCCAGCGGAAAGCCGACATCATGGCCGTGAAGGATTTGGCGAGGCATCTGAGCGAGCGGACGACCCTCCAGAACTACGCGGGCGTGGACAAGGAAAGGTCGAAGGCCATCCATGCGGACATCATGAATGACCTGCTCTAATGAGGGCCTTGCTTTATCGGATACTTTCGGATACTATTGGATATAGTTAGAAATAGCCGATAATTCTAACGAAACAATGACAGAAAACAGGTTCAATAAAAGAATAAAGCTGACCCAGGATATCCTCGCGAAAATCGGGAGGATCGATCAGTTCAAGGGGCTTTGGCAGGGAAGCGTGCGGCTGAGCCCGCAGATTTTGAGCCGCCTAAAAGCATGGGTCATTATCACGTCAACGGGTGCGAGCACCCGTATTGAGGGTTCGAAAATGACCGATGAAGAAATCGCCCGATTTTTGCGTGGCCTCAAGGGAAAGAGGCCGAAGAGCAGGGATGAGCAGGAGGTTGCTGGTTATGCCGATCTCATCGGCCGGATTTTTGACAGTTGGAAAACCATCAAGCTCACCGAGGGCTGGATATTACAATTCCATAGCATTCTTTTAGAATTTTCGGAAAAAGATGCAACGCACAAGGGCAAGTATAAAGATTCGGCGAACACGGTGATCATGAAAAACAAGCACGGAGAGCAAGTGGTGCTTTTTGATCCCACGCCGCCTTATCTCGTGAAACCGGAGATGCAGGCCGCAATCGAATGGGCGAACGAACAACTGGAAAGCGGCGCTACGCATCCGATCCTCGTGATCGTGAATTTCATCTTCGAGTTCTTAGCGATCCATCCTTTCAGGGACGGCAACGGCAGGATCAGCCGGGCACTCACGAACTTGCTTCTCTTGAGGGCGGGCTACAGTTACATTCCCTATGTCTCACTCGATGAGATTATAGAAAAGACGAGATCGGAATACTATCTCGCGCTTCGCGCTACCCAGAAAAACCACAAGACCCAACACGAAGATATTACGCCGTGGGTGGATTACCTGTTGGGAGCTCTCGTCGAACAGACGGAGAAGGCGCGGGCCGTGATGGAGCATGACCAGCCGGAAAAATTGCTTTCCGAGAAACAGATGAAGATTTACCGCTTGTTCGATGGGAGCAAGGAAATGGGCGTTGCGGAGATTGACGCGCTTCTCAAAGGAACCGTGCCGCAGGCGACTATTAAGCAGGCGCTGTCTCGCCTCGTGAAGCTCAGGCTTTTGGAGAGAATCGGGCAGGCCCGAAGTACGAGGTATCGCAAGATAGTCTAACGTTGCCCTCGTAAGGTATGCGCGATTTTTTGCGCGATTCTTGCGTGATTAGCGGAACTGGACTTTTACGTGCCGGTGCGACACTCATTGTAGTATGGGTGGTTTTGTCGAAGCAAAACGAGCGGATGTACGCCCCCTTTGATGGGAACGGGAAGGTTCGATTGAGTCCTCGGCAGAGAAGCATTACAATGCAATAACATGGCCAAGAAGCAAAAAAGGGAGAACCAGATCGTCGTGTATCAGGCGAAATCGGGCGCGTTGGAATTACGGGCTGACGCATCGCGCGAGACGTTCTGGCTGACCCAGCAGCAAGTCGCGGGGGTTTTCAACGTCCAGAAGGCCGCCATCTCGAAGCATGTCAAGAACATATTCGAATCAGGGGAATTGGACAAGCGGTCAACTGTTTCCATTTTGGAAACAATTCAAAGGGAGGGCGGCAGGCTGATCACGAGGAATGTTGAGCATTACAATCTTGATCTCGTGCTTTCCGTCGGTTATCGCGTAAACTCAAAACAAGCAACGCTTTTTCGCCAATGGGCCACAAAGACCTTGCGGCGATATATCGTCAATGGGTATGCGATCAACAGGAGTCGCATCGCAAAAAATTATCAGCAATTCTTGGAAGCGGTTGAGCAAGTAAAACAATTGCTGCCTTCTGGTGCGGCCATCGACACACAGAGTGTGCTGGAACTCGTGAATGCCTTCGCGGACACATGGCTTTCGCTCGATGCCTATGACAAAGGAAAATTGCCTACGAAAGGAGCGACTAAAAAGCGCGTTTCGCTTACTGGTGAAAAATTGAAGACGGGATTGTCCGCATTCAGGTTGGCCCTCGCTGACAAGGGCGAGGCGACGGAGCATTTTGGCATGGAACGCGATGCAGGAAGCATTGAAGGCATCGTGGGTAATGTGATGCAATCATTCGGCGGGAAAGAAGTGTACGGAACCGTAGAAGAGAAAGCGGCGCATCTTTTATATTTCATGGTGAAAAACCATCCCTTCGTTGACGGCAATAAGCGGAGTGGAGCGTACGCCTTTGTATGGTTCTTGCGCCAAGCGAACATATTAGACGCTACCCGCCTGACGCCGCCCGCGCTCACCGCACTCACGTTGCTAGTCGCCGAAAGCGATCCAAAGGACAAAGCAAAAATGATCGGATTGATCATGGCTCTGCTTGCGGCGTAAATCAGCGAGATAGAGAAAAGAATAAGTCGGGGCAAAATGTCGCTTAACGGGAGGCCTCTTCTGTGATAGATTGAAACTACAACTGAATATATGATCGTCGCCTAAACCAAGTGAAGTATCGCTGGCATGGCCTTCAGACAAATTCCCGGTCAGGGATAGAGAACCCATCACTGGGACTACCCTGACCGGTCACATCGAAAGGTGCGGATGGTCGCAAGGCCATCACCCAGCGGTGGGCTTTGTGTTGAAAGCTGGCAGTCGGCATAAAAAATAACCGGTCAGGGTTATGCCACAAGAATTACAATCGCAAACACGCGAGGGCTACATCCTCGATTACATAAGTGGTATCGAAATAAAATCTACCCCCGAGGAAATCGAGGCCGTTCAGGTTTTCTCTCGGCAACTGGTGGAGGATTACGGCTATTCAAAAAATCAAATACAGACGCGCCCGCAATGGCGCGTGAAAGCCCGACCGAGCGATACGCGCAATGAATATCCCATTGATATAGCCATCTTCTCTGGTCCAAAGAAAACAGAGGAAAATCTTTATATTATCGTTGAATGCAAGCAGAGAACGAGAAAAGATGGAATCGGACAGCTTAAAAATTATCTCACCCTCTCCAACGCCTACTTGGGAGTTTGGTTCAATGGCAACGAACGCCTTTTTCTTAAAAAAACAGAGAAGGCGGGCCGAGTGTTATTTGAGGAAATTCCGAACATTCCACAATGCGGCCAGCGGATAGAAGACATAGGTCGTTTCAAGAGAAGGGATTTGAGGACGCCTCACAACCTCAAAGTCATTTTCAGGGCGGTGCGAAATCATCTGGCGGGCAATACGGTCGGCGCGACGCGGGATGAGATACTCGCCCAGCAGTTGATCAACCTAATCTTCTGCAAGATATACGACGAGAAGTTTACGAAGCCCGATGAGATAGTAACCTTCCGGGCGGGCGTAGATGAATCAGCCGAAGATGTCCGCGAACGGATTCTCGAACTTTTCGAAAAGGTGAAATCGAAATATAAAGAGGTCATCGATTTCAGCGATAAAATCTCCCTCGACGACAAATCGATTTCGTATGTCGTGGGGGAGCTACAAAATTATTCCATCACGAGCTCCGAAAGGGATGCTGTCGCTGATGCGTTCGAGACGTTTATTGATTACGCCCTGAAGGGTGGGCAGGGACAGTTTTTCACGCCTCGAAATATCGTCAATCTCATCGTCGAAATAATCGATCCGAAACCAGACGAACTTATTATCGATCCTGCATGTGGATCGGGCGGATTTCTCGTAGAGAGCCTCAAATATATCTGGAGCAAACTCGAACAACAGGCCGAAGAGTTCAAGTGGTCTGAACTCGCGCTCACCGAGGAAAAAACGGCCGCAGCGATTCATAACATCCGGGGCATTGAGAAGGACGAGTTTCTGAGTAAGGTCACGAAGGCATACATGGCCATTGTTGGCGACGGCAAGGGAGGCATATTCTGCGAGGACAGCCTGGAACGCCCGGCCGAATGGAAAGGCAAAACGCGACAGAATATCGAACTCGGCAAATTCGATGTCGTAATCACGAATCCTCCATTCGGGAAGGAAATAAAAATCGTCGGGGATGACAAGTTGCGGCAATACGACCTCGCGTACCAGTGGAAACGGGACGGCGATTTGTACGAAAAGACGAACAAGCTCGAGAAGGAAAAGCAGCCGCAAATCCTTTTCATCGAGCGATGCTTGCAACTGCTTAAGGATGGCGGGCGGTTAGCTATCATTCTACCGGAGACTTTTTTCCACGCGCCCAAAATGGGCTACGTGCTTGAGTTTATTCAAAAGCACAACATTACATGGATGATCGATCTGCCGCACAACACATTCAGGCCTCACAATAACGCAAAGTGCTTGGTGCTCGTCCTCGAAAAAAACAAAAAGCAGCAGAAATATATCAATATGGTCGTCGCCGAGGAGATGGGGCACGATCATCAAGGCAAAGAAATTTATCGATGGGACCCAATTACTATGAAGGTTGATAAATCCCAGCTCTGGGACGATATACCGCTAATCATCGGAGAGATAAAAAGCAAGCGGAAATTCAAATACACCTTTGCGGTCGAAAGTGAGATTGCGAAAGCGAACGGCGTTTACGTTCCTCGCTATTACTGGCAGAGTCGCGAGAAGGAAATCGAGGAGATTGCTGCAAAGCAAAAATTGAAACTGATATCTATTCAGCAACTCATTAACGAAAAAATCATCACATTTTTCGATGGGCACGGATCGCCCGAGGCGGAAAACAAGGGGCGCGGGGACGTGCCGTATATACGGGTGAGCGACATCGTCAATTGGGAAATCTACAAAGACCCAACCTCGATGATACCCGAGGGCGTTTATCAGGATTTCCTCACTCCCAAGAAGGAGTTGAAACCGAAAGATATTCTATATGTGAGACGGGGAAGCTATCGGATCGGTGGCGTGGCGATGGTTTCCCCGTTTGATACGAAGGTTTTACTCACGAGAGAAATCTTGGTATTGCGGGTCGCAAGGCCGGAAAACCAATACGACATAGATGCTTACTATCTGCTTTATCTCTTGTCGCACCGGTTGGTGGCTCTGCAGACGCGGAACAAAGTGCTCATTGAAACTACGTTGCCAAACATCGCAGATCGCTGGAAAGAATTGAAATTGCCGATTCACGCTTCCTCGGCAGATCGACAAGATGTTTCGGTAAGGATGAAATCTGTCATTGAAAGCAAATGGGAAGCATTAAAAAAGATAGAGGCGTTGAAAAACGACCTGGGGAATTTAGTGACATAGGGGAGTATATAATGGAACCATGGACGAAGATACTGAGGACCAGCCCGAAGATGAGGAGATCAGCCGCTTGATGGAGGAGCACGACATCGACGAGGATCAGGCCGAAAAAGTCCAAGAGCTTATCGACGAGGGGCTGGACGAGGACGACGCGGTCGAGCTGGCGGATGACATGTAATGGTGATTGCGAGTTCTGTGGGTACGCCGTGGCGCGGGTGGGACTAAAATAATGAAAACTTTTATCAGATTAGTAGTAGGGTTGGTGGGGCTGTTGTTCATAACGATTATGACCGGTGCATTTGGCATCGGCGGCTTCTTCTTCACGCTCGGGCTGTTCGCGGTTATATTGTGGGCTTTTGCGAAGTAGCGATCGGACACGTGGATCGTTTACCTATTCAATTCATTTTTTCTCGAAAGGTACCGATAGAGGTGTTGAAAAATAATTTTGGGACATGATGATTACGAGCTTGTTCAATGGGAGGGTGTTGGAGCGGGAGATACTCAATAACGAGGCATTTATACCAAGTTGACGTTCCCCTTGCAGATATCAACGAAGTCGCATATAATGTTGATATCACCATGGACAATGTCAACCAAATACAAATAGGCCGATATATCGAGCAAAAAGGAGGCTACGGCGCCTTCACGCCTTTCGATTTCCCTCCGAAAGGCGGTTTTGAAATTAGCACGAAGTTATATAAGAAGCACGAAGAGGCGATACGGCTGGTTGGAAAGTTAGACGGCATCACGAGACTCCTGCCGGACAAGGATTTCTTCTTATTGATGTTCATCAAAAAGGATGCTGCATATTCGAGCCAGATTGAGGGAACGAAAGCGACCTTACAAGACGCAGTTGCTGCTCCGGTTACGGAAGAAAAATCTCGACGGCATCCCGATGTCGATGACATCGTTCATTATGTTGATGCGGTAAATTATGGAATCGAAAGAGTTAAAACCCTGCCGATTTCCCTACGGCTCATAAAAGAAATTCATGAGCGGTTGATGACGGGTGCGCACGCCACTCAGCATGCGTATCCCGGCGAGTTCCGTCGTTCTCAAAATTGGATCGGCGGAAAAACTCCCGCAGACGCGTCTTTTGTGCCTCCCGCCCCGCACGACATGCAGAAGGCGTTGGATGACTTGGAAAAGTTTATCCATATAAAGGATGAATACCCCTCCTTGGTAAAAGCAGGGCTGATTCACGCGCAATTTGAAACAATTCATCCATTTACCGATGGCAATGGGCGAACGGGACGAATGTTGATTGCGATGTATATTCACCATGCCAAGATTCTGGAATTGCCGGTCTTATACCTATCCAGCTATTTCAAGAAATATCAAAAATTATATTATCAAAAGTTGCAGAACTATCACGACGAAAATGCCCAAATTGACGCGTGGCTCGAGTTTTTTCTGGAAGGGGTGGCTGAGATCGCCGATGCTTCTATAGAAGTGTGTACAAAAATCACCGCTCTGCGTGATAGGGACTTTGCCAAAATGCAAAAGCTGGGTAAGAAATCCGCCGAATCGACCTTGGAAATAATCCGCAAATTGTTCGGTCAGCCGATTGTCGGCATTGCGGAAATAATGAAGTGGACGGGTTTCACGCCGCAGGGGGCGTATAACGTCATCGAACGGCTCAAAGATTTAAAAATCCTCGAGTCGCTTGGCGATGCCGAATATAGGCAGAAATACATTTATGCCGACTATTACGAAATCTTCGACGACTCCTTCAGAGACGCACGGGCAAAGGAAAAATAACTTACAAAGTGCCGCGTAAATCACGTTCATGAGGTATCCCATCCATCCGCCCCGCCTGATCCGATTCCTCGACGAGGCTAACAAGCACGGCTATGCGAATGCCAAGGCGAAGAAAGTCCCATCAACGCGTCCAAAGTCCGAAGATTATCACTACGAGAAAGGCAATCTTACCTACCACGACACCTACTTCGGCGGCAGGAATTTCATCGGCGAAGAGATCGTCTATAAGGATGGGGAGCCGGTGTGGGGCATGAACTACTACGGGTTCATCATCGATCCGAACATGAACGAAGGAGACATCTATGTTTTCCTACGAAAGGCGTTGATGCAAGTAGGCAGTGACATCCCTGTGAGAGGACCACAGTCATTTAGCGACGGAGATTGGAGTTATGCGTTCAATTCCGATGGGGGCTTTGAACACCTTTCAGGACAAGAAGAGATTTTCCATAAAGGCGCTGTTGTTTATCGTGCTTTCGTGCACGCGGGATTTATTGTGAAATAAAAATCATGGCACGGCTTACCCAGCAGCAGCTTCTGGAGGAGCGGCAGGAGATCGAAAAATACATCGTTGCTCTCCTCTGCGGAAGGTCAAGAGCGATTTTGCATCCTATGTTCAAGATGGTATACTATTTTCAATAGACAAGGTTGTCCATTTTTCAGAGCATTATGAAAAGCGACAAGCAGAGAGCGAGGACGGGATTCACCCTTATCGAACTTTTGGTCGTGATCGCCATCATCGCCATCCTTTCGGTTGTCGTCGTTCTGACCTTGAATCCCGCGGAAATGCTCCGCCGGGGCAGGGATAGCAACCGCCTCTCGGACCTCTCGGTTTTCCAGTCGGCCATGAACGTGTATACCCAGGACCGGGCTGTGTCGGGAGGTTTGATTGGTCTCGGCACCTCAAGCGTGATATATATTTCCATCCCCGATCCCGCGGCCTCGACCGCAGCAGGTTCAGATTGTTCCAACCTCGGTTTCCCTGCGGGCGGCACCTACCACTGCGCGGGACCCAATTATTTCCGCAGAACCGACGGCACAGGCTGGATTCCGGTGAACCTCGCCTCCATCACGACCGGTAGCCCTCTCGGCCAGCTTCCCATTGACCCGACAAACGTTTCCTCCACGGGCGAGTACTATGAATACACGACTGACGGCACGAACTGGAAGATGGCGGCCGCCCCCGAATCGACCCAGTACGCTTCCCAGTTCGCTTCATTCAGCTCCGGCACCACCCAGAATCTCCTGGGCGGTTTTCCGAGCTCAGGCTGGGTCAGTGTTCCCGGAAACTCTACCTTTGGCACCCACAACTTCGCCGTCATGCAGTACGATGCCGATTGTTCCGACGGAAAAGGGAATTATCTGAACGACACCACGGGATCGTCAGACACAACGAATTATCAGGTTTACGCGAATAGCGGCACGGGCGGCATTGCTTGCACGGGTTCCCGTTCCGTCGCCTCCCTCCCGGGCGGCTACCCAATCGCGGACATCGCGGAACAGCCTACCGCAAAAGCATATTGCAACGCTATCGGCGCCCATCTTCTCACGAACGACGAATACATGACGATTGCCATGAACGCCGCGAACCAAGGAGTGAACTGGAACGGGGGAACCGTCGGAGGCGCCTCACAATACATGCCGAGCGGCAATTCCAATGCTTCCTACGCCGAACCGGCGGGCGGCAATCCCGAGGGCTACCTCAGCGGCAGCACATCCACCTATTACAGCGACTTCCACCATCTTCGCACCTTGACCCTCTCGAACGGCCAGGTCATCTGGGACCTGGCGGGCAATGTGTGGGAGGAGGTTCAGCGCAGCGACATGAACCAGGGCGACAACCAGAACACCATGTTTTCTCCCACCTGCACCACTGGCTCGTGGGTATGGTGCGAGTTTGCGAGCTCGACCGCATGGACGAGCGATCCCACGACCGCTCTCACGGCGTCCCAGGTCTCCCCGCCGAACGGATGGACCTCTTCCCAGGGCATGGGGCAACTCTATGCGTGGGGGCCGGGTGGTATTGGAGGAGGCACCAATGCCTTCATACGCGGCGGCAATTGGACCGGTGGCGCGGGTGGTGGGCCGTTCACGTTGTACCTGCTTTGGTACACGGGCTACACGAACAGCACTGTGGGTTTCCGCGGTGCCCGGTAGCCGTCACGTAGATATCTGGAATCTGATTATCTAATTCGCACTTTCTTAAATTTCTTCGCGGCCATGCTCGATGATCTTATCATTTACCAAAAGACGTATGACTTCATGCTCTGGCTCCATCCGGCCGTAAACAAGTTTCCCAAAAGCCAGCGGTTTGTTTTGGGGCAGCGGATCGAGAACAAGACGCTCGACCTATTGCATGCGATGATCGTCGCGAATGCCTTGCGTGACAAGTCCGCGACGCTCGCCGAGGCGAGCGTGGAACTCGACGAGTTGCGGATATTGATCCGACTCGCGACCGATCTGCATTTTATGAACGTGAAACAATATGGGGTTGCCGCAGAGAAAATGAACGAAATCGGAAAATTGCTCTCCGGCTGGATGGGCAGATTTTCCCGCGCGGCGTGACCGATATATACTGCAAGCGTCCACTATGGACGGGGATAAGGGCGCAACACAGCGGTTTGCCTTCATACGCAGCGGCAATTGGAACAATGGCGCGAATGATGGGCCGTTCACGTTGAACCTGAATTGGAACACGGGCAACACGAACAACAATGTGGGTTTCCGCTGTGCCCGGTATCAATCGATAATTCAAGCAATTGGCCCGAACGGGATATCTACGGATTCCTGCATGGCATTCTGCCATGCGCGTCCCTTAAGACCTGACGTTTATCTTATGGAGGCTTAGGGGGCAGGTCTGCGCCAAGACGGCTACTGCCTTTGTCCCTTCTCCGGTATCCCGCCTATCACGGGAGAAAGGGAAAATACGATCCTCGGCTATCCCGCGCGAGCTTTGCTCCCGCGCGAGGCCGCCCTGCGGGACAGGAACTTTTTCCGTCCCGCAGGGCAAAGGATTTTCTTGTCCGCCCATGACCGACTTATTTTCCCAAATCGTTGATTTTGAAAATCTTCATGCCGCTTATCTGGACGCGCGGGTTTGCAAGCGCTACCGCAGTTCCATTTTGAAGTTTGGCTACCAACTCGAAGAAAACCTGCTTGCCCTGCGCTCCGAACTCACACATAAGACCTACCGGCACGGCGGCTATCGCGAGTTTGTCGTGACCGATTCAAAAAAGCGTATCATCAAAGCGGCTCCGTTTCGCGATCGCGTGGTGCACCACGCCGTCTGCAATGTGATCGAGCCGATCTTCGAAAAAGGGTTTATTTATGATTCTTATGCTTGCCGGAAAGGAAAAGGAACACGCGCGGCGGTGCTCCGGCTTGAACATTTCATCCGATCTATAAAAACATTGCTTCAGAGAGAGAGAGAGAGACGTTCCGTCCGTCGTTACCCATGACCCAGGTTGTCCGCGGGCAAGCAAAAATATATTGTCTGAAATGCGATATTTCCAAGTATTTTGATAATATAGACCACGAAGTGCTTCAGGGAATGCTCCGCTGGAAAATACGTGACGAGGATATTCTGTGGCTTTTGCGGAAAATTGTTGCAAGCAATCCGAAGGGGATTCCGATTGGCAATCTCACGAGCCAGCTCTTCGCGAACATCTATCTGAACGAACTTGACCATTTTGTGAAGCGGGAGCTTCATGAGAAATACTATCTTCGCTACATGGATGATTTT
>Ga0181529_10005202_pt1 | contig 13705 bp, 5 predicted proteins | sample PEATcosm2014_Bin_36_FD_119763 | JGI IMG/M metagenome (GOLD analysis project Ga0181529, IMG submission 119763) | Peatland microbial communities from MTU Mesocosm Facility, Houghton, MI, USA - PEATcosm2014_Bin10_30_metaG | ecosystem: Environmental > Terrestrial > Soil > Wetlands > Peat | place... | reverse complement strand
TGAGACTCTTTTGCACGACCGCGTCGGTCCATTGGGCCACGGGCCGATAGTAAAAATTGCAGATTTCAGCGTCGCGCAGCCACTTCGGAGCCGGTTTTCCGTAAGAATCCTTGGGCGGATCGCCGTCAGTCCAAGGCGTGACGGTCGGGATGTGCCGGGCCTGCACGGCCCGCCAGAGTTTTTCGACAGCCGCTGCATCTTTCGCGCCGGCCAGGCCGAATCGGGCTGTCAGCGAATCGCCTGGCGCGAGCAGTTGCGATCGCGGCAGGGCATGCAGGAACATGTTTCCCTGCTGGCCCGGACTGCGTCCGCCGCAGTTGGTCGGAAAGACCGCCAAGCCGCCCCGTTCCGAGCCGCAAAACCACCAGCGATTCCAGGGAATGGTCTTCCCCTCTTTGGCGTTGCCGTCGAAATCTATTCGCTCCAAACCGTGTTGGCCCGGCGAAACGTGATGCAAGGGACTGAAGTTCATCGCCCAGAAATAATACTGACCGCGTGGGTCGGCCAACACTTCGAGCCGGCTGGTCACGAATACCGCCGCAGTGCCCGCATACGCCTCCAGCTTCATGGTGAATTGCCGCTGCTCGGGCACGGGATAGGTAATCTCGACGGTGACGCGGTCCGCGCTCTTGCTGATCCGCGGTTTGCTCTCAGCGCGGGAAGGGCGGGTCCAACTCGTGCCCAGTTGCAGCGCCGGCCCCATGACGACCCCACCTTGCGGCGACTCCAATGTCAATACGGCGTCGGCTAGCGACACGTGCAAGGTTTGGTCTTCCACGGCCACCGAGACCGTATGGCGATCGGCAGTAACCTGGGGTGGTGCGGCAACGATCGTTTCGAGCGCCCCGAGCAGAGCCGCGAAAATGAACGGACCGATGATCGTTTTGTGCTCCATGAACAACAGAAACCGAGGGAGGAAAAGGTAAGTTCCTCGAATCAATGGGGGAAACCAATGGCACGAAGCGACTTGAGGCAGCCGATAATCGATTAGAGCGGCAGATGGGAGGCAATGCAACTATCGCTCGGAAAAACAGGATTCTTGCGGCGACAGCGGCGTCAACTACTCCCCGATGGCAACCGTGCCGCCACTTGACATCCCCGTATTCCCCGTGCCCTAATATGGGCTCGATGGTCTCCATTCTCTTACCAATCGCAGGCTCACCATGAACAGCAGACTCCGGCTCGTCGGCATCATCCTGGCACTCGGCACTTCGTCACTGGTTCAGGCTGCGGACCAGCCGAAGGCAAAGCCACAGCAGCCGGCAGTCAAGCCGGTGTTGCCCCCGGGCACGCAGACCCACAGCGACCTGGAATATGTCGCCGGCGGGCACGCCCGCAACAAGCTCGACCTCTATTTGCCCGCCAAGGTCGATAGCCCTCTGCCCGTCATCGTGTGGATTCACGGCGGCGGCTGGTCCGGCGGCAGCAAGGAAGGTTGCCCGGCGGTGCGGTTTGTCGGCAAGGGCTACGCGGTGGCGAGCATCAACTACCGCTTCAGCCAGCATGCCCTGTTCCCCGCCCAAATCGAGGACTGCAAGGCGGCCGTCCGTTGGTTGCGAGCCAACGCCAAGAAGTACAGCCTCGATGCCGGTCACATCGGTGTCTGGGGCGCTTCGGCGGGCGGTCACCTGGTCGCCCTGCTGGGCACCACGGGCGGCGTGAAGGAACTGGAGGGCAACGGCGGGAACCTGGACCAGTCCAGCCGGGTGCAGTGCGTCGTGGACTGGTTCGGACCGACCGACTTTGCCAAGATGGGCGGCTCGCAGGACAAGCCGGGCTCAGCGATGGCGCGGCTCGTCGGCGGTCCCGTCCGGGACCGGCAGAAACTCGCCGCCAAGGCGAACCCCATCACCTACGTCGACAAGGACTCCGCTCCTTTCCTCATCATGCATGGCGAGGAGGACAAGGGAGTGCTGATAAACCAGAGCGAACTGCTGGACGAGGCGTTGCGGAGTGCTGGAGTCGAGAGCACCCTCGTCCGGGTCGCCGGCAGTGGGCATGGCGGTCCCGGTTTCACGACTCCGGAGCGCTGGAAGATGATCGAGGGGTTCTTCGCGAAACACTTGAAGCAGCGTTGAAAAAGGAAGACAGGCACCGCACGACCGTTGCTTTTCGCGGGTTTTTCGCCTATCAGTTCGGAGCCGGTCCCTTTTTTTGCAACGGGCTGCTACGCCACCTGCTGCAACTGGCGGGTTCGGCTAATGCCCAACATGAACTGCTCGAACACGCAGATGTCCAGCTTGGTCCCGCGATCCTCTTCGGGATGGAACTGCACGCCGACGGCGACCCAGTCGTCCCTGGTACTCTCGATGGCTTCGATTACGCCGTCCGGGCATCGGGCGGTCGCGGCAAACCCGGCGGCAACCTCGTCCACCGCCATGTGGTGCATGCTGCTGACCCTGATATCGCTTTCGCCGTAAACGCGCTCCATCAGCGAACCGGGTTCCACGACAAGGGCGTGCCCATGGTGCGGGTCGGTCGTGTCGCAGTGCGGTAGCGCGTGGGGCAGATCTTCCGGGATATGATAGAAGAGGTTGCCGCCCTGCGAGACGTTGAGCAACTGCATGCCACAGCCGATTCCGAGCACCGGTATCCGCCGCTCGGCAACGAAGCGGACCAGCATGCGGTCGAACGCCTCGCGACGCCGGTCCAAGAGGCAAATCGCCGGGTGGAGCATGAATCCGTCGTTGCGCGGATCCAAGTCGGCTCCCCCGCAGAGCACGACGCCATCCAGCAAGTCGAGCACCCGACGAAGATCGTCTTCATCCTCCAGGGGCGGAATCGTCACGGGTATCCCGCCCGCCTTGACGATCGAGTCGTAGTGACCCGCGCTCAGATAGGAAAAGGCGGGGATGTCTTTGCGACTCGAACGGTAGTCTGCATTGACCCCGATAAGCGGTTTCGCCGCCAACTTGTTCGTGCCTTCGGCATGCCCCGCGTCCATCGACAGGAAACCGCTGCGATCCGAATGGCCATCCTTTTTCGCTCGTACCGGCGTTTTGGAAACCATCAGAACTCCTTTTCTGATTCAGGTGTTTTGCGTCAGGTCGAAAGTGTAGGAAGAACCTGATCGTCTGCGAAGTACCGCCCCAGAAATTGACGCAGCATGATCGTGAGCTACAGCATCTTGTATTGAAAGCATTGCTAGCACCGCCAAACCCCGCGATCGGTAGCCTCGACTGACAATCATGTAGAAAAGGGAAAATCGCCCGCATGACTTGTGCTATAATGCCGCTCCCGATCGCATAGCTCCCAACCACGGAGGGTCACATGGCTGTCACGCGGATTCCCATTCCTGCCTGGGCGAAGAAGCAAGAGGCTGACGACCGGCTTGAACAGAGCCTGTCCGAGATTGGACTCATCGTGCGTACGGTAAATGTCCTGGAGGAGGAGGGCATCTTCACCGTTCGGGATCTTCTCAACTGCACGCCAGAGCGGTTACTCAAAATCGCAAACCTCGGAGAGAAGACCCTCGATACGATTTACGAGGCTTTGGCGAAGATCGGCTTCCAGCGGACGGCAAAACCACGTGCACCGTCGGCACGGGACTTCGCCTTGCTGGAAGAGTGAGGCGGCGCCGTCCCGGCTCACGGCCGGACCGTGCATCGAACCGGCTTCGCCCTGCGGGTAGGCTAAGTTTTGGATCAACTGCCAGTGGGTGGCATCGAGCACTGTCACGCTCTCGGTATTCTTGATGAAGAGGACATGCTGGTCGGGCGAAAGCCCGATGTCCACAGGCCGGCCGCCGAACGCCAAGGCTTGACCGGCGGAGCGGATCAGTTGGCCGGTCGGTACGATAATGCCGTCACGTTCGTTCGAGCCGACGTGCTGCTGTTGGAGCGGGTAGGCGGCTCGCGCGGCCTGCTGTTCGTTTGACGTCAAGGCGTAGGAAATGCCCCATGCCCCCAACAAAAGCCCGGTCAACCGCGCGATCCGGCAACCACGTGTTCTCATAAGCTGCTGCGTGTGCATCGACATAACGCTCCCAAGTGAATCAATTGCCCGCAGCCGACCACTACGGCGAGCAAGCCGACCACGGGCAGGATGCCGCCGAAGATTGAGAGCAAGCCAAGGCAAATCAACAGTGCCGAGCCGGTGCGCGTCTCCAGCCAGGCGAAGCTGCCGCGTCCCATCAGACTCGTGACGCACCAGACCACTAGACCTACAACGGCCACGATCGCAATCTGGACCAGCCGCCGTAAAAGATCGTCGGAGAGCGACCACGCGGTAATCTCCACTTCGCCCTGCGGGGTCGTGAAGCGGTAGAGCGTGCCGCGAGTGGGCAGCTCGAAGTCGAGGCTCGCCAGGCCCATGGCCGGGGGCTGCACGGTAGGGGCCCGGCTAAAAACTGGCGGAGCCGGCTCGCCGGCCGGCGGCTGGATGAAAGCACTGATGGCGCCAGGTGATGGAGCGGGGCTGGGCGTTGCCACGGCCGGGGGCGCTGGCGGAGGACCGCCCGCTAGCCCGGCGTCGGAATTCACCCCGACGCCCAACATCAATCTGCCTGTCACGGTCTCGTCGGCCGGCGGTGGCACATTCGGCTGCGTCGAACGATTGGCGGCCCGTGACGAAAAGCCGAAGTACGTTTCCTTCTGCTGCGCCCCCTGAAGTTCGAGCCGTTCCTTGTATCGCACGACGGAATCGTCGGAGTCTTTTCTCTGGCGTGCTTGCCGGTTCTGATTGAGTTCGGCCTGCTGCCGGCCGGACTGAGTCGAGTACTCACGGCCGAGAGTCCCGGAGCCTCCGCCTGCCCGATCGCTCAGCGGCGCATCGCGCAATGTCTGGGGGGACTCGCTCGGGACAACCTGGGCGGCCGAAGGCTGCCTCTGCGCGTCGGTCTGGGCATTCTTCCCCTTGCCATAGTCCATCGGCTTGCTTGAGGAGGAGGGGGCCGGTCCAGCAATCCGATCCATCTTCTGGAGTTTGTCGCCTGGCGTATCCAGCTTGTTCTTCCCCAGCCATTCGCTGTTGAATTGCTCGCCGCTGCGCGAAACGTCGGCCGACTTCATCTCGACCGTCTCGGACCAGTTCGCGCCTAGGTCGTTGACGACATTCCTCGCCCGGCTGCTCTTTTGCCCCTGGAATCGCTTGTTGAGCTGTAGGCGATTATCTTGGGTCTCCGCCTGTTCAGGCGTCAGTTCCAACTTCGTGGCCTCCTGGTTCGCTTGTTTCGCGATGTTGGCATTTTGGTTCAACTCGGATTGCAGCTCAGAACTCGAACTATGCGACGAAAGCGAGGAGCGATACTGAGACATTAGTCCCTGTTGGATCTTGAGGTTCGCCGCGGCGCGGATCTTGGCCCACTTGTCGCCTTGCTGCATGGTAGCCATGATCTGCGCCGTCTGCTTGGTCTGGAACTGGATGTAGCCGGCCTGCAGGTCGACCTCCTCGGTGACCAGTCGCAGCGTGCCGCCGAAGTCAAACCAGCGGTATTTCTCCGGCACGTAGAGCCGCACCTGGCTCAAATCGGGCCGGATGTTCTCGCAGTGGACCAAGGGGAACGTGACGTTGCCCAGCGTGCCGAGGGCGGGCATCTTGCCGCCGTATTTCAGCACCACGTCGTAGGACAAATCGCCGGAGGCCGTCTTGATCAGCGGAATCCGCACCCTGCGGCGATCGGTCGCGCCGGGCAGCCGCGTCGGCTTGACCGGCTCGCCAGCCACGCGGACCGTCCAAAGCGCAGCGCCCTCGGGCAGCCGAATGTCGAGGAACTGTTCGGTCGCATTGTCCATGCGGAGCACCTGTTGGGCTCGATAGGCCCCGTTGGCGTCGAGCGCGAGCGTGGTCTCGGCCAGACCAATGCGTGCCCCCACGATCTCCACCGCCGCATGGGCTTCGGTGTGGAATGACAGCCGCGGTTGCCGCGCGTTGGGCGCCACGAGGTATGCCAAAGTCATTTCCCGGCCGAGGACGCCTTTGAGCGTTTCCCATTCTTTTTGCTGCCGGCCCAGCGCGTCCAGTTCCTGCAGCTTCTCCTCCTCAACCTTCACGGAGTCGCGGCCCGCACTTTCGATGGCCACATACTGACGATTGGTCCGGCCGATTTCGACGATCGGAACCGGCACTTCGTGCGAGCGGGGTGTCAGGAGCCGGTCGTTTTCCACCAGCACGCGAAGTTGATCCATTACCTCTTCCTGCAGCTCGATGCGCACGCGCAGCGGCGCGCCGGCTTCCTTGCTTACCGGTTCCACGCTCTTCTGCCGCAGCATCGGCACGCTGATCCGGCTGCCGGCCATGCCATGCGGCAGCAGGAACGACAGCTCGCGCACGCCGGCGTTCTTGATGGTGAAGTCCAGCAGGATGGTCTCTTCGAGTGCGCGGTCGGTCACCCGGACATTGCTGATCGTGTCGCACACCACGTCGGCCTTGCGGAGCGCAAGTCGCAGGGTTCCGGCGTAGTCGCCTTGGCTGTAGTGCAGTCCCAGTCTCGCGACGCGCCGCTGCTGCGGATGCAGCCAAGCATACACTCGGCTCAGCAGGACTTTCTCGCAGTGTTTCAGGCCCGTGGCATCGACGTCAAACGCCGGGTCGACCTGCACGGCCACATCGCCCTGCTGCCGATCCACGTTCCGCACTTCCAACCGTGGCAGCAGCAGATCCTTGAGATCTCCCTCACGGCCTAGTTTACCGCGAATCAACACCGGCACGTTGCCTTGCTGACCCGTGGCCAGGTAGATCGTCAACAAGGGCCGCTTATCCTGCTGGGTGACCGCATACTGAAACTCGCCGGGGGCCGAGACGCCGTCGACGCGAAGGTCCTCGGGCAGAAACACCTGCAACTGATAAACCGGGCGGCCCTGCACGTCGAAAGCGATGCGGCTTTCCAGGCTTCGCTCATACTCGGCCATCCGCAGCACCGTTTGCACCGTGGCGGCAATTCGGGCCGCTACCGGCGCCGCCGCCAAGCGCAGTGTAAACGGCACGGTCGCGAAGTTGTAGGCCTCGAACGGGCGGATGCTCAGCGGACTCTCCTCGCTGCCGACCCCGCCGGCCGATCGTGCGGTGTCGCCCGGCAAGTCGGTGCGCGTCACGCCCGCGCGATCCAGCGTCCGCAGTTCCAACAACGGGCTACGACGGATGGTCAATTGGCCATTGTGCAAGGCCGCATCGGTCACGGAAACCCACGGGACATCGAATTGCGTCAACTTGTCCTGACCGGTGCTGCCCGCTTGCCAGAGTCGCAGGGTGAATTGTTCCTGGTCCTTGGCGGCCTGCAACAAGGTGACCTCGACCGTGTGTCCCTTCTCGGTCTTGCGAATCTCCCAGCCGCGGACGTTGTTGCCCTCGACTTTTTCCAAGAGGAACCCCGCCGGCAGGGCCACGTTGAATCGTTCGTGCTGGCTGCGGCGGAACTCGAGGCCCAGTTGCCACACTAGCCGCAGGCCGTCCTCTTGCACGTCGAATACCACATTCGAGGTGGCCGTCAGGCTGTGGTCGACCTGGCCCTCGGCCACCTTCGGCCGCCACTGGATGCTCACCGCACCGTCGGCGCTCAGGGCCGTGTTGATTGCTTCGTCGGGCTTCTCGGTCTCAAAACTGTGGCGATCGGCCACCTGGCCCAGGCGAAGCTCGGTCTGCGGCTTCGGCACGCTGATGGCAAGCCTGGTAGCTGGGGCCGCCGGCAGCGCGCCCTCCGCCATGCGCCAACCGCCTTGGCGCGAGAGCTTCAGCCGCACGGCCAACTCCAACTTGTGCCGGCCCTTGCCGGAAAGATACAGTATTACGATGGACTTATCCGTCTTTTGCGGTGTCGCCTGCTGGGCCGCTTGCTGTTCCTTTGCCGCGTTGGGCGCTGTCGGCGACACGGTGGCCACGCTCAGCCGAGACGGCTTGCCGTCAAGTTCAGCCTGGGCCAGCACGCCGCCACTCAACCCCAGCGGAACCTGCACGAATCCGTCGACAAAAACCTCGATTTCCATCTGGCCGGCCAGCAGCAGGTACTCGTCGCCCCCCAGCAGAGTTTTGTACGTCGCCCCGGCCAATGCGTAGGGCGCAGGCGGGGTTTTCGTCTCGATCTTCTTGTCCGGGTGCGCCCGGTTCCACAGCTCGACATACTTTTCGTACGGCACCAAGAGCTTATCCACGTTCTTAATGCCCGTCTTCGCGTCCGGATCGTACGGCAGGATGACGGCATCCTGCGGCACGTTGACCGGCGCGGGCGGCTCGACCACCTGGATCACGTACGGCCCCGCGGCCGCTGATGGACTGGCTTCCGCCGCTGACGCGCGCCGCGTCGCGCCGGCACTGGCAGCGATGAACAGCAGGAGCAGGATGATCGCCGGCGCAGCGGGGGTGCGCGCGAGCTTCGCCCACCACTTGCACATACGGCAAACCGGGCCCAACAACCACCGCACCAAACCAGCCAGCAGGTAGTACGGCACCAGGAGGCAGGCGGCGTAGAACAGCATGTTGCAAACCTGCGCCAGTTCGATGCTGTTGGTTGCCAGCGGCACTAACGTCGCCACGATCGCCACCGTGAGGATGAAGGCGGTCTTCTTTCGCACGGTTTGCCGGTTCATGGCCGCGCCGATCAGTCCCACAGTCAGGGCCAATCCCCAGGCCAATGCCGATAGCTGCGACTGATTTGTCAGGGTGACGACCAACAGTGGCTCGACCCCCAAACTACGGAACGTCAACACGCGATCGGTCCCCGACGGCGATTGGACGACGTCGATCTTCAGGCTTCGTATGCCGGCCAGCCCCTTATCGGTCACAAGCGATTTCGCCCGAATGTGCGTCCGGAGTTGGCCCGCGGCATACGGCGGGGTTTGCAAAGGTGACGTGGCCGATTTGGCCTCTTTGGCCGTTTCGGATATCGCAAAAGGATCGTCGGCGGCTGACTTTTCGGCAGGCATCAGTGGCTTCAGGTGGGACTTTTCGGGTTTTGCAAAGCCTGCCTGGCCGGCCGTCGCGGCGTGACGCCCGCCTTTCTTATCGCCCTGTTGAACCCCACCAAACTGGCCCATTCCCCCGCCCATGCCGCCCATCATGCCACCCACGCCTTGGACTCCCACGCCGTCCTTAGACTTGGGCCGGTGTTTGAATGGCAGCCGTCCCTTGACGCCCGGCTCTCGCGTGGCCTTGCGCATTTGTTCGAGCACGGCCTGAACCTCCTCGTGCACCTCCTGCGTTTGGCTAATAACGAGGCTCAGACCGTTCTCGAACGGTGCAATCGAGCCCGGCCCGCCTACGTCGTCCCAAGTGGTGGGCTTGACGGTCGATTTGATGAGGTCGATCAAGCTGTCGAAGTCGGCTTCCTCGTCTTTTGACGCGCCGGCGGGAAGAACTAAATCGCCTATGGGATACGTCTTGGTCTCCAGGCGATTTTCGGCCTCCTCCGGGGTGGTGATCAACAGCACTTCGTTCTGCACCACATACGTTAGCCCAAGCTCGCGCAACATCATTCGCAAGGCCGACCGCAGTGAAACGCCCTTGACGGTTTTCGTTATCGGCGTATCCGGGCCGAGCCCCGCATCTCCCAAAGCTTTCGTGTCAAGCTGGATCTCAATGTGATAATGATCCTTGAGATAGGCCGCCACGCCCGTCAACGGCATTTTGAGGAACTCAAGCTGTGCGGGAGAATCCAGCGCCGCGGCAATCCCCTTCTCTGCCGCGCTCTTGTGTGCCAAGTCGATCGGGCTATTCTCGGCAAGCATTGGCACGGCTGCGGTGGGCGGGGCTTCCGACGTGACGCCGGCACGCCGGTCCGCCGCATATTGCGAACTCCTTCTCCCCGCCTCGCGGGCGCTGTACACGGCGGGCAGCAAGAGTGGCGGGCCGGAAATGCCGCCGGTCAGATGGTAGAGAATGCCCGCCACTTCCACCGCCGCCGGCATTGGCCGTGCGAGGTCCGCGGTAGTGACCGTGCCGCCGGTCGACACCACTTCATACCCGCTGGGCGGGTGCAATCGCCACACGAGGTCGGCAAACGGCACTTCCACCGCGTCCTGGCCCCGCTCGGCGCGCACGCGCAGCGTTGGGGCGGGCACGTCAACCGTGCCCCGCAACGCCACGGCATGAACCGGAGCCGCATAGACGATCTGCAAGGTCTGCGCCGCGTTGGCCGTGCCGGCGGGCGCGTCGATCAGTATGCCAGCGCCTTGCCGTTGCGGCTTCAGCGGCGTGCCGTCCAACTCGGCCGACCATAGTTCCGCGCCGGCCGGCAGTTTCACTTGCAGGTACGCCGCCTTCGTGCGCAACTTGAACCGCGCCTGCGTCTGGCTCTGGCCATCGGGCGAAAGGTTCGTATCGAGCGAACACTCTTCGACGATCGCCGAGTAGATACCATAGCCGGGGTGACGCAGCACGTCGATTTTTAGCGCCGGCGGATCGCCGACAAAGCCGAAAACCCCCAGCAAACGACGGCCGGGCTGATAGTCGGCATCGGCCAGTTCGCCCACGTCAACGCGCCGGGCAGTGGTGTTGACCTGCACCTCCAACTCCGCGCAGCCTTCGACCGCCAGCAAGCCCGACTGATAAATCACCCCGTCGGCCGCCACGATGGGGAGCGAAAAACCCTTCGGCTCCTGCGAAGTAAGTGGCTGTTGAAAATCCACCGCCAGACGAATCCGATCGCGCTGGGCCTCGCCCAGTAGTACGTTCCAGCGGCGCTTCTCCCCTACGATCTCGCTACTGAACTCCTTGAGCTTCACGCCGTCGAGCGCCGTAATCGCAACCGACGCCGGCGTGGTCTTCGGCAACACCAGCGCAAGCCGCTGCACGCGGGCTTCTTCAACGGTATAGATCAATTCGGCGTGGCAACTCAAGGCGTCCGAGGCGACGCGGAGGAAGGAGAACGTACGGGCGGTCAGCCGCGGTTTGGTTCGCTCGATCACCAGCGAGGCCGAGTATTTTGGGCTCTCGTAGCGATAGGCCAGCGTGGTAGCCACGTCGGCCAGGCCGTACTTGGGCTTTTCGGCCGCATCCAACGGAGTAAGTTGCGCGAGCTTCTCGGGCCGGACGGTCATGTCGTCGCGCACGTCGACGGCGATGGCTCCTTCGTCGCGACTGGCCCCGAGCACGGCAAACGCCGGAAACTCGACCGACGACGACTGCCACTGGGCCAGCCAGCCCGGCGGCGTGCGTACGGCGTGGAAGTTCACCTTGAACTCGCTGCCGACGGGGATGCCGGCGGGCACGGTAACGCGGATGCGCCCGGCGGCGTCGGCAATGGTCCCCTCTCGCTTTGGAAGGGGGTTAGGGTGAGGGCTGTTGCGAAGAGCATCACCGGCATTTTGCGGCGCCCCGCGCGATGCCCTCACCGCCTGCCCCTCTCCCAAAGGGAGAGGGGAGATGGCTTCGGCCGCGCCCTCGGCGGCGGCGTAACGCTCGAACGTTAGCGACTGGCCGCCGGCGGCGGTCACGCTGACGACATGCCAACCGGCGGGCACGGAAACGTCGAAGGAGAAGCGTTTTTCCACGTGCGGCAACAACGACAGGCCGCCGAGCACTTCTTGCCCCTTGTCGGCCACCACCAGCAGCAGACTGGTGGTGACGGCCAACTCGGCCGGCGGCTTGCGATATTGTGCGGTGAGCGTAAATGCGCTTTGCGGGGCATACCACGCCGCCACCGGCCGGAGCGCCGGCGAGCCCGGTCCGCCTTCGAGCACAATGGCAGGCAAAGCCCGGCTGAGCACGGAAGTATCAATGGGGATCAGCCCCGTAGTGGCCAGGGATTCGGCTTTCAGGCGGTCTTCGACCAGCAGGCCCAACACGGACACGCCGCCCACCACGTCCAACGGCTCCAGCCGCGGCGCGTGCCAGCCTTCCAATCGCCCGGGAGCGCGGATCGCTCCGACGTTCAGAACCACCGTCTCCGTGGTCTGTTCTCGCAGTTTAACATTGAGCAACTTTCGGATTCCCTCTTGCTCAACATCCCATCGGGCCAAGAGCGGCGAGCTGACGTCGGTAATCTCGAACCCTTCGGGCACGACGAATCGCAACTGGTCGACCGCCCGATACAGAATCCCCAGCGAAACGGTGGCGTGGAGCTTCTCGTACGCTTGAGTGACTTCGTCGATCAGCACGCTGCGGGCCACCACCGCCCGCTGCTGCTGCTGAAGGTGGCTATTAAGCGTCAGGAAGAGCGAAGTATCGCCTTCGTGGGGCAAGAGCTCGAATCGCGTGACTTTGGCCGCGTTGTCAACCGTGCGGCTCGCTACGGCCGCTCCGCCTTTCACCTCCACATCGCCGGGCGCTGTCAGACGGAGCTTGGCGGCGGCGGGACGTGGCAAGCGAAAGTTCAGCACTTGCCGGGCGGCCGTCGTTTCCAGCGGCGCAAGCATCGCCAGCATCAACTCGTGCCGCCCTACGCCTTCCACGAACAGCACAAGCTGGCCGGCATCACTGCGACCGATGGCCGCATTGCGGTGATCTAATGTGGCATCCTGCACGCCCACGCCGCCGATGTCCAACGGCAGGACATGAAGGCCATCTTCCAAAACATCGACCGTCAGCGCGCCTTTGATCTCCGCCCGTTGCTGGCCGGCGGTCACGGCGTAGTCGGCGGCGATGATTGCGGCCGGTCGCGGGGCGTGGGTTTCAGGCGTCTTCTCGGCCTTTTTAACCAGGTCTTCATATTCCTCGCGCCGCAGCAGTACCCGTTTCGGTTGTTGCTCCAACAGAACGTGCAGGTCGGATAAGGGCACGTAGATTTCCCGCGGCGCACGCTCGGGGGCCGGAGTCTCGGCGGCCAGGCTTGCCTCATCGGCAAGACACAGGGCGAGGAAGGCAACCAGCCAGTGCAGTTTGCGCTCGGCAATCTGAAATGTGAAATGTGAAAGTTGAAATCCGAATTGCTGGTTACGCATTGGCCGGCCCTCCCTCCTGTCCTTCCGGCGTGGCTTGCTCACCGGCCGGAGACGGTGAAGCGGGTGGGGCGGCGTTCGGTGCCTTGTTTCCGCACAACCGCACGACGGCCCCCGCGGCCCACATCACGGCAACGATAAAGATGGCCGAGACCAGAACGCCGTTGAGGATCTGCATCGAGAACGTCGGCAAGAACACGCCGGCCAGCACCAGCACAACGATCGCCACGCCGACGACGAGCGTTCGGGCCGGCAATCGCGCCGGCAGCAACAACAACCCCAGCAGTACCGTGACCGCGAAGACCAACCCGCTGAGCCAGTGATCGTCGATCGTGGTCATCGCCAGCGAGCCATCGGACCCGGCCGCCGGACGGAGCGTCGAGTAGACGTACATGCGGCCGTCCGTCTGAAACTCCTGGCCCGGGCTGGCGGGGAATGCCACGCCCTCGCGAACCCAAGCCACCAGGCTGTCGGCATCCATCCGCGGCGACGGCTGCCAGCGCATCGCAGGGTCGCACTTCCAGCGGAACTCCTCGTTCCACGGCCCGCGCACGCCCAACAGCGTTCGCGTCTCGGGCAGATAGACGCCCAGGTACGCCTTGACCACGGCTGGCTCTTGCGGGAAGTCCGGCAGATCGAGTTGGCTGCCGTCGCCGTCAAGCGTATAGCGAAGTTCCAGCACAAACGGCGTGTCGGCATTGGCGGCCACCAGCGGCACAAAGTACTCGTTCTGTTGCCCCTTCTCCAGCGCCACCGGATGGCCGTTGATCCGCAGCGGCTGGGTATCGAAGGCCGCCCCTTCGGGCAAATGCACCGCCAAACGCTGCCGAGCACTCCGCATGCGATAGAGCGCCTGCACCGAGATGATCTTGGCCGGCGTGACGACCATCCGCACCACC
>Ga0181529_10005201_pt1 | contig 13705 bp, 8 predicted proteins | sample PEATcosm2014_Bin_36_FD_119763 | JGI IMG/M metagenome (GOLD analysis project Ga0181529, IMG submission 119763) | Peatland microbial communities from MTU Mesocosm Facility, Houghton, MI, USA - PEATcosm2014_Bin10_30_metaG | ecosystem: Environmental > Terrestrial > Soil > Wetlands > Peat | place... | reverse complement strand
TGGGGCGGGCAACGCCCACGGCCCAACGCTTTCCTCATCGCGATAAGGACATCCATATGTTACGAGTTAGCTTTTGCTGTTTTGGGGTCTTTCTGACGAGCCTTGCCCAGTGCGTTTCGGCCGCCACCGTATGGATTCCGGCCGAGCGGGCCACGACCCTATCTCCCACGATGGTATTGGGAAACAAGACGGGCTTGCAGGAAGAAAACGCGCTGGGCGATTTCCTGGTGCCCACGGTCACTTCCGCGGCGAAGCGGCCCGAGATGGACTGTTTTGCCAAGTTCCAGGTCGATATCCCGCGCGCGGGGATGTATTGCGTGTGGGCCCGTCTTCGCTATCGCTGGACAGGCAAGGCGTCGTTCGGGTTGCTGATGGAGGAGAACGGAAAAACGGGGCCCGTGTTGGCGCTCGGCGACAGCAATCTCGGCGGCCGCGATTGGCACTGGGACAGCCAATGCCGCGCGGACGGTCAGCCGGGCGTGGGCCGGCTGAAAATTGCGCTACGGCCGGGCAAGTTCACGTTCCGCATCACGGCCCGCGAGGCCCCCGCCTCGATCTACAAAGCCATTTTGTGGCAGCAGGCCGAACCGGCCTTCAATCCGCACCTGAACCTCCTCTGCCTTACGACAGACGGCAACTACGTACCTAATGATGTCGATGCTTGCCGGGCTCTTCGCGTTAGTCCGACCTTGAAGTCTTTGCCGTGCCGCGCCCCCGCGGTGCTTCCGCCCTTGTCCGCTGCCGAGTGGCAGCAGTTCGGTAAGCAGCCGATCCCCGACTGGCTCCGCTGCGCTCGCTTCTATACCAAGGACAGTTACCGGCAGGAACCAGCCTACCGTTCGGCTGGCGACATTGCTTATCTGGTGCGTCAGATTGCCGCCTGCGGGGGCAACGCGCTTCGGCTCTCGGTGTGTTGGGGCGGCAACACGTACTATCAAAGCCGCGTTGCGCCCCACGCGCCCGGCTTGCGGGATCTGGACTACCTGCGCGAGGCCATCGCCGAGGGGCACCGCTCGGGCGTGAAGATCGTCGCCTATATCAGTCCCCAAACCTTGTACGAAGACCATCCCTTGTTTCACGAGTGTGCCGTATGGGGGCCGACGGGTCAGCTCCCCGCTACCGAACACTTATTTGGTCGCGACTTCGCCGGAAAAACGGGTGGGGCGTGCATGAACCATCCCCGTTTTCGCCAATTCCTCCAGAATGTACTGCGAGAGATCTTTACCGACTATCGCCCTGACGGCCTGTATGTTGACGGCGTGTCGACCTACTACACGTATTGTTTTTGCGAACATTGCCGGGCGAAATATCATCAAATGTTCGGCGCAGACATGCCCGTCGAGAGGCTCGGACGCTATAAGAATCAAGTCTCTTGCGCCGGGGAGTTGGAAAGCGATTGCCCTCTGCTGGGTGACCCCCACGACCCGGATGCGCATCGTTTGTCAGCGTTGATGGCCCAAACGACGGCGGAAGTTACCGGCCTGATTAGCCGCACGGTCAAAGGTTGCAAGCCGGATGCCGTTACGATCTTCCATGCCTATCCCAAGGCGGACACCATGAAGTTCTACGACGGCACGCTGACGGAGATTACGGGCCATTATCCGGCGTGGGTCCATGGGGCCTGGAAATTCGGTGAATTGGCCAGCTACTCCAACGTGTTTCCGATTCCCGTATTCTCCAACATGTATCCGCACGAGCGGTTTACGGCGGCCGAAGCCCGCCACAAGGCGTTTCAGTCGCTGGCCAACGGCATCTTTCCCAATTTTTGGAGCACGCCGGGCATGAAACCCCTGTGTGGGTTCCTGCGCGATCGAGCGGAATACTACGACTTCGCCCGCACCAGGCCGGTGAAGTTCCTGGCAATGGCCCGCGACTTGCGCATCACCGCCGCACAGCACGCCGCTCCGCTGCCGCCGGGCGTGCGTTATGCTGACGACCGGTTCCAGGCGCCCTACGTCGGCGCCTATTCCGCGCTGATGCGGTCCGGCCTGCCCGTGGTAACGCTGCACCGCAGCAGTTTCGAGCGGCAGCTTGCCGGATTTCGCCTGCTCGTGCTGGCCAACACGGCCTTGCTTGGCCGTCAACAGCTAGACGCGGTACGGGAATTCGTGCGAGCTGGCGGCGGCCTGATCTGCACCCATGAGACGTCGCTGTACGATGAGGAGGGCACGCGGCGGGCCGACTTCGGCCTGGCTGACGTGTTGGGCGCGCACTATCGCAAGGTGTTTCCCGCGGCCCACACGAGCCTCCGCGTCGTTACGCCACAACATCCGGTGGTTGCCACACTTGGCGAGACCCCGCTCGGCCATGATGAGCCGCTGGTCGTTGTTCAGGCCGATTCGGCCGAGGTGCTCGCCTATCTGCACGACGACAAGTCACACCTCGCCGAGGCCCCCGCCATCCTTGTACACCAATTTGGGCATGGTCGAGTGGTGTACCTTCCAGGCCGATGGTGTGCCATGCAGAGCCAAAACCTCGACCCGGCCATCGAGCGTCTATTTGCTGCCGCGGTTCGCTGGGCGGCGCGAGAATCGGCCCCCGTCGAGGTTCGGGCCGACGCGACGGTGGGCATTACCCTGTTCGATCAGCCCAATCGCCGTGTTCTCCATCTGGTAAACTACCGCCGCGACACGCGGTATCGCAGCGACGAAGTCGGGGCGATCGACAAGCTGGCCGTCACACTCGCGGTTCCCCCCGGGCGCCATGTTCGGCGAATTCACCGACTCTGGAACCCGGCGGAACTGCCCTTCCTGCTAACGGGCGCTCGGGCGACGTTCGACCTCGGCAAGCTCGCAGAGTATGAGGTTGTTGCCGTCGAATTGGAGTAGGCCCGGATCGTCTCCGGGCAGAGCCGAGGATCAAGAATTGCCCTGGGCGCTGAGTCCGCCGAGCTGCGTGGCATCGCTGCTGCTCATCCCTTATTTGGGCGTCGCAGCGGACCGGCGCCGCGCGTCGATCCCGGCCGTCCCGACCGCTCCGAGGCCGGCTCGGGCGGCAGCCGCGGCAGGCGGTCGATCTGGCAGCCAGGCGCGCCGGCCACCGAGTCGCCGAACGTCGGGTCTTCCAGGGTGTAGTCGGCGGGCCCCTGGGCGTGCCACGGCCGTTCGGCATCGGGGGCCTTCTTCCAGAGCAGCCGCTCGATGCTCGGCTGATTCTCGCGCGATGGGCCCCAATAGGTCTTCCACCCCTCGAAGGTCATTACGTCCGGCTGTGTCTCGGGATCGAGATTGCGCACCGCCCAGAACACGTCCACGTCTTGGTAGCAGTTCCAGTCGCCGTTCCAGATAAAGCGCTGACGGAGATTGTCCACGCTGGCGGCCCCTTCCTGTTCGATCAGCGGTACGCCGGGTGAGGCGATCAAAATACTGTTGGTCGAGACGAACTGGGCCGTCAACTGATACGGATTCGAGGAGCTGCTCGTCAGCCGGCACAGCCCGCCACGCACGGCTGCCGTCACGTGCAGCAACTCGATTCGCAACATCTCGTCCAGTTTGGGGGCCGCCTGGCCGCCGCCAGCCACCAGCAGCCGTTCGCTGGTAACCAACAGCCCGTTGTCCCACGTCAAGTGGACCGGCTGCAAATCCTCGACGCGGAGAAAGTCGGCCTCGCCCCGGGCGATGCAATCGGTCAACACGAGGGTCGCCAACGGCGTGGCCGCCGGCACGTTGCCCACGGCTCCCTCCGCCTCCGGTGCCGAACGGGCGCGGAAAAAGGCCACGTCCTGCTGATACGTCAGCCCCTGGTCGGACGTGTTCCGCACCGTCAGCGAGCAGCGTTCGAGCCGAACCATTTCACCGCCGCAGGTCTCGAACAGCGACCAATTGTCGGCCGGGACATCGCGCGGGACGTGCAGCTCCATCGCCACATTCGTGAGCGTAAACTGGCTGGCGGTCAGCGTGAACATACTGCGCGCATATTTGACGGGATCGGCATCGGTCGGATGAAACACGACGACCGGATGGTATCCTTCACCAGCTTGGATCGTCAGGTGCAAGTTGGCGATCTTTATCGGCCGATCTTCCCGCGGACCGTTGAAACGCAGTTCGATCACGTCGCCGTTGTGGGCGACCGCGCAGGCGGCGGCAAGACTCAGAAACTGGTCGTCTCCCTCAGGCTTCTCACTGACGATCAACAGTCCGGACCGCTTCGACACGGATTTCGGCGGCGTCGCGGCGTCGTTGGCCGATTTCGGCGGAGGCGATGCCCCGGCAGGTGCCGGTGCGCTAGCGGCCAACTTGCCGAGCGACGGAGATGTCACCCCAGTTGCGGGCGAACCGCCGCGGCTGGCGGCCGGCGCCGGGCCTTTCGCCGTGACCTGCCCGGCGACCTCCCGTTCGGGTCGCCCCCCGCCCTTGCTGGTTCCGCTGGCCTCGGGCGGCAGCCGTCCCGGTTTCGTGGAGTCGGCCGTTTTTTCCGCCCCCGGCAGCGTGGTCGGCTCTTTGGGCGAGGATGTCGCCACGTCGGCCGGCGGCAGCGGCAACGGATTCTCCGGCGGCGCCGAGGAGGACCAAATGAAATGCAAGAGAACGACAATGCCGACCAACGCGGCCACGGGGGCCAGCCACGGCAAGTGACGTTGGAGAAACGAAAGCGGCTCCTCTTGGGGCACCAGCCAGATCCGGCTCGTGGGACTCATTGGCCGCAGGCCAATCTCTTCGGCCAGCAAGAGCAGATCGGCGACCAGATCGGCCGGGCCAGCATATCGACGGGCCGGGTCTTTGGCCATCATCTTCCGCAACACGCGGCTCGACTCCTCCGGCAGCTCCGGGCGGAACTGGACGATGTCGGGCGGTTCATCGCCCTGATGCTGGAGCAACTTCTGCAATACCGTTCCTTCGGGAAACGGCGGCTGGCCCGCCAGCATGAAGAAAAATGTGCAGCCGAGCGAATAAATGTCGCTGCGGATGTCGGCGTTGCGAGGATCACGCGCCTGCTCGGGCGAGATATAGTCGAACGTGCCCAGCGTTACACCGCTGGCGGTCAAGTCGGCCACGGCCGGATCGGTCTGACGCAGCCGCGCCAAGCCCATATCGATCAGCTTGACTCGCCCCTCCGGGGTTATCAGCACGTTCGACGGCTTGATATCGCGATGGACGACGCACCGGGCGTCGGCGTGGGCCAACGCCTCGGCAATTTGCAGCGTATAGCTGATCGCTTCGTCCAAGGGCAACGGCCCTTTTTGCTCGACCAGCACGCGCACGTTTACGCCTTCGACAAACTCGAAAACGATAAAATGCAAGCCCCGATCTTCCCCCACGTAGAACGCCCGGGCGATGTTATCGTGATCGAGCCGAGCCGCCGACTGAGCCTCGTTCTGGAAACGCTGCAAGGCATCAGGATCGGTTGCCTGTTCGGGGGGGAGGATCTTCAGGGCTACCGTTCGGCCCAAGTGGGTGTCGGTGGCGCGAAAGACGCGACCCATCCCGCCCCCGCCCACATATTCGACCAACTCAAACTGTCCCAACCGGTCGCCCGGCATCACCCGTCCTTCGAGGATCCGGCAGGTCGAATCCGACATGGCCGGCGCGGGAATCGGCGGCCGTCCGGTGATGATCGTTGGCTCGTCGGACAGTGGCCGCGGGGCTTGGCTGGCCGACAAGGATGATCCCTCGGCACGAACCTGCCCCGCGCCGTCAGCGGGTGACGGCAATTCGGGTCGGCGGAGTTCCGAGGCGGTCTCGCTCATCAAATCCTTGGCCAGTATTTACAATCCTTTGTTAATGCCACAGTTCCACGGGCAGCCCTCGAAGCTGCCCGCACTCCGGCAAGAGCCACCAACGTCCTCTGGACGAACGCCCAGCAAAGAAGAGAATGACGCACTCCACGAAGCTTCTATTTTAACCGGTCAAAGCAGTAAGGTCAATCGCCAGAACTGTACCTTTGAGCCATCTGTGTATGGTCTGTAAGTGGCATATACCCTCGACCGCACCGCCCCTGGATATTTACGTGAACGTAGCTGACGAGGTAAAATAGGTTGTCCTGTTCCTACCCATTTATTCCGTTCTTGAGGGCCTTCCATGAAATCTCGCATCCATCGCCGCAATTTTCTGAAAACTACAGGTGTTTTGGGCGCAGGGATCGGACTGGCGGCTCTGGGCGGCTCCGACTTATTGGCCGCTGCTCTGGCCAACGGTGCGCCCAACGCCGAAAAGCTCGGTTGGCATCTGGGTTGCCAGACATGGACCTTCCGCGAGTTCTCGCTGTTCGAAGCGATCGACATGACCGCTGCCCTCGGCCTGCATTACGTTGAGACGGGCGCCGGGATGAAGAGTCTTAGCAAAGAGCAGCCCCAAGTGAAGTTTACTGAGGATTCCCCGGTCAGTGTCCGCAGCGCGGTCAAGAAGAAGCTGGCCGACACGGGGGTAACGCTGAAAAGCTACGGCGTTACCCCGCTTTCCAAGGACATCGGCCAATGCCGCAAAATGTTCGACTTCGCCAAAGACATGGGCCTTGAGACAATCGTGTCCGAGCCTACGGAAGACGCTTTCGACACGATCGAGAAACTTTGCGAACAATATGGGCTTAACCTCGCCATCCACAACCACCCCAATCCCTCACGCTACTGGAACCCCGATACCGTGCTGAAAGTCTGCAAGGGCCGCAGCAAACGGATCGGGGCCTGTGCCGACACCGGCCACTGGATGCGTTCGGGACTGAATCCGATCGAGTGTTTGAAAAAACTGGAAGGCCGGATCATCAATTTCCATTTCAAAGACTTGAACAAGACAGTTGGCGAGGCCCGCGATGTGCCGTGGGGCACCGGCGTCAGCGACGTCAAGGGGATGCTCGCGGAGGTTCGGCGTCAAGGGCTCAAGGCCGTCTTCTTGATCGAGTACGAATACCTCTCGCCGACCCTGTTGCAGGAGGTTGCCGAGTGCGTGACGTATTTTGACAAGGTCGCGGCGGAATTGACCGCCAAGGCGTAGCATCCCGGTCAAGCGAATGGCGATGTCGCAAAAATAGCCGGGAGTTGGCAACTCCCGGCTATTCCGACATGGATCTTCTGAGATCGAACAAACGGAAATGCCCCTCGATCTTGCGCAGCTGAACTACGCTTGGGCTGCCAACTGGGCCGCCACCTTATCGAAGTACTTGACGCACTGGGCGATCTCCGGCAGGGAGTTTTCCCAGTTATATTCGTACTCGATGGAAAACACGGCCTTCACTTTCTGGCGACGAATTTCGGTCAGCATTCCTTTGACGTCGCAGGCGCCCGTGCCCCAGGGAACGTCGTGGGCGTCTGGGCCCAGCCTGTTCAGGTCTTTGAAATGGAAACTGATGATCCGGCCTTCCAATTTCTTCAGGCAAGCGATCGGCTTCAAGCCTGAACGCGGCCAGTGGCCCGTGTCGCAACAGGCCCCGATCCGCTTGCTGCGGCCCTTGCAGACCTTCAACACGGTGTCAGGATTCCAGTAGGGCGAGGGCTTCGGGTGGTTGTGAATCGCGATGTTAATTTCATACTCGTCGGCAAGCTTTTCGAGCGTGTCGAAAGCGTCTGCGGCCGGCTCGGAAACAATCGTCTCGATGCCCATCTCCTTGGCAAAATCGAAAACCTTGCGGGCTTGGTCGGCATCCTTCGGCAGACCGCAAACCCCGTAGTTTACCAGCTTAACGCCTGAGTCGGCCAGCTTCTGTTGGATGGCTTTCCGTAGCTCGCTCGACGCGTTTTCATTGATCTTCGCCTCCGGCTGGTCCTTGCTGAACTTTTGGCCCGGGTAAGCCTCGATAACACGGAGTCCTAAGGATGCGGCGTTGTCGACCGCCTCGGAGAAAGTGAACCGGTTAAAACTATACGCTTGAGGACCGAGGCGCCAGCCGAGCTTCGCCGCGTGCGGCGCTCCCTTGGCCAACGCGGCAGCCAACAGCGGAGAGCCGCCGAGGCCGGCCAATCCAATGCCGGCGCCCAGCATGCTGGTGGTTCGCAGAAACGAGCGACGATTCATGGCGGAGTTCATGGAGGTGCTTTCCAAAAAGGTGGGGGAAGAAACGGGGTGGTAAGGACCGGCGACGCAGCCCATTTTACCTCTGCCACCCGTGTCACGAAAGAAGCCCTAGCGGCCGCCGTGCTTCCACGGAGAACGCTGGCAGGCAACTACGTAAACTGCCAATTATCGGCACGACGAAGTGGACACTTTAGGAAATGTGAATCGCCCCGCTGCCCGATTTTTGAGCATGGCGAGGCGTGCCCAAAACATGCGCAGTGGTGCCCGATTTGCACGCACGGTGCAAGCAGTGCTGTAACTGCTTGCAATGAAAGAACTTCTGTCGTCCCCTTGACTCCCTCCCATTATTTCCTCAAACCATCGCCACGGAGGCGGAGGGAACCGGATGGCTTTCGATGCGTTTGAAGGAGATAGGCATGATCGGCCACGATCGATTAACAGAGGTCAAGCGGAGCGTTGCGCACTTATACGCCAAGGGCCCCGACTGGGTCACATTTTATCGGGAAGTCCTCGGACTACATGGCCTCGTGCGACGGGAGTTTCCTGGCCGCGAAGCGCTCGCGGCATTCGAACAGACCGAGGCCTTCCAGGAAATCCTCCAGTTGCTGACCAAGCTTCGCCGGCAAGTCCCCCCCGTCGGTGAGGAAGATGAGTTGACACGGGTAATTACGGTGCGGCTGCCGAAGAGCATGCACGAAGCGCTACGGGCCGAAGCCCACGAGCACCATACCAGCATGAACAAGCTCTGTATTTCAAAACTCCTCCAATTCATCGACAACGACAAGGTGCCATCCGAGCCCTGACGGATGTACGGCAGCCTGTAGCACAGCCGCCCCGGCTGTGAACAATCAGCGGGATTCTGGCACACAGCCGAGGGCGGCAGTGCCAGCAGGACGGCTGCGCTCTAACGCGAGGCCCACGCTGACCTTAGCGGCTCGTGTGGGCGTTGAGAACTGCCTCAGTACCGTTCCGCGGCCGCTCTTTCGGCATTGGCCCAATTCTGGCCCCAGGACCACCGCCAGCAAGTCTCAGGCGACGGCAAGGTTTTTCCTTCGCTGTCTTCCGGTTAGCGGGCGTCCCGGGTACGCTCGAGGCAGTCACGTGGTCGCGCTGATCTTCCGTCGACACGCTTGGTCCCACGGCCTTACTGGTGGTCGACACGCTTGCGGGTTTGGTTGACAATTTTGACGATGGCGACTATAGCATCTCGGTGAGCATGCGACACACGGACTACGGCGCGGAGGAACAGGCCGAGTTGGGACATTCGTAAAATAGGGATCAGATTGCCATGAACGTCAAACAGGCCACCCAAGGTTACGAGGCGTGGTTGGGCCGCCGCACCACGTTGATCCCTGCCGACCTGGAACTGAAGCACCAGCGGATGGCGGAAAGCCCCTTTCCCTTCCTTCGGGCGACGTTCTACCGTTGGGTCCAGCGCTGGCCGGAGGTTTGCCCCGACGCAGTTGCAGCGCCGGCGGTGCTCAGTGTCGGCGACCTGCATGTCGAGAACTTTGGCACTTGGCGCGACGTGGAGGGGCGGCTGGTTTGGGGCATCAACGACTTCGACGAAGCTTTCCCGATGCCGTACACCAACGATCTGGTCCGACTGGCCGCCAGCGCCCTGTTGGCGATCAAGGAGAATCATCTCTCGCTGGCCTCCGAGGACGCCTGTGATGCGATCTTGGAAGGCTACACGGAAACGCTGGCCAAAGGCGGTGGGCCCTTCGTTTTGGCCGAGGGGCATCGCTGGCTGCGAGAGACGGCCCTCGGCAACCTTCGTGACCCGACAACGTTCTGGGAGAAGCTCGGCAAATTGCCCGCTCTGGCGGAGACGATTGCTCCGGAGGTGATCGCTGTTCTGGAACGATGGCTGCCGGACAAGGGCCTGTCCTATAAGCTCGTGCATCGGATCGCGGGCTTGGGGAGCTTAGGCCGCCAGCGATTCGTGGCCTTGGCCGACTGGCGCGGCGGCCTTATCGCCCGCGAGGCCAAGGCCCTCACGGTCTCCGCTTGTCTGTGGGAAAAACAGGCGGGCGGAGCCGAGATACTCTACCAGAAGATCCTCGGCACGTCCGTACGCGCGCTCGACCCGTGGGTGCAGCTTAGCGGCTCGTGGATCGTCCGCCGCCTAGCCCCCGATTGCAGTCGCGTGGAGCTGGCGGCCCTGCCCAAAGATCGCGACGAGCAGAAGCTCCTGCACGCGATGGGCCAGGAAACAGCCAACGTCCATCTCGGCGAAGGCTCCGCGAAGGTCGCCATACCGAGGGATTTGCAGCAGCGACACAGCCATTGGCTGCGGAAGGCCGCCGAGGCGATGGCCGAGGCAACCGAGCAAGACTGGAAGCAGTGGCAGGAACGGTAGGAGGCGGCCTCCACTTGCCGTTCAACATCTGCCGCCCATTTCTGATCCAGTCCCGGCATCCATCCAGATTTCAGTCGTACTCCATGGCGTTGCGGAGCAGCAACGGCTGCGGCCGATCGACCATGCCGCTGGCACGCACACCCGGCCCGCGGCCGGTAACGCCCAAGTCCCCGTCCATCTGTTGGATGTAGCCCTGGAGCCGCTCGACCACGTCCGGGTGCTGGGCGGCTACGTCGCTGGTCTCGCCGATGTCCGCGTCCAGGTTGAAAAGCTTGGGCGTAAAAGGCTTTGTGGCAGGTTTCTTGTCCTTGTCGACGCCGTTTTCGATCTGATCCACGACGGCCAGCTTCCAGGCCCCGGAGCGGACGGCCTCCAGCCGGTTGCTCTTAAAGTAGAACAAGGCTTTGTGGGGCGATTGTTTGCTCCGACCGGACAAAAGCGGCCAGATGTTCTTGCCGTCGATCACACGATTGCTGGGCACCGCGCCGCCTGCGAGTTTCACCAGAGTCGGAAGCACGTCCATCTCGCTCATCATCGCATCACAGGCCGTGCCCGCGGCAATCCGGCCGGGCCACCGGGCAATCGTGGGTTCGCGGACGCCGCCCTCCCAGGTCGAGAACTTGCCGCCCCGGAGCGGTCCGGCTACTCCCCCGTCTTTGCCTTTGCACCGCCAGGGCCCGTTGTCGCTGGTGAAAAGCACCAGCGTCCGCCCGTCGAGCTTCAACGTGCGGAGCGTGTCGAGCACCCGACCGGTGCTCCAGTCCACTTCCTCGACCCAGTCGCCATAGCGGCCGTTGGCCGACTTGCCCTGGAAAGCCTTGCCCGGATGGATCGGCACGTGGACGGCGGTGTGGGGCAAGTAGAGGAAGAAGGGGCGGTCCTTGTTGGCCGTGATGAACTTCACCGCCTCCTCAGTGTACCGTTCGACGAGCTTGTCTTGCTGTACGGGGGCCTCGATTACCCGTTGGTCGCGCAGCAGCGGAACCGGCGGGCGGCCCATGTCATTGGAATAGGGCAGGCCCAGGTAATGCTCGAACCCGTGCCGGGTGGGCAGGAACGGCGGCTGATCGCCGAGGTGCCATTTGCCGATGCACATCGTGGCGTAGCCCTGTTGTCGGAGCAGGTCCGCCACGGTCCGTTCCGAGGAACTGATGCCAATGCGGGATACCGGCCCCAGGACGTTGGGCAGCGACACGCGTTTGGCGTAACACCCGGTCATCATTTGTGCCCGCGACGGCGTGCAGACCGGGGCCGCATAGAAACTGGTCAACCGCATTCCTTCGACGGCCATGCGGTCCAGGCAAGGCGTACGATTGAGCTTCGAGCCGAAGGGGCCGATGTCGCCGTAGCCCATGTCGTCGATGAGAATCACCACGAAATTGGGCCGGGGCGATCCGGCGGCCGTATCGGCAGCCGGCGAGGCAGCCGGGCCGAGAACCAAGGCGAACCATGCCATGCAAACGGTTTTCAACGGATAAGTTCCGGCACTGAGTTTCATGGCCGATGCTCCAAGTAGGGGTGGCTTCTACAATACATTGCCGGAAGAGGAATGGCAAGCAGCTCCCACGAAGTCAGCCGCACCAGCGACGGTAAGAGATAGCAAGAAGCCGTGGGCGGCTATCGCTGCTGCCACCGCTGTCCGCCGCGATGAAAGATTTTCGCAGCCGCCGATGCCGTCGGACTGCCGTTTTCTGCGGCCAGATCAGTCGCGCCCGTTGCCTGTTCCGCCTCGAATTGCTGGACCGACTCCAGCCGGCTGAGGGCGGCCACCGGAAGGGCAAAGGGCAATTGCGTGAGGTCACTATACTTGCGCAACAGATGATAGGCAATCAAGAGTTGCGTCAGTGCCAGCGGCGAGCTATGCCGCCGTTCTTTGCGATCCTGGTATGCCCCCAGTTGATCGTCGCTTACCGGTTGCAAGTCCGGCAGGTGCTGCCAAATGGCTTTCTCCAGATCCGTGGCGTGCTCGGCGGCCACATCGCCGTCAATCTCCAAAAAGTCGACGGGGCGTCCCTCGTCGCGTCCCAATTGGAGACGCACTCCCAGCGGTGGATTGTCGCGGCTGTCCACCAGATAAGTCAGGTCAGGGTGAGGAATCGTCGGCCGCAGCACCAGTCGCACATTGAGGTGCGGTCCCGCCTCCTCCGGCGAATCGTGATGGGGTGGATAAAACCGCACGGCAATGTCGGCATACTTCCGCTGCGGGCGAATAAAGTCACGTGAGTCGCCCTCACGCCGCTCCAATTCCGCCAGCACCTGCTCGGTCGTGTAGCCGCGCGTCGTTGTATCGCGTTTGAGCTTCCACACCCGCCGCATGTCTTCCGGAGGGTCCAAATAGACTTTGACGTCATAGAACTGCCGCATAATTGGCGTGGAGAAGCCCAGCAACCCCTCCACGATGAGGAACTCGCGGGGGCGGACGTATTCCGGCCGAATCAGCGCGCCGGTCGAATGGTCGTATACCGGTTTCAGGATCGGCTGGCCATAATGCAGACATTCCAGGTGCTGCTCGATCACGTCGATGTAATTGCAGGCGGGATTGAGCGGCGTGATGCCGCGCCCCGCGCGTTCCTGGCGGTCATACTTGTGATAGTCATCGGTGCAAACGTGCGTGACGCGGCTGGCGCCGAGGATGTTCATCAGCCCTTGGGTAATCGTCGTTTTGCCGGCGGCGCTATCGCCGACAATGCCGAGGATGATGGGGCGTTGATTGATCATAAGCGAGTCCCCCTCCTGGGCTGAGCGCGCGCCGCGCAGCCTTACGCACACCCCCTGCGCAACACGGCTTAATCCGTCACACTGAACGTGATGTTGGCCCACAGGTTCATTGCCTCACGCAGTTCGGAGCAGGTCGCGGCAGCCTCCTTCAAGGTCTTGCCCGCGGCGACAGCTTCGGTGGCGACCCGGTTGGCCCGGGCGCCCGCGCGGCTGCCCTTGGGATGACCGTGCGTGCCGCCGCCAAACAGCCAGAAGGCGTCGTTGCCGTAAATGGCGTACAAGTCCGGAATATTGAGAACGTGAATCCCGCCGGAAGCCACGGGCCAGACCGCCTTCAGTCCGGCGAAATCCTGGTCAAAATACACACCGCGCGCGGGGTTGGCTGGTATCGTGCGCTGGCGCAACAGGTCGACGATGCCCAGGGTCTCTTCCCGCGAGCCTTCGAGCTTGCCCACGACCGTACCCGTGTGCAAGTGATCCCCGCCGACCAGCCGCAACCACTTGGCGACCACCCGCATGTGAACGCCGTGATTTGCCTGGCGGGTGAAGATCGCGTGCATGGCGCGATGGCAGTGGACGATGACGCCCAACTCGCCGGCGCGTTTGAAAATGTCGGCGGACGCGGCGAAGCCGGCGGTGAGGAAATCGTACATGATATAGCGACTGCCTTGCGAAGCGATGT
>Ga0181529_10005200_pt1 | contig 13706 bp, 10 predicted proteins | sample PEATcosm2014_Bin_36_FD_119763 | JGI IMG/M metagenome (GOLD analysis project Ga0181529, IMG submission 119763) | Peatland microbial communities from MTU Mesocosm Facility, Houghton, MI, USA - PEATcosm2014_Bin10_30_metaG | ecosystem: Environmental > Terrestrial > Soil > Wetlands > Peat | place... | reverse complement strand
GGCGTCGGCATGATCATCATCACGAGGGGCATCGACCTCTCGATCGGCTACGTCGTCTGCCTCGTCGCCAGCGTCGCGGCCTCCTTCGCCCAGACGCCCGACTACGCGGCCGCCCTCTACCCGGGCAAGGACTTCCCGATCTGGCTGCCCCTCCTCGCCGGCATCGTCACCGGCGGCCTCTTCGGCCTCTTCAACGGCGTGCTCATCGCCTTCGGGAAGCTGCCCGCCTTCATCGCGACCCTCGGCACGATGTCGATCGCCCGAGGCGCCCAGCTCATCTACACGAGGGCCGCGGTCGTCGGAAGCCTCAAGGACAACTACAAATCGATCTCCCAGGGCGCGCTCATCGGGCCCATACCCAACCTTGCGGTCTACGTCGCTATCGCCTGCTTCTTCGTCTGGCTCCTCCTGCGGCACACGAAGCGGGGCACGAACTTCTACGCGATAGGCGGCAACGCCATGGCGGCACGAGTCTCCGGCATCAACGTCGAGCGCGAGATCGTCATCGTGTACACCTACGCGGGCCTCCTCTACGGCATCGCCGGCTGCCTCCTCGCCGGTCGCCTCGGCCTCGCGAACGCCCTCACCGCCAACGGCATGGAGCTGGACGCTATAGCCGCGGTCACGGTCGGCGGCGTTTCCCAGACGGGCGGGGTGGGCACCATGAGCGGCATGCTCATCGGCGTCCTCACCCTGGGGATCATCAACTACGGCATGACCTACCTTGGCGTGGACTCGTACTACCAGCTCCTGGTCAAGGGCTTCATCATCATCGCGGCGGTCTACTTCGACATGAAAAAATTCGCCCGCAGGGCGTAAGCCCGGGGCACGATCCGCGCCCTATCCGCTCTTTCGTGCTATAGTGGGCAAGATGTACCGCTTCCTGATGGTGGACGACGAGGAAATCGTCCGGCGAGGCTTCGAGACCAAGATCGACTGGGCGGGGCAGGGCTTCGAGTTCCTCCCGCCCTGCGAGAACGGCCGGGAGGCCATCGCCGTCATCGACGAGCGTTTGCCCGACGTGGTCATGACCGACATCCACATGCCCCACGCCGACGGCATCTCGGTCGCCGCCCACGTGATGGAGCGGTATCCCGAGATCGTCGTCGTGATCCTCTCGGGATACGACGAGTTCGGCTACGCCCAGGCCGCGATCCGCAACAAGGTCTTCGACTACGTGCTCAAGCCGGTGTCCTCCCGCGAGCTCTCGGTCCTCCTCGCCAAGATCAAGGCCAAGCTCGACGCCGACCGGCGCTCCCGCGACGACGAGACCGCGCTCAAGGAGAGGGCGGACCTCTCGGTCGGCCTCCTGCGCGAGCGCGGCCTCGCCGAGTTCGTCTCGGGAGCCTCCGGCCCTCCCCCCCAGGCCGAAGCCGAGGCGGCCCTCGGCTTCGATCCGCGCTCCCTCGCCTGCGTCGCTATCGTCGTCGAGCGCGAGGGCGGCGAGCGCGTGGCCGCGGCCCGCGAGCCCGACTCGGACGGCGCCGGGGGGCCGGAGGCCAGGCCGCCCGGAGAGATGCGCGATCGGCTGGCGAAGGCGGTCCGGCAGGCGAGGCGCTCGGCCGTCTTCTTCCCCGCCGAGGGGCGCGGCGCCGCCCTGATCTTCGAGCCGGGCACGGAACGCAGCCGGGCCACGGCTTCCGCGGTCGCGTCGGCCCTCGTCGACGGGGGAAAAGCCGCGCTGCGCGTCGGCGTCAGCCGCGCCTTCGCGGAATGGATCGACGCTCCCCGCGCCTACGCCGAGGCCGGCGCCGCCCTGGCCTACCGCCTCGTGCGGGCGCCGACCGAGCCCTTCGTCTACGCGCAGGCCGGCGAGGATCGAGGCGCCCTGGCCGAGCTCCGCGCCCGCGAGGAGCGTCTCTGTCTCGGCGTGCGCACCGGCGCCGCGGGGCGCGTCGGCGATCTGGCGAGGTCCTACATCGAGACCCTGGCAGCGGCCGATCTCTCTCCGCAGCGGGTGCGCCACGAGATCCTCGCCCTCTTCTCGCGCGCCCACGACGAGCTCGCGGGAATCGGCGTCTCCTCCGCCGCCCTGTCCGCCAAGCTCGCCTGCGACTACTACCGCTACGCGGAGGGACTGGACAGCCCCGAGGCCGTGGCGACGGCGCTGGTCCGGCTCGCGGAGGTGGCGGCCGGTGCCCTCGAGGCGAGCAGCCTCCACGAGCCGGAGTGGAAGATCCTGGACTTCAAGGAGTACGTCGCGCGGCACTTCGCGGAAAAGAGTCTCTCGATCGGGAAGGCGGCGGAGCGCCTGTCGATCAGCGAGAGCTACCTGTCCAAGCTCCTCCGGCGGCGGCTGGGGACTTCCTTCGTCGACTACCTATCCGACTTCCGCGTCGGCCGGGCCAAGGAGCTCCTGGCGACCAGCGACATGATGAGCTACGAAGTGGCCGAGGCGGTCGGCTATCCCGACGCCCGATACTTCGCCTCGCTCTTCAAGAAGCGCACGGGCATGACCCCCTCCGAGTACCGTAAGTCGCTCGGCGCCTCGGCCGGGCAGGGCGGCGCGGGATGAGGATACGCCGCATACAGTCCACTCTCGTGCGGGCCTTCGCCCTCATCGTCGTGATGACGATAGCCCTGCTCGGCGCCGTCTCGCTCGACTTCTTCCGCAACACTCTCGTGGATTCGGCGAAGCAGAGCACGATGCAGTTCGCGGCCCAGCTGTCGAGGATCGTGGACAACTACATCACCTACATGAACGACATCGCCCTCGTCGTCATGGAGGACGAAGACGTCCGCGCCTACATGGCGGCGCCGGCGGCGAGCTCCGAGAGGGACCGATCCAGGATCGCGCTCTTCCTCGGGTCCATCCGCGAAGTGCGCAAGGACATCGACGGAGTCTTCCTCGTCCCGAGCCCCCGCGCGACCGCCGGGGCGACACCCGCCTACGTCATCGCCTCGTCGCCGGGCGCGAAGGTCAACCCGGACTACGACTTCGGCCGCTTCGCGTCCGCGAGCGTGGCCGCGGGCCTGCGGGGCGACAGTCCCTTCGTGTCCTCCGCCCACGTCGAGAACATGATAGACGGGCGCTACCCCTGGGTCATCTCCCTCGTCCGCGGGCTCGTCGGAGGCGACGGCTCCGCCCTCGGCTACATCCAGGTCGACCTGAACTACGCCATCATCGAGGACCTCTGCAAGGACATCCAGCTCGGCTCGTCGGGCTACGTCTTCATCCTCGACAAGACGGGCGACATCGTCTACCACCCGCGGCAGCAGCTCATCTACGGGAACCTCAAGACCGAGCGGATCCCCGAGCTCCTCGCGCTCCGGGAAGGCTTCCTCACCTCCGAGGTGGACGGGCGCGACATCCTCTATACCGCGAAGTCCTCCGGCCGGACGGGCTGGATCATCGTCGTGGTCCCCTACTTCTCGGAGCTTCTCGCCGGATCCCGGCGCGCCATCTATACCTTCATCCTGCTGGCCATCCTCTGCTTTACGGTCTCCGTCTTCGTCTCGTCCTTCGTCTCCGTCCGCATCTCGCGCCCGATCGAGGCGCTGCGCCGCTCGATGCAGGAGGTGGAGAAAGGCAACTTCGACATGGACATCACCGTCGAGTGCTCGAACGAGGTCTATCAGCTCGCCCGCGACTGCGACATCGCCGTCAAGAAGGTGCGCGACCTCATCGAGCAGAATCGGAAAGACTCCGAGCAGAGGCGCCTCCTCGAGCTGCGCGCCCTCCAGGCCCAGATCAACCCGCACTTCCTCTACAACACCCTCGACTCCATAATCTGGATGGTCGAGCTCGGGGAGAACCAGAGGGCGATCGAAGTCACCTCCAACCTCGCGCGCTTCTTCCGCCTGGGGATCAACCGGGGCTCCGAGATCATCACGATCCGCACCGAGATCGAGTACCTCGAGACCTATCTCTCGATCCAGAAGACGCGCTACAAGGACAAGCTGGACTACGAGATCTCCTTCCAGCCCGAGCTCTACGGCTCCCGGATCCTGAAGCTCCTCGTCCAGCCCCTCGTCGAGAACGCGATCTACCACGGCATCAAGAACAAGGAATCGCCCGGGGTCGTGCGCGTCTACGGCGAGAAGGAGGGCGAGGCCATGATCATCCGCGTGAGCGACGACGGCGTCGGCATGGACGCCGAGCGTCTCGACGCGCTGCGCCGCTCGCTCTCGGATCCCCCCGTATACGAGGCCGAGGCCGGGTCGGAGGCCTCCCACGGAGGGGTCGGCGTCAGGAACGTGCAGGAGAGGATCTCCCTCTATTTCGGAAGCGAGTACGGCCTCGCCTTCGAGTCGACCCCCGGGGCGGGCACGACGGCGATCGTGAGGATACCGCTGGTCGAGGAGTCCGAGCCGTGAGGGATCGAGGAGTCTTGGTCATGATCGCGCTGGCCCTGGCGGCGGCCCTCGTCGTCACCCTGGCCTTCCGGAAGGATTCGGCCCACGCGGTCGGCAGGGAGAAGGTCGTCGCGATCTTCAAGACCGGCGCCGGCGCCAACGCCTTCTGGGCGGCGGTCGGCGACGGCGTGGAGTCCGGGGCCCAGGACTTCGGCTTCGAGGTCTCCATACGCGCGCCGCGCGACGAGATCTACGTCGACGAGCAGATCGGGATCCTCCGCGAAGCGATAGCCCAGAAGCCCGCGGCGATCGTGCTCGCGGCGGCGGACATCCACCGCCTCGTCGAACCGGTCCGCGACGCGAAGGCGCTGGGCATTATCGTGGTCTGCGTCGATTCCTTCCTCGAATCCGAGGACGCGGACGCGAAGGTGGGCACGGACAACTTCGAGGCCGGGCAGAAGTGCGGCGCCGCCCTCCTGCGCGACCTCCGCGCGGCGACGCGGGACGGGAAGCCGCGCGTCGCGGTCATGAGCTATGTACAGGGTAGCTCCACGGCGATAGGCCGCGAGTCGGGACTCCGCGACGCGCTGGCGGACAAGGCCGACCTCGTCGGAACGAGCTACAGCTCCTCGGACGGCCTGATCGCCTACAGGCAGGCGAAGGAGATCCTCGCGCGCGAGCCGGCCCTCGCGGGCATAGCCGCGCTCAACCTGCCCACCACCCTCGGCGCCGCGCGGGCCCTCGTGGAGTCCGGCAGGCAGGCCGAGGTGGCCCTCGTCGCCTTCGACAACTCGCCCGAGGTGATGCGGCTCATCGAGCGCGGCGTGATCCGGGACGCCATAGTCCAGAAGCCATTCAACATGGGCTATATCTCGATGGAGGAGGTCCGCGGTCTCCTCGCCGGCAAGCGGCCGAAGCCCTACACGAACACGGGCTCGGTCGACGTCGACAAGGCGAACATGTTCGACCCCGAGAACCAGAAGCTGCTTTTCCCCGTGGCGGGGCAGTAGGCGGCGACGATAAACATGGGAAGGATCGAAATGGAATACATATCCGTCGCCCTGGCCGACACCATCATGGGCCGCTATCCCGATCCGCGGAGCATCCCCTACAGGGATTGGTGCTACGTGCAGGGCTATGTCCTCGCCGGTTTCGAGAAGCTCTTCGAGTCGACGCGAGAGAGGAGATATCTCGATTACATCGTGAGCTACGCCGACTCCCATACCGGCGCCGACGGCGAGCTGCCCGCCTTCACCGGAGAGAGCCTCGACGACATGATGGCCGGCACCGCGATCGTCGCCGCGTATCAGTGGACGGGGAAGGAGCGCTACAGGCGCGCGGCGGAGAGGATCCGGCGCGCCTTCGACGATTATCCGCGCAACTCCGACGGAGCCTTCTGGCACGGGAAGAAGCTGCCGAACGAGACATGGATAGACGGGGTCTTCATGGGGCAGGTATTCCTCACGCGCTACGGCGCGGCTATCGGCGAACGGGAGGCCTGCTTCGACGAAGCCCTGCTCCAGATCGGACTCGCGGCGAAAAGACTGGAGAAGGGAGGCTCCGGGCTGTACCTGCACGCTTTCGACGAGTCGCGCAATGCGTCCTGGGCGGACAGTGAGACCGGTCTGTCCTCCGAGGTATGGAGCGAGGGGCTGGGATGGTACGCCCTCGTCCTCGCGGAGACCCTGGCCCTCATCGATCCGGGCCACCCGGGCAAGAAGATGCTCGAGGGAATCCTCCGGGGCCTCGTCGACGCGCTATCGCGGGCCCAGGATCCCGTCACCGGGCTTTGGTACCAAGTCGTCGACAAAGGCGAGATGCCCGGCAACTGGCACGACAGCTCCGGGAGCGCCATGTTCGTCTACGCGATCCGGCGGGCGGGCGAGCTGGGCTGCGCGGACGCGGACGCCTGCCGCGCCGTCGCGGGGAGGGGCTACGCCGGCATGCGCGCAAAGGTAAGGGCTGGCGCGAAAGGCCTCGTGGACGTCTACGACGCCTGCGACGGGGTCTGCGTGCAGGACGACTACGCGGCCTACGTGAACTACCCGAGGGTCGTTAACGCGAAGGAAGCGGTCGGCGGCGTGCTCTGGGCTTCGACGATCATGGAGAAGCCGGGGCGTAGGCCAGGCTCAGTCTTTATTGATTCGGCGATATAATGATTTATTGCCGGGTGAATAACCATCCGTGCCGGCTTTCTGATCCCTCAATCAGCGATAGTGCTCGGCAGCTGAGGCGTTCCAGGGCAAGGAAAGAAGTTCATCGATCAACGTCTTAGCCTGCTCGTAGGATTTGGTCCTTGGATCATCGCAAAGCATCAGGACCAGCATCTCTCGGTCTCTCCGTTCGTAAGCATTAATAATGGTTCGAGCCCGAACGAGCCTAGGCAGGATAACCATATCCATCAGTTTGTCGGGGAGCCTGCCGACCCGAACATTGTGAATGCCATTGGCGTCGCAGACTACGGGAATTTCTACAAGAATATCTTCGGGAAGTCCTTCGATCGAGCCGTTATTCGGTACATTCAGAGTAAGGATGCGCCGATTGCCGTTTGCAAGGGCATCTATGAAAGGAATATGTTGCTCTGTAGTATTCGATGGACGATAGGCTTCCATGACCGGTCTACCCGACGCCACCAGCTCGCCGAGATTTTTTTGGATTTCTATCTTGGAGTCCAGGTAACTATCCCAACCGATCTTGGAATCGAACCCGCCATTCTTTCCGAACCAACGGCACTTCGTCTCGTAATCCGTGTGCATCCACCAAGGCGTCGCGGACCTGAGGGTGTCTCCGACCGGCATGATTCCGTATAGCCGGTAAGTCTCGACAGCTGCGCGGGACAGCTGGTCCTTCAGAAATACTCGATTGGGGTCGTTGTACCGTTCGCTCCGCCAATAGTCCTCCGATCTTTCCCTGATCCAGCTGTCTATCAGCGGATAGGCGTTCACCCCTTCGAAGGTGAAACTCGTCATCCAGACGCAATGGTTGAAGCCGACCACTTCGGCTCCGACTTTTTCCAGATCAAGCCCCAACTCTTCGGCGATCTCCTTGTAGGCATTGTGGCCGTGACAGAGGCCGACTGATCGGATCTTCGTATTGCGTGTCACCCAGTTCGTACCCTCGAAGACCGGGTTGGCGGTTTGGACGAGCCAAGCGTCCGGACAGAGCTCCGTCATGTCGGCGGTCAGGTGCTGGAGGAACCGGATCTGATGGTAGGCTCCGATCCCGCCGTAATAGCAGGAGACCCTGTCTCCGATACCGCGGTAATAGCCGGCCTCTTCCGCGATAGTCCTCTCTTTTTCCAACGCAGTATAGCCCCCGATCTTAACAGCGCAGATCACGTATTCGGCCCCTGCCAAGGCTTCCCTGCGGTCGGTGAAGGACTTTATTCTCAGATCCATCCTGGATTCCCGGCAATACTTGGTCGCCAGCGATTCGGCCGTCTCTAACCTTTTTTCGTCGATGTCCACCAATGAAAGAACGCTTCCATTCAAGGAAGGCAACATGGCAATGTCCTTCAGCAACTCGATGGAGAAAGCGGTGCTCCCGGCGCCGATCAATGCGATATTAGTCATTTTCAAAAACCTCTTTGGCTTGCTTTGCCAGTTTCCCGCTAATTAGCGGTTGGTCAACCGAATGTCGCGGAAATGACATTTGCATCATCCCTTGATTCCGCTTTGCGCTATTCCGCCCACGAGTTGCTTTTGCGTAAAGAAGAATACGAGCACCGGGAATATGGCCGCGACGAAGGAGCCGGCCATTACCGAGGGCCAATCCATACCTCTGAACGGATCTTTCATGAAAAAGAGCTGGAGAGAAACGGTATAGGAGCCTACCTTATTGAGATAGATGAGAGGATTCAGGAAATCATTCCATGAGTTGAGATACTGCATTATGACGACCGCGACCAGCGCGGGCCTCAGGAGCGGGACGATAATTCGAGTAAAGACGGTGAACCGGCCGCAACCGTCGATGATCGCCGCCTCATCGAGTTCATAGGGGATGCCCATAATGAACTGTCTTATGAGGAAAATATACAGCGACACGCCGAGCCATAGGGGAACGATCAAAGGATAATACGTGCCCTGCCAGCCAATCGCGGTGAACAAAATGAACTGGGGGATGACTACTGCGTCCCAGGGAATCATCATTGTCCCGAGGAGTATTATGAAGATGATTCTTTTCCCCTTGAATCGCATCCGCGCGAAACCATAGGCGACGATCGCCGAGGTTCCCGTGGCTCCCAGGATCGAGAAAATGCAGACAACCAGAGAATTCCATAGTTTCCTGACGATTTGGTAGTTATTTTGGAGCGATACGAAGTTTTCAAGGGAGATAGTCTTGGGGATCAATTGCGGTGGATACGCCCACAAACCTTTCGGACCGTTTATCGCCTTGGTAAAAATCCAGTAGATCGGGAACGTGTAGATGACGCAGACCGCGAGCATGATGACATACAGGATCGATCTGGTGAAGACCACGGGAAAGCCTGGCCGTTTCATCGGCTAATCCTTCTCGCTTTCGTAGTATACCCAAAACTTGGAAGTGGCAAGGATTGCCATGGTGGCGACCAACACGACCGAAAGGATAATCCACGATTGGGATGCGGCTTGGCCGAATCGCATGTAGCGAAAAGCCGTCTCGTATTCGTAATACGCGAAGACATAGGTCGATTTGACTGGACCGCCTCCCGTGATTACCATGAAAGGCACAACGCATTGGAATTGCGCGATCATGATGATTATCAGGTTATAGAGCGTCGTCGGAGCGATGAAAGGAAGCGTTATTTTAAATAGCTTCCTGACTTTGCTGGCTCCGTCAATATCGGCCGCCTCGTAATACTGCGCCGGTATCGATTGCAGCGCCGCGAGGAAGAGGATCATGGACGTGCCTACGGCCAAGGCCCCCGTCAGCGCTATCGAGAACATCGCCATGTCGGGTTTGATCAGCCAAGGGATCTTTACGTTGAACAGAGTCAAGGTAAAATAATTGATGACGCCGAGATCTTTATCCATCATGAATTTCCACATGCTACCTGAAATAGCTCCCGAAAGCACTGCCGGCAGATACACCAGGGCCCTCGCGACACCCGTACCACGAAGCTTGCTGTTTAAGAGAAGGGCCAGAAGCAGGGCGATGACGAGCTGGTAAGGAGTCTCGAAGAGCACGAAGCTCAGGGTCTTGAGCAGCGAAGGCAGCGCATATTCGTCGTCCGTAAATGCCTTGATGTAATTCTGTATCCCTACGAAAGTCATGCTCTTGAACATATCCCATTTAAAGAAGCTTATAGATAACGAGAAGAGCATCGGGCCCGCGGCGAACAGGAGCAAGCCCAAGAGCCATGGAGAGATGAATAAATACCCAGAGAGCGCCTCTCGCGCGGTTATTGACAACCCCTTCTTATTTTTTCTCAGGACCGCAGTCGGGAATGTCATCGATACATCTCCTAGAAAGAGCGGGAAGAACGGATTCTTCCCGCTTATAATCATTCCTTGGACGAATTCGATTCGCGTCGGAGCTAATGCCCCGCCAGGATCCTATCCATCTGCGTAACCGCGTCGTCCAGGGCTTTTTGCGGTTCCGCGTTCTCGATGAGGATTTTCTGTATCGCTTTCTGGAATTCCGCGTCGGCCTCGAAGAACTTCGCGTTCCGCAGATAGCAGCCGGGATCCAAACCCTTGATATCCAAGGCCTTAACGAAGGGGCCCATGGGGCCATCGGCCATCTTCAACTGCTTCACGACCGGTTTGTAGCCCGGTATATCCCATTCCGCCTCAATCTTCTGTCCCTCGGAAGCCATAAACTTTACGAACTTATATGCGGCTTCGGGATATTTCGATTTGGCGCCAACGGAGAAAAAAGCCCCATGCAAGACCGGTTTCACCGCGTCGCCTTTCTTCGGGACAGGAATATTGACGAGACCGAAGGGCACGCCTTCCTTGATGATATCCATCATTGGCCAGGATCCATTGTCCATCATGGCGACTTTCCCGGAAAGGAACTCGGTTTGCCCGGGGCTGGATATTCGGTTCTCAATCACCGATTGTGCGGAAATATCGTACAAACGCTTGAAGAACTTCAGCGTGGCCACTGCCGCAGGCGAATTAACAGTCGATTTCATGCCGTCGACGGATACTTCATCGCCGCCGTTTGACCAGAGATAGCCCTGCATCTGGTAGGTAAAACCCGCGGGTACGATAAAACCGTACTTCGCGTCCGTCCCCGTACCGCTGGTGAGCTTTTTACAGGTAGACTCGAAATCGGCCCAGGTCCATCCGTCCTTGGGATAGGCGACTTTCGCGTCATCGAAGGCCTTTTTATTGTAATATATCATCCGTGTCGTGGTGCCTTGAGGAAGCCCGTACAGCCTACCTCTATAAGTCGCCTGCTTAACGGAGGGATCATAATACTGACCTAGATCGGATCCGTCTTTTTTCACTCGGTCCGTGATATCCGCTATCAAACCTCCTTCGACGTACTGCGGCGTATTCCACACCAACAGGGCGTCCGGACCGTTACCGGAGACTGTCATCGTCTGTATCTTCTCGTCGTAACCGTCGGGCGCCGATATAGTCTCGACCTTGATGTCAGGATTCTCCGTCATAAAAAGATCGATCGCTTTCTGATAGATGGCCAAACCTTGTCCTCCGTCCCAAGTGAGGAAGGTGATTTTCGTCTGTTCCGCGCCCAGCCCGGACGAAAGTCCGAATATCAGCGCGAACGCCATGATAAAGAGCAGCCCTCTCTTCGACATGAATGCCTCCTTGTTTGGCGTACGGCATTAGTGCCGCCGCCCCTTCACCCTATTTGTATAAGGCATGGTCGGCATTCGAGGAAGCTATGGCAATACTTATTTCCCAGTATTCCGATACTGTTCTATTTCATCTTATTGACCATCAACAGCAATTCGATCCGATCGTGAACGCCGATTTTCGAATAAATCATACTGACGTGATTCCTCACCGTCTGCTCCTCTATGCAGAGCTTCCCGGCGATCTCCTGATTATTCAGGCCCTGCGACAGAAGGAGGAGCACCTCCTTCTCCCGCTTCGTAAGGTCGTCGAGGCGGACCGCACCTTCATCCTTGGCCGACCTCTGCCTGGAGGCGTCCAACTGCTTCACGAGCTTCATGGCTATCGCGGGGGATATCAGCACCGAGCCCTCCTTGACGGCGAGCAGGCTCATTATGAGATTCGAAGGCTGGGTCTCTTTGAGCAGGTATCCTACCGCCCCTCTGGAGAGCGCCTCGTGAACGTAGACTTCGTCGTCATATGTCGTCAGTATGACTACCTGGGTCTCGGGATACTTACGTCGGATTATGGCGGTCGCCTCGACGCCGTCCATTAGCGGCATTCGGATGTCCAGGAGGGCGATATCCGGGCGGAAGCTCTTGACCAGTTCGACGGCTTCCCTGCCGTCGTAGGCGATCCCCATGATCTCGATGGCGTCGGACCGGGATTCGATCACTGATTTCAGGCTTTGGACGAAGAGCGTCTGATCGTCCGCGATAATGATCCTAGTTTTCATCGAATTCCCCACCTTCCTGGATAATCAGCGGAATGCTGGCGTTTATACTGAAGCCGCCGACGGTATTTTTCGCGTCGAAGGCTCCATTGAGCTTGCGAATCCGCTCTTCCATGCCTTGGAGTCCGATGCCTTTCTTGATATCTTGGGAACCTTGCCCGTTATCGTAAATGCCTACGATGATTTCCGGGCACCGATCATTTGGGGCGATCCAAAGATTGATCTGTATCTTGGTCGCTTTACCGTGGCGAAAAGCGTTCGTCAAACCTTCTTGGATCATTCGGTACAGGGTCTCGTCGATCTCACCCCCGAACCGCCACGGAAGATTGCCGTAGTGTACGGCTACCTCGACTCCCGTCGCCTCCGAAAAAACCGCTATCAGCCCGTGTATCGCCTTCAGCCCCCTGGGCGCTTCGTCCTCCATGTTCCTCAATTCCCTCAGCGACTGCCTGGTCTCTTTTACCGCGTCCTTCGCTTGAGATATTACCATGCCGAGCATGTCGGCTACCTGTGTCTGATCGGCGCTGATCTTGTCGGCGATCGATTCGGCGAGCATGATGATATTGATGAGGCTATGCACCGCAGTATCATGTATGTCCCTGGAGATCCGTGTCCTTTCCTGATGGGCGGATTCCAGGCCGGCGGCGGCGGCGTAGTTCTGAAAGTGTATATTGGCGTCGATCAATTGCGATACGGCCTTGTCCAATCGCTCATTCATCCGGATTTGACGATCAAGGTTCCCGACGACTGTGCGAAGGACATTCGCCGCTATCCCCGCGACAACCGCGATCGCGATCAAGGCGAGAACATCGGAGGATGGGATCGGGGGCAAAGATGAATCGACGCCTCTCGTGACAAGTACGTTGAGAACGGTAAATCCGACGATGGAAGAGGTCAGGACTACGCTTGGAAGCAAGGCGAAAAAGGCGCTGATCTCGACGACGAGTATCGCCATAAAGGATATTTCGAGACCCCAGCCCTTACCCGCCCCGTAGCCGAACACAAAGACGATATTCGTGAATAGGAAGAAAAGTACGGTCTTTAGTATGAATAAGAATCGAATGTACCAATGTTTCCTGAAAACGAATAGTGCTGATGAAAGAAGGAAGGAAGCAACGATGAGTATGAATATCTGATCGACCCAGACATCCTGTCCCTTCCATTCCGATCGGACGAGCCAGAACAGCGCGACGATCGATGCGTAGCAGACGGCTACGAACGAAAAGGTAAAACGGTGATAACTCTTCTCGATTTCCATCCGGAACGGCCTCTTGACCTGATGGAGTATACTCCTTGCCGTCGGGAAGCCATACAAAAATCAGGCTGAGACTTATACGCATGCGGCAGCTAAAAATCGCATGCCGATGTCGTGCGCCCTTACCCCTAGTCGAATATCACCTCTGCAAATAGGGCTTGTACGGAATCGGATCGAGCACCTTCATCCCGGTCCAGGCCGCGAATTCGTTGAGCTCGTCGGTCAGGTCGCCGAAGCCGCCCGCGTAGTGGTGGTTGACCCGGCCGACGAGTATGGAGTTCATGAGCTCCTCTACGCCGACGCCGCGACCGTTCAGCCTGAGGCCGCCGACCCAGCCTCCCGAGCCCGCGTAGCCCTCCTTGCCCTCGATCACCTCGCCGGCGAGCACGAACAACTCTTCGAAATCGTTTCGCACGGCCGCGACGGTGACCGGCCCGGCCCTGAAGCCCATCCGAGCGACCAGGCCCTCGCCCTTCCACTCCCCGCCCTCGTAGCGGCCTATGTTGAAATGCCGATCCCAGCATAGGCTGCCCTCGGCCGCCCAGCAGCCGGGGGCGACGCCGCAGTGCCAGAGGCAGAGCGAGGAGTCGGACTCGTCGAAGGCGACGAGGTCGTTGAGCGAGGCCCTGCCGCC
>Ga0181529_10005199_pt1 | contig 13708 bp, 9 predicted proteins | sample PEATcosm2014_Bin_36_FD_119763 | JGI IMG/M metagenome (GOLD analysis project Ga0181529, IMG submission 119763) | Peatland microbial communities from MTU Mesocosm Facility, Houghton, MI, USA - PEATcosm2014_Bin10_30_metaG | ecosystem: Environmental > Terrestrial > Soil > Wetlands > Peat | place... | reverse complement strand
GTCGAGCATGATGGTGATAGTCCATTCGGTCTCCTGAGATTGCTTTTGTTTCGCAACTTCAGCATCCCAGTTCTCGACCGAATGGACAACAACCTATTGAAACTTCACATTTAGCCCCTGAGGTGAAGTCCATTGAAGCTGGCTTTCTGCCGCACCTCCACCTGGAGCGCCCGCCATGTTCTCGTCCCGCCTTTCATGCCGCACGGCAGCCTGGCTCGCAGCCTCGTTCCTTTTGCCTGTGGCGGCTATCGCTGGCGGTCCCAAATTCGTCGCCGGAACCAGCTTCTTCAATCCCGGCGTCGTAGGCCAGCCTCTTCACTGGGCCAACGGTCAATTGAACTACTACGTCGATCAGGGTCCGCTCAATGCTACGGTCACCAATCAACAGGCTCGCGCCATGGTCGATGCGGCGGCGGCTCTCTGGAATGCCATACCCACCGCCGGCGTAACCCTCACCGACATGGGCTCGCTGAATGAGGATGTCAGCGGCGCCAACATCGCCGTCTCTGGCGCAAACTTCACCGTGACCGGCCAGCAGCTCGATCAACTCGGCGTCATCACCGCACCCGCCGACGTCACCCCCTCCGCCACTTCCTATCCGCTGGGCATCATCTTCGATGCAGACGGTTCGGTGATTGATGCCATCTACGGCAAGGGAGTCAGCGAACAAAACAGTTGCCAGAACAACGGCGTCTACGTCTGGCTCGACAACGTCAACCCCGACGCGACTATCGCCCACGGCCTCATCCTGCTCAACGGCCTCTGCGCTACCAACGCCAACCTGCTCCAAATGATGAGCTTTGAGCTGGAGCGCGCCTTTGGCCGCATTCTCGGCCTGGACTACGCGCAGGTAAATCCCGGCGCGCTCGCAAACGGCGAAACCAACGGCACGCTCGGCTGGCCGGTAATGCAGCCCGTCAGCGGTCTCTGCGGACCCACCGGCGGTGCTTGCATCCCCAACCCCGCAGTCCTGCGCTGGGACGACATCGCCGCCCTCAATCGCATCTATCCCATCACCGCTGCCAATCTGGCCAATTTCCCGGGCAAGCAGATCACCGCGGCCAATACCGTCTCCATCCAGGGAACCATCAGCTTTGAAAATGACCTGGGAATGCAAGGAGTCAACGTGGTGGCCCGTCCGCTCGACGCGAACGGCAATCCGCTTTACCAGTACACGGTGAGCTTCGTTTCCGGCTCATCCTTCAGCGGCAACCACGGCAACCCCGTAACCAGATTCGCCGATCTGAACGGCAATCCGCTCACCATGTGGGGATCGAACGAAGCTGCACAGCAAGGCTTCTTTGATCTCTCCGGAATCCCGCTGCCTCCCGGCGCAACGACGGCCAATTATCAAGTCACATTCGAGCCCGTGAATCCCGATTACATCCTCTCGAACTCGGTCGGCCCCTACCTCGACGGCTCACCCGAACCATCGGGAACCCTCGCGCCCATCTCCGTGCCCAACATGTCGGCGGGCAGCGCGCAGTCGCTCTCCGTAAATGTTGAGAACTCCGCAACCGGCGGCTATGACGATGCCATCGGAACTGAAGGCTCGCCGCGTATGCTCTCCACCAGCGGCCTCTGGAGCGGCCGCCTGAGCCAAGTTGGCCAGACCGATTGGTTCACCTTCCCCGTGCGCGGCGGGCGCACATTCACCGTGGTCACCGAGGCGCTCGATGAGACCGGCGCGCCCTCCAACGCCAAAGCCATGCCCTCGCTCGGCGTCTGGGACGCATTTGCCCCACCCGGCACAGCGCCCGTGGGCCTCGAAGCTGGCTTGGATGGCCTCGCTACCGGAGAAAGCTGGCTCCAGGTCTCCGCCTCAGGCGACGACGTTGTCCGCCTCGGCGTCGCCGACGAGCGCGGCGACGGACGCCCCGATTACGCCTACGAGGGTTGGGTGCTCTACGCCGACACCGTTTTCCCGTCGCGCCTGCCCGCATCCGGTGGGGCCATCGTCATCCACGGCATGGGTTTTCGCCTTGCGGATACGGTGCAAGTTGGCGGTCAGGCAGCCATGGTCACCAGCATCTCGCCCAATGAAATCACCGCTATCGCGCCTCCAGCCGCCAGCGGAGTCACCGGCTCGGTCAATGTCGAAGTGGACGATCAGCCCATCTACTACGCCTCAACCGTCATCTCCGGCGGCATCAGTTATGACTCCGCCTCAGGCGACGCGCTCACCCTCATGAGCTCCAGCGAACCCACAGGCACGGTGCCCATGGGAGTGCCTGAAGCCTTCTCCGTCATCGCTTTGGGAGCCAACCAGGTTCCCGCCGGCGGCGTCTCCGTCATCTACACCGTCGTCAGCGGCACGGCGACCCTGGGCTGCGGCCAGAAAACCTGCACCGTGACCACCACCGGCGATGGCCTCGCCACCATGAGCGTGACTGCAGTTAGCAGCGCTTGGTCAATCGTCACCGCTTCCCTCACCAACGGCTCCAGCCTCGAGGTCGAGTTCTGCGGCGGAACGCCTCCCACGCTCACCTCGCTCACGCCCATGCTCTCGCTGGCCGCCGGAGCCTCCATCACCTGGACCGTCCAAGCCCTGGCGCTGAACAATGGCAATCCGGCGAGTGGACAGTCGGTCGCCTGGCAAACCACCGGCAGCGGCATCACCTTCCAGAGCGGCGCAGTCCTCACCAACTCCAACGGCGTCGCCGCCAAATCCCTCACCGTCGGCCCGCTCACCGAGGGCCAGACCGTCACCGCCAAAGCCTGCGTCAACGGAACCAATCAGTGCGTAACCTACACCGCTTACGGCTCGCGCCCGGAGTACGCCTCCCTCACCGCCGTCTCCGGCGCTTCGCAAAGCCTCTCCGTCAGCGGAACTGCCAGCCAGATCACCCTGCGCGTCCTCGATATGGACGGCAACCCCATGGCCGGAGCCACGGTCACGTTCTATCAGGCGCTCTATGCCTGGGCGCCGCCTTGCCCCGCACACGGCCGCTGCGCCCAGCCCCAGTTGCTTGCCACCCAGGCTGCCACAGCCTCGTCCGCCCTTGACGGCTCCGTCACCTTCACCCCCGCATCGCTCCCCGGCATAGCCACCAACCTCACCGGCCTCGCCGTCACCGGCAACACCGCCAACCTCAACATCGCCATCGAGCAGCACCCGTAGACCGCCAGATCCATGTTTCGTTGATCCTGTCACCTATCGCTCTCCTCCCGCATCTTGTAATGAGAGGTTCACAATTTGGGCGAACTGCTCCGACCGCTTCAACAGCCGCTCACCCGCCGTCTCCGCGTTGTCATCGTAGGCGGCGGCTTTGCCGGCATTCACGCAGCCCGTGGTCTTGCCCGCCTGCCCGTGGACGTAACCCTGGTGGACCGCCGCAACCACCACACCTTCCAGCCGCTTCTCTATCAAGTCGCCCTCGCCGTCCTCTCGCCGGCCGACATCGCTCAGCCCATCCGCTCCATTTTTCGCCGCCAGCAAAACGCCGAGGTGCTCATGGACGAGGTAACCGGCATCGACCCTGATGCGCGCCAAATCACCCTCGCCAGCGGCGCCCAGCTCCCTTACGACTACCTGGTGCTGGCTACCGGAGCCACCCACTCTTACTTTGGCCGCGACGATTGGGCTCCGCTTGCGCCCGGCCTCAAAACAATCGAGGACGCTACTGAGATTCGCCGCCGCGTCCTGCTCGCCTTCGAACTGGCTGAGCGCCAGATGGTCGAGCACGGCTGGCATCCTCCGCTCAATTTCGTGGTTATCGGCGGCGGACCCACCGGCGTCGAGCTCGCCGGAGCCATCTCTGACATTGCTCAGCTCTATATGCGCCACGACTTCCGCCACATCGACCCCGCTAAATCCCGCGTCCTCCTGCTCGAAGGTTCGCCGCGCGTTCTCGCCGCTTATCCCGAAGACCTTTCCGCCAAAGCCGAAGCTGCGCTCCACCGTCTGGGTGTCGAGGTTCACACCCACACCCGCGTCACCGCCATCGGGCCGGGCTGGGTTGAAGCCGAGGTCAACGGTTCCAGTCCGCGCATCGATGCGGCCGTCACACTATGGGCCGCAGGCGTTGCAGCCTCGCCGCTGGGCAGCCTGCTGGGCGCGCCGCTCGACCACCGAGGCTGCGTCGTTGTCGATCGCCGCCTCAATCCACCCGGAATGCCCGAGGTCTTCGTCCTCGGCGACCTGGCCCACCTCGAGCAGGACGGCCATCAAGTCCCCGGCGTCGCCCAGCCCGCCATGCAGATGGGCGATCATGTAGCCAAAATCCTCGCCGCCGATCTCGCCGGACGCCCCCGCCCCGCATTTCGCTACCGCGACAAGGGAGACATGGCCACTATCGGCCGCATGGACGCCGTCGCCAGGGTCGCGTGGCCCTTCAAAGCCCACTGGAGCGGCTTTCCCGCCTGGGCCACATGGCTCACCGTCCACATCTTCTTCCTCATTGGCTTCCGCAACCGCCTCTCCGTCTTTGCCGCCTGGATCTGGACCTACTTCACCTTCACCCGCGGTGCGCGCCTCATCACGGGCGACCAGCACCTCCCCGGCTGGCAACGCAAGATTGACGCCGGACCAACCACCGAGGCTGCCGAGTCCATCCAACCGGAACAGTCGCAGCCTTTGTGATAAAACCCGCCAACTTGCCAACTCGCCATCTCCGCGAAGCGGAGGCTAACTTGCGACTTCAAACCCAGACTCCTCGTTCCAAATCAATCAAGTAAACTAGAAGAGCAATGCTCGATCTGACATTTGTCCGTGCCAGCCTGGAACTTGTTGAAGAGAAACTGCGTGCACGCGGTGCTGACCCCGCCGCGCTGCTGGGCGATTTTCGCGCTCTCGACGCCGGTCGACGCGAGGCTATCACCACCGCGGAACGCCTCAAAGCCCGCCGTAACGAGTTGAGCCAACAGGTCGGCGCTCTCAAAAAATCCGGCCAGGACGCGACAGCGCTACAAGACGAAACCCGCGCGCTCAAGGAAAAGCTCGACGAACTCGACACGACCGCCGCGACCCTCGACGACCGTCTCCGCCAGTTGCTCGCCGGCATTCCCAATCTCACACGCGACGAAGTGCCCTCCGGGCTTTCTGAAGCCGACAACCTCACCGTAAAAACCTGGGGCAACATACCATCCTTCGCATTCACCCCCAAGCCTCACTGGGAACTCGGCGAGGCCCTCGGCATCCTCGATCTCGAACGCGCCGCCAAGCTCTCCGGCGCACGTTTCGCCGTTTACATGGGCGCAGGCGCGCGTCTCGAGCGCGCGCTCATCAGCTTCATGCTCGACCTGCACACCACCAAGCACGGCTACACCGAAGTCCTTCCGCCGTTCATGGTCAACAGCAAATCCCTCTTCGGCACCGGCCAGTTGCCCAAATTTGCCGAAGACCTTTTTCGCTGCTCAGACGCCGACGCCGACGCCGTGGCCCGCGGCGAGTTCAAGGACAACGACCACTGGCTCATTCCCACCGCCGAGGTTCCTGTCACCAATCTCTACCGCGATGAAATCCTCGACGAAGCCCGCCTGCCCATCTCGCTCACGGCTTACACTCCCTGCTTCCGTGCCGAAGCTGGGGCCGCAGGCAAGGACACGCGCGGCATCATCCGCCAGCACCAGTTTCAAAAAGTCGAGATGGTCAAATTCACCCGCCCCGAAGACTCCGATGCCGAGCACGAGCGCCTCACCCGCGACGCCGAAGAGATTCTCGAGACCCTCGGCCTTCCCTATCGCCGCGTTCTGCTTTGCACCGGCGACACCGGCTTCTCCTCCGCCAAGACCTTCGATCTCGAAGTCTGGCTTCCTGGCCAGCAGCTTTATCGCGAAATCTCATCCTGCTCCAACTTTGAAGCCTTCCAGGCGCGCCGCGCCAACATCCGTTACCGGACAACTTCCGGAACGGGCGGCCAGAAGGGCAAGCTCGAATTCGTCCACACATTGAATGGAAGCGGTCTCGCCGTAGGCCGCACCTGGCTCGCCATTGTCGAAAACTATCAGCAGGCCGACGGCTCGGTGCTGATTCCAGATGCGCTTCTGCCATACATGGGCGGACTAACGCGCATCACACGCTAAGGGCAACATGAAAAAAATTCTGAAAAGCTATTTCTACTGGACCTATCCGCGCGGCTGTTTCCACTACGACGTGATGGTCACGCTCATCCTCGCGTTCATCTTCGTCACGCCGCAATTCTGGGACTTCGGGGCCAGGCCGCCCAGGGTCACCGGCCCACCGCATCCCATTCAGATCGTCGGCGACGGCGGGCGCGGCTTCATCGTCACCGTGCAAGCCTCCGACGTCAACCTCGCCCTCAACACCACGGCCTCCAACATGGCTGTAAAGAAGGCCCTGCGCAAGGCTATCGAGCCGGTCACCGGCGATGCCGTCGCCGTCGAGCGTTGGGAAACCGTCGAGGACGCTCAGGGCAATTGGACCTGGCGTGTCTGGGCGCGTCGTTAAAAGTAGCTAACAAAAACATAAGGAACCCCATGAATAAAGCAACAAAATTTGTCTTTTTCGCGCTGATTGCGATGCTCCTTCTTGCCGTGCGCTCGAGCTTTGCCGCACCCGCCACGCCCAATGAAAAGGAAAAGGACAAGGTGCTGCGCCGCCTTGACGAAGCAGCCAGGAATTTCCGCTCCACCGAGGCCGATTTCGAATTCGACACGATCCAGACCGATCCGGTCTACGACAAGGATGTGCAGAAGGGCACCGTCTACTACGAGCGCAAAGGCACAGCCTTCCAGATGGCCGCCCACATCCGCGAAATCAACGGCAAGCCCGCGTCCAAGGTTTACACGTACTCCAACGGCGTCTTCAAACTCTTTGAAAGCTCCATCAATCAAGTCACTACCTATAGCAAGCTCAATAAATATGAGAGTTATCTGATGCTCGGCTTCGGCGCCAGCGGCAAAGACCTCGAAGAGAAGTGGGAGGTCACTTACCTCGCCTCGGAGACGCTCGACGACGTCAAGGTAGCCAAGCTCGAATTGGTCGCCAAAGACCCAGAGGTCAGAAAGAACCTCCCTAAAGTGACCGTCTGGATAGATCCCGAGCAGGGTGTGAGCCTCAAGCAGATTTTCGACGAAGGCCCCGGCCAATACCGCGTCTCCGTCTACTTCAACATCAAGGTCAATCAGTCTCTGCCCGCCGACGCCTTCACCCTCAAAACCAGCAAGCAGACCGTATACGTCAGCCGGTAGAACACTGGATCACCCTGGTTCGAAACGTCCTTGCTCTTGTGCATGAGACAGGACACAAAAAATCGATAGCTTTTTATCGCCGCTCACAAAGCTTCGATGAAATGGGGATGCAGGATGTCGTTAGCGTCATTGTTGCTTTATGACTTCAGGGTCCGAGATTGGGGTCCCCTCGTCATGGTGATCCCCGGAGTCCTCGGTATGCTCTATGCGTTTCTCGCGGATTACTTTCCCCCCGGTGGAGACACGCCGAGCACGGATGAGCACATGGACAAGCTAGGAATGAGGGCTACGCCACGGAACCGGGCCATCGTTTTTACATTCTCGCTGTTGATGACGGCCTTTGCGGTTTGGAAGATGTTCAAGCCCTAGCGTGGGTGGCTGAATTTGCCGGCTGCCCCACATATCTATAGCTTTTTATCGTTCCGCGACCACAACCCCAACCCCGCAATCCGCTGAAAAGCCCATCCCGTCGCCACTCCCCCCAGCACAAACAGCATCGGTAAGCACTCGAGTGTGTAGCGCGCTTCAGGCGCTTCCACGGTCATCAGCATGGCGCTGCGCAAGACAAAATAAGCCAGCATCGGCCCCCAAAATCGCGGCCTCAACATGAGTCCCGCAAAACCCAGCAACAGATAAAGCGCATTGAGCCCGGCGTAAGCCCAGCTAATACGCGTCTCGTCGTTGTGGTGCGCGTAAACCCACCAGTCCAGATCGATGGGCAGATTCTCCACCCGCGGCCTCAGCCACATATCCGCCATGCGCCCCAGCGGCAGCCACAGATAAGAACGCAGCGGGTGCGCGGCGATGCGTTCGTCCGCCAGTTTGCCAAACCGTGCGTCTATCTCCGGCGTCAGATCCTGTCCCCGGTTGTAATCGGAGGCCAGCTTTGCGGTTTCCGCGTACTGCGCCGGGGAATCGAAGGCGCGGTCAGGCAGTTCGCTTATGTCCAGAGTATCGCCGGGGACATTCCAGTAAATCTGGTAGGTCGAGACGAAATCCAGGCACCAGCTCTTCATCCACCGTTCCCAGCCCGGATGCGGATTCTCGCCGGGATCGGTGGCCAGCCTCGGCGCCAACGGCACAAAGACGTGAAAGACCCGCTCGTTACGCCACGTCCAAATAGCAAACGGAGTCAAAGCCAGCAGCAGGCAAACCACCGCCATCCGCACCAGCCTGGGCTGACTGACCTGCGCTTTACCGGCACCGGAGAATCCCTTGCTCGTAGCGGCATCTGTGACAGGGCACGACTTCACCCCTCCCGCATCTGTGTCAGGGCACGACTTTAGTCGTGCCGACTCGGAGGGAGGCGGGGGTTTCAACCCCCGCAAAAGACTGCCAATAAAATGGCCCCGGGCTTTAGCCCCGGAGGCATCCCTCAACCCCATCAGCAGCGCCGGCGCCAATGCCACGCCCACCAACGCGCCATCCGGCCGCAACAGCGCCGCATAGCTCACCGCAAACGTGAACCACAGCGCCACGCCCCATCCTGGCCTGTCACAAAAGCGCGCGGCCGACCAAAGTGCCAGCGCCATCACAAACAGCGTCAGCGATTCTGTCATCGGCTGCGCCGCGTAAACCGCCGTGAAGGGGCACAGCGCCGCCAGCCACAACGTGGCGTGTGCGGCGCCGCGGCTGAAGCTTCGCCGCGCGATGCGCCCCGCAAAATCGGCGAGCAGCAGGCAACCCGCCAGCTCCAGCGCAATCTGCACCCAGGCGGCGGAAACATAGTTTTCCATTCCGAAAATGCTGAAGCAGAATGCCAGAAACAGTGGGTAGCCGGGCAGCCGGATCAGCGTGGAATGCATCACGCCGTCTGACCCGGTGAGGGCATAGCTGCCGTGCAGCAGCAGGTTCTTGGCCAGGCCGCCGTAAATCAACGGATCGCCGTGCAGGTCAAAAAACTGCTTCAGCATCCACAGCCGCAGCGCCAGCCCCGCGCCAAGAGCCAGCACGATGGAGACCCATGGCCCCACTCGCGTTAATATCCCCCGCAAGGCGTTCGATTGACTCTCGTGGTCAGCTTCCATACGATTCGTACTGTATAGCGTAGTCTGTTTCAGCGGTTTTCGCGCTCGTTTCTGCCGCCAGATTTTCGCTCAAAGTGCACTTCAGGCCCATTCATGCCCGATAGACAAATATTTTTCGACCCGCAACGAAAACGCTGGAAGCGGCTGCGTCGCATTTTGGATGCGACTGCTGTCATTTTTACCCTCGTCCTCGCGGTTTTTATCTTCAACGTCCTCCGCTATCAGCAGTTGCCGGAGCTGTTGCTGCCCACCCCCCGGCACAACTACAAGGCTTTGCCCGACCACGCTTCCCTACTCCACGGCCAAAAAGCCCCGCGCCCCGCCCGTCGCAAAACCGGCCGCAAACCCTCTGACATTCCCTTCAACACCGGTGAAGGCCTGCGCGCCGCCTACTATGTCGAGGACGACCCCGCCAGCTACTCCTCCTTCAAGGCGCACGTCCACCAGATCGATCTGCTCTTCCCCCAGTGGCTTCACATCGACGCGCCTCAGCCCATCCTCCTGGCCATGAGCGCCGACCACCGCCACGAATATCCCGTCATCGATCCCTCCGCGGTCCATGACCCCGACGAACAAAACAAAATCAAGCACGTCATCGAAGTGACCAAGGAAGACACTGAAGTCTTTCCCCATCTCAACAACTTCAATCCCAACACCCAGAGCTGGGATCCGGCCGTCGGCGCCATGCTCGCCGACCCCGCCAAACGCGCCGCTTTGCGCCAGCAGATTGTTCGCTTCCTTACAGCATTCCCCGCCTATCGCGGCCTCTCGCTCGACTTCGAAAGCCTGCCCGACGATGCCTCGCCGGGCTATATCAGCTTTGTCCGCGAGCTATACGCTGACCTGCATCCGCGCAATCTGCGCCTTTACGTCAACGCCATGGTCTCTACCACGGATGACGACTTCAAAGGCATCGCCGCCAACTCCGACGGCCTTATCCTGATGAACTACGACGAGCACCAGGTTGAGAGCCGGCCCGGACCCGTCGCCAGCCAGGAGTGGTTCGTCAACAATCTCCGCCGCGCTCTCAAAATCGTGCCTAAGGAGAAACTGATCTGCGCCGTGGGCAACTACGGCTACGACTGGACGCTCTCCATCCCTAAAGTGAAACGCGGCCACCGCGCCAAGCCGCCCCTGGTGCTCAATACCGAAGATCTCTCCGTCTCCGATGTCTGGCAGCGAGCCTCCGACGCAGATGCCGATCTGAGCCTCGATTACGACACGCTAAACCCCCACTTCGAGTACATTGATGAAGACCGGAACGAGCGCCATGTCGTTTGGTTCCTCGATAGCGTTACCCTGCTCAACGAGATGCGAGCCGCGCGCGGCCTGGGCCTCCAGACCTTCGCTCTATGGCGCCTCGGCGAGGAAGATAGCTCCCTGTGGAGCGTCTGGGACAAACCCAGCAATCCTGCTTCGCTCGATGCCCTCGGCGAGGTCCATCCCGGCTACGATGTTGACGACGAGGGCGAAGGTGACATTATCCGCGTAACCGGCCAGCCCCAGCCCGGCAAGCGCATCATCGAGCAGGACACCGACGAGCCCGACCTGCGCGCAAGACTCATCACCGATGAGCACATGGATGTTTATCCCCGCACTTACACAGTCGAGCAGTACGGTTATCACCCCAACCAGGTCGCGCTCTCCTTCGACGACGGACCCGACCCCAAGTGGACGCCGAAGATTCTGGATATCCTCCGCAACAAAGGCGCCAAGGCCACCTTCATGCTCATCGGCGAAGAGGCCCAGCAAAACGTCGGCCTCATGAAGCGCATCGTGCGCGAGGGCCATGAGATCGGCAACCACACTTACACCCATCCCGACATCAGCGAAATCACCAGCCGCCAGCTCGACCTCGAGCTCACGCTCACTGAGCGCCTCTTTGCCAGCAAGCTAGGCATTCAGCCGCTCTACTTCCGCCCGCCCTACGACATAGACGAGGAGCCCGACACCGACGACCAGGCCGCCCCCATCGAACGCATCCAGAAGAATGGATACACCATCATCGGCAGCAAGATGGATACCAACGACTGGAACGAGCATCCGCGCAAGTCCCCCGCCGAAATCACCCAGACCATCCTCGACCAGTTGCAGACCATGAAGGTCAAGCCGCAGTTTCGCGGCTCCATCATCCTTCTCCACGATGGCGGCGGCGACCGCTCACCCACCGTAGCCGCCCTGCCCATGCTCATTGACTCTCTGCGCGCCCACGGCTACACCATCGTCCAGGTTTCCTCGCTGCTCGGCAAAACCACCGCCGATGTCATGCCCAAAATCTCCTTCAGCCAATACCTGCGCGCCCTGCCCGATTCCATCGCCTTTTCCAGCCTGGCCCTCATCGGCAGCTTCATCATGCTGATGTTCTACCTGGGCGACATCCTCATGAGCGCGCGTCTCCTGCTCGTCGGCATCTTTGCCGTTACGGAGCGCATGCGCCGGCCCCACGCTCTCGCCTCGCCAGGCTTCAATCCCCGCGTAGCCGTGCTCATTCCCGCATACAACGAAGAGAAGGTCATCGTGCGCACCATCCGCTCGGTGCTCAACTCCGACTACGCCAATCTCCACGTCATCGTCATTGACGACGGCTCCAGCGACAATACCTACGAAATCACCCGTCAGGCCTACGCCGCAGAAATCGCCGCTGGTCACATCCAGGTGCTCACCAAACCCAACAACGGCAAGGCCGCTGCCCTCAACTTCGCCCTCGACCGCCTCACAGAAGACTTCTACGTCGGCATCGATGCCGATACCGTCATCGCCCCAGACGCCATCAGCAAGCTCATTCCTCACTTCGAAGATCCGCTCGTCGGCGCCGTCGCAGGAAACGCCAAGGTCGGCAACCGCGTCAACCTCTGGACCCGTTGGCAGGCCCTCGAATACATCACCAGCCAAAACTTCGAGCGCCGCGCACTTGATCTCTTCAACGTCGTCACCGTCGTCCCCGGAGCCATCGGCGCATGGCGCACCGCCCCCGTCAAAGCCGCCGGCGGTTACCCCGTCAACACCGTCGCCGAAGACGCTGACCTCACCATGAACCTCCTCGAACAGCAACTCAAGGTCGTCTATGAGGATCGCGCCCTCGCCTTCACCGAAGCTCCCATCGACGCCAAGGGCCTCATGCGCCAGCGCTTCCGCTGGTCTTTTGGGATTCTGCAGGCCGTCTGGAAGCATCGCCTGGCCTTCGTCCGCAACAAGGCAATGGGCTATTTCGCCCTGCCAAACATTCTCATCTTCCAAATGCTCCTGCCGCTGCTCTCGCCCTTCATCGATCTCATGTTCCTCGCCGGCATCGTCCATTACTTCGTTGACCGTCACTACCACCCCGAAGCCGCCTCCGCCGCCACTTTCGAAAAGCTGGTCTTCTACTTCCTCGGCTTCCTCGTCATCGACTTCGTCACTTCCTCGGTCGCCTTCTCGCTAGAGCGCCGCCATCCTGCCAACAAGGGCGACGGCTGGCTTCTCTTCCACATCTGGCTCCAGCGCTTCGCCTACCGCCAGCTCTTCTCCCTCGTTCTGGCCAGAACCGTCAAGCGCGCCATCGACGGCAAACCCTTCAACTGGGAAAAGCTCGAGCGCACCGCCAAAATGTCCAAACGCACCAACGCCCTCACCGACACTGCATAGGCCAATCCAGTGGAAGGCGGGGGTTTCAACCCCCGCATAACGTCAACAAATTCAATGTGGGTTTCAGCCCCGGACCCAACCCCACCGCGCAATCGACCCCCAAATTATCTCCTTGTCGTTTCACCTAAAGCGTCTCTATACTTCTTCCACCACACCCGTCCGGTCTTACGGAACCAACGGCTGTGGCAACGACTGTCTTGAGGTGGTCCATGAAAGGTCTCTTGCGGCTCGCTTGTCTTCTTTCCCTCCCTCTTTTGCTGGTTACAGCGTCGGCCGCGCAACAGCCGGTTTCTCCGCCGCCCCAGCCCGTCAGCGGTCCCTCCCTCGCCGTCACCATGCAGTTCATTCAGAACAAGCTCAGCGGCCTGGGCCAGGTCAACTATGTGGGATACAACCACGACAATGCCGGTGGAAGCGAAGATTGGGTAACCCACTTCAGCACCCTCGACACCAACGTCGTCGCCGATCCCTCCGCCTGCAAGATCAGCTATCACGAGAAAAGAATCAAAGACGACAAAGTAACCTCGGATTCCGACTTCTGGTTCGTCCTATCTGAGATGCAGGACGTCGTTATCATGCCGCGCGAGCAACTGCTCAAAAAAGTGAACACCAGAGACGGTCATCCCACCTGGGACGCCCGCATCGATCCGCCCGTCTACATGCTGGTGGCGCGCAAAGATGAAAACACCGAGTGGTATTTCTACTTCTTCGATCAGGATCTGGCCAACCGCGTAGCCAAAGCCATGGTCCATGGCATCGAACTCTGCGGCGGCGGCAACAAAAGCCCCTTCTAGTACTGTGACCGGCAGGTGGCCCACTCATAAGCGCCGAAGAATGATCCTGAGCCTTTAGAAGCTGTGCCCCGTTCATCGCGGCTTCATTGTTCATCGCGATGAGCGGGTGGC
>Ga0181529_10005196_pt1 | contig 13712 bp, 12 predicted proteins | sample PEATcosm2014_Bin_36_FD_119763 | JGI IMG/M metagenome (GOLD analysis project Ga0181529, IMG submission 119763) | Peatland microbial communities from MTU Mesocosm Facility, Houghton, MI, USA - PEATcosm2014_Bin10_30_metaG | ecosystem: Environmental > Terrestrial > Soil > Wetlands > Peat | place... | reverse complement strand
TGGCTCCCCACCGATCCCATTGCCAAATACATTCCCGAATTCGCACACCTCAAGGTCTTCACCGGCGTCGGTCCCGACGGCAAAATGATCCTCGTCGACCCCGATCACGCACCCACCATGCGCGAGCTAATGTCCCACTCCGCCGGCTTCTCCTATGGCAACGGAACCTCGCCCGTCGACGCCATGTACAAAGACCTCAAGCCGACGCAATCGGCGAATCTTCAGGAGATGATCGACAAGCTCGCCAAGATCCCCTTGAACTACCAACCGGGCAAGGGTTGGACGTACTCCGTCTCCATGGACATCGAGGGCTACATCGTCGAAAAGCTTTCCGGCCAGACCCTCCCAGATTTCATGCACGACCACATCTTCGCCCCACTCGGCATGAAAGACGCCGGATTCTTCGTCGCCGAAGAAAAACGCACCCGCTTCGCCACCAATTATCGCGACAATCCGCAAGGGGAACTCGTTCCCAGCGCAACCGCAGCCGGCGCGCCCACCGATTACGCAACCCAGCCCCCCATGCCCTCCGGTGGTGGCGGCCTCGTCTCCACCATGCAGGACTACTACCGCTTCGCGCAGATGCTCGCCAACGGCGGCCAACTCGATGGCAAACGCATCCTCGCGCCCGCAACGGTCAAGCTGATGACCTCCAATCATCTGCCCACGGAGATCCTCACCGGCCAGTTCGGCAGCGGCCAGCACATCATGCGCCCCGGCTTCGGCTACGGATTCAACTGCGCCGTCGTCTTCGACCCGCCCGAGGCCAACCTGCCCGACGGCAAGGGCACATTTTTTTGGGATGGCGCCGCCGGCACCTGGTTCTGGGTCGATCCCACCAACGACATCGTGTTTGTCGGAATGATCCAGCGCATGACCAGCCCCGACAACCACACCCTGGTCTACCGCAGCCACGCCGTCGTTTACAGCGCCCTTGTCGATCCGTCAAAATAAAGAATGACTGAGGATTGTCTAGTCACTTCGGACAAAGACCAGACCAGCCCCGGGTAAGTGCCAACCCAGTCCACCGATGCCGCGCGACTTGCATCCAATGGATGTACCGATATTTCAAAAGCTCCGAGTTGTCGGAGAAAACTGATTCGTGGGGTTACGTAGAATGCCTTCCTTCCAATCGACGGCCCGCTCGACTTTCTTTGCCACAGATCCTCTTCCGTCCTCTTCGATAGAATCGGTTCCCATGGGGACCGCATCGATTCGCGAGGATTGGGAGGGACGCACGGTCGACGGACAATTTGCGCTTCTGGAATGGTTGGGCGGCTCCGAGGATCACGGCGTCTTTCTCACCATCCGGCAAGGGGCGGAGCGGGCTGTCATTAAGCTGATTGTGGCCGAGGGCGCGGATGCCGACGCGTACCTTGCTCAATGGGAAGCCGCAAGGACCCTGTCGCATCCCCATTTGATGCCGGTGTTTGAGACCGGTCGATTTGAAATCGAGGGTGTCCCCGTTGTGTACGTCCTGACAGAACACGCCGAGAAAGTTCTGTCCAATTTTCTTCCCGAACGCGCGCTCCACGCGCACGAGGCGAAAGACTTCATAGAACCGGTCCTCGATGCGCTCTCCTATCTGCATGCCAATGGATTCGTTCATGGCCACGTAAAGCCTTCGAACATTCTCGTATCCTCCGGCGAGTTGAAGCTTTCGGCAGACGATTTCCTTGTCGTTCCCGGAGTTCCCAGCCCCGTTCAAAAACCAGGCGCCTACGATGCGCCGGAAGTGGCCATCGGGAGACTGACCCCCGCGGCAGATACCTGGTCGGTGGGAATGACTCTGGTTGAAGCACTGACGCAGAATCCGCCGGCGCCGGGCCGGTACATCGAAGGCGATCCGGTAGTCCCGCGATCTCTTCCTCAGCCTTTTTATGAAATTGTCCGCGAATGTCTTCGATCGAATCCCTCCCAGCGATACACGGTCGAAGTGATCAAGGCTCGACTTGAATCCAGCCCATCCCCCTCGGTCGCTGCAAAGCAACCTGCGTCCGCACCGAACCCAATGCCGGTCGCCCCAAACCCAATCAGCAAATTTGAGCCCGTCGAATCGGCCCCACTGCCAACTTTGTTCGCCGACTACGAAGAAGAGAGCTCTACAAGATTTCCAGTTCGGCCCATTGTGATTGGCGTTCTCATCTTGCTCGCGGTCGTTGCGGTCGTGCTGGTGGCAACCAATAAGCTGAAACTTTCGTGGCCGCCGTTCCAAACCCAAAACTCCCAAGCGACAAATCAGCCGTCAGCCCCATCGCAGCCACCGGGATCTTCGGCGACCGACATGCAAAGTGCGACCCCAACTAGCCAGGCCGCCCAGCCCGGATCTCCGGACACTGCTTCCGGTGAAACACAAAGCGCCCCCGCGACCAGCCCGGCCGCCCCGCAAGCACAATCCCCGGCGTCTCCCTCCAGCGAAGCTCAAACACCATCGACGGCCAGCCATGCCGAACCACAAACCCAACTTCCTGCGTCTCGCCCTTCGAACGGGGCTACGATAAAGGGTGCTGTCGCGAGCCGCGTGATACCCAGCGTCTCTTCAGGTGCGCGGGAAAGCATGCACGGGCCGGTAACCGTAGAAGTCCGTGTCTTCGTCGATCGCAGCGGCACGGTTTCAAATGCCGCCTACGTCACGCAGGGCCCGGGCAATTACTTCGCCCGCATCTCCGTCCGCGCCGCGGAGTCGTGGAAGTTCACCCCGCCCCAGCCCAACGGGCATGCCGAACCCAGCGTTTGGACGCTGCACTTCTATTTCACCCACGGTCAAACCGAGGTTACCGCGACTGAAGAGAGCCGTTAGCAAATCTGTGAAGAAACTTCGGAACAGTTCAATGTTTTGAAAGGGCATGGCTTCAGCCATGCCGCCATAGAGCAAGCAGAATCGAGGGCTTTTAGCCCCTGAGGGAATGGTCCGCAGCGCCCCGCACCGGTTATGAAGCAACTTCTAGCAGATGCAATGAGACGGGCGTAACGATGGATTACCCGCCAAAATTTTCCTCCGCACCGAGGCCTATCGCCACCGAAAGATCCGCAGCGAAATCAGAAACGGCACCACCAGCCACGCCGCCAAAACCGCCATCGGTGCCCCCAGTTGCGAAAGCCTCATCCCCTGCAACATATTCCCGCGCAGCGCATCGATCGCAGCCGTCAGCGGCAGCGCCTGCACAATCGGTTGAATCAATTTCGGAAATCGCGTAGCAGAGAAGAAGATTCCGGAAAGTATCCACATCGGAAGCATGGCAAGATTCATCAGTCCTGATACGGCTTCTATCGTCTTCGCGCGCGATGCAATCAGCAAACCAAGGGACGAAAGCGACAACGACGTAAGTACGCAAAGCAACCCCAGTTCCCAAAGCGACCCGCGAAATGGCACCCCGAAAACAAGCTTCGAGAACCCGAGAAACGCGATCACTTCAATCACCAGGAGCACCAGCCGCGACAGTATGTACGACGCCAGATACTCCCATCGCGGCATAGGCGAAGCCACAAACCGCTTGAGCAACTTTTTCTGTCGTGCCTCGACAATCGAAAATCCAAGCCCCCAGATCGCCGAACCCATCAGGTTCATTCCCAGCAGCCCAGGCACCACGAAGTCGATATAGCGAGCGCCCGCCTCATGCACTAAATCATTCGAAGACCGTAGCGCCTCTTTCTGTCCCGCCGCCTTCTGAATCGCACGATCCGCCAGCAGCCGCGCCAAGCGCGCATCGGGATTCGTGTCGTCGTACTTGTACGCAACACCGCCACCCCCCTGTATCGCGAGCAAAAGAATCCGCCCCGTCGCCAACTCATGCGTCCCTTCCGCTTCGTCCATCACGACGGCCAAAAGACCCTTGTCGCTGTTGAGTGCCTGCGTCAATTGCGCGTTTGTCGCGCCCACTTGCAGCACATCCGCCGGCCGGTTGCGAAATGCAATGCCCAATCCCACCGCCAGCAAAATAGGAAAAATGAAAATCCAAAACATCGCCTCTGGCTCGCGAAAAAACAGCCGAAACCGCGTGCTCGTCAACTGGTAGAGTGAGCTCTCCCGCAGGCTACTCATCGCGCAGATTCCTCCCCGTCAATCCCACAAACACGTCTTCCAGCGTCGCCGAGTGCGTGCGAAATTCACTTGGTTTCAGGCCCATCTCCGCCAGCACTGAAAAAATCTGCGGCACGGTTGTGTGCAACTCAACAACGGAGAGCTGATGCTGCCCCCCATCCACGCGATGCGCCTGTACGCCGGGAATCGCCGTCAGTCTGCTCGCATCGACTCGCTCTTTTTCTGTCTCGGTACCAATCGCAAACTCCACCACATGATCTCCACCCACTGAAGCGATCAGTTGCTGCGGTGTCCCCAGAGCAATGATCCGTCCGTGATCCATAATGGCCACGCGGTCGCACAGCCTCTCTGCCTCGTCCATGTAGTGCGTCGTTAGAATGATCGTTCTACCCGCGCTCCGCAGCTGATCCACCAAATCCCACAAATGCCGCCGCGCCTGTGGATCGAGCCCCGTCGTCGGCTCGTCAAGAAAAAGCAAATCAGGATCGCCCACCAGCGCGCAGGCCATCGCGAGCCGCTGCTTCTGCCCACCGGACAGCGTCCCAATCCGCGCGCGTCGCTTCTCCTCAAGCTGCGCCATCCGGATCGTCTCTTCCACCGCCGTCCCGCGCCTGAAAAAGCTGCGAAACAAACGCAGAATCTCTTCAACGGTCAGCTTCTCCGGAAACTGCGTCTCCTGCAGCTGGACACCGATGCGCTGCCGCAACTCCGCAGCCGAATTCGACCAGCTCAACCCCAGCAGATCCACGCTTCCAGCATCGGGCGTCGTCAGCCCCTCGCAGATTTCAATCGTGGTGGTTTTTCCCGCGCCGTTCGGCCCCAGCAGTCCAAAACACTCCCCGCGCTCGACCTCAAGGTCGATGCCATCCACCGCGACCACATCCGCAAAAGCCTTCCTGAGCCCACTCAGCGAGAGCGCAGGACTATCCGATGCATCTGTCGTTAGTGAACGCGATTCCGGGCTCGTGTGGCTCAAACGATCTCTCCTCGCATCAGCCTAACGTAGGATCCGTTCGACCCCTTTGAAATCTCTTTTACGCCGCTTCAATCCGCACAAATCTGGGTGCCCCAGGTCTCGATTCTGAGACCTGGGAACGGCCCTCTCATTCCGTAGCCGCAATCGCCTCACAAATCCGTTCCACCGCACCCGCCTCCACATTGCTGCCCGGCCGACCCCCATTCACCATCACGGAAAACACCAGCGACCGTCCGCTCGCCGCCGTCAGATACCCAGACAGCGCCACCGTCTCGTTCAGCGTTCCCGTCTTCGCCCACAGCTTGCCTTTCAGCGGCGAATTCCTGAATCGATTCGTGAGCGTCCCGTCCACTCCCGCCACCGGCAGCGTGTTTTTGAACTCCGCGCCCCATGCCTGCCGCGCGGCATACGTCAGCAGTTGCGTATTCGCTCTTGGCGCAATGCGGTCATCCATGCTCATCCCCGACCCATCGTAGAAAAAGAAATCCTGGTCGCTCACCCCAGCGTCCACCAGGAACTGACGCACCACGCGCGCACCTTGCGCCAGGCTGCCATCCTTCCCGAATTCCTTGCCCAGCAACCGCAGCAGCAGCTCGGCATGCAGGTTCTGGCTCACTTTATTTGTCACCGTGATGTCCTCGGCAACAGGCACAGAGATATGCGTGCCCAGCACCCGCCGCCCCGTAATCGGAGCCTCCACAGTGGCCATCGTGCTGCGCGCCAGCCGAATCGTTTCGGACCGCTCGCCCACAAAATCCCCAGCACCAGTTGAATCCCGATGCGCGGCAACCGCCGCACCCGTCACCGAAATTCCCCGCATCAGCAGAGCTTGCTTGAACGCCGCCGCCGTAAACTCTGCCGGCTCCTCCACCGCCAGTTCCGCCTGGAATCCCGCCGGCGGCGCCGTGCCCCACGCGCGCACCAGCATGCTCCCCGGCATCCGCTGCAATCCCGGCCGCGGCGTCTCGCCCGCAACGGCCATCGTCATGCTGTCGTCCAGCGTGTAGTACTCCAGGCTTGGATCCCAGTCCGCCGCGACACCGTTCGGCGCGGAGGCATCCGCCGTCACCCGCAGCTCCGTCATGTTCTCGTTAAAGCTGAGAGCTGAAATCGGTGCGCCATACGCCCATTGCAAATCGTCCCATCCCCACGCCGTCCCGTAAGGTTCGTTCAGAAAGAAGCTATCGTCGCCTACTATGTTGCCTTCAATCGTGCGCACCCCCGACTGCTCCACCTGCTCCGCCAGTAGGGCCAGCACCGTCATGGGGTTCGGCTTCGTTGGCGCTTCAGGCGCGGCAGCCGGCGGAGCCTGACCCGATGATGGCGGTGACTTGACCGCTCCTGCCGGTTTTTTTTGAACTGGATTCGGTGCCGGCGCAGGCGGCTCATACGGATACTTCCGCGCGCTCAGCGTCGGATCGCCCACGCCCATCAGCATCAGGTCCCCATGCAGCACGCCCGCCGCGTCCACATCCCCCGTCGCCACCACATTGGTCGTCCACGTGAGCGTATCCACCGGCAACAACGCGAAAGCGGCCGCGGTCGTCGTCAGCTTCGCGTTCGACGCCGGCGTAAACAGCCGCCCTTCATTCAGCCCATACAGCGGCTGCCCGTCGAGAGCCATCACGCTGATGCCAAACTCCGCATGGCTCAGCGCTGGTTCGGAAAGTATTGCCTGAATCCGTTCTGCAATCGCTCCCTTCGCAGGTGCCGCACGCGCAACCGAATGCGACGCAGCCCGCGCCGCTGGACGCGCCTGCGCCACAAGCCAATTCGAGCCGACCAAAGAAACCGTAAGAAAGAATGAAAGGGCACGCGTGCTCGCCATGGCCGGAGTGTAGCAGGAGACATTCAAGGTGAGCACGCGGCTGGCTAGCCACTGCCGTCCCCTAGAATCATGGGGAACCGCAGGCGCATGCGCAGGTGAATGCCTGGGTGAATGCATGGACCGGTCGAATCCAATTTGCCGTCGATCGATCTGCCCCTGGCAGCTACGCACCCGCACGCTCGAGCTCGGCCGCCGTACCCTCATCATGGGCGTCATCAACATCACGCCCGATTCCTTCAGCGACGGCGCTTCTTTCCTCGCCCCTGAGGCTGCCATCGCCCACGCCGCGCAATTGTTGGACGAAGGCGCAGACCTGCTCGACCTCGGTGCCGAGAGCACCCGCCCCGGTTCTCGCGCAGGCAGCGTCCTCGGCTCAGAATCCGCGCCAGCAGTCACGGCGGAAGAAGAGCAAGCGCGCCTGCTCCCCGTCCTGCAAGGCATCCTCGCGGCCCAGCCCAATGCAGTGCTCTCCATCGACACCTACAAAGCAGCCACCGCACGCGCAGCCCTCGCCGCAGGCGCAGAAATCATCAACGACGTCTCCGGTTTTACATGGGATTCCGCGTTACCAGCGGTCTGCGCCGAAGCCCGCTGCGGCGTCATCCTGACGCATACCCGAGGTCGCCCCGAAGAATGGCGCACCCAGCCTCAGCTTGATCCCGAAATACTCATCGCCACAGTGCGCGATGGCCTCGCGGCCAGCCTAGCGACCGCGACAAACGCAGGCATGGCTGCCGAATCGATCGTCCTCGATCCCGGCTACGGCTTCGGCAAGCGCTTCAATGAGAATTTTGCTCTCCTCGCGCGCCAGCACGAATTACTCGCGCTGCGGCGGCCTCTACTTGCCGGGCTCAGCCGCAAATCCTTCCTCGGCCACGCGCTCGCCCCGCTTTACGCCGGCCAGCCCGCCCCCGTCAATGCACGCGAAACCGCCAGCATCGCCGCGCTCGTCGCCGCCATTTTGCATGGAGCCTCAATCGTCCGCGTCCACGACGTAAGCCCTGCCGTAGAAGCAGCCCGCATCGCCGATGCAATCCTCAACGCAACCTAGTATGCCGGGTGCCCCGTCCTAGCTTTGCTAGGGCGGGAAACTGCCCACTCAAGCCTCACCGCCCCAGCATCGCATGCAGCGGGTGCCCCGTCCTAGCTCCGCTAGGGCGGGAAACTGCCCACTCAAGCCTCACCGCCCCGACATCGCATGCAGCTGGGTGCCCCGTCCTAGCTTTGCTAGGGCGGGAAACTGCCCACTCAAGCCTCACCACCCAGACATCACATGCAGCTGGGTGCCCCGTCCTAGCTTTGCTAGGGCGGGAAAGTGCCGACTCAAGCCTCACCGCACCGACATAGCGTGCAGCTTCAGCACCGTATTCCAATTACGCGCCGTCGCCGTCACGCCCAGCACTCGGTCCACCGTTTGCGCTGTGAATTTGCTATCGGCCGCGCCGTCCGGCAAATGAAGGTAGAGCGTGTCGCCCGCAAGATGATAGCGATCCCGCCGCGCAGGATATTTCGTCACGACCTGCTCTAATCCCGCCACCTTTGCAGCCGCCGGCACACCCGATAGAAAGACAGCATGCACCCGGGCCCCATCAGCCGCCGCCTCCGCGGCAAATGGATTCGCCGCAATTGCCCGCTCCAGCTCATCGTGTGTCCGCACAATCACCGGCACCGGCGCACCCATCTGCTTCTCCAGCGAAGCCGCCACCATCTTCGTCAGGTTCGAAGCTGAGCACTTCGCATCGACAACAGCGTTGCCGCTCTGGATGTATGTTTCCACATTGCTGCAACCAACCCCCGCGAGAACCTTGCGAAAATCAGCCATCGGCAACTTAGCCGTCGACCCCACATTCACCGCGCGCAGCAAAATCACAAAAGTGGGCATGGATCAACCAATCCTCTAGTGCTTCTCCGACGCAAAATAAACTACCACGCCTCCCACCAGCGCCAGCGTCGCCAGCACCGGCACCAAATACCAGAAGCTGCCCTCAAACCCACCTAAAGACGCAGGCCACAGCGCATCGAAATGAAGCGCGCGCGGCACCGCCTCGATCCACGCCAGCAATCCAAAGCCGTGCCGCACCTGCCAAGCCACTCCACCCGCGGCCACCAGCAACACCATCGACAGCGCAAAAATCTGCGCGCCCAGCAGAGGTCTTCCGATGCGCGCAATCGCGGCATTGCGTCGCCGCAATTGCGCGCGCCACCACAACGCACCCGCCGACGGCAGTGTCGGCTCTGCCATAGCGCTCGAGTGCGCAGCCTGAAACGCCTTCGCCACCACAGCAAGATTCGAGCAAACGCGGCACCCTTCCACATGGGCGCGCAACTCCGCAGCGGTGGCCAGCGGCCACTGGCCGCGACCCACCAATTCCTCCACTTCCTTCTCGCGCGCGCAGGCAAATTTCGTCACTGCGCTCCCTCCCGCTCGAGCGTTGGGCGCAGCAGCCGCGCCGCTTTGCGCCGTGCGCGAAACAGTAGCAGGCGAATGCTCGCCGACATCAACCCGGTCACTTCGGCAATCTCTTGATGGCTGTAGCCCTCGGCATACGCCAGCCACAACAGCTGTCGCTCGCGGGGACGCAGCTCAGCCAGCGCCGATCCCAGCATCATCTGGGAGTCAGATTGCTCCGCCTCGCTCGCCGTAGCAAATCGCTCTTCGGGCACTTCCTCAATAGGGGTTGTGCGTCTCTTCCGCCAGTGATCGCGCAACAGGTTGGTGGCGATCTTGAACAAATACCTGCGCGCCGCCACTTCTCCATCTTCGGGGTGGTCCGCGCACAAGAAGCGCACAAAGCTCTCCTGCATCAGGTCATCCGCCAACGCAGCATCGCCGGAAACCCGCGCCAGATACGCCCACAGTGGCCGCGCCGAGCGCTCATAGAATCCAGCAAACGCATCGTTATCCATCGGCTCGCAGGCGGACTGGGGCGCGTCTCCTGCCAGCGTTTGCGGTATGGCAAATTCCCAACGCATGGGCTTCTGCTTTCTCACGGGGTTTCGGCTCAGCCCCGGTCACTGTCTCGGACCGTACGGTGAACCGGATTGATTCTGCGTCGCCGGAGGCGGCATCAGCCCCAGCCGCGCCGCCAATAACCAGGTGATCCCCGCGCTCAGGATAAACCCGATGCCGGGCATGAGCGTGACAGTGCCGAAGATCAACATAGGCTCATCAAGGTCGGGACCCGCATGGCGCAGCAGCATAAACCCAGTACCGAGCAGCACCAGCACCACGCCGATCTGCAAAGGCGTCAGCACACGCGCCACAGCATTCGGTACGCGCTGGCTGGTTTCCATATTCACGGGAATCGGAGCCGCCTCCAAAAATCGCTTGCCCGCCTCCGTCTCCATATACGCCGCCAGTTCCTGGTTCGAGCTGAACTTGTCAATCAGCCGCCCGTGCACTTCGCTTTGCAGTTTGAAAATTCTCCCCCATCGGCGATTCTCGACGAACACGCGAATCATCCATGTCAAAGCCACTAGGAATCCCAGGAACGCGAGTAGCGGCGAAAGATCGTGCGTGAATTCCTGAAGCGGTCCATAGTTGCTCTGGATTCGATACACATCGGGCCACACGGCGCGCTCCAATGCCTCATCCGGCTGCCCATGCTCGTGGTTCAAATGCGAGAAGAGGAAGTATTCGGGGTTGCGCGAAACCTCAGGATGCGCGGTAAGGAACGCAGCCAGCTGCGGATTATTCCGTGCCACGTACTCCTGGTCTGCCAGCAGCGACGGATCATGCGAAACTACCGTGGTCAGCGTGGGACTTAACCGCAGCAGACGGATCAGCTCCACCTGCGTCGCCGCCACATCCTTGTCATTCAGCATCGGTGAAGCCGCAGGCGCAGCCGGAGCAGCCGGTCCCGTCTGCGCAACGCCGAGCAAGGCGCAAAACAAAACCGGCACAATCAGAACAGAAAGGATCCAGAAAACACCGCGGCGAGCCTGCATGTCGATTTCTCCCCTCAAGTCAGAAGAGCGCATTCCCGCTTCTTCTACCCCTACAACGTTTGGGGAGGCCGTTCGTTAACACCCACGGAAAGCGTCCTTCCTGTTCTGAGGCGCGTCCGCACAGGTCAATCTAGCTCAGTAAAGGAAAAAACGGCCCCGGACAATCAAAGCATGAAAAAGATAATGCTCGGATTGGTTCTTATCTTCTGCTTCGCCGCAGTTCCTGTTGCGACGCAGGCGCAGGTTGTGGTGGTTGTTCACCGCCATCATCACCACCATCACCGTCACTACCACCCTGGTCTCACGCCATAACCGTTGCAGGCAGCAGAGGTTTCACGATCCATCCACTTTGAGTTCGCGTCGAACGCAAAAACCTGTGCATGTCGAGTCGAAAAAACCGGACTCGACATGGGGTCCCTGCGAAAAGTGCGGGAGCATTCCAATCCAGATCGATCGCATACGTTTGATTCCCACAGGTCTATTGTGAGCAGACTTCCCCCTGAGCAGCTCCTAGCCTCAAACGTGTTGAAGAATCCAAACGGCGATTGCGATGGTCTGTCCGCCTTCGTCGTAATTCAGTGAGGTCACGGCATGGAACTCATTTTGATGGTTCTGTTGTTGCTTCTTCTCTTTGGTGGCGGACGCTGGGGTTACTCCAAATGGCGTCGCTAAGATCTCTTCGATTCCAGGCACCGTTGCCCGCGTCTTGCCGCGTGGCTTCCACTTCCAATGCAAACCAGGACGACCTGTCAACGGAGATTCCGGGACAGAAGAGGCCACTGGGCAACTGTGGTTTACAGAAGGGCTATGTTTATGAAGAAAACGGGCCGAATCAACCTTGCAAGAGAAATCATCTCCAGTGTCAAAAAGGAGATGCAGGAACCGCGCCTGACCGAGTCGGTACGAGAGGGCCTGAGCATCCAAACAACGCCCACCATCAAGGGGTTTCCCGTCAAATCAGTGGCTCCAAGCGCATCTTATCGTTCCAAGAGCGCCTGATTCGGATACCAATTCAATCCGGCGCACCTCCCGAACAAACTCGCCCCCCACTACCGATGTCATCCTGAGCGGAGCGCAGCGAAGTCGAAGGACCTGCGGTTGCTTTTCGACGGGAAGCCGCTCACCATTGGAACTCGAAGTGATTGCGTCAAGAGAGTTCCCATGCACGAAGGATGCTATTTCACGTACATGATGGCGAGCCGGAGCCACACCCTCTAGATCGGAATGACAGGCGACCTTCACAAACATGTATTCGAGCACAAGCTCAAGTTCCACGAAGGGTTTTCTGCGACTTATGACTGCAACCGGCTTGATCTGGTTTGAGCGGTTTGACGATCCCAGGAATGCGATTGCAAGGGAAAAGCAGTTAAAGGGATGGATCCGCGCGAAGAAGATAGCACTCGTCGAAAAAGCAAATCCGACCTGGAACGACTTAAACGAGGGGTGGTACTCCCCGGAGCAATTGGCAGCGAAGTCGCGCTAGCCACAGGTCCTTCGACTTCGCTGCTGTTGCTCCGGGTCCGCTGTTGCACCCTGGAATTCCTCTCATTCTTCTATGAAAAAGGCCGCACCTGTCCAGCAATATTTGCGCCTAGTTGCCGACAGTCTTCTATTCGTGCTCTTGGCACACAAGGGTGATACGAATCCCGGCCGCTCCATCTGAGAAGGCCCTCCCGGGTTCTTGTCCACGGTAGACATAGAATGAACGAGCTGGCCGGGTTCTCCTTGCAACCGTCGCAAATACCTTTTTTGCCCGTAGCCGCAGTCGAGGCGGTGGGAAAGTGGGAAGCGCTTTTCAGCTTTCCACTTTTCCATGGCCTGCTTTCAGCCGCGGATAAACAACTCCTCGTCGTAACAAACCCCGTGCTGCAGCAATGCCCACACCACGGTCAACAACTTGCGAGCCAGCGCAATCCTGGCCACCTGCGCCGGCTTCCTCTCGCGCAGCTTGGCATAATAGCTTCGTGCTCCAGGCGAATAGCGCGCCGCCACCTGTGCCACCTGCAGCATGATCCAGCGCAGCGTGTTCGATCCCTGGCGGGTAATCCCGCCCCGCTTCCGCTTGCCCGCCGACTCTCGCACCACCGGCGTCAAACCTGCATAACTGGCCAGTGCGCGCTTGTTTCCAAATCGCTTCACATCGCCCACTTCAGCAACAATGACCATCGCCGCATAGGGGCCGATCCCCGGAACCGTTTGCAGAAACCTGGCCCGCGCATCGGCCTTGGCCATCCGTTCCAACTCCCGCGTCTGCGTAGCCAACTCAACATCCAGGCGGTCCACCTCGCGCAGCCATGTGTCCACCACCACCCGCGCAGCCGAACTGAGCTCCAATCCCTTCAGCCACGCCCGCCCGCGCTTGCCGAACACATCCGTCACCGGCCTCTTGAATCCCTCCTGGTGCAGCACCGCCTGCAGTTGGTTCTTCGCCCTTGCCCGCTGCCGGCCCAGCGTAATCCGAAGTCGCACCAGCAAGCGCAACTGCTGCGTCGCCTCATCGGCCATCCACGCCGCAGGCAACAAGTCGCACCGCGAAAGATGCGCCAAGGTCTCCGAATCCACCCGGTCGTTTTTCAACTTCGCCGAGGCGATCGCCTTCACCCGCTGCGGATGAACCATCACCAGCCGTTCAATCTCCGGCCTCACCGAACGCGCGAACGCCGGCCAGAAACCGCTCGCCTCCACCACCACCCGCCGCGGCTGCTCCAAACCCCGCAACCACAAACGCAGCGCTGCACCATCGTTGACCACCTGGCCCTGCTTGCGCATCTTCCCGCTTGCATCGACCGCTGTTAAGTAACAAAATCGTTGATGGAGATCTACTCCTACGTGGGTCTTCATCGCGTACCTTCCTCCTATCCTTCTGTGCGCCTTGAGCACGTATCAGGAAGGTACGCCCCTTTCATCCCATCTGAGCG
>Ga0181529_10005192_pt1 | contig 13716 bp, 11 predicted proteins | sample PEATcosm2014_Bin_36_FD_119763 | JGI IMG/M metagenome (GOLD analysis project Ga0181529, IMG submission 119763) | Peatland microbial communities from MTU Mesocosm Facility, Houghton, MI, USA - PEATcosm2014_Bin10_30_metaG | ecosystem: Environmental > Terrestrial > Soil > Wetlands > Peat | place... | reverse complement strand
TACACGGTGAGTTGGGATAGCAGTGGGAATCCGGTGATGGCGCAGGCGAGCAGCCGGGCGTACTTTGGGGGGAAGATCGTGGGGGTGGCGACGGACCGGATGGGGACGGTGCGGTGGGCGCCGTACGCGCCGCCGATGGTGTACCGGTCGTACGGGACGGAGCGGACGTGGACGACGAGCGGGTGGGAGACGTGGGCGACGTACTCGCAGTTGGGGCAGGGGATGGATTACGCGGATCAGCGGATGTACAACTCGGGGATGGGGAAGTTCTTCTCGCCGGATCCGGGAGGAGCTGCAGGTGCGGACGCTGCAAACCCGCCCAGTTGGAACCGGTACCTGTATGCCATGGGCGATCCCGTGAACCGCGTGGATCCGGGAGGGACTGAGTCATGCCTGGACGAGTTTGGTTTATTTGGTGGGCAGGGCGGGACCGGCTGCCGTTTCCCCTTCGGCACGGGGTGGAACTGCTTCGATCCTTCGGGGATTTCGGTGTTTGGACTGTTGTGCTATGCGCCGGTGCCGGTGCCGGCACCTGGGGCAAGTTCGGGATCGGGGGGCGGTGGAGCGCCACCTGCCGCCCCCCGGGGAATATACCTAGTCGATACTAGCGTGTGCAGCTACCCGGGCGGCACATCTGAAACCATGGGTGTATGGGCGATCGGAGTCACCTACCAGATCATGGTGGACGGGAGTCCCATTTATGGTACTAAGGCGATGAGCAGCCTAGGAATCTATGCCATCTCCGAGACGTTGACCAACGCCACGGGAAACATGAATGCAGAGGCTGCTGGGGTGTGGTGCCAGAGCAACTCGCCGGCCGGAACGTGCAGCAACCCGGGTAGTCTACGTCCCGACGGTACCTTTTTGGACATATTGTCCGGCAACGGTACTCTCACTCAATCGTTTTCTATCAACAGTGGGGCCAACGTCACCGGCGGTAGCCCGCTCACGGTGAGCTTCCCGAGCCCCAATCAACCCGTTGGACCCGCGGCTTTCGCGACGGTTCTGAATAATACCTACAACAGCCTGGGGTCTTCGATCTCGGTCGCAGGCGGACTTCTTGTTGGAAATTCCAGCACGCCGGCGTGTCATTAGGGGAACCCACTTGGAGATAAGAATGCTACGGGTGCCTTTGCTCTGCCTGTTCTGCGGTGTCTGCACTCCGACTCATGCGTACGCCCAACAGAGATTCCCGGAATTTCGGGGAGGAGATTCGGCCCTGGGGGCTGGTTGGCTGGCATCGCCGATCGTCGCCGTTGGGGAGGTAGTTGATATGACCCTCTATGGTGAACAGGATGTGGACCATCTCCCCTGGCCGATGGCCCCGTGGATACACAAGCTTTACTGGTGCCAGGCCGATCTTCATGTCGTTGCTGTCGTCAAGGGTGTGCTGCATGCGCCGATCAAGAAGTACCTGTGGGCTACCAGCTTGCTGCGCTACTGCGGCGCTGGCGATGATGATCCGCGCCTCCTGATCAATCGGGCCAAGACGCGAGTGTGGTTCCTTCGCGAAGAGGGGGGGGTTCTTAGGCCTCCCTACGACCTCGACCGCGGCTTCGGGATACTCACCAAGTGGGAGGATGGGCCGCGTTTGCCGGCACGGCAGCGCCTAGGCACGCTTCTGCTGACGCCAGATGCAGTCACCGATTCGATAGAGGGCTATGCAAGAGACTACCTTTGGGACGTGGGCGACATGGCGTGTGATCTGCTCGGCAAACCGGAATGCGTACGCCAATTCAGGGACCTCGCCAAGGCCAGGAATCCCGTTATGCGGAAACAGGCGTGCCTTTTCCTGACATACCAGCTGCAGGAGGATTGCGTGGCAAAGTGACGATGCTGGGCGCAAATTGGTTTATCGACGACGCAGCGTCGGGTGCATGGCCCAGCTTCCTTCACGGCGGGCCAGGCCCTGCGTTCAGTTACAGCGTTGGGTATCCTCCGAGGATGGTCGCAAGCTGCTTGGGGAAATCTAGATGGAAAACAGGGACGCGACCCGATCTGCGTACGTTTTCCGATTGGACCACCCACACCTGGGACGGCATGGGCCGCACGGTAATGGTGACGAAGCCGGACAGCGCGAGCACCCCGGTGTGCGCCTGCCCGGCCAACCCCACCACGGCGACCTTCGTCACCAACTACACCTACAACACGCTGAATCAGCTTACGCAGGTGAGCATGCCGCGGAACGGGAACACGCAGACGCGGACGTTCGTCTACACGGGGCAGGATCTGACCAGCACGACGAATCCGGAGAATGGGACGGTGACGTATCAGTACGACGGGGCGCACCACGTGACGCGGCGGACGGACAACACGGGGCAGCAGACACAGTACACGTACGACACTTACGGACGGCTGACGCAAACGCAGCACTCGGCATGGGGGACCTGCCATTTTCCGACGAGGACATGCTTGCAATCGATGTCGAATCAGGATGCCACGTACTACTACGACACCAATCCGCTGGACACGACGGGGTACTCGCAGAACACGTGGGGGCGGCTGGCGGCGGTGCAGTTCGCCAATGAGAACACGGGGCAGGGGCTGACCTACATGTACAACTACAATCAGGCGGGCCGGGTGAACGGGCAGCGGTTGCAGGTGGGAAGCTTGACGGCGGGACAGCAGGCGGGGAACCTGGATACGACGTACGAGTGGGACAACCGGGGGCGGCTGCAATGGCTGTGGTATCCGCTGGATGGGACGTACGACGGGCATACGGCGCCGACGTATACGTCGATGTACGATTCCATGGGGCGGCTGTGGGAACTGGTGATGCGCGGAGGAGGGATTGCGGCGCAGGCGGCGTACACGGCGGCGGGGCAGTTGTCGACGCTGACGGAGGGCTCGCTGGTGGAGACGCGGACTTACGACCCGCAGACGTTGCAGTTGACGCGGATCACGACGGCGTCGTCGGGGACGAATGTGATGGACATGCAGTACACGTATACGGCGGGAATGAACAACGGGAGGATCGCGCAGGCGAAGGACTGGGTGCAGGGGGAGACGTCGAACTACACCTACGACGCGTTGAACCGGTTGAGCACGGTGAGCATTCCGGAGACGGGGAGCGGGGAGCAGATGAGTTACGACGGGTTCGGGAACGTGACGGGGATGAACGGCGCGGCGGTATGGGCGCACGATCCGGCGACGAACCGGGCGCAGGCGAGTGGGTGGACGTACGATGGGAACGGGAACGTATTGACGGATGGGAGCGGGCGGACGTATACGTGGGACGTGGAGAATCGGATGACGAGCGGGGGGTGGTACGCGTACGATCCGAATGGGAAGCTGGTGCAGGACGGGAGCGGAGCGTTGACCATCTGGTCGGTACAGGGGCAGAAGCTGGGGACGTACACGGTGAGCTGGGACAGCAATGGGAATCCGGTGATGGCGGCGACGAGCACGCGCGGGTACTTCGGCGGGAAGATCGTGGGGGTGGCGACGGACCGGATGGGGACGGTGCGGTGGGCGCCGGGTGCGGCATCGATGGTGTACCGGTCGTACGGGACGGAGCGGACGTGGACGACGAGCGGGTGGGAGACGTGGGGGACGTACTCGCAGTTGGGGCAGGGGATGGATTACGCGGATCAGCGGATGTACAACCCGGGGATGGGGAAGTTCTTTAGTCCGGATCCGAGAGGATCTGCAGGTGCGGACGCCGCAGACCCGCTGAGTTGGAACCGGTACCTGTACGCGATGGGCGATCCGGTGAACCGGGTGGATCCGGGAGGGACTGACTCGTGCCTGGACGAGTTCGGTTTATTTGGTGGGCAGGGCGGGACCGGCTGCCGTTTCCCCTTCGGCACGGGGTGGAACTGCTTCGATCCTTCGGGGATTTCGGTGTTTGGACTGTTGTGCGATGTGCCGGTGCCGGTGCCGGCACCTGGGGCAAGTTCGGGATCGGGGGGCGGTGGAGCGCCACCTGCCGCCCCCCGGGGAATCACGCTTTCCGACACCGACGTCTGCATTTACCCCGAGGGCACCTCCAACTATCCAGGAGTCTGGACACTCGAAGTGCAGTACCAAGTCATGGTCGATGGGAGTCCCGTGTATGGCAACGGCGCGTTAAACAGCGCCAAGCTGTACATCTCCGAGAATGTGACTACGACAAGCGGCAGCGAGATCAGAGGCGGCGGAACATGGTGCCCCGTCGGCGCTCCGTCCGGAGCATGTGCCACACCTGGGAGCATGGATTCGAGCGGCAGGTTTTGGGACGTATTGGCAGGTTCCGCCACCGCCAATCAGTCCTTCTACGTCAAAGGCGTGGCTAACCCGCTATCCGTCAGCTTTCCGGGAGCAGGTGGCAGCCAGACAGTTCTGCAGAACACGTACAACAGCGGGAACCAGTCGATTTCGGTGGGGAACGGAGCTTTGGTGGGAACATCGAGTACGCGGGTTTGCACAGGAACCCATGGAGATCCTGCAAAATGACCGGCCCGGGAGTTTGCCTGCTCTGCGCGGTGTGCGCGTTGTGGAGTCCGCTGCGCGCCTCCGCCCAACAGAAGTTTCCCGAATGGAGGGGAAGCAACACGCTTCTGTACGGCGCTTGGCTCGCAACGCCAATTGTGGCCGTGGGCGACGTGGTCAACATCGTCAGCTATGGCGAACAGAACGTGGATCGTCTTCCCTGGCCGATGAGCCCAGCGGTTCACAAGCTGTATTGGTGCGAGGGCGATTTCGAAGCGGTGGCCGTTGTGAAGGGCGTGTTGCAAACACCTCCGCGGAAATACCTTTGGGCTTCTGGGCTTCCAGGATGCAAGCTCTGGAACGACGACCCGCAGGCTATAGATAGGCGGATCCACACACGAGCGTGGTTTCTTCGCGAGCAAGGGGGATTTCTTAGGCCTACGTTTGACGGCGGAACGTACAAATACATTGGGCTGTTTCCCAGATGGGACGAGAGCCCATATCTGCCGGCAGGGCAACGGTTGGGCACGCTCCTCCTCACACCAGCCGCGAACGCTGACACTCTGGAGGAGTACGCCAATTACCTCTGGAGTGCTGGCGACATCGCGTGCGAGTTGCTCGGCAAGAAGGAATGTGCGCGCCAGATCAGGGCACTTATGACGCTCGGGAATCAGGTACTGGAGGAACAGGCGTGCCATTTCCTTGAGGCCGAGGTCGGCGTGGAGTGCAGGACCAAATAGGTCGGCGGGTTGGCCGCTCTCTTGCTTTCTATCGAAGACACACGACGCAAGCGAGCTCAACAAGAAAGCGTGGAGGTTTTGACGCCCCGCCGCAGGATCGAGTCGGGGCGGCGCCACGTCGGAGACATAATGGAGTGACGGCCGGCAAACACATCGCTCTCCTCCCTCCTCCGCTTTTGATCGCCCTGGCCTACTACGGCGTCGGCAGCGTTCTCCTCTGGCTCAGCGCCGCAATCCTGGTAGCGGTCGGCTTGGGGCGATCGACCCCCCTCCGCTTGCACCCGCTGGATTGGGCGGTTCTCGCCGTGTGGACCTATGAGATCCCCTCGCTGGCGATGTCGCGGTACAGCGCAAATAGCCTGGCGGCCGCGAAGGTCGTGTGCGCTGGCGCCCTGCTGTATTTCCTGGCCCGGCTGGCGGCGCGCACCGCGCAGAGCGCCGTCGTGGTGTCCGCACTCGTCGGCGCAGGCGGCGTTGCGCTCGGATGGACTGCCCTGTCGCAGTTCGGCGAGCACGCTTCAGCGCTACACGCGGCGGGCTTATCGGGAATCGTCGCATTTCGCTCGCGGCTCATCTTGGTGCCCGCCCCGTGGATCCTCGGAGAGTGGTTCACCCTTGTGCTTCTGACCCTGCCGTTTGCGTTGGCCGTCGCAGCGTTCTTCTGGCTGGGCAGGAATCGGCTCGCGGCGGTCGGCGCTGCGCTCTTCACGCTGGCGATCGCGGAGGCGCTTCTGCTGTCGTGCTCGCGCGCAGTGGCCGGGGGCGTCCTCGTGCTCTTCGGATCCACCTCGGTGCTGGCGGCGGCGTACCGGGTCATGCGGATCAAGGCGGCGCTGATCCTGGCCACCGGCGCGCTGTGCGCGTTGGGTGGCGTCCTGGCTGCCGAAAACGCGCTGTATCCGGATATCGCGGAAGCCTACACCGGGCGGCACACGTCCCAGGTGCGCAGCACGGAAGGGCGGCTGGCCATCTGGAAACGGTCGGCAGAGGTCTTTCGCCTGTCGCCGCTCTGGGGTGTAGGCTCAGGCAACGCTCCGCTCTTTCTCACTTCCACCGCCGACCAGGACGAGACCACCGGCTTCGCCAGCCGCACCTACAGCCTGCCGATTCAATTGCTGACGGAGAAGGGCGCGCTCGGCGCGGCGCTCTACCTTGCGCTACTCGCGCTGGCCGGCGCGGCGGCGCATCGGAAACTACGCAGTCCGAATACGTCCGCGCAAATGAAGGGCATGACGTGTTGTCTGGGGGCCGGGGTGATTGCGGTGTTGTTCCGTGAGCTTACGTACTCCTCGCTGCTGGAGCACGCGGCCACGGCGATGCTGTTTGCGATGTGTCTGGCTCTGATCGCCGCCGAGGAGCCAGCTTGAGAAGGGTGACTCTCGGCGGCGTGGCGGTCGTTGTTGCTGTGGCAGGCGGAGCGCTGTCGCTGACGTTCGGCGATTGTGACGGGGCGGAATCCAATTTGCGCACGTTCTACTCGCGGGTGGAAGCGGCCGATTTCTCAGGGGCGATGAAGAGCATCGACGAGGCGGTGCGGCTTTGGCCGTCGAACGCCCGATACTACTCGTGGCGGGCCTACGCTGCCAGTCAGGAATTGCCGGGCGAGTGCCCGGTGCGGAGCGCGAGCCTGGACGCCAAGACGCTGGAGCAGGTTCGCCAGGCCGCGGCCGACTACCGGCACGCGCTGGGACTGAACGGCCGGGATGCGGTGGCGCATCACAATCTGGCGTGGCTCGATCACCTGATGGGGCGGGACGAGGAAGCGCGGCGGGAGTGGGAGCAAGCGGTGGCGCTCGATCCCGGAACCGCGGTCTACCATCTGAGCCTGGGGTTCTATCTGGAAGAGATGGGAGACTCCGAGGCTGCGAAACGGCGCTACGCGGCAGCGGTCGAACTGACACCCGGAATCGTCGATTCGCCGTTCTTCACGCGCTACCGCGGCCGGTTCCCAGGCGCGGCGGAAGCGGTGGTGGAGGAGGCAATCGCGAATGCGGAAAGCCGCCTGGGAACCGGGGACGATCCGATACTGAAGGCTCGCCTGGGGAAGTTCTACCTGTATCGCGGGCAGTTGCAGCGGGCGGCGGAGATGCTGGAGAGCGCCGCGAAGGAGCTTCCGAATCTTCCGATGGTGTGGTTCAACCTTGGGGAGACACGGCGGCTTCAGGGGAAGCGCGAGGGCGCCTGGACGTGCTACCAGAGAGCCGAATTCCTGGATGGAAGTCTGGCGGGGCCGGCGCTTCGTATGGGCCAGATGTACCTGGAAGGCGGCCAGCGAAATCCGGCTATCGAGTACTTGAAGGCGGCGGCGCGGAAATGGGCGCACGTACAACCGGTAACCGCGGGTCACAACACGCGGCTGTACGGCGGCGTACCGCAGCCGATCGACGACCTGTTGCCGACCACGCTGGTGTGGTACACGACGGCGTGCCAGGCGTCGGAGGCATACGCCGCGTTGGCCGGCTTGTTCCCCGACAACCCGATGTACGCGAGCCGGAGCGCGACGTGCGAAAGTCTGCCGTCGCCGCACACGGGATTGAGGTAGTGCCCCGATGCACAACATGCAACGCAGACATACACTTCGACGACCACGGTCGAGTGCCAGTCCCTCCGTCCGCCCAATGCGGACATCCGGAATTCTACGGTTCGATCCGCGTCCCCAGCACCTTCAGAAACTGCGCCAGCCAGGCGGGATGCGCCGGCCAGGCCGGGGCGGTGACCAGGTTCCCGCTGGTATAGGCCCGGTCCACGTCGATGGCCTCATACTTCCCGCCGGCAGCGGTCACTTCCGGGCCCACCGCGGGGTAGCAACTGCACGATTGGCCTTGCAATACGCCGGCCGCCGCCAGGATCTGAGGGCCATGACAGATGGCGGCAATCGGTTTGCCGGACTCCGCGAAATGGCGGACGATTTCGAGAACGCGCGGATTGAGCCGCAGGTACTCGGGCGCGCGGCCGCCGGGAATCACCAGCGCGTCGTAATCGACGGGCCGAACTTCGTCGAAGGTGGCATTCAGAGTGAAGTTGTGACCGCGCTTTTCGCTATAGGTCTGGTCGCCTTCGAAGTCGTGGATCGCCGTGCGTACCGAATCGCCGGCCCGCTTATTCGGACAGACGGCATGCACCACGTGTCCCACCGTCAGAAGCGTCTGGAACGGTACCATCGCTTCGTAATCTTCGACATAATCGCCAACCAGCATGAGCAGTTTCTTGGTAGCCATGACGAACGTTCTCCTCAGGCTATCGTCGCACTTCCGCGGATTGGCGGGGCGGCGATTCCGGGCGGGGAGTCCAGTCTCCGGATGCATCGGGGTACCATCTCGCACGCGGCCACCTTATAATTGAGGGCGGAGAATATAGCGTAAATGGGAAAAAAGATAGCTATTGGTTGCGCGGGCGTGTTGCTGCTCTTCGTGTTGATCGTGGGAGTGTCCGTTAGCGGAACCTACAACTCGCTGGTGCAACTCGATCAGGCCACGCAGGCGCAGTGGGCGCAGGTCCAGAACGCCTATCAGCGGCGCGCCGATCTGGTGCCCAACCTGGTCGCGACCGTCAAAGGCGCGGCGAACTTTGAGCAGAGCACCATGACCGCGGTTACCGAGGCGCGCGCCAAGGTGGGCCAGGTGACGCCCGCCGCGATGGCGGACATCACCAAAGATCCGGCCGCCTTCCAGCGGTATCAACAGGCGCAGCAAGGCTTGTCGTCGGCGCTCTCGCACCTGCTGATGGTCACCGAAAACTACCCGGACCTCAAAGCCACCGCCAACTTCCGCGACCTTCAAGCGCAACTGGAGGGGACCGAGAACCGCATTACAGTGGAGCGGCAGCGATTCAATGAGGCGGCGCAAGCCTTCAATACCCGACGGAGCAGTTTTCCAACCGTGCTGATCGCGGGTTTCTTCGGCGGTACATTCGCAACCAAGCCTTACTTCGAGGCCCAATCCGGAAGCGATAAGGCGCCCGAGGTGAAGTTTTAAATTGCTTCCGCGCCGTGGTTTTTCAGCCCTAATCATCCTCGTCTCCGCCGCGCTCTCCTACGCGGCTGAAACGCCTATCCCTTCGTCGCCCACCGAGTGGGTCACGGACACCGCCAACTTCCTGTCCCCCGAGACGGTGCGATCGCTGGACGCACGCCTCGCCGCCTATGAGCAGGCCACCGGCCATCAACTGATCGTGTATATCGCCCCCACCACGGGCGATGCGCCGATCGAGGACTGGGCCGTCCGGGCGTTCGCAAAATGGAAAGTGGGCCGCAAGGGGCTTGACGACGGGCTGGCTCTTTTCATCATGCCCAAGGATCGCAAGATGCGGATCGAGGTGGGCTACGGACTCGAAGCCGTGGTGCCCGATGCGATCGCGTCCCGCGTGATCAACGAAGTGATGGCGCCGCGGATTCAGGCCGGCCATCCCGACGATGCGGTGACGGCGGCTATCGACTCGCTGACCGGCGTCATCGGTGGGCAGGCTGGCGGGCAGCTCGACGAGCCTCCGCCCACGCGAACGCCGGCGCAATCCCAGCCGCTGAGCCTGTTTCAGTGGATTCTCTACGGCATTGTCGGGATACTGATCCTGGCCTTCGCCATTACGCATCCGGCACTAGCCTTTTACTTCCTGGCCAGCATCATGTCCGGCGGCAGTGGGGGCGGTGGCGGAGGAGGAGGCGGCGGATTTGGCGGCGGCGGAGGACGGTCCGGCGGTGGAGGAGCGAGCGGATCATGGTGACCATCGACATCGACAAGGAGCGGATCAAACAGGCGATTCAGAAGGCCGAGACGCGAACTTCGGGCGAGATCCGCGTGTCGGTTTCGCCGCCGTTCTGGGGCAGTGTTCGGAAAGCCGCCGAGAAAGCGTTCGAGCGGCTGGGCATGACCGCGACGAAGGAACGCAACGGCGTGTTGTTCTTCGTCGTGCCGGCGCGCCGCAAGTTCGTGGTGTTAGGCGACAGCGGCATCCACGAGAAGGTTGGGCAGGAGTTTTGGCACGACGTGGTCCGCACCGTATCCGAGAAGTTTCAGCAAGGCGATTTTACGGGCGGGCTGGTCGCCGGAATCGAAGCGGCCGGCGAGGACCTGGCCAAGCATTTTCCCTACCAGGCCGGCAGCGACACGAACGAGTTGCCGGATGACGTCGATTACGGCCCCGGGAATTGAGGCGCCATTCGGTCGGCGCCTGTCAAGATAGATGGGAGGTTCCATGAAACGCCTGGTTCTGCCGATTCTGCTGGCCGCCGCCTTGCCGGCTGCCGATTCTCGCGTCACGTCCGCGATGAACGATTTCACCACCGCATCCTATTATCAACTCACGGGTGGCGACGCCAACCTGATCCTCTCGCCCTTCAATATCGCCACCGCGCTTTCCATGGCCCTTGCCGGGGCCAGCGGCCAGACCGCGTCCGAAATCCAGTCCGTCCTGCGACTGCATTACGACGCCACTTACCATGCCGCCCTCGGAACGCTGCTCGGGGACCTCGACCAAGACGGCAACACGGCGGGAAACGAGCTACATACCGCCAATGGACTGTGGGTGCAAAAAGGATTCGCCATCCTGCCGGCCTTCGAGAACACCCTCAGCAACAGCTACCACGCCCCGCTCACGCCGCTCGATTTCCTGGCGAATCCCGACGCTGCGCGAGCCCGGATCAACCGTTGGACCGAAGAACACACCAAAGAGAAGATCAAGGATCTGCTTGGGCCGGGCGCCGTCACCTCCGGCACTCGCCTGGTCCTCACCAGCGCGATCTATTTCTACGGCAAGTGGCAGGACCCATTCATGACGTCGCGTACCCAGCCCGCGCCGTTCACCCTGCCGGCCGGCGCCACCATCCAGGCCAACTTCATAAACCAGACCGCGCACTTCGGCTATGCCGAAACGCCGTCCGCCCAGATCCTGGAAATGCCCTACGCCGGTACCGGTATGGCCTTCGACGTCCTGCTCCCGCGCACCCTCGCCGGCCTTCACGATGTGGAGAAATCGCTGACACTGGCAAGTCTCACCGATTGGCTCGACAAACTCGCCGTGAAGCACGTGCAGGTGAGCCTGCCGAAGTTCCGTGCCGAATCCGAGTTCTCCCTTCGCAAGACGCTCTCGACCATGGGTATGCCGACAGCTTTCACCGGCATGGCCGATTTTTCGGGCATCGACCCGAAACGCGGCCTGGCGATCTCCGAGGTGGTCCACAAGGCTTTCGTCGATGTTTCGGAGCAGGGAACCGAAGCCGCCGCCGCCACCGGCATCGCCATGCATGCTACCGCCATGCGCATGCCCGAACAGACCATTGTGTTCCGCGCCGATCACCCATTCGTTTTCCTGATCCGCGACACACGCACGGGAGTCGTCCTCTTCATCGGCCGCCTGATGAACCCGCGATAACAGTGCGTGCCGCGTCGCGTCGCGACTCTACCACGGACCTGCGCCGCCGGCGCCGACCGTCTGCTAGTCTGGAAGCGCCTGAGTGCCAGTATGAGAAACCGACGCAACTCCGATATCGAGAATCCGGCCGGCCATTTCCGCTGGACCATCTGCGCGTTGCTGCTGTTCGCTACGACGGTGAATTATGCCGATCGGCAGATCCTGGGCATTCTGGCGCCCACGCTACAAAAGGAAATCGGCTGGTCGGAGGCGCAGTACGGTTTGATCGTCACGGCGTTCCAGGCGGCCTACGCCATCGGTCTGCTGGGCATGGGCCGCCTCATCGACCGCTTGGGAACGCGTTTGGGCTACTCGCTGGCATTGGGCGGTTGGAGCGTTGCCGCCATGCTGCATGGGCTGGCGAGCTCCGCGCTGGGGTTCGGTTGCGCACGCTTTCTGCTGGGGCTCGGCCAGGCCGGCAATTTCCCCGCGGCCATCAAGACCGTGGCGGAATGGTTCCCCAAGCGCGAACGCGCCCTGGCCAGCGGCATTTTCAATACCGGGTCGAACTTGGGGGCTATCGTGGCGCCGCTCCTGGTGCCCTGGCTGACGCTGCGGTTCGGCTGGCGATGGGCATTCGGCGTTATCGGCGGTGCGGGCCTGGTCTGGATCGTTCCATGGCTCCTGATTTACCGCGAGCCGGCGCGCCATCCGCGGTTGAGCCGCGCGGAACTCGACTACATCCGCAGCGAGCCTCCCGAATCCGCCGACCACATTCCCTGGCGCGTCTTGATTGCCAACCGGCCGGTTTGGGGAGTTCTCCTGGCGCGCTTCCTCACCGACCCGGTGTGGTGGTTCTATCTCTACTGGGGGCCGAAGTTTCTGAGTTCCCAATTCGGATGGAATCTCAGCCGGATCGGCCTGGCGGTGGCAGCCATGTACCTGGTCTCGAGCATCGGCGGAATCTTCGGCGGCTGGTTCTATTCGTACCTGATCGGCCACGGCTGCGGGAATAACGCCGCGCGCAAGCTCGCCATGCTGGCGTGCGGCCTGATGGTCTTGCCGCTGGTTCTCGCCCCACGGGTTGCGAGCCCCTGGCTGGCGACCGGGCTGATCTCTCTCGCCATGGCCGGCCACTGCGGCTGGGCGGCGAATATCTTCACCATCGTTTCCGATATCTTTCCCAAACGGACGGTCAGTTCGGTGTCCGGCATCTGCGGATTCGGAGGGGCAACCGGCGGTATGCTGGTGTCGAGCGCGGTGGGTTTCGTGCTGCAGGCTACCGGCAGTTACCTCGCCATCTTCGCCCTCGCCAGCTTCTCTTATTTGGTGGGCCTGGGCGTCATTCACCTGATGTCCCCGCGTCTCGATACGGTCCACCTGGAGGTCCGCAACACGTGACGAAAACTACCGGCAGAGAACGAGTGCTTTGCACCCTCGATCATCGGCAGCCGGACCGGATACCGGTGGACTTCGGGGGCACGTTCGTGTCCGGCATCCACGCCAGTTGCGTGCTGGCGCTGAGAGATTACTTCGGGCTGGAAAAGAAACCCGTGAAGGTCGTCGACCCCGGGCAGTTCCTGGGCGAAATCGAGGAAGACCTCAAACTGGCGATGGGCATCGACACGGAGGGCGTCATCAAGCGGATGACGCGTTTTGGATTTCCCGCCGAAGACTGGAAGCCGTTCCGCATGCACGATGGCACGGAGGTTTTGGTGCCCGGCCAGTTCAACGTCACTATCGACGAGCGCGGCGACACCCTGATCCACCCGCTCGGCGACCGCTCCAACCCGCCGAGTTCCCGCATGCCGAAGGGCGGCTATTTCTTCGACGCCATCATCCGGCAGCAGCCCATCGACGAAGAGCGGCTCAACCCGGCCGACAATCTGGAAGAATACGGGCCCATCTCCGAAGACGAACTGGCTCACCTGGAGCGCGAAGCGCGGCGTGCGGCGGCGACCGGGCGTGCGGTGGTGGCCAGCTTCGGCGGTACCGCGCTGGGCGACATCGCGCTGGTTCCGGGAGTCGGTCTCCCGCATCCCAAGGGAATCCGCGACATTACGGAATGGTACATCTCCACCCGCGCTCGCAGGGATTACGTACACGCCGTGTTCGCCGGCCAATGCCGGATTGCCCTGGCGAACCTGCAGCGGATCGCGGCGCGAATGGGCGGCCTGGTGGACGTGGTGAACATCTGCGGGACGGATTTCGGGACGCAGAC
>Ga0181529_10005191_pt1 | contig 13717 bp, 8 predicted proteins | sample PEATcosm2014_Bin_36_FD_119763 | JGI IMG/M metagenome (GOLD analysis project Ga0181529, IMG submission 119763) | Peatland microbial communities from MTU Mesocosm Facility, Houghton, MI, USA - PEATcosm2014_Bin10_30_metaG | ecosystem: Environmental > Terrestrial > Soil > Wetlands > Peat | place... | reverse complement strand
GCTTTTCATGGCGTGGAGACGTGTAGGCTGCAAACCATTTCGGCGCACAGGGTACAGTCATGCTTGTCCCATCCCTGAAGGAGTCTGGGATGCAACTGCTCGCTTGAACGATGCCCTGATTCCATGTTTCAGACAAAGCTTCGCTATCCTCACTTGGGTGAGTTGTTTTTCACACCGTCCCCGCAGATGCAGGCAAACACTATAAACTGAGGTCGAGAGCCCACGACATAGGGAAGCATCTTCATGCCCCGCTCACATCCGACGGAGTACATCTGGGTGTTGCGAACACTATAGCACATGGTGGTCACCGGCCAGCGTTGACGTCCTCGTTTTTCGTAAGGCGATATTGGATATCCAAGGGGCTACTGTTATCTTCTTGCCCGCAGCACATACATACCCTGCAAGTGCCGTGCAAATCCAATTGCTCCGTGTACTATTGTCGAGTTGCGGCTGCGGCATTTGAACCATGCGTCAACAGGCGTCAGTCTCATCTTGTGCAAGGCCAACACGAGCAGAGCGAAACGCCAGGCCGTGGCCCTTCGCGAAAGATTTAGGAGATGGAAGTTTGAAGAGAGCTCTGATCACGGGAGTTACCGGGCAGGACGGGGAATGCCTCGCCGCATTTCTGCTTGCCAAAGGTTATGAGGTCCACGGCATCAAGCGCCGCTCCCCCCTGCTCAACACCGCGCGCATTGACAACATCTACCAGGACCCTCACCTGCCCTCGCGCCATTTCATCCTGCACTACGGCGACATGACCGACTCCTTCTCGCTCATCCACATCGTGGAGAAGGTGCAGCCCGACGAGATCTACAACCTCGCCGCCCAGTCCCACGTCCAGGTCTCCTTCGAAGAGCCGGAGTACACTGCCGACTCCGATGCGCTCGGCGTGCTCCGTCTGCTGGAAGCCATCCGCATCCTCGGCCTAGAGAAGAAGACCAGGTTCTACCAGGCCAGCACCTCCGAGCTTTTCGGCCTAGTGCGAGAGACGCCGCAGCGCGAGACCACCCCTTTCAACCCGCGCTCGCCCTACGGCGTCGCCAAGCTCTACGGCTACTGGATCGTCGTCAACTACCGCGAGGCCTACGGCATCTACGCCTGCAACGGAATTCTCTTCAACCATGAGTCGCCCATGCGCGGCGAGACCTTCGTCACCCGCAAGATCACGCGCGGCCTGACGCGCACAAGGCCGGCCTGCAGAGCGAATAATATCTCGGCAATCTCGACGCAAGGCGCGACTGGGGCCACGCACGCGACTACATCGAGATGCAGTGGCTCATGCTGTAGCAGGAGAAGCCGCGGGATTATGTGATCGCCTCCGGCCAGCAGTACAGCGTGCGCGAGTTCGTCCAGCGCTGCGCCAAGCTGCTCGAACTTGACCTCACCTGGCAGGGCTCCGGTGCAGACGAGAAGGCACTCGATCCATCCGGCAAAGTCGTCGTCGCGGTCGATCCGCGCTACGCCCGCCCCACCGAGGTCGAGTCGCTGGTCGGCGATGCAAGCAAGGCCCTGCGCGAACTTGGATGGACTCTGCGCATCAGCTTCGACGAGTTGGTCCGCGAGATGGTTGAATCCGACCTGAAGGCCGCCCAGCGAGACGCCCTGGCGTTGCGCCATGGCTCGACGCATACAACGGCCACGAGACATAGGAGCGCGCCATGCATCCCGACAGCCGCATCTACATCGCCGGCCATCGCGGCCTGGTCGGCTCCGCCATCCACCGCGAGCTCCTGCGCCAGGGATACCGCAACGTCCTCACCCGCACGCGCCAGCAGCTCGACCTGCTCGACAAGCCCTCCGTCGATGCGTTCTTCACCGCCGAAAAGCCCGACTTCGTCTTCCTCGCCGCGGCCAGGGTCGGCGGCATCCTTGCCAACAGCACCTACCCGGCCGACTTCATCCGCGACAACCTTGTTCTCCAGACCAACGTCATCGAGGCCAGCCGCAACGCCGGCGTCAAGCGTCTGCTCTTCCTCGGCTCCTCCTGCATCTATCCCAGGCTCTGCCCGCAGCCCATCAAGGAAGAGTACCTGCTCACCGGGCCGCTGGAACCCACCAACCGGCCCTACGCCGTCGCCAAGATCGCCGGCATTGAGCTGTGCTGGAGCTACAACCGCCAGTACGGCACCCGCTACCTCGCCGTCATGCCCACCAACCTCTACGGCCCCGGAGACAACTACGACTTGGCCAACTCGCACGTTCTGCCCGCGCTCATCCGCAAGACGGCCGAGGCCAATGCCGCGGGCGCGAAGCAGGTCGTCGTCTGGGGCACAGGCACCCCGCGCCGCGAGTTTCTCTATTCCGACGACCTTGGCCAGGCCTGCTGCTTCTTTATGGACCTCGACGACGCCCGCTTTAGTTCCCTGCTCTCCGAAGACGTTCCGCCGCTGATCAACATCGGCACCGGCAAGGACGTCAGCCTCCTGCACTCGCTCGGCTGGCGCCACACCACCAGCCTCGAAGAAGCATCAATCACACTTGGCAGACCGTACGGGAGCGATTATTCGCTTCACCATCGCTACTCTAGGTGCGATGGATGGAGCTGCCACCGGTTCGCGAGGGGATGAGACGCGTGCCAACACCGCGGCCGCCCAAGCCCATGCCAAGCCGGCCAGAACGTCGACGCCATAGTGCAATCGCAAAGCGATCGTGGACAAGGTCACGCCGATACTTGCCAATACGGCAATCGTCATCAACCAGCCCGGTAGTTTGTTTCGGCACAGCAACACCAACAGCCAGGGAATGGTGGTGTGCAGACTGGGGAAACAATCGAAGCTGTAGCGATAATGGGCCAGCAGGAACTGGAAGCCGGTCATTGTCCCGAAAAACAGTGGTTTTACCGCGGCTGGCATGCTGAGGGGGCCGGCAACCGGAATCAAGACGTATGAGCAATAGCCGCCGTAGAGGGCTATTACCACACCACGGCGGATCAGCCGAAACTGTGCCATGTCTCCTGCGATCATGAACCAACCCAAGGCAGCGACGGGTGCCGCATAGTAAAGGCCATAAAAGATTGTCATGACAGAGAGGAAGCCTGGCTTGTCCAGTCCCCACTGGGCGAACCACAAGTATGGACTCTTGCCAAACAAGGCCACATCCGCAGCCATCATCAGAGAATCCCTGGGCTGAATGCCGAGCCATACGGTAAGCGCCGTCGCGTGCATGTGTTTCAGGCTTTCGTAAGCCATCAACGCCACGACAAGCGGAGCAAATTCGACGATGCTGCGCGGGTTCTGTGTGTGCAATCCTACTATCTTGCCCACGAACAGAATGACAAGTACAACTGCGACACCCAACAGTGTCTTCCGAGTCAGACCGCCGGAATGAATAGGCTCAAAGATGGGTGAATTTCGCAGGTACGCAACAAGGAACAACAACAGTAAAAATAAAATCGTCAGGATCTCGTCCATCCAACGGCGCAGAAAATCCATTAAGTCATACTCCTACGGTCCAAGCAGCAATCCTAGGACTGCGGTGCAATGCCCGTTGAACCAACAGTAGAAGAAGAACCAACCCCGTTGCCAGAGCAATGCCCAAAATCAACGGTGGCAGCGAGCCGGCAACAGATCTGGCAAACCATAGGTTGATCACTTTTGCCACAATTGGGCGGTGATAGAGGTAAAAGGGGAAACTAACCGCCCCTACCGCGGCAAAAGCTTGAGCGAAAGGCGTAGCGGTGAGCACCCGCCACGCTAAGAATGTGACCATACCGATCAGCACAGCAATCGCAGTGTCATGGATGGGATAGGCGGATGCGGAGACCTCGGAGAGGACGACGAGCAGCACGCAGATCAGTGTCGTGCCGATCGTACCCCATGCCGATAGTGCGATCTCACCATCCATCCGTAACCGGTTCCCGACCCATATTCCAAAACCGAAGACGGCCAACCAGTTGAGCGCAACGGTATGGCCAAAATATTCGTTCCAATTCAGGATCGACGGCAGGCTCGCAAGCCAGCGTGCAATGAAGCCAATCACTGCCAGCGACAGGAGAGAAAGCATCCCGTAATTGACGATCAGTCGCCGCAACGGGAGGAATAAGAGATAGAGCTGAAAAAAAACGGCCAAACACCATAGTGGTGAATCGATGATGAAAAAACGTTTTGCATCGAAGGTGGTCAGCAAGAGCATGCGCTCCAATATCCGACCCACAGAATAGGGATGTCCGGCTACCCAATCCAGTATGGCGAAAACGGCGACAGCCAACCAGAACGGAGGAACGATCCTGAGAATGCGCCGTTTTAGAAAAGCGCCAGTACCGATGAGTTCCGGAGTCCCCAAGGCAAGCCCCATACCGCTCATCAACACGAATAGATGCACCCCTACATAGCCGAAGCTGGCCATAAGACGCAGAAACACCTCCGAATATCGGCCATCTCGGATGGCTGAGGCGAGGACGCCAAAATCCTCTCCCGAAGGGGCGAAGTTCCATTGCATTAAGGTTGGTGTTGGCAAGCCGCGCGACAACCACACAGATCGAGAATAATGATGGAAATAGATCAGAAGGATGGCGATGCCTTTGGTGAACTTCAGCAGGTCACCAGCCTGGACCCGTTTTAGACTAAGCATGAATCGCGCTCCATCTGGAATCTCCTTTTTCAGCCCTGATTCGCATGAATTGTACCGCTCCTCATGGGTTTTCAAGACCAAAACTGCATTCGCAGTGGCAAAAAGGGAGAGATTCCGTATCTCCCCGACCTCGACCGCACAGCCGAGAACTTCGTCGTCGATTTTTCGGACACTCTTTTCTCCTCCTTTCTACACAGTAATTTGATTAAGCCTCGCGATCATCATTAGTTTCCGAAAGGCGTGACTACCTACTCGCTTGTTCGGGACGGATATATCCCATTAATTTTTATTCGCTAATTGGCGGGCGCAATAGCTGCCGCTGGCGAGGCTTCGGCCCTTGCGCCTGGAGTGGAATGGAGCGGGGGATCAGCACCACAAACGGGACCCGCGTCTGTGAAAATTGGCTGCGAGTATCTTCCCTTATGAAGGGCGGTGCATGGTCGCCCACAATCACGAAGACCGTGGGCCGCAGCTCTGGCCTCAGCGCGAGGCTGGCGACACTCTCATGCACACGAAGCACCAGCAGAAACCAGGAGCACAGGTGTTTCTCCCGGTCAATTCCCACCTCGGCACATTGTTGTAGAGACAGGTTCCCACCCACATCTGGCACCGGCAGATGGGAGTTGAGCGTGACCCAGTGGACAAAATCCGGTCTCCCATCCCGATGGTTCAAGAGCCTGTCGGAAATCCATTGCGCAGCATCTGCATCGCAAATTCCGGAAAAGGCGCCGTAGCACATGGCCGCCCCAGCCTGCATGAGATCCGGCAGAAAGGCGCTGTTCTCAAATCCGAAGCGCCGGTACCATTCCCAACGGTGAAACATGCTTGACGAGAAACCATGCACGGCAAGCGTGCGATAGCCCGCGCTCTTCAACCGTGCCGGCCAGCACCCGGCAAAGTACTCATCCGGAGCGGAGAGGCTGGAGAGCCCCTGCGAGTCTCCGCATAACTCCCGCGTCTCACCCGACGTCGTACCTCCGGCAAACTGCACGCTTCCCGTCTGCACGCGATAGAGATTGTCGATCGCTGGATTGCGGTACGGCTGCATCTGAGCCTGGTTGACTCTGTCGTCGTTGGCCAGCCCCCAGGACTCGGTAAGCACCAGAACAACATCCGGCTTGCTGCCAGCCGGGACCTCCGCCATCGCCTGGGCCAGTGCCGAACTCAGTAAGCGCGGCGGTATCGAACTACGTTTTCCGGCATTCCGTAGCTGGTAATTGATAAACCAAATCGATCCTGCCGGTGAACGCGCAATAAACATTTGGCGCGCATCGACATCGCCCAGCCGCTTTCCGATATGAAATCTGCTGAAGCGCCCAAACAGCAGATCGGTCGATAGCGCAAGCAGGCAGCAGGCCAGGGCTAGGGCGACCATGTACTTCGCGTCCTTGCGCCGATACCTGCCGAGAGTCGCGCGCAAAGCCACCGCGACACCGATTGCATAAACAATCAGCAGACACGCGTATCCGATCAAACGAGGAGCGGGAAGCAATAGCAGATAACGAATCGAGGGCAGCGCATCCCTGGGAGAAATATAGTACAGGGTCGCAATAGGCTCAACCAAAGCGATACACATCTCCACCGTGAGCAGCGTGATCGTCCACCAGGACGGAAACAGAAATGCGATCCCAAGCAGCACCAGGTATTCCAGATTGATCCAACCCCGGAAATACACCGTCGAGTGGGTCGCCAAACACCAGAGCAGCGTTGGCAGTTGGGGGATGAGCAGCGCGGCGACCACAAACCGCCATACCCCCGAGAGCCAGCCTTCTCGTGCCGGTATTTCAGTCGGTGCATGGAATTCGATCGGAAGCATGGAACTGCTCATGGAGATAATCGCCCCCTGTGTGTGCTGTAGTAATTCTATATGTCCGATGCGTTGGCTCTGTTATCGACAATAATCTTTCAGAAAGTTGTTCCATCGCTTCACACTTTGGCCGAAGCTGGCTTGTTGTCAAGAGTGGAGTGAAATCGGTTCTTCCTCACGTTTGGTGAAGCACAGCCGGCACGTTGCGGAACGGGAGGGTGGCTATATAAGACATATAAGCAACTGTCCGCAGGGCATGCCGCATTTCAGCGTTACATCAAGTCTCTTCAGAAACGCGGGATATTCATCGCCCTGGTGTCTCGCAACGAGAGACCTGATCTGGAAGCGCTGTTTGTCCAGCGCCAGGACTACCCCCTGCGATGGGAGGATTTCTCTGCCATCGAGGTTTCCTGGGGGAACAAGGTTGCTGCACTCGAACGGATCGCCAAAACTCTGCGCATTGCCCCGACAGCATACTGTTCGTTGACGACAATCCGGGGGAGTCGGCAAATATTTCTCTGCAACTGCCCCAAGTGCACACCGCCCTTGCTCACTCAGTCCCCCCGATTGCCTTTAGCGGAATGGAGCTCGGAATCAGCACCACAAACGGAACCCTCGTCTGAAAAAATCGGTTACGTGTCTCAGCCTGCATGAATGGTGGTGTACGATCGCCCACAATCACGAAGACGGTGGGCCGCAGTCCTGGCCGCAGTGCGAGGCGAGCGACGCTTCCATGTACGCGTTGCACCAGAGTAAACCAACTGCCTAAGCTTTGCTCTTGATCAATCCCCACTACAGTACATTGTTGCAGTGGCAAGTTATCGTCTCGCGGTGGCACCGGAAGATGGGAGTTGAGCGTAACCCAGTGGACGAAATCAGGTCTCTCATCGCGATGCGTCAGCAACCTGTCGCAAATCCATCGTGCAACATCCGCATCGCAGATCCCGGGTAAGGGTGGCATTGACAGGTCCATCGTCAACGGCCTTTTTAACCGGAAGAGGTGCCGACCGCTGCAATCGGAAACCGCCGCTCGAAGAGCAAGCCGAAGAAACTTGCGCCGCTTGAGCGACAGAGGCGCTCGGTAATCTTTGGGGCGATTCAAAGCAACCTTGTGGGACGTCAATACTGCATAGAGTTGGATCAGAAGCGACTACCTATCTCTCTTCGATGGGCGGCGGAAGGTTGCCCTGACACCTATGCAGTAGCGTATATGGACAGCTCTGGGATTTGGCAGAAGAGAATCCAGGATGAGAAGTATCGGTACAAGATGAAGTACAAGCAAACATCCCCTTACCGTAACCACTCCAGAGGTGCTTCGGGGGTCTTGCGGGCATTGCTGAAGATGAGGGCGTTACGGTGTCACGGGTATTGCCCGGAGTGGGTCTTTCGGGTGGTGCTGGCCATTCGGGTGGTTCAGGCAACACAAGAGTGTTGCGGGCCATGCGGGTCTTTCGCGCAACAACGGTGTTGCGGCCAATCGGTACTTCAGGCTGGTCCGAGCAAAGCCGGAAGAAACCCAAATCTGACGGGCATCTTCTGCTTCCCGTTCGGACTAGCTGGAAATAGCTTGCATCATCTCAGCTCTTTGTGTCAATAAAGTTGACTCCAAAATGCACCACGGAAGTTTCATTAAATCCACATAAACAAACCAATTATCCACAACAGTCTCATCCCGCAGTAGCTAACTATTTAACTGAATAGGTGCACCGGTATCTTCTGTCTATCGCGCGAAGGTTCACGAAAGGAATAGGACGTGCTCCGCCCGCCGGCCGGGTCCTTCTGTAGTATTCCCTTCTGAACCAGATCCTCGATGTCACGCAGCGACGTGTCCTGCGAGCATTTGGCGAGCTTTGCCCATTTCGATGAGGTCAGCTTTCCCTCGAAACCATTCAAGAGCTGATTGACGATCTTTCTTTGTCTTTCGTTGAACGCGACCGACGCATGGATGTCCCAGAACTGCGCCTTAGCAAGGACCGCCGCTGACAGGGTTTCGGCGTCGTCAATCGCACGGCCGAGGCAGTCGAGGAACCAGGCGAGCCAGCGCGTGATGTCTAACTCGCCCTTCTGCGTTGCTTCGAGAATGTCGTAATAGGCTTTGCGTTCCTGCCTGATCCGTGCTGACATGCTGAAAAAGCGCTGCGCACTCTTCTCGGAACGTGCGAGCATCATGTCGGCTATCGCACGCGCGATACGCCCGTTGCCATCGTCAAACGGATGGATGGTCACAAACCACAAATGGGCGATCCCGGCTTTGATGACGAGGTCCGTCCCGTCATCCTTGTTGAGCCAGGCCAGGAACTTCGTCATTTCCCGCGCGAGGCGCGCAGCCCACGGAGCTTCGTAGTGAACGCGTGCTTTTCCTATTGGCCCCGAAACGACCTGCATGGGGCCGGACTTGTCGTCGCGCCATGCGCCGACCGTAATCTTTGACATACCACTTCGCCCGGTCGGAAATAACGCCGCGTGCCAGCCAAACAGCCTCTCTTTGGTTAGAGGCTCAGCATAATGTTGGGTCGCATCGAGCATCATCTCGACGACGCCTTCAACATTCCGATCGGCCGCGGTCAGAGCGCCGATATCGATGCCAAGACGGCGTGCAATCGAGGAACGGACCTGACTACGGTCAAGCATTTCACCTTCGATTTCACTCGATTTGAGGACATCTTCGGTCAAGGCTTCGAGAACTGCTTCCGTCCGCAACTGAAAGCCGAGCGACTCCATCCGTCCGATGAGGCGTCCCTGCTTGTGGCGGACTTCCCCAAAATGTTCAGCGAGGCGCTCCGGCTTCCAGGTGAAGCCGGGCCAGTCCGGACGGTTGTGGATGTAGATTCCTATTCTCCGCATCATATGCGTCGAATGTAAACCCGATTCACCGCAAAAGCAAGGGTTATTCGCCGCGTTAACTGCGGGGAATAAGCGCCATTATCTCCGCACGAAGCTTCCGGCGACTGCCGAAAGCTCATTCAGAGTGCACGCGTTTTACTGTCCAATATGGTGTCCAATAACTGACTACTGAGGTCACGTTACATGCATAAACATCATCGGACACGACTACAAGTAATTGATATAACGTTATGTTATCTCAAAATCGAGATTTCTTAAACCGTTCGCGTTCACTCCCCTCCCGGTGCCACTCACAATAGAAGAGTCCGTGCCTGCATTTGACATCCCAATCTTCAGGATGTGGTTTTTCCTAGAGTTCGAGCCGCGCTTGGTCTTCGCAATCCAATGCCTTCTGGACAGCCCGCGAACTTCACCATAGGTGGTGACAACGGCGTTTGAACCTAACGTTTATCAGTACTGATCCGTGCAGAACTCTATTGTTGGTAGCGATGAGATCGCAAATATACTGAAATCAACCCGCGCTAGCCATGGGCAAACAAACAATTGAGAATCCCTAATAATCAGTTGCAATCAACAAGGGCGAACATATGAATATGGTTCGAGGTGGCTTATCGTTGGCATTCCTGGCGGCTTTGGTGTCCTTTCAACCGCTGCGTGCTCAGACTCCGGCTGCCAAGGCTGCGGACGGCAATGCAAAGTTCAAGGTATACGGGCAATTGCTCAACCCTCGCGAGTATCCGGATGACACCCGCAGGCACGTGAAGCCGCCGGATTGGAATCTGATGGGCGACCAAACTCACTTTACGACGCTGCGGCAGTTCCGTGTGAGTAACGGAAAACTTGTCGGTTTTGCCGACGATCTGGAGCGCTTCACGCGGACCTTCGATCTGGGCGATGTGGTTTGGCCGAATCACTCTTTCCTGTCGGCCACGAATATTCCCGATCTGGTGGACGAGATGAAGCGCCGGAATCTGTTCATGTATCAGATTTGGGGTTATGTTCCCGGTTCCGGCCCTGGCGGACAATGGCAACAACTAGGGTTGTCGCCTGAACTCTCCCGGTTGTTTGAGAAGAAACTCGGGGACCACTGGCTAGGCATGGATATGGGAGAGCAAGACGGACGCTACGTCATCGCTTATTCCAGCCAGATGTACCCTTCGTCGGCAGACCGTCCCCAGCAGTACCTGAATTTTCAGAGGCATGTGGAGGAGATCGAAGCGGAGTCGGGGAACAAAATGGCCGGACTTACCGCGATCACGTTTGCTCACTATTTATTGAAGGAGGGGCTATACACGATGATTGGCTCCGAGGCGGCTCAGGAACACCCCAATGCCCAGGTGTTCTACGCCTTCAACCGCGGGGCGGGAAAACAATACGGGGTCCCCTGGTTCGGTAACGCCTCGATCTACAACCGCTGGGGTGGAAAGAGCTACGGCAGCAATGGAGGAAGAAACAGCCCTACGAAGGGAACCAGCCTGGCCCTGCTCAAGCGCCTGCTCTATAGCCACATTCTCTACAACTCCATGGTCGTGGGATTCGAGAACGGATGGTTCGATGGCGATCGATTGTCCCCCATTGGCCGCATCCAGCAGTCGGCCCAGAAATGGGTCCGCGAAAACGGCCAGCCCGGCGCGATGCAGACACAGATCGGACTGATGACGGATTTCAATGCCGGCTGGTGCTTCCCGAGCTACGACAACATCCTCTATCGCGTATGGGGAAATCTTCCCTATGGGCCGGGAGATTATCTGACTAACAACGTCCTTGGCATGGTGTTTCCCGGATACCAGGACTCATCCTTCTTCCACGATGAAAGAGGATTCGCCACCGCGACACCCTATGGCGATTCGGCCGATTTTCTCCTGAGCGACGCCCCGGGGTGGTTGCTGGAGCGCTATCCATTATTGGTTGTGGCTGGGGAACTTTCCGGAGGGGCCGAGGTTCTCGACAAACTCCAGGCGTATGTCGCGCAGGGCGGAAAGCTGTTCATCACGGCGGGCAGTCTGCGGAATCTGCCTGGAGGTTTGGCGGGCATCGAAAGCGAAGGACGCGCCACGCGATTCAATGGCGAACAGAATATCTCCATCGGAGCTCGATCAATCACCGAAGGACAACCGTTCGAACTGCTGCCGCTCCATTTTCCGGCCAGCGCGCGGGTAATGGCCAGGGCAGGAAGCACACCGGCGGTTATCCAGATGTCGCTGGGCAAGGGTCAGGTGACGGTGTTTGCGAGTCCATTTGGGCTGGGAGCAGAATCCGCCGTAAAGGAAACTATCGTGCGGGCTGAAAATAAACCGCTTCCCAATCCCTATCCAATTCTGCACCACGTCCAGAACATTCTCGATCAGGCATTCAAGAGCCAGAAAATGTTCGATGTCGGCGAGGGGCTTTCCTTGATTGTTTGCCGCCGGGGAACGGGCGACTATACGCTGGGAATATCAAATAACTCGCTGGGAGAACTGCCATTCCGCATTGTCTCGCACGTCGGTTCGATCCAGGCGATTGAAGAATTGCCGCTTGACCAGTCGGAAAAGCAGGCCGTTGGCTACTTGCCGGAAGGCTTTGAGAACGCAAAGATCGGCGTAAGCGGAAAGAACACGATCGCCGGCGCTGACATCCGCATCTTCCGCGTGCGAGTGCAAGAGTCAGGCGTGGCGGAAATCGCTCACTCCACCCCGCCGCAAAACCCGACCAATCGATTCCTCCCCTTGCGAACAATGAACCCAATCAAGGACGAAATTCTCCTCCGTCCGACTTTCTTCCAGCATTTCGACGGAGTCGCAGTGGATTGGAAGTACGTCGCCAATCGTGACCCGTCCACGCTCAAACAGGAAGCCGTCTGGATTGGTCTGCAGAAGGTGCGGGTCTTGGTGGATCTGACCTCCGGTGTAAACCTCTTCCCGGACCTCAGGTTGGTGAACAACATCGAGCCTGATTACGCCCGCAGCATGGCGTCCATCCGCGACGTCATGGAGAAGATGGAGATTCTGGGCGCGCACGACCTGATCGTCCCGCTCCAGCGGTTTGTTGAGAACAACTACGCGCAGCAAGCCGCTTGGGATTCATTTGATACTTCCATGCTCGAGATATGCCGGGAAGCAGAGTCACACCATATTACGGTCTACCTTCGCATGGCGCCGTCCAGAGCGCCAAAGGATATCAACGAAGCAATGCAGTTCATCAATCGGGTCGGTGCGCCCAACCTGCGCCTGGCGCCGAGTACCGCGTTGCTGCTCGCCGCAAAGTCGAATCCACAGCAAATTGGGGATGCGATGAAGGACCGCTTGGGCCTTTGGCTTGTGGACACGCCAGCGTCCGACGTTGCCGGCAGGTTGTGGAACGCCTATGGTCCCATCGCCGGATCGAATTACGAGGAGGAACTGGCGGCTCTGCTGCGCCTCAATCCCAATGTGCCGGTTCTGGCCGATGTACCCTACGAAAACCGGGATCAGGAATATCTTGACGCTGTCGCGCTCGACCGCATCCTAAAGAAAGCAGCTGCCCGCTGACCCGACTGTATCGATGAAAGCGATTGTCCCCTCGGAACAATTTGAGATAGATCTTGTGTTCTCGGGGTATCCCTGCCAGGTCGGTACAGGGAACCTTGCAATGATCGCATACATCGGGGATTCGGATGATCTGCTAACCACACCTGACGCAGTTATCGTTGATTTTCCGATGAGAGTCCCACTAGTGCCAAACTGACCTTCTACTATTCCGGCAACGACAGTTGACCCTCGAACCGGAAGTGTCCACTTACTCGTGGCGCTGCAGTATCAGGCTGGCCTCCGCCGGCACTGATTGTGTATTCCCCGGGAGTGATGATCGAATTTCCATCTTCGGTCACCATGCTTAGATCACGGTTCTTCAATTCGAAATGGACTGTCCGGCTCTCGCCGATATCGAGATGAATCCGTTGAAATCCGCGGAGAGCGATAGCGGATAACCGGACACTGCGGCGTTTTTCATTACTGATCCCTCAGAGAACCAGCAAACCGATTCTGGATGAGTGACTTGACCTGCTATCGCTAGCCGACAATCGAAGTTTCCGAAAAGCCGAGTCGCAGGCACTTCGATCTCGGATAGCTGACGCGTATCTACTGCACAATTCATGTTAAGGCAATTTCGTGAAAACCGGGAATTCCCCCGGCGGCATGGGTGTTGATCGGTCCTCACCAGAATCTGAATACGACTCCTGTACCGAGGTCGAGGTTGTTCTGGACGTTGGTGGTTGCGTTGGGGAGTTGTGTGCGCAGCCAGTTGGCCTCGCAGGCGCGCAGTGCGATGTGCCGCGAGAGAGCGATATTCATGCCGCCACCCATCTTGAGAGCCAGGCTGTTGCTGCTGTCGATCACCGCGTTACGGGTGGGAAAGACACTATGGAAGCCGTTGGCTTCGCCGGCCAGCACCTGGCCGAATAGTTCATAGCGCCGATGCGCTGGGGCCCAGTTGTAACGTGGGCCGAAGGTGGCGGTGACCATATCCAGGTTCACTCCG